>Ga0105154_1000526_pt1 | contig 16490 bp, 17 predicted proteins | sample SSWtaG_FD_89672 | JGI IMG/M metagenome (GOLD analysis project Ga0105154, IMG submission 89672) | Hot spring microbial communities from Sandy's Spring West, USA to study Microbial Dark Matter (Phase II) - SSWsed_matched | ecosystem: Environmental > Aquatic > Thermal springs > Hot (42-90C) >... | reverse complement strand
GGCTCCAATGGCACCCCGAGGTCACCCACACGGCGAGGGGGGAGGACATGCTTAGGAACTTCGTGTTCAAGGTATGCGGCTGCCGGGCTGAGTGGAGGATGGAGGACTTCGTGGAGAGGGCCGTGGAGGAGATCAAGGCGGCCGTAGGCGGGGGCAGGGCCGTCCTAGCGCTCAGCGGCGGCGTGGATTCAAGTACGGCTGCAGCCCTAGCCTCTAGGGCCCTGGGGGATCGGTTCGTCGCGGTCTTCGTCGACCACGGCTTCATGAGGGAGGGGGAGCCTGAATCCATAGTTGAGTCCTTCAGGAGGATGGGCGTCAAGCTGGTGGCCGTGGACGCTAGGGAGAGGTTCCTCAAGGCCCTAAGGGGCGTGGTCGACCCGGAGGAGAAGCGTAGGGTGATAGGCGAGCTCTTCATCAGGGTCTTCGAGGAGGAGGCTAGGAGGCTGGGCGCTGAGTACTTGATCCAAGGCACGATCTACCCGGACCGCATAGAGTCCGGGTTCAGGAGGCACAGCGAGAAGATCAAGACGCACCACAACGTGGCCGGCCTGCCCTCCAGGATGGAGTTCAAGGGCATAGTCGAGCCCCTCAGGGACCTCTACAAGGACGAGGTCAGGGAGGTGGCCAAGCGGCTTGGCCTACCCGACGAGATAGTCTACCGCCAGCCCTTCCCCGGGCCCGGGCTGGCCGTTAGGGTGGTGGGCGAGGTGACGCGGGAGAAGGTGGAGATCGCCAGGAAGGCCGATAGGATCGTGAGGGAGGAGGTGGAGAGGGCTGGGCTGGCCAGGTCGCTGTGGCAGTACTTCGCCGTCCTGACGGACACGAGGAGCACGGGCGTCAAGGGGGACGCCAGGGCCTACGGCTACACGGTGGCCATAAGGGCCGTGGAGAGCCGTGAAGCCATGACGGCCAGCTTCGCCAAGCTCCCCTACGAGCTCCTCGAGCGGATATCTACGAGGATAACCAACGAGGTCCCCGAGGTAACGAGGGTGGTCTACGACATCACGAACAAGCCGCCCGCCACCATAGAGTGGGAGTAGGCTTGAGGGGGCTCGTCAAGGCCCACCTCGAGTCCATGCATAGGCGCGCCGTCGACGTCGTGGAGAGATGTAGGTGCAGCTACGGCTTCTGGGCCAGCCCCTCAAACTACAGGGGGCAGCTATGGCTTAGGGACCTCTACTACAGCCTACGCGGCCTGGCCTCGCTAGGGTACCTACGTGAGGCAGCAACCCAACTTCAGCTCACCCTGAGGGCCGTTGGGGAGAGGGGCGAGGTCCCCGACTACGTGGTCCCACAGCCCAAGGCCAGCTTGAGCGCTAGGTCCATCGTGGGCCTGCTCATGGACAGCCCCTACAGGCCCTGGGCGGCGGACACCCCCCTCCTCCTGCTCATAGCCCTAAGGGGGGGCTTGAAGCTCAGGCTGCCGGGCCAGCTTTCGAGGAAGCTGAAGCTGGTCGAAGATGGTGTCGAGAGGCTCCGCGATCCATCCACCGGGCTGATCAAGGGGTGCGACTACAGGGACAGCCTCCTCTTCGACCTCCCGCTCCTATCCAACCAGGTCGACCTGTACTTGACGTTGAAGCTGAGCGGGAGGCTCAGCGAAGCCGAAAGGGTGAGGCAGGCCATAGAGGAGCTCTACTTTAGCGAGGAGCTGGGCTACTACCGCGACGTACCTAGGGGGCACAGGTTCGACGTCCTAGCCCACGTGAAGCTAGTTAGCTCCAACGCCCTCGACGGACGTAGGGCCGAGCTCGTGGCTAAGTCGATGATCAAGGCCTCAACTCCCTACGGCCTGCTCAACTTCTACCCTCCGTACACAGCGGCCGAGGTCTGGAGGAGCTGGGCGGCCTGCCAGCGCGCCTTCAAGGCTTCATGGGGGCTTAGGTTCCTCTCCTCAAGGGGGGTTGAGGCGAACGCCAGAGGGAGCTATCAGAACGCCACCGTCTGGCCCTTCGTCCACAACCTAGCCGTCGAGGCCCTCCTAGACCTAGGCTTCGAGAGGGAGGCCCTCAGGAACTTCATCAAGTTAAGGGGCTTCAACGAATACTACGACCCGCGCACTGGAGAGGCGAGGGGCAGCCGGGACCAGCTGTGGAGCGCAGCCACCTGGATAAGCACCTACGAGAGGCTCGTGGAGGCGGGGCTCCTCTAGCTAAGCCTAAGCGCGCGAGGCTTTAACGCCACGTCGGCCCTCCACCCTAGATGCCGAGGGTAGTGGTCGTCAAGGGGACGGATCCCCTTGATACGTCAAGAAATTCGCTAGAGGAGGGCTTCTCGTAGCGCTTGGACACATGATGTTCAAGCTCCCATACACCATAGACCATACATCCTCCCCCTCCCTCATCTGGACTACGCCACTCCATCCTTTACGTTTATGTATGAGATGAAGCCGAACATAATTAACGCTAGGATGCAGTTTACGCTAGGGCCCTTTTCGGAAGCGAGGATAAAAAAGCCTACAAGAGCCTTGACGCCGCCCCCGACTGCTACGCCTCATCCTTAGGGCTACTCCTCCTTTTGCCAAGCCAGTAGCATGCCACAGCTATTATCCAGCATATTATGGTGCTGGCAAACGCAAACGAGCAGTGAGCATAGTAGCCAAGCAGGCTGGGCTTGCTGGCTGGAGCGGGTACCAAGGTAGATATCCCTAGGACGATGAATATTACTACTAGCAGCCACCAATACCACTTCACGCTGGACGCACCACCCTTCAAGTCCACAAATTTGCATATAAGGCTTTTGGGAAGTTGAAGGAGAGGAGGGGGCTGAGCTACAGATAGATGGCGAGCTCTAAGCTAAAGCAGAAGGAAGCTCGCGAACACCATCATCGAGAGGTAGTTGTAGGCGATAACCAAGTTCAAACCTCGGCTTGACTACGTACTTGCGTACTCCAAGATCCAAAAAGCTACTGACAGTCAGTCAATCAGCCCTTAACTTGACGGTGTCTAAGTAGGTATGCTTTTGAAGTTGATGGACAGCTAAGCGGTAGATAGACATGCCCAGTGCACGGAATAAGCTTTTAAACTATCTTTAGCTTCTAGACTTGAGATGGAGGATCTGAGGCTGTCGGCTGAGGCCTGTGAAAACCTTGTGAGGGAATTAGGCGACAGGATAGTGGCTGTTGCCCTCTTCGGCAGCAGGGCTAGGAATGAGGCCTCTGAAAGAAGCGACTTCGACTTCCTCGTCGTCGTAAGGAACTTCAACGATAAGGACAGGAGGTTCAGGATATATCACCGTCTACACGGAGTCATAAAGAGGGACGTGACGGTGATAGATGTCGATGAGAACGAGCTCTTCAGGGATGATCTAGAGATCAACCCCCTCCTGCTCAACATAATCTGGGACTCAGTGATACTCTATGATCCCACCGGGAGGCTGAAGGAACTATCTGAGCGCGTCAGGAGCGCGGTCGAGGGCAGGCTGGAGAGGTACAGGACGAAAGATGGGAAGTACGGCTGGAAGCCGAAGGCAGGAGGGCTCAGCGCGATAGAGGTGTGAAGGTTGAGGATAGATCCCTGCCTAGAGGCAAATTACAGGTTCAAGCTGTGCTTAAAGTATTTGGAGAAGGCCGAGAAGTTCCTTCGCACAGGGGATTACAAGGAGAGCGCGGAGGCCTCTCAGCTATCAGCTGAGAATGCAGCTAAGGCGGTGATAGCGTTGAGGAGGCTGCCCAGCTGGAGCCACGACCCTTCGGAGGAGCTATTGGAGGTTGCCGAAGAGCTTCCAGAGGAAGAGAAAGCTCTAGCCAGGGAGTTGGCGGAGATAGCCCATGAGTTAGCTCCGGAGCATGGGGTCGCCACCTACGGAAGGCCCGCTGAGGGCCTCACCCCTTGGGACGTATATGATGAGGAGAGATCATCAGGGCTCCTCAAGAAGGCGAGGAGGGCGGTGGAGCTGGCAAAACAGATAGTGGAGAAGGAGAAGAAAGGAGTAGCTGAAAGCAGCGCCTTTTAAGGCGAGGATGGCGAGGAGGGCTAAAATCTAAAGCTGATTTAGAGCTCTTCTTAGCTCAAGCCCCCCTTAAGACGGCATACCGCTTCTCCACGCCTTCAAGAAACCTCTCCTTGGTTAAGCCCTCTACGAACCTCTCCATGTTGGAGGTCGCCTCCAAGACTACGTCAAAGGCCTCTTCCCTTGGAGCGCCCTTAAGAAGTTGTAGCTGTGGTGATGAACCGGTGAGGCGGCTACGTAATGCCTTGAGGGCTCCATAAATTCGAGCATTCTTCATCGCCTCCGTCGTTGATAGGTCTTTCTCTACGAGCCCTTCAGCATTAACGTTCTTACTCGTCGCTAGGCTCAATCCCTTCTGTAGCTGCTTACGGCCTCCGCCCATTCCCTCTGCGTAGGGACTTCGTAGCCAGCGCGCTGGGGATAGTCCTGCTCGACCTTAAGAGGGGGCTATGGAGGCCAGCCGACGATCCGCAGGACAGGGTTAGGGGGACAGCTAAGCCGGAGGAGTGGTAGGAGCAACGTACCTCGAGCTGCCCCTTAACCCCCACGCCTCATCAAGCTGTAGGCAAGCTGGATGGCTGATGCTTTAAGCTACAATGAAAGCACGGGGCCTGAACGACGTTAGCGCACCTTAACTTTGTAGACCTTAGCTGGCAGATCTCCATGCTTCACGTTCCTCACGTCAAGGAGGTCGTAGTCTATGCCCTCCAAGGCGTCCTCGAACGTCCTCCAGGAGCCGACTATCGCCGTTAGGGTCACCCCGCTGAGCTCATCGGAGACGCTCTTCAAGAACCTCGCGTAGAGGTCTTTGAGCACCTTGGGCCTGCCCTGCCTAACGCCGTAGGGCGGGTTTACGACGATGTACTTTACGTCCAAGCCTTCGTACGTCTCCCCCCTAGTGGCGTCCCTGACGTCGAAGCTTATGGTGTCGCCGACCCCAGCCGATGAGGCGTTCAGCCGGGCGCCTGCGACGTGCTTGGGGGATACGTCGAAGCCGTAGATCTCGTAGCTACCCCTGTTGGCCTCCTCCAGGGCCCTCTCGAGCTCCTCCCTGTGGGCCTTGGGATCGTAGAGCACCAGCTTCGTGAAGGCTAGGTGCTTCCTGAAGAAGCCCGGGGGGAACCTCCTAGCCATCAGCGCGCCCTCTATGACTATGGTCCCTCCGCCGCACATCGGATCCAGGAGCCCCTCGCCCCGCCACCCTGAGAGCATCAGCATGCCCGCCGCCAAGGTGGTCTTCAGGGCCGCCGGATGATCGTAGACCCTATAGTTCCTCCGGTGGAGGGACTCCCCGGTGGTGTTGACGCCCACCACGACCTCATCGTCCTTGACGTAGACCATCACCTCGACGTCGGGCTCCTTAAGGTCCACGCGGGGCCTGGAGCCCTTGGCCTCCTTGAAGCTGTCCACTATAGCCTGGCCGACGGCCGCTGAGACGTCGATGCTGGTGTACTCGTGCTCTCCAACCCTTGTGGTCCTCACGGCGAACGACTGATCCAGCCTCATGACCTCAGAGTAGTCGATCGACCTAGCGAAGCGGTATACCTCATCTAGCCCTCGAGCGCTTCCACGGCCTAGCACCAACGCCAGCTTGTGGACGCAGCGGGCCCTGATGTTTATTCGGTACATTAAGTCCGCCGGTCCCTCAAAGAACACTCGAGCGCACTTGACTTCAGTGATGCGTCCGCCGAGCCCCTCCACCTCCCTAGCTGCCACGTCCTCAAGCCCCTCCACGGTCGTAGCCATGAACTTGAAGCCCATCAGGCCTCACGCGAGCTCAAGATCCTCTAGCTCAACCGCTCTAGTGCTCAGCACGCGAAGCTTAAACGCCACGTCGGCCCTTCACCCTTGATGCCGAGGGTAGTGGTCGTCAAGGGGACGGACCCCTTCAACATGGTCAGAAGGGGCTTGAGTCATTTCAGCCCTCCATCCACGCGTAGGGTCGTCCTAAAGCCCAACCTCATCATCGACGAGCCCCCTCCCACGACAACCCCATGCGAGACCGTAGAGGCCCTGGCCGCATACTTCCTCGAGGCTGGATACGAGGTGGTCGTAGCTGAGGGGTCGGGCTGGTGCGAAACCTTCAAGGCCTACGAGAGGCTCGGCTACCTGAGGCTCAAGGAGAGGTACGGGGTCGAGCTCGTCGACCTAAACAACGACGGCTTCGAGCTACTCAGGAACCCCAACGCGCTCTTCCTAAAGGAGTTCGAGCTGCCCCTGACGCTGAAGGGAGCCTACGTGGTCTCCGCCCCGGTCTTGAAGGAGCACTCGTTGACGAAGGTGACCCTCTCCCTAAAGAACATGCTGGGGGCGACGCTAGGCGAGAGGGCTAGGGTGGCCAAGAAGGGTAGGTTCCATAGGAGGCTGGGCGAAAGCATAGTGGACGTAAACCTCTACGTCAAGCCGAGCCTAGCGGTCATCGACGGGAGGGTGGCGGGCCTAGGAGGGGAGCTCGGAGCGAGGCCCAAGGAGCTGGGCATAATGGTCTTCTCAGAGGACCTGGTCGCCGCGGACGCCGTGGCGGCAAGCTACCTAGGCAAGGACCCGCTCAAGATAAGGCACCTCAAGCTAGCTCAGGAGGCCGGCTTGGGCGTCGCCGACCTAAGGAGGATAGAGGTCTTAAGCCTAGAGTAGGATGGGCGGGGGCGTAAGCCAGCTGGCAAAGGCTCCAGCCTGCCCAGCCCTTAGCTCGTAACTGTCGCCAGCAGACATCGAGCCCCTTACGGCTAGCCTTACGTCAAACCACTCCTTGACGCCTTTCATCGACGCCCCACGCTAAGCCCTTTTCATAGAACAAGTTTCAGCTTTCACGCGCCCCCTCCTCCGTTTCTGTTTAGGAAAGGAAAGGGATATATGTGCAACTTTTCAGCGCAGAGGCCTAAGATCTGAACGAGGTTGGAGGCATGCCCCCTGGAGCGGTGGAGGGCGTTTGGGGGCGCCCGAAGCTGACGCCCGAGGAGGTGTTAAGCAGGGTTAAGGAGCTGGGGCTCCGCTTCATCGACCTCCAGCTTACAGACCTGCCCGGCAGGCTTCACAGCACCACGCTGACCGCCCGCGAGCTGACCCTCGACTCCTTCAAGGTGGGCGTGCCGAAGCTGGATGGCAGCAGCCTAAGGGGCTTCGTGGGGGTCCACGAGTCCGACATGGTCCTCGTCCCGGACCCGTCAACCTTCGCCCCCATCCCCTGGGCCAGCCAGGAGCGTAAGTCTGCCAGGCTGATATGCAACGTGCACTGGGGGCCCAAGGGGGATAGGTTCTCGAGGGATCCGCGCGGCGTAGCTCAGCGCGCTGAGCAGGTTTTGAGGGATGAGCTTGGACAGGACGCTCTATCCCTCTGGGGGCCTGAGCCCGAGTTCTTCATCTTCGACCGCGTGGAGTGGGACGTGTTGTCCCCCCATAGAGGCCAGAGCTACCGCATAGAGTCCCGTGAGGCAGCTTGGTCTCCCGGCGGTCAGGGCTACCCCATCAGGTTCAAGGAGGGCTACTACCCCATTACGCCGCACGACACCATGGTGGAGCTGCGCAGCGAGTGCGTTAGGCTCCTCGAGGACTACTTCAACATCCCCTGCATCGTCCACCACCACGAGGTAGCCACGGCCGGCCAGGGGGAGATCGTCTTTAGGCCGGACACGCTGACCAGCGCGGCTGACGCCACGGTCACCACGAAGTTCGTGGTTAAGAACGTGGCTAGGATGCGCGGCATGGTGGCCACCTTCATGCCGAAGCCCATCTACGGGGACAACGCCTCAGGCATGCACGTCAACGTGAGCATATGGCGCGATGGGCAGAACCTATTCTACGACCCGGAGGACCCATACGCTGAGCTGAGCCAGCTGGGCAGGTACTTCGTCGGGGGCCTCCTGGAGCACGCCAGGGCCCTAGCGGCCATCGTCAGCCCCACGACCAACAGCTACAAGCGCCTCGTGCCGGGCTACGAGGCCCCGGTCTACATCGCTTGGAGCAGCGGCAACCGCTCCGCCTGCGTGAGGATACCTGCATACCATAGGGGGGCTGTAGCCGCCCCGTCGAAGCGCGTCGAGTATAGGCCTCCAGACCCTTCGTGCAACCCCTACCTCTGCTTCGCAGCCATACTGGCAGCTGGCCTCGACGGGGTCAAGAAGAAGAGGGACGCCGGGGACCCCGTCGACGAAGACATCTACGCGCTGAGCCCCGAGCGCCGCCGCCAGCTGGGCATCGAGGAGCTCCCCGGAAGCCTTAAGGAGGCCGTCGAGTGCTTGGAGAGCGACCGCGACTTCCTCAAGCCGATATTCACGGACGACGTCGTCGAGAAGATAATCGAGAACGCCTTAAGGGAGCACATGGACGTCAACACGAGGCCCCACCCCTACGAGTTCTACCTATACTTCGACATCTAGCGGGGGCCCTGGATGAGGATTATGGAAGAATGGGAGGACGATTCGACGCCGTTGGTTAATGACGATTCTTGGACGCCCTCGTAGGCCTTTTCTCTGGCGCAGATCGTACAACAGCCACGCGAAGTAGGGAACGATTAAATCCGCGCGTTAGCGTATAGAGGGTGGGTAGCTTATTGAGTAGTGAGCTTGTGAAGAGGTGGCTGAGGAAGGCGGAGGAGAACTTAAGGTTAGCTGAAGTAGCCCTCAAGGAAGGCTTCTACGCCTTCAGCTGCTTCCACTCCCAACAGGCCGCGGAGCTCGCGTTAAAGACGCTCATCATCCTACGCAAGGGGTATCAGCCCTTCACCCACCTCCTTACGGAGCTGGCCGCTGAGGCTAGCGATGCCGCAGCGCTAAGATTGCCGTCTACAGAGGATTTAAGGTGGCTTCAGGAGCACTACGTGCAATCCAGATACCCTAACGCTCGCCTCTCAGAATACACGGATGGGGAGGCCCTGAAGGCGGTTGAGATAGGGAGGAGGGTTTTGGATGAAGTCAAGAGGGAGGTCTACGGAGGAAGCGTTTGAAAGGTACCTACATGGGCTCAAGGAGGAGCCTCTCACGCTTATCCTCTTTGGGTCTAGGGCTAGAGGTGAGCAGACAGCTCTCAGCGACTACGACCTACTCGTCATCAGGAGGCGTGGAACTACATGTTCAGCCTACAAGAACTTCGATCCACGGCTCAACATCTCAGTCTTCGAGGTGTGGCTTGACGAGCTCGAGCCAGCAGCGTACTGGAACTCGATAGTCCTATCGGCTCTGCTGGAGGGGCAAGTGGTCTTAGACAACCTGGGGGTTGAGGAGGAGTTAAGGAGGCTGAGGGAGAGGTTGATGAGGGAGGGAGCGTGCATCTCAAAGAAGGGAGTGAGGTTTCCGAGGCGACCCGCTGAGGGCCTCGTTATGCCCCCACCCCCTTGAACGTTCATCTAGCGTAAACCTTGAACGCGCATCGTCTGCGCGCGGGCCTCGCCTCCTTCACGAGCTTAAACCGCTGGAAGCTTTTATTAATGGCCACCAAGTATTTCCCCCTCAATGCCGCTTATCGATGAAGTAAGGCTTTTGAGGAGGAGGGCAACGTCATTCCTTTCAAGAGCCCTTGATAGCTTAAACTCAGGGGACTATGACCTAGCCGTTTTCTTAGCGGAGCAATCCGTACAGCTTCACCTTAAATCGATACTGCTTGAGAAGATAGGTGATTACCCTCGAGTGCACTCAATCCTAACCCTTGCCTCCATCCTTAAGAGGCTGCCTGAGTGCAAGGATCTTGCGGAGCTCCTCGAGAGGAGGAGGCTCGAGGCTCGCTCCCTGGAGGATGCATACATAGCTTCAAGATACCTACCGCGGGAGTACGCTAAAGAGGAAGCCGAAGCGCTCGTAAACTTTGCAAGAGAGGTTTTAAGGCATGGAGAGCTACGTTGACGTCCTCATAGAGAGGGCCGAGATGGCCCGAAACTGGAAGAAGTACGTGAGCAGCATAGCGAGGGCCGTGAGATCCATCTTAGCGGACTCGAAGATCTATGTTTTTGGAAGCGCTATAAAGGGTGAGCTCACGGGCGGAAGCGATGTAGATATACTCGTGGTTTCGGAGAGGGTTCCAAGAAGCAATCTAGAGAGGGCGGAATTAAAGGTGAAGATAGAGGAGCTCTCAAACCTTCCGCCATACCACCCCTTTGAGCTTCATTTAGTGGATCGAGAGGAGGGAGGGTGGTACCTTAAGAGGATTAAAGACATATTAGAGTATGAGTCGGCGTAAGCTGTATCGTGGAGGCTTCTTACTGTTGGCTTATCCGCTCCTGCGAGCTTGAGGTAAGGAATTAAGCTAGGGTGGCCCTGCCTAAGCTGGGTGCGCTTGAAGGTCGTGTTCCACGAGAGGTTCTATGAGGTCTATGCTTCAGACCCTGCCGCGGCCCCTGGGCGCATGGAGGCTGCTTCAGCCCCCCTTCGGGGCCTCTATGAGTTCATCAAGCCCAGCCCCGCCAGCGACGACGACGTCCTCCTGGTCCACACGCCCAGCCACCTCAACTACGTGAGGAGCCTAGCCAAGGTGTACCCCGTGGCGCTGCTGGCTGTTGGAGGGGCCATCGAGGCGTCGGAGGTAGCTATGCGTGGAGAGGCTGCCTTCGCCCTAGTGAGGCCGCCGGGCCACCACGCCAGCCCCGGTAGCAGCTGGGGCTTCTGCTACTTCAACAACGTGGCTATCGCGGTGGAGAGGCTCATCAGGCGGGGCGCGGTCGAGAGGGCGGTGATAGTGGACTTCGACCTGCACTTCGGCGATGGGACCGCTGAGGCCTTCAGGGGGAGGGTGGACGTGGAGTACCACCACCTGCCCGCCGCAAACCCCCTGGACGACCTGGACCGCTTCCTGGGGTCGCGGGCCTACGACTTGATCGCCGTGTCGGCGGGCTTCGATAGGGCCCTCGAGGACTGGGGGGGCATGTTGAGGGAGGAGGACTATCGAGAGCTCGGCCGGGTGATGAAGGAGCACGCTGAGCGCAAGTGCGCCGGCAGGAGGTTCGCGGTCCTCGAGGGTGGCTACAACCATGAGGTGCTCGGCAGGAACATCAAGGCCTTCCTCCAGGGCTTCAGCTAGCTTCAACCTGGGCTGGCTGGCGTCCAGCTGGGCGTAGGGCTCGGCTCAGTCGGGGGGCCAGCCGATCGGGCCGAAGCTCAGCGCACCCTCAGGACCCTTGCTATCTCGCTCCAGCTCAAGGCCCCCTCTCGGATCAGCTTCAGCCCGCCGTCCGTCAGCTCGACGACCGTCGAGGGCCTGCCGTAGGTGGCTGGGCCGGCGTCCAAGGCTAGGTCGACGGCGTCTCCCAGCTGAGCTAGGGCCTCCTCCACGGTCCTGGGCGGCTGCCGCCCCGAGATGTTGGCGCTGGTCCCTACGAGCAGGCCTCCGCAGGCCTCAATCAACCTCAGCGCCACGCCGTGGCTCGGCATCCTGACGCCTATGCTGCTTAAGCCAGCCGACACCCTGCTTGGCAGCAGGCCCCTGCTCGGTAGGACTATGGTTAAGGGGCCGGGCCAGAAGGCCTCGATTAGCGCCTCGGCCTCGGCGCTTACGTACGCTATGCGTCGAGCCGCCTCAACGCTCGACACGAGGACGGGCATGGGCTTGGCCTCCCTGCGCTTGGCCTCGAACACCCGCTCGACGGCCGCCTCGTTGAAGGGGTCGGCGCCTAGGCCGTACACGGTGTCCGTTGGGTACACGATCAAGCCCCCCGAGCTGACTACGAGGGAGGCCTCCGACACAGCCTCCTCCACGCCGACCTGGCCGAGCCTCAGGACGCGAGGCACGGGCGGTCACCTCAAGATGTAGTCCCTTATCCTGAAGACCCTCAGGGCGGTGGCCGCTAGGCTTGGCTTGTGGAGGACTACCTTGACGAAGGCCCTTAGGTACCTTCGGGCCCTGAGGTCCTCAACCAACCCCGTGCGGCGGATGAGGTCCCTGACGTCCCGGCTCGACAGCTTCTCAAGGTCCCGCCTAGCCCTTAGGACGTTCATGTACCCCCTCCCCAGCTTCCTCCAGCACTCCCCCTCGTAGCTAGCTAGGCTGTCCGCGGTGAAGCCCTTAGGGCACGCCTCGCTGGCTATCCTTCCAGCTATGGAGCCTGAGGTCACGGCCCCCACGATGCCCGCGCCCGTCAGCGGGTTGGCGAAGCCAGCCGCGTCGCCCACCGCTAGGAAGGCCTCGGCGTAGCTGGGCTTAATCGGCCCGCCCACGGGGACGCAGCCTCCGTAGCTCTCGACGGGCTTGACGTGGCCGAAGAGCTGCTTGACGAAGGAGTCCAGGAAGCGCTTGGCGGGCATCGGAGCCCTCCTGACCCCAAGCCCGACCCTAACCCTCCGCTTGGATTGAAGGGGTACGACCCAGGCGTAGCCCCCCGGAGCGAGGCTGCCGCTGAAGTATAGGTCGAGGCGCTCGGGGTCCTCAACCTCAACCCCTTCAACCTCGTACTGGAGGCAGGAGGCGAGCTCCTTCGCCGTGGGCAGCCCGGCCAGCCTCAGCGTCGAGCCCCCCACGCCGTCTGCAGCCACGAGCAGCCCAGCCTCTAAGCCGCTCGACCCGCGGCTTAGCTTAAGCCTCCACCCTCCATCCACCCTCTCCCCGCCGACCACCCTGCATGAAGTCTTCAGCTCGGCTCCAGCCTCGACCGCCAGCGAGCTGAGCCATTGATCGAACTTGGCCCTATCCACGACGAGGGCCCTAAGCTTAAACGGGCCCACGAGGGGCTCCCTAAGGCCGGTGTAGATGCAGGCCCTGCTGATCCAGCTGTCTACGACCTCGCTCGGAACCTTGAACCCGGTCTGCTCGAAGCTTGCTTGATGGAGCAGGCCGGCGCAGTGAAGGGGCCTACCTACGTTGGGATGCTCCTCCAGGAGGGCTACCTTCAGCCCTCTACGCGCTGCCTCCAGGGCTGCCGAGGAGCCGGCTGGCCCGGCCCCCACGACGGCGACGTCCATCATCGCGCTAGGGCCCCATAGCCCCGCTTAAAGCCGCTCCGCTGGCTTCACGTGGCTAGGAGCTTGGCCCCCACCTTCTTGAGGCTTACCAAGCCGTACCTAGCGAGCTTACGTAGCTTCCTGTGCGCTGTGCTCCTAGGTATGCCTAGCTGCTCAGCCACCTCAGCCACGCTCAGCGGCCCCCTCCGCTTGACGAGCTCGACCACCGCCCTGTCCAAGTCGTCCAAGGAGCTAAGCTCCCCTCTACGTCGCCTGAGCGTCACCAAGGCCGCCCCCAGCCCCGCCGCTCCGACCGCGGCCGCGGCTATGAGGAGGACGAACGGTGCGCCGAGAGGGCTCGGCTGAGGGCTAGGGCCGGGCCCTGGGTGGGGCGGCTCGACGAGCACGGCGTATTCGATCAAGTGGCTGCCGGGCGGAAGCTTAATGGACCGCCTGCCGTCGACGTAGCCCATGTCGAGTACCTCCCTGGGGATCTGCGTGGGCACCACCCCTTGGGGCAGCTTGACCTCCGTGACGTAGGGGCACGCGAAGCTGACGGTCCAGAACCCGCCGCCGTAGCTGGCGAGCTTAAGGGTCACGTAGGTCAAGTTGAAGGAGGCTGGAGGGTAGTATACCTTAGCGAACCAGCCCGAGGAGTTCATGAAGGCTCGAGCGTAGATCGGCCCGCCCTCGCCGTAAGCCACCACCTCCTCGGGCTCGGCTATGAGGGCGAGCTCCACCACCTCGGCTTCCTCATGGACGTTGACGGAGTGGGTCACCGTGGCCAAGCCGCTGGGGCTTAGGTCGACCGCGACGCTGGATGAGAGGATGGATCCAGGGGCTGCATGCGGGGCGAGGAGGAGGGCCAGCAGGAGGAGGGTGGGCGTCAAGCTCAGTCTTTCCTCACGGCGAGGCAAGGCTTAACTTGAAGGGAGGCGCTAAAAAGCTTGATGCCTCCGGTGGCCGTCTTCTTCCACCCCTCCTTCAAGGGCAGGCCATGGCCCATCATCGGCGACAAGTTCAAGGCCTTCCCCGAGGCCTTAAGCCCGCTGCTTCAAACCGGCGCCGCCGTCCTAGTCGAGCCCAAGCCAGCCCCCGAGGCTTTGCTCCTCAAGGTCCACAGCAAGGAGTACCTGAGGGAGCTGAGGAGCAGATGGTACTTTGAGGGCTCCTTGCTCAGCGTTGGGGGCTGCGTGGAGGCCGCTGAGGGAGTATGGAGGGGTAGGTTTTCAAGCGCCCTCGTCTTCTGCGTGGCGGCCGGCCATCACGCCGGGCGCTCCTACGCTTGGGGAGGCACCTACCTCTCATGCTTCGGCCCAGCCGTCGAGCACCTACGTAGGCTGGGCGCCAGCAAGGTGGCGGTGTTGGACACCGACAGCCACCACGGCGACGGCGACCGAGAGGTCTTCGCCGGCGACCCCTCGGTCCTCCACGTCTGCTTCTGCAGCTACGACCGCGTCGAGGAGGGGGGGCTTAAGGTGGACGTCAACGTGGGCTGGCGGACCACCGACAGCGACTACCTACGTAAGGTGGAGGTTGAGTTCGTTAGGCGTGTCTACGCCTTCAAGCCGGACCTAATCCTCCACTTCCTAGGGCACGACGCCTCCCAGGGGGACTACGGCGATCGAAACCTAACGCTCGACTTCTACCCTAGGCTCGCGTCGATGGTTAAAGCGTGCGCCGACGAGGTGTGCTCAGGTAGGTACGTCGTAGTCACGGGCGGAGGGGCGAGGGCGGATCTAGCCGAGCGCGTGTACACGTCGGTGGCCTACGTCCTCGCTGGGCTCAAGGAGCGCTGAAGCCACACCGCGTTTTTAAGCGGTCCGGCCCCTTAACCCCCTAATGACCTCGCAGGTCAGGAAGCGAGACGGTAGGCTGGAGGCCTTCAACCCCTCGAAGATAGCGTCGGCGATACTCAAAGCCTTCAGCGCGGCGGGTGAGGGAAGCCCCGAGGAGGCCGAGCGCCTCGCTAAGCGCGTAACCGAGCTCGTAGGGGCTAGGTTTGAGGGCTCGATCCCGAGCGTAGAGGACGTCCAGGACGTCGTGGAGGAGGTGCTGATCAAGGCTGGCTACGCTAGGACGGCCAAGGCCTACATACTCTACCGCCAGAAGAGGGCTGAGGTTAGGGGCATCAAGGAGGTCTACGGGGTCAAGGACGACCTGAAGCTCTCCCTCAACGCCGTCAGGGTGCTTGAGAGGCGCTACCTCCTCAAGGACCTAAGCGGCAGGGTCGTTGAGACCACGAGCCAGCTGTTCTGGAGGGTGGCTAGAGCTTTAGCGGCGGTGGACGAGCTCTACGGAGCAAGCCGGGGCGAGGTAGCTAGGTCCGAGGTCGAGTTCTACCGGATGATGGCTGGGCTCGAGTTCCTCCCCAACTCCCCGACGCTCATGAACGCTGGCACCAGCATAGGCCAGCTCTCAGCCTGCTTCGTCCTCCCCGTCGAGGACTCCATAGAGGGCATCTTCAACTCGCTGAAGCTCATGGCCATCATCCACAAGAGCGGCGGTGGGTGCGTTTCGCACGACGCCTTCATATACACCACGATGTGCGGCCCGACCCCCATAGGCGAGTTCGTCGAGCGCTTCATCCCGGACGAGCTTAAGCCCCTGGAGGAGACGGTGTCCGTGGACGTCTCGGAGCTCGGCCTGAAGGCCCTGGCCTACGACCCAGCGGCGCGAGCCACGACCTTCAGCAGGGTGCTTAGGGTGTGGCGCTACGTCGTGCCGGCTGAGAGGGCCATTAGGATTAAGCTCGACGGGGGCCTCGAGGTGACCGTGAGCGAGTGGCACCCCTTCCTCGTGGTGGAGGGCGGCGGCGTGTCCTTAAGGAGGGCCGACGAGGTTGAGCCGGGCTCCTACGTCCTTCTGCCTTCAACTCCCACGCCGTGGCCCTTCAAGGAGCGCCCAGTGGTTGATGGGGTTGAAGTGACCCCCGCGCTGGCGTGGGCTCTAGGCTACATCCTAGGCAGGGGCAGCGTGGGCAGGAGGCACGTGAGCGTCTTCGGCCGGGACGAGGGGAGGCTGAGGAGGCTGAAGGAGGTCTTGGAGGGCTGCTTCAAGGCCGAGGCGGGCCTGGTCAAGGGCGGAGGGCGCCGCCCTGGATGGACCCTTCGAACCCTCGACGGCAGGGTGGTGGGCTTCATGAACAAGCTCCTGAGGCCTGAGGGCGCCTGGAGGGTGCCGTCGGTCATCTTCAAGGCCCCTCTGGCCGTCGTCCTAGGCTTCCTCTCAGGGGTCGTGGAGGCTGGAGCGCGTAGGGGTGGAGCTAGGCTCAGGCTTCCGGCGGCCAAGAGGCAGGCGCTCGAGCACCTATCGCTGCTGCTTTCAGCCGTGGGGGTGAGGTTTAGGGTCGCGGCCTACGAAGGGTCGCTGACGGTGGACCCCTCCACGCTCAAGGACGCTTTAGGCGGCGGGGAGGGGCCGATGGCGTTGAGGGCCGCTAGGGTCGAGTCGACGGAGAGGCTGAGTGGGGGTAAGCTCAAGATGTACGACCTAACCGTCGAGGGCTCCGAGACCTACGCGGCCGGGCGATGGGGCTTCACGATAGTCCACAACACAGGCTTCAGCTTCTCCAGGCTCAGGCCCCGCGGCGACGTGGTGGCGTCCACGATGGGGGTCGCGTCGGGGCCTGTTTCGTTCATGAGGATCTTCGACGTGGCCACCGAGGTCATCAAGCAGGGT
>Ga0105154_1000523_pt1 | contig 16533 bp, 17 predicted proteins | sample SSWtaG_FD_89672 | JGI IMG/M metagenome (GOLD analysis project Ga0105154, IMG submission 89672) | Hot spring microbial communities from Sandy's Spring West, USA to study Microbial Dark Matter (Phase II) - SSWsed_matched | ecosystem: Environmental > Aquatic > Thermal springs > Hot (42-90C) >... | reverse complement strand
TCCCGCTTACGGGATCACCTTCGTGTTTACATCAAGCACATCCATCGGCGAAGAGAAGCTATATTGTTCCTCAACTAAACCCCACAGGCTCCAAAATCTTCACATAAGCACTCCAGTACATAAGATTTCCAAAACAACCCAAGTCCTAGCCTTCAGCTTGCGGGTAGGTGCGGGCTCACCGCCTGCGAGGCTCGTCCACACCTAACGCTAGTTAGGTGTGGACAGTGAGAGCTTCATAAGTTTTTATTCAGTACTGTCAGGGACGCATGCTATTACATTGGATAAACATCCCCCTCACCCTAAAGGGGAGGCTTTCGTCAGGTGACATAATCGAAGTAAATGTTGAAGCTATTGTTAACCCAGCAAATACATTAATGATTATGGGGAGAGGTGTTACTAAAGCGATTAATATTAAGGGGGAAGATGAAATAGAGAGGGAAGCTGAAAGTAAAGCTCCAGTACCTATAGGGGAAACTATTTCAACATCGGCTGGAAAGCTTAAGGCGAAATACGTTATACTTGCCCCTACAGTTCTCTATTCAGACTTTTAATCATCTGTAGGAAACGTTGAGAAAGCTGTCATTGCAGTTCTAATAAGCCAAAAAGGCTAAGCGTAAAGAAAATTGCTTTTCCAAGCATGGGAACAGGTGTAGAAAGTTTAAAATATAGGGAAGCTGCTGAGTCGATGTAAAAAGCCATTAAGGACTATTCTAAAAAGCTAAGGAACATTCGTAGAATACTCATAGTCCTACATGGTAGAGAAGCTTATAATGAACTCTTAAATGCACTAAAATCTACGACTAAATGAAATATTTAAAAACCAAAATAAATATTAATCATAAATGGCCCCGGCTCTCACACTCCCCCAAGTTACCCAGTAAGGGGAATCAATGAAGGGGAGGCGGTCGCCGGGGCACACTCTATTAGGCGGGATGAAAGAGCCCCCTCGCATCTCTCTCGATACTTAAGCATAGATGAGAGAGCCGAGCCGGCCTGGACCGCCGCTGTTTTGGATTTCATGATGGTTTGTATGGTTTAATGTTGCTATCTCATGGAATCCTTTATAAACTCTGAGAATATAAAAATAGTAATGATAGGTTGCTGTGGCTCTGAACGTCTCTAGGCCCTATGGGAATTCGAGTGGAATGCAGGGGAGCAAAGATGAGGCGATGAAAACACATAAGCCAATATAAACCCATATAAGAGCTGACCCCTACCGATGAGGTTCCAGTTGGGACACCGAAGAAAAAATTTAGAAATGTGGATTCCTCCGGCACCGAGGTTTAAAATAAATCCTTTTAACCCTGCTTTTCCTTTTAACATGTGTGCTCTGATGACGAACACATCCTTCCTGAGGAAATAGCTAATGACGAAGGGTGCAAACGCTGAAGAGCAATATTGAAAATTATGGATGGTTTACTATTGGATAAAGCTAGAGCATATATTAGGGTTTATGGTAAAGTTCAAGGCGTAAGTTACCGTTTCTTTAGTAAGCACCACGCTAGAAGGCTTAGGCTGAAAGGTTACGGTAGGAATTTAAGTGATGGTTCCGTAGGGGCAGTTGTTGAAGGAGATAGAATAAGAATAGAGGAGCTCATCGAGAAACTTAGAAACGGCTGTTATTGGCTAAAGTTGAAAGAATAAATGTAAGATGGGAGAAACCTAAAGGTGTGTTCTTCACATTTACAATACTACTTTAGTTCCTCAAGTATCTTAGCGGCGTTTCTTAGACATATGGGGATTTGTTCTCGCGAAATATTTTCCGGACATCTTTCTATGGTAAATTCAGCTTTACCTAGTAAAGCATCTTTAAGGGATATAGGCTCTCTTTTTCTCGATATGTTTTCAGCAGCAATACATCTCGGACCTGCCCATTTAAAGAGTAAGGGATGAACTTTCATAACTTCTTGCCACATTTTCCAAGCAACATATCTTATCTCCCATTGTGCTTTTACACACATCCTTAATCCGAAGAAGTGATGGAGTTCCCTAGCATTCATAGATACAACAATTTTCGTAACTACACCTTGAGGTAGAATGTAGCGTGCATCTTCAGGGGCTATTCCCATATCTAAAAGTTTTAAGTAGGCCTCATAGGCTTCCTTAACAACCTTATCAAATATTTTCTCAGCTTCTTTCTTCGATGCTATCCTTGGAGGCTTAACGACATCAAAGTATTCTTCGGTTAATCTGGCAAACCTTTGTGAAAGTTGCGTATAGCTAGCTATCCTATGTCTAACAAGCTGATGAGTACATATCCTACTACAGTTTTCTATTACGAAAGTATATACCGAATGTTCCCAAGGTGAAAAATGGTTTCTCTTAAGAGTTTCCTTAATCCAAACCTCAACTTCATTATCAGACATTTTATCCCATTGGTACATGAAGGGCTTTTTAGATAGTGTTTGCTTAGCTGAAACAGCGACTAATCGTTCCCCATCTGGTGTATACCTTATTAGCTTAACAAATATCATAGCGTGTCAACACCATAATACATTATTTCTCTAAGCTAAAGTTTAAAGCTATATGGGGAAAAGAATAATAATGTATTTGTAAATGGGTGATTTTTTGAAGTTAGTCTTTATCACGTCATCGCCTAGGAGAATAGAGCTCATAAGGAAATTTAGGCTAAAATTCGAAATAGTTAAGCCTGTAAGCGAAGAAGATGTTACAATACCTAATGACCCATGTTTAACAGCAATATTACGGGCTAAATCCAAAATTAGAAACTACAGTATAGGTGAAAACGAAATACTTGTTTCTGCAGACACTGTAGTTTCGATTAATGGCCAAATGCTGGGGAAACCTAAGGATAGAAGTGAAGCAATAAGGTTCTTAGAAGTTCTTAGTGGGAAAACACATGAGGTTATAACGGCATTATATGTGAAAACGGGAAATAAAGAGTATAGTGAATGTGTAAGAACTAAAGTGGTATTTAAAAGGCTTTCGCAAAGGGAAATCGAGCTCTATGTTAATACAGAAGAGCCTATGGATAAAGCAGGTGCATATGCCATTCAGGGGTTAGCATCGCTGTTTATAAGGAAAATTATTGGGGACTACTACAATGTCATTGGATTTCCAGTGAATAGGCTTTATACTATACTTAAATCATACTTTGGAGTAAAAATAGACGATATTATTGAAAGGTAAGGATCAAGTTAGCATAACCATATACTGCTTTTTCGATATGCTTTAAGGGAACATACTCGTTTGGTTGATGCGCTAAGTCTTCATTTCCGGGGCCAAATCCTATTGTTGTATAGCTTTTTTCGCCTGCGGAGTAAACTCCGTCCGTACTGAACTTCCAATAACCTATTGTTGCACTTGATTTAACATGGGCTCTTATTGTGTTAAGCGCTTTCCTAACATACATGCTTTTCTCATCTAGGATCCATGATTTGAAAAAGTCTTTCACCTTAACTATTTTTCCTGTCCAAAACCTAAGCTCTTCTGTTAGAATAGAAGCTCTGATTTTGAAACCTTCATGTTCAATATGTTCTTTTATCTTTTGAAATATGTGCAATATTGAATCCTCTGTTTCGTAAGGCAAAATTCTTCTATCAAAAATTGCTCTACAGTAATCGGGTATTTGCGGTGTAACTTTAGGTAAACACTCTATTACCGTGGGTGTTAGTGTTGAATAACCAAGTTTCTCATGGTATGACTTGGTTTTCTCAAATGCTTCGAGAATATTAATTATAGATTTTGATATAGCACTTAAAGCGTTTAAGCCTAAATGTGGCATACTTGCATGTGCTGTTTTTCCTTGAACAACATATTCTATGAGGCATCTACCTCTATGTCCTATGTGTATATTTAGGTTTGTTGCTTCACCTAAAATTACAACGTATGGCTTTTTTCTTATAGTGTTCTCTAAAGCATGCTTGAAAGCTACTCCTTCAGCTGTTTCCTCATGTGTGACAAACACAAGATATACTGTTCTCTCTATTTTATCGGGCAGTAATGTTACTGAAGAAATCATTGATGCTAGAGAAGATTTCATGTCAATAGCTCCTCTACCGTAAAGTTTATTGTCTACGATTTTGCCAGAGTATGGATCAACTTTCCAGATGTCTTTATTTCCAGGTTCTACATGATCCATGTGCCCCTCAAGAATTATTGGGTTCTCGTTTTGCCCACCTTCAACCTTAGCTATAACGTTACCTAACTCATCTATTATAAGGGAATCCACTCCTAGACCGCTTAAGACATCCCTTATGTAATATGCTACCTCCTTTTCCTTTCCTGAAAGGCTAGGTGTTCTTATCAGATCTTTAGCTATTTCAATAGCTAACTTGACCGAATCAACCATTAACTTCATACCTTCGGGTACATAAGTGCTTTGAAACTGAGCTTCAAACTTGTTAAAGCCCTATTTATGCTTTTCATTACATCTTCAAAACCCATACGCTCTATTATGAAGAAGTGGGAAGGACATTTACAGTCAGTACTTCCAAACTTATGAACATACTTGAACATTGTTGAAAAGTGCTTTGCAATTACATGTTCCACCTTTCTCCTAGGAACGATAATAACCATAGCAACTCTACAACCCGTATTTACGTTAAGCACGTGATCTATATGCCAAAACGTTTTCTTATCATGATATTTCAAATGCCTCCCAACCCTTCTAGCTAATCCTCCTCTGTTAAATGCTGAGCCCACGTAAACGTTCCAGTTTTCCAACGTAATGGTTCCTAATGAACTCATTTTGAACGATACATTCTTGGGGCATTCGATAATCAAGATATATGTTCCCTTATCGTTAAGTATTTCTTCCAAGACCCATGCCTCATTATAAATGTTATTTATCAACTAATTTATACCTGTGAAGCCTTAATAATGTTGATGAGGATAAGGGGAATTGAACCTACTTAGCCTTAACATTGATGAAATAGTTGAGAAAGGTAGGAAAGGATTTATAACGGTAGCCATTCACGGTCTTGATATTGGGGGTCTAATACTTTCAGCAGCATTTCTGAAAGCAGGGTTTATAGTTATTGGTGTAGATAGGGATTCAAAAAGAGTTATTAGATTAAATCATGGAATTCTCCCGAAACCCTATCTTCCAGAATTAGCACCGATATTTAGAAAGTATGTTGCTGAAGAGAAGTTTAGAGCAACAATAAATAATACATGGGCTTCTGAAAATAGTGATATTTCAATAGTGATGATACCTCCTGAAATTAAAAAGACTCGGTCTAGTTACGATGTTAACCTAAAGAACCTCTTGAACGTTGTAAAGGATGTCGGCAAAGGTATGAGTACTGGTAGTTTAATAACTATTGCGTCAAGTGTTCCTCCAGGAACAACAGTTAAAATTGTGAAGCCTATTCTTGAACATTTAAGCGGATTACGTGTTGAATACGATTTTGCACTAGGTTTTTACGCTGAAAAGGCTTCAGAATGTTCTAGCTTAAGCAGCTTCATAAGTCAAAGACATTTAATAAGTGGTTTTGGCGCTAAAAGCTTACGTGTACTCTATGGTATTTTTAAAGCTGTTTTTGGAGAGAACATTTTATCATTAAATAATATAACTTTAGCTGAAACAATGAATATATTGTTTAAAACATATAGGGATGTAATTTACGCTTATGTTAATTCTTTGGTAACATACATGAAAAATATCGGTGTAGACATAAACCTAGTCACTAAATACCTCCCCGAAATTTACGGGCTAGAAGTTCCTAAGCCTACAGCTACAGTTTTTTCATCTGAAGTTTTCAAGGAAACATATATTTTAATGAAAGAACTTGGAAAGCAAAATATAAACTATGAAGTACTGAGAATTGCTAGAGAAACAAACGAAAAAATTATTGAAAAAATAGTTGAACTATTAGCTGAAGCAATAACTAAAATAGGTAAGGAACCGAAGAACATAAAAATAGCTATTTTAGGAGATGCTGTTAAGGAGAATTCGTCCGATCCCAGAAATTCAGTAACCAAAATCATCGTTAATGAGCTTTTAAACGCTGGTATAAAGAAGGAAAACATAGTGGTTCATGATCCTTTCGTTATCGATGATGAAGAGTTAAAGGTAGAGTTAACCGTAAATTTAAACCAAGCAGTAAAGGATGCGGACATTATCCTAACCCTGATACCGCATAAGATTTATAGTGAAGTAACTGTTAGTGCACTTAAGGCTATGAGTGGAAAGGAAAGAGTAGTTATAGTTGATGTAGCTAATGTTTTGAGAAAAGACACTATATCCTTAGGCTTAAGTTATGTGGGATTAGGAACACCATGGTATGAAGCATAGTATATAAGAAACTCTTTATACTCGTTAAGAGCTAGAATATTTTGAATCGGGCGAAAAATGTGAAAAAGACATTTCATAATAAGGGTAATAATGAAGAATTTAAGAATTTCTTTGAATACTTTCTCTACGACTTTGCGTTCTTAGCTAAGTTTTTGAATAATTCACTAGATAAGGCAGTTAAGGAGGAAACACAAAATAGGCTTGAAATATATGGGTTAGATGATAAAGTAGAGCTTCTGAATTTAAAGGATAAACTATTGGTAATACTTGATTTCCAAGGGATATCTAATGATGGAAAGGTGTTTGCTGAAATTAGAAATGGAGTACTACGTGTTTCGGCATGGAGGGAGGATGTAAGATACTATAGGGAAATACCTTTAAGTAGAGATTTCTGTATAGAAAATGTTTCTCTTAGAAATGGTGTAGTTACAATAACTTTGAAAAGAAGAAGTAGTTGATGGGCAGTGTAAGGTGTATGAGCTACCACTGGTACTTAAAAACTTTTTAAACGAAAAGGGTATTAGAACACTGTATCCCCCTCAAACGGAGGCATTAGCCAAGGGTGTTCTTGAAGGTAAAAGCCTTGTTTTAGCTTCACATACAGCGTCAGGTAAAACGTTGGTAGCTGAGCTTACTATTCTCTCACGGTTTCACAATGGGGATTTAGAGAAAGCAGTATATATGGTCCCTTTAAAAGCTATTGCTTCTGAAAAATATTCTGAATTTAAGCTACTAGAAAGATACGGTTTACGTGTAGCACTTACAACAGGAGATTATGATTCAGAAGATGAATATTTAAAAAACTACGACGTAATCATAACGACGAATGAAAAATTTGACTCTCTGCTTAGACATAAACCTGCATGGTTAAACAATATCAATTTGGTCGTAGTTGATGAAATACATTATATTGATGATCCTAAAAGAGGCCCTGTTATTGAAAGTGTTTTAGCTAAAATAATGAGTTTAAAAAGCAATTTACAAGTTCTAGCTTTAAGCGCTACAGTTTCAAATGTTGAAGAAATTGCTTCATGGTTGAAAGCAGAATACGTTATTAGCTCATGGAGACCTGTTCCTTTAAAGGAAGGCGTATATCTTAATGGTAAAATTTTCTTTAGCAATGGCGAAGTTTCTGAAGTAAAGCGAATTAAGAACAACCCTGTTCTTGACCTAGTATATGATACTTTAAGTAGAAATGGTCAAGCATTAGTGTTTACAAGTTCAAGAAATATGGCTGAAAAACTTGCTTCAAAAATAGCATCATCAATAGGCAGCAAACTAGACTTTTTACTTAATAGAAACTTTGATAAGATGATGAGTGAATTTGAGAACTCAAGTAACGCTAGAAGATTGAATGAGAAATTAATAAATTTAGCGGCCAACGGTGTCGTTTTTCACCATGCAGGACTAACCTATGTGCAAAGAAAAATTATTGAAAACTACTTTAGAGAAGGCGTATTGAAGGTCATTGTTGCTACGCCAACTTTAGCGGCTGGAGTAAATCTTCCAGCTAGAAGAGTTATCATCCATTCTTATAGGAGATATGAGATAGGAAAGGGTCATTTGCCTATTAAAACTATGGAGTACAAGCAAATGTCTGGTCGTGCTGGAAGACCGGGCTTTGACGAATATGGTGAAGCTATTTTAATTGCTAAGTCCGAATATGAAATGAGAATTCTTCAAACAATGTATATTAACGCTAAACCGGAGTCATTATTTTCTAAACTCATAAGAGAAAGTGCATTAAGAAATTTCGTTCTCTCCCTAATAGCTTCTGAAGGAACGGTAAGCTTTAAAGAACTAGTTGAATTTCTTAAGAAAACCCTATATTATACGCAATACAAAGTTAATGAAGAAGAACTTACATTTAAGCTTGGGAAAATAACTGACTTTATGCTTCACGAAGGATTTATAAATAAATGTAAAGGGTCTATCGAAGTAACGCGTTTTGGTAAAAGGGTTTCAGAACTCTATATTGACCCACTAACTGCTATAATTTATAGGGAGTTTTTGGAAAAAGCTGATCCTTATTTAACATCTAACGATGAAATATTGTTTACGATGTCTTTAGCCCCTGATATGCCTAGAATTAGCGTTCGTAAGCGCGATAGAGGAAGCATAGAGTATTTCTTACTAGGTTTTCTAGATAGGGCGCAAATTGACCCGTACAAGTTTGGTTTCCTAAGCGAGTTCGACATAGCCTGTGCCGCTAAAACCACAATGCTTTTACGTGATTGGATAAATGAGGTACCTGAGGACATTATTGTTGAAAAATACGATGCTGGACCAGGAGATATTTTTGGACTTATTGAAACAGCTGATTGGCTACTCTACTCACTAAATGAATTAGCTAAAATAGTATCTCATAATAAGCAGATAATAACTAAAGTAGATAAAATTAGAATGAGAGTTAAATATGGTGTTAAAGAGGAGCTACTAGAGCTCGTAACATTAAGGGAAGTAGGTAGAGTTCGAGCTAGAGCACTATTCGAAAAAGGTTTTAAATCCATTAGCGATCTTAAGAGAGCTAAAGTTGAAGATTTAGTTAAGATACCTGGAATAGGGTATGAAGTTGCGAGGAAAATAGTTGAGCAGGTTAAGATGAAATGAGTAAGCTTAAGGCATACTTAGATATCCTAAGACCTATAAATTCGCTAATGATGGGATTTGCTGTAATTGTAGGATACTTTATTGCAACACAAGGACAACTTAATCCTCTTCCTTATCATAAGTTAGTACTCGGCTTTTTCACAGGCTTCTTCCTAACAGCTTCATCTATGGTCTTAAATGATTACTTTGATAAAGAAATAGATGCCGTAAACGCACCGTATAGACCTATTCCCTCAGGTTTAATATCATCTAGGGAGGCTATAGTATATGCGGTACTGCTTTCACTTGCGGGTTTGATATTTTCATTACTGATTAATCAGTTATGTTTTCTTTTAGCTCTTTCATCTTTCACGGTATCGTCACTATATAATGCTTTATTCAAGAGAACAGGTCTTTTAGGCAATTTCATGGTAAGTTTTTGTGTAGCGATACCTTTCATTTTCGGAGCTGCAGTAGCTGACGGTATTAATATTGTTTTGCTAATACTTTCCATAATGGTTTTCCTATCTAATACTGCAAGAGAAATAATTAAAGGTATTGCTGATGTTGAAGGGGATAGAATGAGAGGAGTTCTTACATTAGCCGTTAGGTATGGTGGAAAATACGCTTCTAAAGTTGCGTTTCTCTTCTTTATTTTAGCGATACTTCTTAGCCCAATACCCTATATTTTAGGAGTAATGGGTTATGTGTACTTAGTATTGGTTTTTATCGCTGACTTTGGTTTCATATATTCTTCAATAAAGCTCGTTGGAAATCCTTCAAAACATATGGCATTGAAAGTTAAAAAGCAGATACTATTGTGGATGTTCATAGGTTTGTTAGCATTCCTTTTCGGAACTATTTCTGCTTAGTCTTCTTGGGAGAATATATTCTTTAGGCGCTTTCGGAAAAATTTCCAAATACTGTCTGAGAACCTTCGGTATGATTACTGTTCCATCTTCTTCCTGGCAATTTTCAAGTATTGCCGTTATCGCCCTTGTTGAAGCTATTGCTGTAGAGTTTAACGTGTGAACATAGTCTCTAACCATACCTTTCCTCTTGAGGAACCTTATTTTTAACCTATAACTTTGCCAATCAGTACAGTTACTGCATGAAACCATTTCTCTATATCTTCCTTGCGCGGGCATCCAAGCTTCTAAATCATATTTCTTAGCTGCTACAGCACCTAAATCTCCTGCAACAATATTGACTACCCTATATGGTATCCCTAATCCTTGCCATAATTTCTCAGCGTTTCCAATAAGTTTCTCATGCCATTCCCATGATTCTTCAGGTTTACTGAAAACGAACTGTTCTACTTTGTGAAATTGGTGTACTCTAAATATTCCCTTAGTATCTTTGCCATGCGCTCCTGCTTCCTTTCTAAAGCAAGGACTTATTCCGGCGTAAAGTAATGGTAAATCTTCTTCAGATATTATTTCGTCTGCATGTAATGCAGCTATTGAATGTTCAGATGTTGCTATGAGGTATAGGTCTTCACCTTCTATCTTATATATAGAATCCCTAAAATCCTCTAACGTTGTAACTCCGAGATAATATTTTTCACGTAACATGTAGGGAGGCAACACTAATGTAAAGCCTTTTTTTGTAAGATAATCTATCGCATACATGAGCAATGCTATATCAAGCCAGACTAGATCGTCAAATAAGTAGTAAAATCTGCTACCAGCTACTTCACCTGCCTTTTCTGTGTCTCCTAATCCTAAAAATGTTAGCATATCTGCATGTCCCTTAGGTTTCCAATAGATAATTTCGTACTCTACATCAAACCCTTTTGTTTGTTCCTTAAATTTCTCGGTAAAGCCAACATATACCTTAGGTTTACCCCAAAACCTTATTGGGACGTTTTCCTCTTCAGTTAAACCTTCAGGAACTGTTTCATGAACTATGTTCGGTAGTGAAAGTAGTATTTTTTCCCTTATCTCTTCAAGCTCTTTTAGCTTTTTTTCTTCTTCAGAAATTACTTTAAGTAGTTCCTTAGCTTCTTTAATTGCATTTTCTCTTTCATTCCCTCTTAGTTTAGCTATAGATTTTGAGAGAATATTGTGTTTATGTCGTAGTTGATTTACTTTTGCATACTGTCTCCTCCATTCAGCATCTAATCTTAATGCCTCATCAACTATTGATGTATCTAAACCTCTCTTTCTCAAGGACTCCCTAATTATTTCAGGATTCTTTCTAAGGTATTCCAACATGCTCCAGGGCACTTCATATTTCGCCTCTTACTGAATAATGTCTAAAACGGTAGGGGTTTTAATAGTTAATGAAAATATAAGATCTTTTAACCTTAAAATTGGGAAAAAAGTAGTTCGTATATTTACTCTAGAAGGGGTAAAGCATTAAGTCCAAGTTTTTCTCTAATTTCGTCCAATGGTACGTCGAATGTGTAATGTATTTTGGTGAAGTTCTTCCTAAATTCAATTATGTCTTTTCTTACTTTGGCTGGATCTTCTTTGTCTATGAGTACTCTCTTAAAGAATTTAGCTACCTCCTTCATATCATCTTCTTTAAGCCCCCATCTTGTTAGTTCTTGAACGCCTAATCTTAGACCACTGGGATCCTTAATCATTTCTGGTTTATCGTAGGGTAATAGGTTCTTGTTGACAATAACGTTAGCGTCTTCTAGTAGTTTAGCTGCTTTAGCTCCTCCCCCAAGATCTCTAACATCTATGAGGACTTGGTGGCTCTTTGTGTAACCGAGTTTTTCACCCAGTACTTTAAATCCTTCAGCAGCTAGTGCTTCAGCCAATGCTTTAGCGTTCCTTATTATTTGGTCAGCATATGCTTCTCCAAAATGTAACATCTCTAATGCAACTATCGCTGTTGCTGGGAGTCTATGTAAATGATGATTGGATACGAAAATTGGAAACACCACCTTCTTTACTTTCTTAAACAGTTCTTCATTGTTCGTAAATATTATTCCTCCTTGGGGTCCCGGAAATGTTTTATGAGTTGATGATGTTACGATATCTGCTCCTTCTCTAATGGGGTCTTGGAATTTGCCGCCAGCAATGAGCCCTAATACGTGTGCAGCATCGTATAATACATAAGCTCCTACTTCATGTGCAACTTCACTAAGCTCTTTAACTGGGTGTGGAAATAGAAACACTGAGCCTCCGAAGGTAATGAATCTTGGTTTAACCTCTCTTATTAGCTTAGCTGCTTTGTCTACGTCAATGTTCATCTCCTCCATATTGAATGGCATTTCAATTTGCTGTATACCTAAGGCTCCGAGTCCGCCGAATCTAGTATGACTTACATGAGCTCCTGCTTGAACAGGTACTACAACTGCTTTATCACCATATTTTGCCATCGCACAGTATGCCGATAGGTTAGCGGTAGTACCGGAAATCGGTCTTACATCAACATATTTCACTTTAAAGAGCTTTGACATTAGTTCTTGGAGATAAAGTTCTATTTCATCAACGTATATTAGTCCTTGATAATATCTTTTTCTGGGCCATCCTTCAGCATATCTATGGCCCATGTCAGTTAAATAAACCATTTCAGCAAGAGGTGACATAACGTTTTCTGAAGGTATCATGTTTAAACATTCTCTTTTTCTCCACACGTTATGTTTCAATGTTATGTCAATTACTTTTATAACCTCGTCTGCTAGGTATTGTTTTAGAACATCATGAATTTCGCTCATAGCTTTACGAACCTCATAGAATAGGAAGTTGCACGATATATTTCTAACTTCCGATAAATAAATTATAGGTCTAATAGCGTTGATTTCTACTTATGAATTAAGCGTTGATTAAGTGTTTAAAAACTCATGTTAAGAGTTAACCTAATAATCGTTAAAACATGTTGTTAAAAGTAATTAAGTTAATGTGTTCTCTAAATTATCTAGTAGGCATCTAAGATTAGTGCATATATATTTTGGTTTATATGGCTTTCTTCCTATGTCATCTTCCGATGTAATACCTGTAAGAACAAGTAGAGAGTCAATGCCTAACCTATATGCACCTAAAATGTCCGTGCCTAATCTATCTCCGATTACTAACACTTCGTTTTTATCAACATTTTCTCTTTTTAAAACCTCTAAATACATCCATGGCTCAGGCTTACCAATGATCATGTCCGGTTTTCTTCCCAAAGCTTCTACCAAGGCTGCAACTATTGAGCCTGCCCCTGGAATTACTCCATTATTTATTGGTAATGTTGCATCGGTGTTTGTTGCTATAAATAATGCTCCCTCGAGGATGAAGTTTAAAGCTTTAGCTAACTTCTTATACGTTAATTTTCTATCTAAACCTACAACAACCGCTTTTGGCTGTTTTCTTTTTACTATTTTTAAACCGCTTATCATGAGTTCTTCGTAAAGCCCTTTCTCACCTATAACATAAACGCTTATTTCGCCATATTTTTCTTTAAGAATTTTTGCTGTCAATGATCCGCTTGTTATTATATTGTTTATTGAGATTTGGAACCCTAAGCTCTTTAGTTTAGTAACGTAGTCCTTTCTTGACATTGTCGAGTTATTCGTTGTAAAGTATACTTTAACGTTCATGGTTTTTGCTAATGTTTTTAAGACATCAACGTTCTCATGTAGTATTTTGTTTCCTCTCCATAGTACTCCATCTAGGTCTGAAAGTATTACTCTATATTTGAAATAGGGCCCCATATTCACCGTAACCCTCATTCTTACACTTTTGAAAATTTGATGTTTAAATATTTGTTTTAAAATAGCTCGCTAGTATTACTTTATGGTTACATACTTCTTCAAATAATACATGTGCAATCACGTTTTTTCCAGCATTTATTTAGTAGGTTTGGGAAAATATTGTACACATCCTTAAACTCTAAAACGACATATGATAGAGTGGTGTGGTGTAAAAGAATGTTTAGAGAGATAAGTAAGCTAAAGCCTGAGGAAGTTAGGGTAAAGGGTGTTTCGGGAATTGAGCATTGTATTAGAGTTATTAGGGATGAGAATGGGGTTTTCCTATATGCTGAACTTAATGAGCCTAAGATTGAAGACATTGTAGGTGTCTTAGCTATTGCTGTAGATACTAATTTAAAACCGTACTTCACTATAAGAAATGGAAGTATCCCTAAAGAATGGATTAGTGAAATTAGAAAGCTCGGCGGAAAAATATCGTATCACTAACTAGCTAATTTAATTTTAATCACTTGTGTTTATTAGTGTTCGCCGCGGGGCACAGGGTATCTGGGATATGGCAAATACTCTATTCCCGGTCTTTGCTGATGCGCTTGCGGATAGAGATCCATTAAATTGTACACTTCTGGTGGTATATTTTCTTTCACTGGAAGACCTAGTTTCTTAACTTCATCAAATGTTAAGGGGTAATCATGCGTCCATCGTCCTTCTGTTAGTGTTTTAGCAATTTCCTCTGCTTTTTCTGGAGGGACTTTATCTTCCAACAGTTTTTTAATTACTTCCTGAACTTCTTGTAATGCTTTTTCAGCCACATCAGCCAAAATTAGTGTTTGGTCCGATGCTTCTTTGCCTTTTTCCTTGACAACTTTAAGTATTGAAGGAGCTGGCAAATGCATTCCTTGATGTGTAGCTATTTGTGGATCTACAGGTCCTAAGACGGCACTTTTATCCATCCATATTTCATCTGCTGCTAATGCTATAAGCGTTCCACCGCTCATGGCGTAATGTGGTATGATAACTATTTTCCTTGCGGGATGTCTTTTTAAAGCTAATGCTATTTGTGTTGCAGCTAATATTAAGCCTCCGGGAGTATGTAGAATCAGTGCAATTGGCTTATCAGGTGGTGTTGTCCTTATTGCTCTAAGTATTTCTTCGGAATCTTCAATATCGATGAATCTATATACAGGTATTCCAAAAATACCTATTTTCTCCTGCCTATGTATCATCGTTATTACTCTAAAATTGTACTTTTGTTCCATATGTTTAATTAGCCTAAGTCTCGCTACCTTCAAACTCTTATACTGTAATGTAGGTGACAGAAATACTATTAACAACAATAACCAAAATAGAAACGATCCTATATCGAAACCTACCTCTTGCATTGATTCGATCACCAAGATAAACTACTTCTTCAAATGTTTTTGGTAAATCATTTTCTATATGGAAACTTGTCAGCGTGAGACTAGGGGTCATCATTTATCAGAGGCTGCCCACTGCATCATCCAAGTTTAATGGTATGAATTAGTCTGACCTCCTCCCCGCCCTGAAGGGTGGGGGTTCATTGGTCCCCCACATCTATTCGGGTTTACATCTGTAAAAAAACTTTATCCTTTAATAACTTCTACTTTAGCTCCATCAGATATTCTTGCATTATAAACATGTGTTTCCATCCCCTTCTTACGATATTCTTTAATGACATACTTTCTTATCTTCTCAATTACACTTTTCGGCGTATTCGGGTCAAACATTGCAAGTATTGATGGTCCGGCTCCGCTAACGCATACGCCTAAAGCACCCATATCTTTTAGTTTCTCCTTTATTTCAAAGTATAGTGGTAGTATAGGTTTTCTCGCAGGTTCAACTATGGAGTCCTCCATGCCCTCGCCAGCTAAACTTAAATCACCAGTTATGAGTCCTGTAATTAATGCTGCTATTCTTCCAGTGTTGAATACGACATTTTCTAGAGGGACAGTTTTTGGAACAAGGGATCTAGCATACTTAGTTTTATCTTTAATAACTATGGGTTCCGGAGATATAATTAGGATTTTGGGTTTTACTTTTAAAGGTATTTTCACGACTTTCAACGGTTTCCTACTATATATGAGAACTACTCCGCCAAGTAAACTAGCTGCGACATTGTCTGGATGCGGTGAACCAGCGGCTACCCTTTCTCCTTCAGCAGCAATTTCAACTAATCCGTTAGCATCGCTTATGTTGAATGCTTTCGCCAATGCAGCAACGGTTGCAGCAGCAGTTGCACCACTACTTCCGAGGCCTCTACCTACTGGAACGTTTTTAACTATTTCCAACTTGATCTTCGCTCTTAGACCATATCTTTTAAGGAACTCTTTAGCAGCAACTGTAGCTGTGTTTTCGTGAATAGGTACATAGCTGCTGAAAGGGCCGCTAACATTAACCGTTTCTACACTTATCCTATCTGATTTCTCTATTTTGACAAAAACTTCATCGTAAAATAGATTTACCGCCATAGCTAAAACATCATATCCTGGACCCAAATTTGCCGATGAACTATAAGCTTTAGCTTTAAGTTCCATCTTAACTACCCTGAAACATTTATATTCCACTATTATAAGAGATTAGCGTGACCGATGAGGAAACAGGGACGTTCGGATACGTTATGAAGAAAGGTGGAGCGACCTGAGGATTATACTAGCTTGTACTTATCAGCGTTACTGTTTTAAGTACTCCGCTCATTCTCCTAATAGTGCTAACTAGCTTATCCAGTATTGCCAATGTGGGGGCCTCTATTCTAACAACAATATCGTATTCGCCATAAACTATTTTTGCTTCGGTAACATAGTCTAACTTTGAAATTTCCTCCCTTAATGTTGACTCTTTACCTAACGCTACACTAAGTAGAACATACGCTATAACATTTCTATTCTCACTCAAAATAAGCCACCTAATTTTTCCCTATCTAGATTAGATAGAGCGTTCTTGTATCATAAAACCTTTATGCTAATACTTTCGGTAATCTCTACTTTTTAAATATGTTTATGTTTTTACGGGTAAAAAT
>Ga0105154_1000522_pt1 | contig 16536 bp, 23 predicted proteins | sample SSWtaG_FD_89672 | JGI IMG/M metagenome (GOLD analysis project Ga0105154, IMG submission 89672) | Hot spring microbial communities from Sandy's Spring West, USA to study Microbial Dark Matter (Phase II) - SSWsed_matched | ecosystem: Environmental > Aquatic > Thermal springs > Hot (42-90C) >... | reverse complement strand
CTTAAACCTTTGAGGCTCCTTCGCAGGCCTGCGTGGACGCGTCCACCACGCCTACTATTACGCTCCCGGCCACGATCACGTAAATCAGTATGGACATGTCGATCGTTACGCGGTAGCCCGCAACAGCCGCCGAAACGACTCCTCCGTTAGTTGCGCAGTAGAGGTAGAGGGACCCCAGAGCCTTAGACAGCAAGCCGAATGTCGCGCCCACGGCCGCTGGCACGATGCTCTCCGCTACGCCCAGCGCTATGAAGAGCGCCAAGGCTATTGAGGGGTCCACGGGGGGCCTGAGCTCCACTGGAAGCCCGGCTATACTTTGAAACATCGCTGGTAGCGCGGCTACGTAGAGCGCGTAGTACACTAGGCCCATTGCCACTCCGATCACTCCTCGCGAGATTCTCTTCGCGAGGTCCTTAGCTAATCGCCCTCACCTCCACGCCGTAGATGCCCATTATCTTGAATCGGAGGCCCACGTCCGATGGACGCAGGTTCAGCGCCTCGCCGACGCTCAGGGGTATGGTAACTGTCCTCGTCGTCCCCTCACGCAGATCCCCCACGTCTATGGACCTGTTGCCGGCCATTAGCCGAGCGTCCGTGAGCGGAATTGTCCCAACGTAGGAGAGCGTTACGCTCAAGGCTACGTGAGATCGGTTGAGGGCGACAACGTTTATCTGGATTCCGAGGAGGGCCGGGTTCTGCTTTGCCTCAACGGCAAACACGAGGAGAGGGAGGAGGAGCGCAACGATTGCGAAGCCCATCGCTAGAACGAGGACCACCGATGGCCTCAACCCTCATCCCTTCTCCTCCTTCCCCTCCTCGCGGAGCAACTTGATCCCATTGGATAGGAGTGTGCCCCCTCCCCAGACGATAAACGCCAAGAATATAGCCTTAACGGCCACGACTGAGAAGAGCGATAACATCTCGGTGAGCGAAGACTGTACGTCGCGGGGCAACGCGATGCCTCGAGCGGCTGAGTACTCGCCGTACGCTATGCACACGACGAAGAGTATGAGGCCCGCCCCCATCGCAAGTAGTATCGGTCCGAGCAACTTGTTTAAACTCGGCCTCACTCACTCCATCGCTACAATGTTAATTTTAATGGAGAAGAGTATATAACGATTATACTCGACAACCCCAGCCCTTAGAGCCCCTCAAGTCTAGGACTGCTATAGCCATCTTCGAGTTCTCAAGCACCTTCGGGCCCGCTATCTCTATGCAGAAGAGGGCCTCGTCGTCGGCGACCTAAGGAGCCCCTAGGAGCTATGTCGGTCTTGCCCTCGCCGTTTGCCGTCGCGACAAACGCCAATTGTTGCCCTTGAGTGAGCCCCCATATTGAGGACGGGCTTGGCCACAACGCATTGAGTTCTTAGTTAATCCTTGTGAGGACATCTTCGCCTCGTGAGGATTTGCGCGATGCGTAAACGAGCTCGCCTTTATAAAAAGGCAGAGTTTTGCTCGAGCTTGCTTGAAACGTTATTTTTGGTCCTCATAATTAAAATAGTGAGGGGCGAGAAACTTGTCGGAGTACGAAGGTAAGTGCCCCAGATGCGGGTCTTCGTCAGCAAATTATGGCTTAATCCTGCTGCCCGTGGGCGAGACTAGGAAGGTCAGGGCTTCTGTAAACGTGTGCAGCAGATGCGGCCTGGTGTTCTATGAGTTTAAGCCTCCACAGTAGCTCTATTAGCAAGGTGCAACGTGAGGTTTTTGCAACTCAACTACACTTATTTTCTAGCATTTCTAGCTACGCTGTCCCGCTGCACATAGGCCGAGCGCTAAGGCTTTCTACGAGCGAGGGGCTCGCCATTCACGTGGAGAAGATGTTGGTCACGCGACCGGTCCTTCTCTTATCATTTCTGGTCATCATCTTAAGGCTCTCTATCACCACCGCCAAGTCGTCAGTATTGATTTCTTGGAGGCCTATGCCGAATCTGCTACAGAGCTTTTGTATGATCATCCTCTCAAGGATCTTTGACCCAGCCCCGAACACACTTCTGAGGAAGCCGACGAAGGCCTCGGGCTTTTTGAGCACGTCCTCCCTTCGAAGATTGGTGTAGGCCTCGAAGTGGTAGTATAGGGCTCTAGCCCCCGTCTCGCCAACGGCGCTACTCAAGCCCTCGTCTATAGCCCGGAGCATTACTTCGTCGAGGTCTTCTACTCTGGGTTGTTGAACAGCCACCTCTACGCCCCTCCTAGACTATTGGCGTTGGCCTAGACATCGTAACCCTCCTTTTGAGGGGCTCGATGACGCAGGCCAGGCTCCTAGCTATGTCGTTGAACGTCCTGTATAGGACCGTTCTGACCTCGCGTGGTTTTGCCAGTGATGAAGCCAACGCCATGCGGGGACCCGCCAAGCGTTTAGCCTTAATACCCTCGAAGTCCCCGTGATGTAGGGATTGATGCGAGAAGACAGTATTGCCAGCCAAGGACATTAGGTCCATTCTGGAAAGGCCGCCATCAACGACCTTGTCTAAGCTGCCTACCCCCAAGGGGACGGGATCCAACAAGCCAACCGCCTCAATCAAATTTCTTACATATTAAAAAATATTACAACTTATTTAGTATTAAAGTTTTTACAAGTCGAGCTCTTCATAACGACGCGGGCTTAGCTACGTCGAGGCCATGTCCTTTGTCAGTGAGGCACCCGCAGGCTTAAGGTTTTTAGCTCAATCGTGCCCCTCTTAACGGAACAGAGGCGTTGCTAGATCTCTCAGAGGGTCGGCCGTGGAGAGAGCTGTTAGCTTCAAGAGCGACGGCCTAGTCCTCGAGGGGATATTGCACCTTCCACTTGACGTTGACGAGGGGCCTGGCGTGGTGGTCTGCCACCCGCACCCCCTTTACGGCGGCTCCATGTACAACGCCATAGTGGAGGGGCTGTGCAAGAGCTTAGAGGCCTCGGGCCTCGTAGCCCTACGCTTCAACTTTAGGGGCGTGGGCGCGAGCGAGGGGTCCTACGATCAGGGAGTGGGCGAGGTTCGAGACGCGAGAGCGGCCCTCAACTTCCTCGGATCCATCAGCTCGCCTAGAATTACTAGGTTGGGCATTGCTGGCTACTCCTTCGGAGCCTACGTAGCCGCCCGCGCGGCACTGGAAGACCCCAGCATTGACGCTTTAGCCTTAGTGTCCCCTCCCCTCGCTCTTTACGACTTCGACTTCTTGAGGGCCGTCAGGAGGCCGAAGCTCGTAGTTTTGGGGGTAGAGACGAGTTCGTGGGCGCTTCGATTGAGGAGCTAGCTAAAGTGGTCGACGGCCAGACGAAGGTCTTCTTGATTGAAGGGGCTGACCACTTCTGGTTCGGCTACGAAGAAGAGGCGTGCGGCGTGGTTGCAAGCTTCTTCAAAGAAATATTGAGGCCCGATGCGTGAGTTCCACCAGTCTCGGTGGCAGAAGGGGCCTCGCCGCGCGGCTACATCAAATTTAGCTCTATTTGGCCAACGGTGTGTACTCCGCTCACCTGCATGCGCTCGCTCTACAGTCCCGCTTTCAAATCCCACGTCGACTTAAGAGCAATTCATTATTTTACATTTTCACATCAAAAAGCTCACGGCCTCGGCGCCCCCGCCTTCCCACTTCTCCGCCTCTTAGCTCTCCTCTTTCTCTTCCTCCTAGACCCTCTGGGCTTGCTCCTTCCAGCTCTGGACCTCTTGGTCCTCGCCTTCCCGGCCTTCCTCGATGGCCCAGATCTCTCAAGCGGTTCTTCGCTCTCTAAAGGTCGCAGGCCTTGGCTTGAGGGCTCGGGTCGCTTGCTTAAAGCCCCCGCTACGTCGCGCTTCTTCATGAGCTCTCTAGCCCTTCGAAGAGCGACCGCTAAGCGCTCTAAGCACCTTCTTATGCCTCGACTTCGAGCTCCTTCACTTAACGAGCGCATGGAGTGTCACATAAGAGAGTGGAGTATTACGCCTTTAAAGTGGGCGCCACTTCAGCCTTTGCATAGAACTCCTCCTACGCTAGGTAAGCCCTAAGGCCGTTCTGGTAAAGCTTTTAATAACACGTCACGTCACACGATTATTGCGGGGCTCTTTAGTTGGACCAAGGAGAGAGCATCCCAGGAATCAAGGTCGGCGAGAAATTCGTTTCACCCGGCAGGACCATTACTGAGGCCGATATAGTCATGTTCGCAGCCTTGACGGGCGATTGGACCGAGCTCCATACGAACGCCGAGTACGCGAAGAAGACGGTCTTCGGCCAGAGGATCGCCCATGGACTGTTGACCCTAAGCGTAGCCTCAGGGTTGGCACTACGAGCTCGGAAGGTATCTTCTTTGGAGGTGATGGCTCTCTTAGGGCTTAACAACGTGAGGTTCACGGCCCCAGTGTTCATAGGCGATACTATATGGGTCGAGTCCGAGGTCGCGGAGGCAAGGCGCAGCAAGAGCAAGCCCGGTGCAGGGATAGTCAGGTTTAGAAACGTAGTGAAGAACCAGAGAGATGAAGTCGTGGCGACTTACGAAACGGCCATAATGGTGTATGCAGGGGCTGGAACCAATAGCGAGGTAAGCAAATGACGGGGAATTAAGGAGAGCGAAGAGAAATTTCTAAATGTCGAGGAAAAAAGAGTGTCTATCGCTTGCGGGTGAAGGTTCCATGTTCACTGGCTTTGAGCTGACCGAGGAGCAAAGGTTGCTACAAGAGGCCGTCCGCGAGTTCGCCAAGAAGGAGCTCACTCCAGAGAGGTCGAGGGAGTACGAGGAGAAGGAGGAGTTCCCCTGGGACCTATACAGGAAGATGTGCCAGCACGGCTTCCTAGGCCTGAGGATCCCCGAGGAATACGGCGGACAGGGTTACGGCTTGATGGAGGAGCTGATAGTGCTCTACGAGGCCGTGAAGGCCGACCCGCCTCTCGCGAACACCCTTCACGCTGGGCACTTCGGAGCGAACCTACTCATAAACTTCGGGACTCACGAGCAAAAGGCCAAGTGGTTACCAAAGCTGGCGAAGGGGGAGATCACTAGCGCCGGCATGTTCACTGAGCCGGCTGGAGGGAGCGACCTGACGCGCGTGCTCGACACTAGGGCCGTGAAGGTCGGAGACAAGGTCTGGAAGATCAACGGGACCAAGACCTTCATAACGAACGCGATGACGTTCAGTGTCGCGTGCGTCCTGACCCAAACAGACCCTAGCGCCAGCCCTCCGTACAGAGGACAGACCATATTCGTAGTGGAGAGAAAGCCGGGCATCGACGTGACCCCCATAAAGGGCAAGATGGGCTGGCGTGCTTCGCCGACCGGCGAGGTCTCGTTCAGCGACGTCGAGGTCACGGACGACGACGTCCTCGGCGGACCCGCCAACCTGAACAAGGGGTTCTACCAAGCGATAGCCTTCCTAGACGAGGCCAGGGTCGGCATCGGGTGCATGGGCGTGGCCACCGCTGAGGCCGCTCTCGAGAGGGCTATTCAGTACGCCAAGGAGAGAAAGGCCTTTGGCAGAAAGATAGCTGGGTTTCAAGGACTGGCGCATCGAATAGTGGAGATGGCGACGAGAATAGAGCTAGGGAAGGCCATGGTATTCAGGGCCGCCAAGGTCGTCGAGAAGGCCAAGGAGGACAAGACCCTCATGGACGAGGCCGTGAAGCTCGCCTGCATGTTGAAGTGGTACGGCGCCAGACTGGCGGTCGAGGCCTGCGACTTAGCTATCGACGTACTAGGGGGCTACGGCTACATAGCCGATTACGACGTGGAGCGCTGGTTTAGGTTCGCGAAGCAACTAGAGATAGTCGAGGGCACGAAGGAGATACAGAAGAACGCGATAGCGAGGTACATACTGGGGAGGGAGGCAGTGCAATACTTTTAGAGGGCTTCTTGATCCTCCCTTCTTTTTCCCTCTAGAATTTTATGGAGGGTGGCTCAGTTAAAAAGGCTTTCTAAGGGCACACTTCATCGAGATGGCTTGAAGGGCCTTGTGCGGGGCTCTACGCTGAGTTCGTGGCGTCACGCATTATCGCTTAGGCCTTCGGATTTGAGGGCAGATCTCCTTTCAAGGCCTCGTTGCTTATGGGAGAATTCTTATATCTTCAGCGACCGCTTATGGCGTCTAGGAGAAGGCTTATGGACTTCTCGTTTTCCAAGGAGCTGGAGCTGTTGAGGGCTTCCATCGAAGAGTTTTGCAAGAAGGGGATCGACCCACGCATCTGTGATTGGATCAAGGAGAGGGCCTTCCCTCGAGCCTTGCTGGAGAAGTTGAGTCGAACTGGCTTGACCGGGATGAACATACCAGAGGGGCTCGGAGGATCTCCCTTAGACAACGTGAGCCAGTGTTGCCGCCGAGATCTTGGGGAGGCACGAGCTCCCCAGTATCGCCTCAAGCTCTGAAAGGCGGAACTTGCGGTGTAAGCCCGTGGCTCACAACAACATGGTCTGGCTTTTGCTTACGCCAGCCTTTCTCAGCTCTTCTAATATTATCGTGATGGCGGTCTCCCACACGGGCGCGTAGCACGGGACCGTCGGATCGTCAGAGGCTATCGTAATTTTCCAAGAAGGCTTGACTAACTCACGCAAGGGCTTTGCTTCAAGGGGCTTTCTCAAAGCCTCCCAAATGGCCGAGCCCGGATCTTCGACGGGCTTGAGCGGGACGCCAGAGACTGGCTTGACGAGACGCGCTGCGTCTGGCAAATCCACGCTTATCCATTCATCGCCAAAAAAGAGCTCCACCTTCGTCTAAACTCCCTACGCTAGCTTGTCCTCGAAGCCCCTTCACTCAACTTTTCATGCCAGCACGGCTAAAAAAGGTCTTTCTTCACGTTAGCGGGTACCTAGCGACTTTAAGGTTTATTAAGTTTCCTTATCTGACTCCCCTTGTTGTGGCGCGCACGATAGCGATGGGGTCGACAATTCGTGAATAGCAAGACTGTGGGTTTGCTCCTCGCCGTTGCGGCAACAGTCGCGGTCGCGTCCTGCATCTATGGAGGCGTCGAGAGCCGATGTTCGATAGTCGTGTCCACTACGACTTCTCTCTACCAGCTCGGAGTGTTGGGCGATTTGCTCAGCGACTTCAAGAACGCAACGGGCATCGACATAGGGTTCAAGGTCTTAGTCAAGGGCTCGGGCGAGGCCCTGAGGGTCCTAGCTGACGGCTCGGCTTACATAGCCTTCGTCCACGCCCCGTCCCTCGAGCTCCAATACGTGGAGCAGGGCAAGGTGGAGCAACTCGCCGTGTTCGCGTACAACGAGTTCGTGATCGTGGGCCCATCCGACGACCCCGCAGGCGTCAGAAATGCCTCGAGCGCGGTCGAGGCCTTCGAGAAGATATACCTCGCGGGCGAGAAAGGGATAGCGAAATTCGTGAGCAGGGGGGACATGTCGGGCACCAACGTCAGGGAGCTACAACTGTGGAGGCTGGCGGGGCTGAGCCCGGAGGGAAGGCCTTGGTACTTGAAGAGCTGTCAGGGAATGGTCCAGACTTTGTTGATGGCCGAGAACGTCGGCGCCTACAGCCTCACAGACTTGGGGACGTATGCCAGGTTTAGGGACCAGGGGAGGCTTCAAGCGCTCGTGGAGTTGAAGAGAGACCTCCAGTACTTAGTCAACGTGTACTCGGCCTACGTCTCGAGGGCCAGCGCCCTCGACGACCCCTACGTGCGCTACGTAGTACAAGAGCTCAAGAGTTACTTGATGACGCGCGGCCAAGAGCTCTTGGCATCGAAGTACGGAGACCTCATAAGGCCTGTGAGGGGTCGCGAGGACGAGGTGAAGCGGGTTTGGGAGGCCTCGGCGAGGCTAGGCTGACGTGAGGTCTCGGCGATGTCGGAGTCGATACTCTCCATAACCCTCAGGAGCCTCTACGTCTCATCCACTGCGGCGCTCATAGCTTTCGCCTCAGCCGTAGCCCTGAGTGCCCTCTTGGCGCGTGCACCGAGGAGGAGGGCGGAGATGGCCTTGGGGGTCTTCGAGGCGTTGGTTGGCGTGCCGACGACGGTCATCGGGCTCTTCGTTTACATGCTATTGTACCCTCAAGGCCTCTTGGGCTTCATGAGGTTGCTCTACACCCCTATAGCCATCGTAATCGGCCAGTTCTTCGTCGCCCTGCCCATGGCATTTACCTCCATGTTCAGGCCCTTCTACGAGCTGAAGGAGTGCGCTAGGGAGCTCGTCCTGTCCTTGGGGTGCTCGGAGAAGCGCGCCACAAAAGTGCTCCTGAGGGAGCTCGCGCCAGTTCTGACCTCGTCCTACCTCCTGGCCTTCTCCAGGGCCATAGGGGAGCTGGGCGTCGCGCTGATAGTCGGCGGCGGCATAGAGGGGTACACGAGCGTGTTAACGACAGCGATAGCCGTTCGAACCTCCATTGGGGACTACGAGGTCGCCATCCAAATAGGCCTGGTACTCTTGAGCATAACCATCTCACTGGCGCTCATGTTGAAAGCGTTCGGTGAGCGCGTGCTATGGAGGTAAGGCTAGTAGACGTCTGGCACAGCTACGACGGCTCCACGTACGCGCTGAAGGGAGTCAACTTAGCATTCAAGGATCCGGGCGTGTACGTCCTGACGGGCCCCAACGGCTCCGGGAAGACCACTCTATTGAAAGTGCTTTCTTTAATGATCAGGCCGTCGAGAGGGGATGTCGTCGTGAACGGCGCTAAGTTCTGGAGCCTCGGCGAGGAGGAGAGGTCTTCGCTGAGGAGGTCGGTGGCCTACGTCCACGACAAGCCGATCCTGGTAAGGGGGTCCGTGAGGTACAACTTGGAGCTCGGCCTGAGGCTTAGAGGGGCGAAGGTGGACGAAGATGCTATTGAGCGCTACGTCGTGAGGTACGGGCTCGAGGGCTTGGAGGGCAGGTCCGTCAGCAAGCTGAGCGCTGGACAGGCAAAGCTGGTCTCGATAGTGAGGGGCCTCTTGCTGAGGCCGCAGCTCCTCGCCCTCGACGAGCCCTTCACCTTCCTCGACAGCGCTAGGGCCTCTCTGCTGGTCGAGGACTTAGCAGAGATAGCGAGGAAGGGCGGGACAGTCGTCGTAGCGACCCACTACATGCACAAGGAGCTAAAGAATTGCTCTAGTCAAGTCATCGAGCTCGTCAATGGAGAGGTCGCGCTACACGAGAAGGCTTAGAGAGGTCTCAATTGACCGAAGGGACACTCTCATCGGGGGCAAGTTTATTAAGAGTCGCCCGCCGAATCCCCTCCGAGGCTTAGGGAGCTGGGCTCATTGTCAATCCATTTTAGAAGGGGCTTAGGATTGCCCCTCGAAGCCCCGAGTCGAAGTCGAGTTGGTGTTTGGCCGCTGGCCACCTCGATCATCATAGCGGTCAACGTGTTCGCCTACGCCCTGTCGACCTACGAGAACTTCTTCTCCATGGTCAGCGATTACTGGGTTGGTGTCGGCGGCTTCGTCCCTGTGCTGATGACGTCGTTAGAGCAAGCGTACAGAGTCCTCTCGTCCATGTTCTTGCACGCAGACCTCTTCCACATATTCTTCAACATGTACTTCCTATACGTCTTCGGTAGAGCAGTCGAGGAGGCCTTGGGGGCTTGGCGCTTTTCGATCTTGTACGTCGCCTCTGGCATCGTCGCGTCAATATTTCACACCGCCTTCAGCTTCATCAGCGGACTGTCGGCCTACGCCATCCCGGCCATTGGCGCCTCTGGGGCCATAAGCGGCGTCTTGGGCGCCTACTTGATGTTGTTCCCGGGCACCTCGCTCGTCTTGTGGATCCCCTTCTTTCCTCTGGCCTTCTTCAGACTGAGGGCCTCTTATTACCTCATCTTTTGGTTCGCCACTCAAGTGATCTATGGCTATGCTAGACTAGGGGCCGGCGTGGCCTTCTTCGCTCATGCAGGCGGCTTCGTGGCTGGCATGGCATTGCTACCCATGCTCGTCAGCAGAGAGGGGCTTCATTGCCTTAAGGTGGCCAGATCGCACCCCTGGCCCTCTTACGTCGTCTTCATGCCACTTGCCAAGAGGGGCTTGAGCGGCGCGACTAAGGCGATGATAGCGGCGCTCGTGGCGTCTCTGGTCATCGGGGCCGCGTGCGCCTCGAGCGGCGTCTTCGTCGAGGGCAGAGCAAAGGCCGTCACGCTAGAGTACACGGTCGAAGGAGAGGATCGCATTGACTTCGCCGTCTTCAAGCTACCGGACGTCGAGGAGCAGATAGCTAAGATCCCCTCCGACGCTACGAGGATATTGTTGAGCAGGCTCGAGGCCGCAGGGCTCCTCTACGACGTGAGCAAAGCCGACAAGGAAGTATCCTTGAGAAATGTCGAAGGACGGGTGTCCCTGATCGTTAGAGGGGTGCGCGTCGAGCCCCGTCTAAGCATTAAGTACTTCGAGGGCACCTACGATCGCGACGGTTTCTTGCAACGTTGCTCAGGGGAGCTGTGGACCCAAGTCGTGTACATAAGTACTCACACGGTATCCCTGGGCGAGCCCGTGAATTACGAGTTCCAGCTGGGGGCTAGGACCGTCGATCTAGCGCTGCTGACGCAATGCACTGGCGTGGCCTCGCTCGCGGTCGCAATAGTGGCCTTGGTGGTAGCGCTCACAAAGGACAAGGACTTAACCTTGATAAGCGAGGAGGAGGCTCGATTTTGGTAAAACTCGCACGAGCCGGATCGACTCCACCTCGCAAGGTCTCGCAGGGACCTAACTAGTGCGCGCTTACGTTGTCTCGATGCGCTGGACTACATAAGGATAAGGATTGAGGAGAAAAGTAGCGGGATTAGAGCTCTGCAACCTCATCTCAACGACTCTTGACGTAGCTCGGCGCCGTCGGCGGAGTCCTCCCCTTCTTCATCTCTTGGTAGTAAGCGTAGGTTAGGGGCTCTTCGTCCTTAATGACCTCAGCGCTTACCACTTCGCCAACGAACAGCGTATGAGTCCCCACGTCACAGCTGCCGACGACCTTCGCCTCTAGGTACGCGATGGCGTTGTCAATGACTATGGGGGCGCCAGTCGCGCCGACCTTGAAGCTTACGCCCTTAAACTTGTCGTAGTCCCTGCCGGACCTGAAGCCGAGGCTGGCTATGAAGCTCAAGGGGGTCTCCTTTGAGAGTATCGAAGCGCTGAAGACGCCGCTCTCGCTTATGAACTCGTGCGTCAGGTTCTGCTTGTTGATGCACACCGCGATCTTGACGGGGTCGGAGGTGACCTGAAACACCGTATTGGCTATCTGGCCGTTGAACCTGTCGCCCTTTCTAGAGGCGACCACGTAGATCCCATAACTTATCTTCCTTAGCGCATTCGTGTCTATCACGGCGCGTCGACCCATTGAGAGGTCCGCCGAAATGGTAACTTAAAACTGTCGCGCTTGATCAAGTTTTTGATACAGTACTCCGTAGCAAGCGCGACGTTGAGGCTCACCAACACTAGTCTAATGACTGGCGAGCCCTTGCTAAGGCAAAATGCGCGATTCAGAGGAGCTATTTCACGCGAAAACCTTAAATAAGTCAATAAAGCAATCACTGCTCGAGGCGCCATGGTTAAGTATCGCGTGACCGTCGATCGAGTCGCTTGCGTTTCTTGTGGCGCAGCTCCAGCCATGTGTCCAAAGGTCTTCGAGCTCGGCACCGACAACCAGAAGAACAAGGTGGTCGACGAGTACAGCGTCGAGTTAAACGAAGTCGTTTCGGTGGGCGTCATCCCAGAGGAGCTCTACGAGTGCGCGAAGGCCGCCGCAGAGGTCTGCCCGGTCAATGCCATAAAGATCGAAGAGATCAAGGAGTAATCCGAGGCCCTCAAGCCCTCTTGAAGAGTCAACGACCCCCTTTATACTATGCGAAGGCAAGGCGCTATCTCGCACAAGATGCGCAAAACGAGTCGAAGCTTGGGCCTATGTCTCGTTGTCTCGTTCCACTCGTCAGGCCCTCGAGGCGTTGATCCGATCTGGGTCGAGATCGACCCTAGCGCCGAGCTTGGGCCGAGCCCGTTCTTTCGGGCCTTATCTCGATTCAGTACCTCGATATCTCTTGGTAAAACACACGTTTTTGCCCTCTCCTCTAACTCTCTTGGCGTTAGAGGGATTATGTCGAATCCCAAGTGCTCTGAGAGCATCTCCCCAACGAGCTCGACCCTTTGAGGGAAGTCCATGGCTCGAAGCCTGAGAGACCACGTCGCTGCCGAGCATGCGGCCCCGGCGTAGCTACCGAAGAGATATACAGCGTCCCCTGTCCTCTCAGCCAGTCGCCTCAAGACCTCCAAAACTTCCCTACGGATCTCTGACGGCCTCCGAGACCTCATTCACGACGGCCCCGGCCGTTTCTCACGGCTTCTCCAGCCATGTCCTCGAATATTTCCTCGTGCAGTCTCTCGATCCCAGCGTTGGGGTACCTGGCCTGCGTGTAGTAAGCCGAGAGCCTAGCCAAGCTACCCTCGCTAGTCTTCAATTTCACCGAGTCCTTGACCTTCCTGTAAAGCTTGACGAGGTCGCGCCCCTTGCATACTCCCCGAAGATGTGCATGATCAATGCCTTCAAGGCCTTCTCAGCGGCTTCTTGAAGGCCAGGGCTGTATAACCCAGCCCAACCAGATAAAGAGGTTAAAGTAGAGGCCTTGGTAGATACGGGGGCAGTTTACAGCGTTGTGAGGCGAGACGGCTTAGAGCAGTTGGGGGGTAAAACCCTTGGAGAGGAGGTTCAAGGCCTTCGGGGCTACGTGGAGAGAGGTGTAGGAGAGGCCAGGCTCGTGCTCTTGGGCAGGCGTCGCGTAGTGCCCGTAGTGTTTAGCGAAGAAGGCGACGTCGCCGTGATAGGGACTACGGCCCTCGAGGTATTTGGGCTGGGAGTGGACGTGGTTAGAGGAGTGCTCAAGGAGGCCGAACTGCTTCTCCTCACGCTGGTTGATATGCGATGCTCAAACCTTCAAATAGAGCACTATTAACCGAATGCGTAGGTCTTGGCGAGTCTATTAAGCGAGGTCGAGGCGCATTGACCATGAAGACGTTGCCAAGGCCTTAGTGTAACACGTGAACTTCTGGCCCGACTTCAGGGGGAAGGCCGTTAATACGCTGGCGAAAGTGTAGGTACCGTAATAATCAGCGCCGGGTGCATAAGCCCAAGGACGGCTACTCTACTCTCTTCTCTGAGGTGCACCTCATTGCTGGTACTATGGTGAGCTACCGCCTGATCGTCCTCTGCAAGTATTCGCTCAACGCACTCGTTAGCCTTTAATTTTAGAGCGTACTTGTGCCTCTGCTCCCCCACCAAGGCCTCTAATTCAGTTCTTACGTCGATGACCAGGTTGAGGGCGAGGAGGGGGTCCACCAAGCTCCTATGGCCTTCTAGTAATGGCAAGCCCCTCCTCGCGCGATTTGCTACTAGCTAGAGGGCCCTCGCTATGTTGCTCTTGCCGCTGGCGTTGGGCCCTACTAAGATGCTCACCTTGCCCAGCTCTAGGCTGACGCTCTTGAGGCTCAAGAAGTTCTCGACCGTGAGGCGAGCGGACACGCCCAACATGCTCAATATCTCAAAACACTTTTACACATGTTTTATGTCGCTGAGCGTTAGACAACTCAAAGAGGGCGTTGAGGAGGGGCTTGAGCATTATTGAGGGGCGTGCCGACCCTAACACTACCCTCTATTGACACGTGGGGCTTCTCTCCTCTGCTTAAGTGACGATACCGGAAGTCGTCGATTAGGGCGTTGTCCAAGAAGGTGTTGAGGATCAAAGTCGTCGACCCTTGCCCGACCTCTTGCGCTGGTATATCGACCTCCACCATCTTGAGGTCGCTGACCGCGACCTTAAGGTTCCCTCCCTCGACCTTGACTGTTGCCTGGGAGGCTGCTGCCGATGCCCAAAGAACGTGACGGTCAAAAGTTAAAATTTTTCTAAAACTACGCGAAGAAGTCATTTGAAGGTACGTCAAGGCCTATGGGGGGCGATCATGGATGTATGAGCCTCTTAGTCAGCTTTAAATAACGCTTCACCGTAATTAAAATCGGTGGTGGAGCTTTAAGGGAGTTAAAGGTCGCCTCTTGGCCCTTGTAGTGGTTCTTCTCGTGCTATCAAACCTCGTAATGCTCGCTTATTTTAGCATCGAGAACGCTAAGCTCAGGGAGGCCGTTAAGAGCGAGCAACTGCTCTACGAAGAGGCTCTTCGACTCGTCGATCAAGAGAGGGAGGACTACGACTCGCTTTGGATGGAGCTCCAAAAAGCCCTCAAAGCGAACAAGGAATTAGAAGAGTTCTTGGTGAACATCACCGGTAAGGTACTCATTCCTCAGAACTACACGTACATCTTAGAGCGCGGGTGACGATGAAGGCCAAAACCTTAATTTTGATATCGATTGCAGCTCTGTTGATAGCGTCGAACTTTTACACCTACGTGTACTTTGCATGCTCAAATGGGTACCTGAAGTTCACTTTGCAACAAATAGCGACGCGTAGGAATCAAGTCCTTGCCGAGCTCTCAGAGCTTAAGTACTACGCCGGCCCCATGCGTGAGGGCTATTCCAAGGTGATTGAGGCCAACAAGGGGTTAGAGGAAGTTTTAACAAGGCTTCGCGAGGACCTCATCAACGTCCCGTACAGCTACACGATCATGTCTTACGAGGACTTCACCAAAAAATTTCTATTCGCTTACACAGATGAGATGAAGAACTTCGTCCTCAACATTACTGATGGATGGGACGGCACCGACGAAGACTTCCGATCGGACCTCTACAAGATTTACAAGGAGTGGCGGAGCGCGTTCAAGTACGCCTCGCATCAGGAAAAGGCCGAGGGGGCCCCTTCCGAGGCGTTCCTCTTCATCAACATCGGAGGGTTCAATTACGGAGCCGTCGAAGTGTACTCCTTCGAAGAGCACGCGTGGATAGCCCTGCGCTACCTTAAAGAGGTCCCGTTCGGCTATGAGGTAAGGCCGATAGAGGTAAGCGGCGCGCCCATTAGCTTTCGCAATAAGCGAGGCGTGTGCTGGGACTTCGCCGTCGTGCTCGTCGCCTTATACTACGCGTACTACGACCTTGCTGGCAAGAGTCTGCCCACCATTTACGTCTCGATCCAAGGCATTGATGGCGACCCCGAGAGCCATGCGGTGGTTTTAATAAAGCTAGAAGGCGATAGAGTTGCGATAATGGATTGGGAAGTGATAACCCCATTGACCGACGGCATGGTGGAGTTCGTGCCGTTTGAGACGGCTAAGAAGCTCCACGTCGAGTATTGGCGCCAAGTCTCATTCAAGAAACCAAGCGACTTGCTCTACAGAGGCTTCATGAAGGGCAGGCCTTATGAAGCTGGGGTCTTCTACACGAATGAGGAGTTTTATGAGTGGCTTGTCCGAGAATTTAAATGATCTCACCAAGGCTCTTTGGCCAGTCCTCTATTTAGTGGCCTCTTATTGAGATCACGCGGGCGACCCCTTTAGCCACGAGCCCTTGGAGTACCTTCCTGGCCTTAGCGGTGGAGCAACTTAGCAAGGACGCCAGCATGTCTGCGTTCAAAGGCCCCGATAGCGGGGCTCGAAAGACCCTCACCTCTTCGTCCGATAGCGGCGGTATGCTCGCTACTCCTATTACCCCTGTCTTAGGGTCGTGGTCGCACAGCGTGCCAGTTACGGCATCCACCAAGACCGTTGCCCTTACGACCCTTGCCTCCACCTTCTTCTTAACGAGGCCTTTAAGTTCCTGAACCCTCGCGTCGACGTCCATCTCGTAGAACGGGTAAAAGACCAAGGAGCTACTTTCTATGCCCCCTCTTCTGCCGAAAATGCCTTTGAGCGTTGAATCTACCGTCTTCACCGCCTCATCAACGGATATGGCTGGTTCAACGTAGTATACATCGGTCAAGACCTTGCCCTCTTCAATTGACACCTCGCCCAAGAGCTCTTTCAGCTTGACGCCGTCCCATAGTTCAATGTTATAGCCCTGCGCCGTGGAGATGGCGTCCGGCGTGAAGTAAGAGGTCGTGATCAGAACCCCCTTGTCGACGCCCAAATCCTCGACTTCGTGTATGAGCTTCATCACTACGTCCTTGTCGATGGGTTTGTCGTAAGACTTGCATTCAACAATTACTTTAGAGACGTGTAAGGAGGCCCTATACTCAGCGTAAACGTCTATCTGATGCTCGACTCCCGATCGTCCCCTCATCTTGACGTTGTGCCTAACGTCATAGCCCTTGGCCTTGAAAAGATATGCGACGAGCCTCTCAAGCTCCAGCCCTTTACCACTCATATCAACACGGCTCCTCTCACGCACGCAACTCTTTACCCAAACACCATTACCTCAACGTCTAGTTTGAGCTTATTGCTATGGTCAATTCATAGTCCCCTGGTTTATTGAATACGATGTACAGGTCAGCTATGTCCCTGCACCCAGACCTCCACATGAATCTCGTTTCCGTTTTATACGCGCATCCTCTCGACATGGTGTACACCGCAACAAAGGGGATCTCTCCACTCCATCCCCCAAAATTTTGGCACCTAAGCATTAAGGAAATGTCGTTAGAGGCGAAGTCTGAGGTTGATGTGACGTTAATTAGCACGTAGCCTTGGACGTCACTTGATGTGGGGTTCTCGACAGTCAACGTCACGCTTATCGTCTGGCCTAGTGATACTTGCTGAGGGATATCGGAGACAGCAATCGTGAGGAGCTGGCGAGTCTCTGGGCTGACGTGGACTTTATAG
>Ga0105154_1000519_pt1 | contig 16625 bp, 20 predicted proteins | sample SSWtaG_FD_89672 | JGI IMG/M metagenome (GOLD analysis project Ga0105154, IMG submission 89672) | Hot spring microbial communities from Sandy's Spring West, USA to study Microbial Dark Matter (Phase II) - SSWsed_matched | ecosystem: Environmental > Aquatic > Thermal springs > Hot (42-90C) >... | reverse complement strand
CACCCTAACCATGTCGACGTTCCACCCGGGGTCGTAGTCGCAGCCCACAGCCACTATCTTTATCGACGGGTCCGCGCGTTTCATCTGGTTTACGAACTCTACTGTCCTCCTCGCGCACTCCTCCCCGTCCACGCAGAAGCCGACCTGCCACCTGCCGTACAGCTCGTTGCCCACACCCCACAGCTTCACGTTGAACGGCTCCGCGTAGCCGAGCTCCCTTCGGAGTCGCGCGTACCGCGTGCTACCGCGCGAGTTGCAGAACTCGACCCAGCGCGCAGCCTCCTCGGGCGTCCCGTTACCGGCATTTACGACGATGAAGGGTTTAGCCCCCACCATCCTGATCCACTCGATGTACTCGCACGTGCCGAACTCGTTCGGCTCCTCGACACCCCAAGCCGGTTCGAAGACGCGCACCCTCTTCTCACGGGGACCGATTCCCTCCTCCCAGTGGTAGGACGAGGCGAAGTTGCCTCCAGGCCACCGGACCAGCGGCGGCCTGATGTTCTTCACAGCTTCGAGCACGTCCAGCCTAAAGCCCCTTACGTTAGGGATTTTTGAGTCGGAACCGACCCATACGCCACCGTATATGCACCTACCCAAGTGCTCGATGAACTGGCCGTAGATTCCGCCGCTCAGGGTCGACAGCCTCGATAGCGAATCCACAAAAACTCGTGCCTCCATCGGTGCCTTAGGTTGCTCTAACAATTAAATGGTTACCGTTATTCCATGTGAACAAGGGGGTAGACTCGAGGAAGAGCTTACCGTCTCGGGTTTTATTCCGATTAATCCAGGCACCTTATCGTAAGCTTTATCGAACGAGATTATCTAACCGTCTAAGCTGCGCCTAGACGGCAGCCTGCCTCCTTAGTTCTCTGAAAGGTTTACCGAGGCTGAGAGCTCCCTCCAGTACCTCGAAAGGGATCTGAAGGCAGCGGGATCGCTTTGATGTTATCGCTGGCGTTAATTACCAGAACCTTATTCTCGATGCCTAAAGATTCCCTGAGCCGCTCGGGGAGGGTAAGCCTCCCCTTCCTGTCCAGCTCTAATATGCTCATACGCCCACCTTTATCTTCCGAACACTTTTCGGTGGGATTTAAACTTTAAACTATCACTTTGGTGGTCGAATATAGGCTTCAAAACTCGGGTTGACTATTGTTCGCTACCATTGGGCAGAGGGCGATCGTTGAATGTGGGTAGACGGTTACGATACGTGGCTAGAAAGTTGACCGGCTTTTTCCGCTCTGGCTTTTATCCCTATCCTGCGCTCTACACCTTCAACTATCGCCGCAGCTGGGATCACGGAGAGTAGCACGTGGAGGCAGTTGAAAACCGCTGTGAGCGTTAAGGTCGCCAGCAACGCTTCCTCTCTACTTCGCACAGGCATCCCCACAGATGCGAGCAGCTTCCAAGCGAAATCCAGCCAGGACGGGAAGAGGAAACCCAAGACAGCGAAGTTAGCAATGGACATCGCGAGCGCTCTCGTAGCCATCGCCGAAGCTATTGCGAGCTTCCAGCGGTGGCGCGCGGTCTGGAGGCCAGCGAGCATCGACACGACAGCAGCTAGCTTCATCGATGCGCCAAGTGGGTCGCTACCTCTTGCTAGGAGCCCGGCGAAGTGGAAGAGAGCGCACAAGTAGCTCCATCTCGCTCCAACGAGCGCGAACGCGAGCACGGAAGGTATCTCCGCTAGATCGAACTTTAAGAAGACGAGAGGGTAGAAGGGAAACTCTAGCCTTAAAGCGGATATCGCAATCGCCAAGGCGGACATAACGGCTGTCACAGCTGCCTTGTAGGAGGTGTTTTTAGCGCTCATCGGGATAAGGGGGTCTCGACGACCTACACTAAAAACTTTGGTTTATGCAGCTTAATAAATTAAACTTTGACGAGCTTCGCTAGGAAGAAGCCCACCGTGTCGTGGAGGTGCGGGTAAAGCCTCTGCGCGGACTCTAAACCCAGCATGCCCGGTAGACCCACTCTCGGCTGAACTTCCACCGGCTCCAGGCCGAGCGTGTCCCTCGCCCAAAGAACGTTTTCCTCGTTCTCCTCCAACGTCAGCGTGCAGGTAGAGTAGACGAGCTCTCCACCCCGTTCCAGAAGCTCGCTGGCCGCTCTCAGCAGCCTCCTCTGCTCGGCCGCGTACGTGCGTACGAGCTCCGGCTTGATCCACAGCCTGATCTCCGGGCTGTGCCCCAGCCTCCCTAAGCTCGAGCAGTCGGGGTCGAGGATCAGCTTCTTGAACTTCGCGCGGAGCGGGGGCACCGTGCTGTCAGCGTTGACTGGGTACACGCCTTCAGCGCTTAACCTCCGCAGCAGCTTTACCATCACCCTGACCCTCTTCCCCCGGAGGTCGAGCGCGACGACCTCCGCCCTCCACAGCTGGTTCGCCAAGCTCGCTTTTCCCCCTGGCGCGGCTGCGAGGTCCGCAACAAGCCCCCCATCACCCAGCGCGTAAACGGCAAGAGCAGAAGCCTTGTCCTGCACGTAAAACAGCCCCTGCGCGTGCTCGGGCACTTGCGAAGGGCTTACGCTGCCTTTCACAACCCTCAGCATGAAAGGTAAGTGCTCGTCCGCCTCCACGACAAGCCCCCTCTTTTCCAGTTTCTCGATCAGCTCGCGTACCCCCGCTTTCAGCGTGTTAGCGCGTAGCCAGACGGTGGGGTTGCTGTTGAACGCTTTCATCAGCTCTTCGGCCTCTTGCCGCCCTAGGAGCCTCAGTAGGTACTCGACAACCCACTCGGGCAGCGAATAGATGAACGCGAGCCTCTCCACTTCTCCTCTACCCCTTGCCAAGTCTCGAGGCTCTGTCTCTTTCACCAGCGCAAGCTCTCTGGGACCCAGCCTGAACCCGTAACGCTTAGCGAGACCCAACACTCTGTCCGAGCTTACGGGTCTGTACTTAGCTTCGTAGATGAGAGCGCGCAGCAGGTTCCGCTCGAAAGGCTTCAACATCATCGGCTCAACGCCAATAACCCCACGCGCTAGCTCGTCCAGCACCCTGTACGAGCGCAGCACCCCCGCCGCGAAGGCCCTGGCTAGGCCCTTGGTGTCGAGGAGGTGGGGGTTTCGCTTGAAGTATGCCTCCATTACAGCCCTTAAGCTCGTGCGCCTCGACTCGCTGGTAGCAATTATCTCCGCGACGATGGCTTCGATTGGGTAAGGTCCGCCCACCTCTTTCGGCATGAAGACTCGTCTCAAGTTTGCGAACCTTCCTTAAAAGGCGTGACTTAGCTTCAACTCGGTCTCCAGGCTCTAGTCAACGTCTCCGCTACAGCGCTCGCCGTGGGAGCTGGGGCTTTGAGCTTCGACGCCAGAGTTTGCAGTTGGGTTGGCGTGAAACCGTGAGCTCTCAGAAAGTCGATGTCGCTTAGCACCTCTCCTGCAGGCCCGTCTCTCGCAATTACGCCCTCCTCCACGACTATAACCCTGTTCGCGAAACGGGCTAACAGATCCGTGTCATGCGTTATGGCGATCACGGTTTTCCCCTCCTTGTTCAGCTTCGAGAGCGCATTAAAAAGGGAGAGGCACCGAGCGTAATCTAAGCCCGTCGTCGGCTCGTCGAGCACCACGACGCTCGGGTCCATCGCAAGGACGCACGCGATCGCGAGCCTCCGCTTCTCCCCGAAGCTCAGGGCGTGGGGTGAAGCGTTTAAGGGCTTTTGGAGGTCGACCTTCTCCAGCGCTGCACGGACCCTACTCTCTATCTCGCCGGGAGGGTAGCCGAAGTTCCTCAAAGCGAACGCCACCTCATCCAGCAAGGTAGCAGAGAAAAGCATCGTCTCGGGGTTCTGGAAGACGTAACCCACTTTCCTTGCCAGCGCCGAAGCTGGGGTAACCCTCGTGTCCATGCCGTCAACGAGCACGCGACCTTCGCTCGGTTTAAGGAGGCCAGCTATCAACTTCGCCAGTGTGGTCTTCCCAGCGCCCGAGTGGCCTATCACTCCCACGAACTCACAGTCTTCGACGCTGAGTGTAACGCCTTTGATAGCCTCCGGTCCATTCGGGTACCTGAAGCGCACCCCCTCTAGCTTTATCATAGCTTGAACACCTCGTAAGCTACCTTTAGGCGTACGGGCACGCGGACCTCGAACCCCCACTTACGAAGCTCGTAGGCGACTTCAGCCGCCCCAGGGGGTCTCACACCGTAGCGTTCCACATCCTCAACCTGGCCGAAAACTTCCTCAGGGCTACCCTCCATCACTATTGACCCATCGCTCATTACCGCCACTGTATCCGCCACCTCGACCGCCCACTCCACCCTGTGCTCGGCGGCGATTATCGTTAAGCCGTGCTCGCGCTTGAGCTGCTCGACTGTCTCGAGGACCAAGCGGGTTCCCTTGTGGTCGAGCATCGAGGTGGGTTCGTCCAGCAGGAGGACGCGCGGCTTCATAGTGAGGACGCTCGCGATCGCAATGAGCTGCTTTTCGCCGCCGGAGAGCGACTGGGGGTCCCTGTCTAGGTATCTCCCAAGGTCCAGCACGTCCACAACCCATTCAACTCGCTTTAGCACTTCCTCCTTCGGTAAGCCGAGGTTCTCTGGCGCCATAGCCAACTCCTCGTATACCGAGCGAGTCACAACCTGCATCTCGGGGTTCTGGTATACTATGCCCACCACCCCAGCAAGACTCCTGTAGCCGCTGCGCGTTACGTCCACCCCTTCCACCACAATCTCGCCTTTTATCTCGCCCGGCACAACCCAGGGCAGGAGGCCAGCGATAGCGTATAGCAACGTGCTCTTGCCGCAACCACTCGGTCCCATCAGCACCAACATGCTGCCTTTACCCACCGCTAAGTTCACGCTCTTCAGCACCCAACTCTCGGAAACGGCGTACTTGGCGTAAAGGTCCTTCACTACCACAGAGCTAGACTCCATGCAGCCACACCCCCGTAGAGCAGGAGAGAGAGGATAGTGAAAGCCGTATCCCTCGCGCTCCACCTCGGCTCGAAAACGTAGGTCCTTCTCGCGTATCCTGCGTACCTGGAGGCGAGCACCATGCTCAAGTCCCAGACATCGCTAAGCAGCCTGGCGATCATGGGCACTATCACGGGAGCGTAGTTCCTGAGCCGCTGGACGACACCACCCCTATCCAGCGCTAAACCGCGCGCAACTTGGGCTTCAGTAACCTCTCTTACAGCTTTGACGGTCGAGGGTAGAAGGTTCAGAGCTAGAGTAAACGTCAAAGCCACCTTGGACGGCGCGCCCAGCTTCTCAAAAGCCCACATCAAGTGGTAGGGCCTCGTCGAAGCGAAAAGCGCCGCGAAGGCTAGAACTGGGTTCATTATCAGGAAAAACTTGCCGAAAGCGACTCTTAAGCCCATGTCTGTCAAGCGGAGCGGCCCCAAAGCCAGCAGAAGAACTCCCTGCGAGCTGTACACTCCAGCCCATATCAGCGTCACGGCAGCGAGGAAAGCCGATGCGTTCACGACGAGCAGCAAAGCCAGCCCAGCCCCTAGGCCCGACAGGCTCAAAGCCGCGAGCGTGGAGGCGAAAACAGGCAGCGCCTTTAAGCCATCGAACTGCGTTGTAACCGAAGCGGCAAGCACCAATAGAGTCCAGATGATCTTCGCTCTCGGGTCTAGTCTGTGGAAGAGCGTCCCCCTCTCCACGTAAAGACCTCCCAGAGACAAAGCTTCCACCGTTACAGTTGAAAATAAAAAAAGGTTTAAACTTAAGTTGTTTTGATTCTATCCTTCCAGTAGAGCCCTCTACCCTTTATTAGCGGGAAAAGTATCCTGCCCAGCACCGGTGAGAGGACGGCGTTAACGACTATGTTGTTCGAGAATATGATCGGCGCTATAATGCCCCATACGACGAAGAGCGGTAAACCCACCAGAGTCTCCGCGACGTCCAGCCACCAGCAGATGTAAGTGGCGCTCACAAACGCTTGGGCTAGTACGCCCCACACGTAAAACTCGCCAATGGACGAAGCACTCGAGAAGCTGTGGTCCCGCACGAACTTGTACGGCAAGTAGGCTATAAGGAAGTTCCCGATGAAGCCGCCGAAGGAGCCGACTCCGAAGAACCCGCCTACAATGTCCGCGATCAAGTTACCTATAGCGACACCCAAGCACCCAGGTATCCCGAAAAACATGCCGAAAAGCGGGGCGAGCGAGTTGGCAGGTCTAAGCCACGTGAAGCCGGGGACGAAAACGATCGGCGCAGTAGCTGCGAGGAGGCCGCCGTACACGGCAGCGCTGAGCGCCGCGAGCGCCACATCGATAACACTCCACTCGGAAATGCCCATCCGGTTCCTCACCAAGCCACTCCTAGAGACCGTCCTGCCAGCTAGCTCGAGCACGAAGATCGCAGTGCCAAGCGCCCACACGACAGCACCCACCGCGAACATCAGGTCGCGGTAACCGAAAAAGAGCCTGGAAAGCGTAAATTCAGCCCATGGGTTCTCAGGGTTCACACTCAATGCCCGCCAAAAATCGTAGACAACCGCAGCCGCTACTGCAAGGCCTGCAACAGCAGCAATGATCATCAAGGCTTTCGGGACATGAGCTTTATCCGCCACGCCAAGGGTGTGCCTGACCAGCTTATATGTTTTACCATGATTGTTGCATACCCCAAGGGCCAAGCCCAAACGCGATAAACCCTAGTATTAACATAAATATGATATTTCGCGGACGCGCGATGGGTGCTCTTCCAGCGCGCTGAGGCAGAGTGGCACCACGCCTGCCTATGAGATCGTTAACAGCTAAGGAGAGGTCACAAGCTGCCCAAGCTAGTTTTTCTGACGAAAACGTTACACGTATTGCTGAGAAGGTCGTGGACGAGCTCTTAAGCGGGTTTAAAGCATGAGCAATTAAAGCTCCAGTGAAAGCGCGCGTCGCAGCTACCCAAGACCCAGCTTTTTGGCTTGCCATTGTTGAGTAGATTTGCATAAGTTCTTGCTGCCCGTTAGCTGTGATGCGGAGCTTCGATCGAAATTGAGAGAAGCCGCTCACAATAGCCACCGTTTCGAGGCGAGAAGAAGCTAGCAGCAGTCTTTCAAGATCTCGCGGTTGGATCGATCAAAATTCTTCGACGTCGGATGGTATCTCTGATATCGCTTTAGCCAATACCACACGCAACGATTCAGCCATTCGTAGTGCGACGGGAACGTCAGCAGCCCATTCCAAAGCGTTGATCAGTAGATCTAGCTCTCTTAGAGCTTCCTTGAGCTTTTCATCCAACCGGCGGAACCCTAAAGCAAAATATCGGCACGCATCTAAAGCTTTGATGCACGCTTGATCGTTCTTATCGTCTGTCAAGAGTGCTAGGGCTAGCAGGTAGTTCCGCCAAGCGAGGACAAGAATCGGTACATCGCTCAAACTTTCGCTAACACTCTCATCAAGGCTCACTAGCTCCACGTTTATGTTTTTGTCTGTTTGGCGTCGCTCAGCTTCTCTGTCCTCCGCTGGTTGCTCGTGCAACGCTTATCGAAGCTAAAGTGAAATCGACAATACTATAAACTTTCCACGTTCGGAGGCTCTTTCGCAAAGAGTAGAAATATTTATAAAGAAGTGTGCTTAGTATTCTACTACATGGACAAGGTGAAAGTGACTCGAAGTTTCCAAGTGACGATACCTAGGGAGGTTCGCGAGGCTCTAGGGATACGCGTTGGTGACTACCTGAGAGTATATCTCGACGACAAAGGCAGGATCGTTATGGAAAAGATCAGCGCGAGCCGGAGAACCCTAAGGGCTGGAAAGTTGTTAACGCCAGAGGATATTGACGAATTGGTGGCGAAGGGGCTTGGTGAGAGCGTTGCGGGAGGCGGTGATTGACACCAACGTGCTCGTATACGACACCTTCGAGGACTCCCTTTACCATGAAGCAGCAGCGCGCCTGCTCGACGACCTTGACCGCTGGCTCATACCGCTTATCGTAGTCTACGAGTACGTGTGTTTTCTTAAAGGGTTGAACGTGCGCCCCGCCGACGCTAAAGATAAGCTGCTCGAGTACATTACTGGTGAAAAATGCCTGCTCGTAAGGGAGGGTGTAGACGAAGTCCGTTGGGCGGTTTCTAGGATCGCTGAAGAAGGGTTATCCCTCGCCCGCTTCAACGATGAAGTGGTGCTGTCTGTAGCGATTCGCAGAGGTGCGTCTTTAGCGTCATTCGACGCAAAGCTCAGAAAGCAAGCAGAAAAGTTGGGCGTGAACGTACTCCCTGAAACTGTGTAAGATTTCGCAGGGTGTGGACAAACGCTGAAGATGAGCGCATCAATTTTGACAACCAGAACCCGTGCCATCCGACCCTGGAGTAGGAAAGCGTCAAGCGAGTTAAATACCAGCACGCTTAACGGTCGGATCGCAAGGTTCTTCTCTACGGCGGGAGCGAGACTGACGTGCCCAGCCAGCTGGGGAGTCTACTTGAACGCGCTGGCGTGAAGTTTAGAATCCTCGAAGTGCCGCAGGCTGCCACCTCATCCGAAGCTGCTGCAAGCCTCAGGCTGAGCCTCGAGCGGATAGGGAAGACAGTCGTGCTCAAATCGGAGACGGGAGAGACAATCCTGGTGGTTGTCAGGGGGGATCGGCGTATCGACCAGAGCAAGCTGGCCAAGATGCTCGGCTACAAGAAGCTGAGGCTCGCAACAGCTGAGGAAGTCGTAGAGGTTACAGGCTATGCTCCAGGTGGCGTGCCGCCTATTGGCCACGCGAGAAAGCTTCCCGTGTACGTGGACGAGGAGTTGCTGAACCTGGATTCGATCTACGTTGGCGGAGGGGATGAGCGGCACTTGCTCGAGATTTCCCCCTCAGCTATCGTGAAGCTAGCGGAAGCTCGCGTGATACAGGTGCCAAAGAAGCCGGTCGGAAGCGCGTAAAGCATTAGCGACCCCCTGGGCTGCAACAGAGGGATGAGGCGGTGTGGCTACCTACCGAGCGCGTGAGGCTTCCCGGCCTTAGCCGACCGCGCGCTTAAGCCGCGGACCCGCTTCCTACAGGAGCACGGGGATCTCCACGCTGTCGAGCACCACAGTGGAGTTCGAGGGTTCGTAATGGAGGGAGAAGGACTTGACGGTCACGCCCGCAGATACAGCCTCCTTGAGCAGCTTGGGGATCTCAGGATCCCCTTCCCCATAGGGCTTGAAAGCGCAAACCCCCGGGAGGGCCGCCACGAACACGATCAGGGCCTTTCCACCGCGCCGCGCGAGCTCGGCGAGCTCGGCGATGTGCCTCCTCCCCCTCAAGCTGGGGCAGTCAGGGTAGGCGGCGTAGCAGCCGACCCTGAGAGCGGCGCTCTTGAGCTCAGCGTACACGCGCTCGCCGCCGCACTTCAGCAGGTAGTCGAGCGTCGAGGAGCCCAGCTTCGGGTTCCTCCTCGCGACCCTGCAGGGGGCCCATGGCAGCTTCCCCAGCTCCAGCGCTCGCTCGAAGGCTACCATCTGGAGGCGGGTGTCAACGAGTGCCGCGCCGCTCTCGTCCTCCACGGCGATGAGCCTGAGCTCCGTGGCGCCGAACGGTTTCGGGAGGCAGTAGCACCTCCTCCCGGGGGCCAGCAGGTCGAGGAGCCTCCCTGTGTTGTTAACGTACGCTCTCTCGCCTGACTTCAGCTCTACTGTGAAGCGGTTGAGCCTCCTCGCGACCCTGCGCTCGATCGGCGGAGGCAGCTCCAGCAGCACCTCGCCCACGCGCGGTACGTGGCAGCGTGCATAAAAAGCTTGAACGGCCTTTTTCAAGATCAATTTTTATCCTAGTGGAGGGCGCAGGCTTTTGTGGGGACCTGCACAATCAAAAGTGTGCGCCCTTCTGAGTGTGAACATGTAGTCGTGTACCGGAGGGACGATGAGTACGCTGGGTGGCCGTTCAACGGTGGACTCTGGGATTTCGGCGACGAGATCCTCGTGGGTTTCGTCCGCAACAAGTGCGCGTACCGCTCTCCTTGGGACGTCGAGCACAGGAGGGTTCAGTACGTTGGCGGACAGTTTGTCGTCATCAGGTCTAGGGACAGCGGGCGCAGCTGGCTCCAGGACGAACTTCAGGTCGTATACAGTAACAAGGCCGAGCTGCACGCTAAGGTCGAGTACTACCTAGCTCTCGGCGAATTTCCAAGGCCACCGCCCGTCGACTTCACCAGCAGGAGCGCTGCGATAGCCACGGAACCACCGCTGGGCAGCGAAGCGAGGCCACCGGCCTTCTTCGTAACGAGCGATAAGGGGCGCACGTGGCACGGCCCCTACGTGATGCACGTGAGCGGTTTCAGGATGATACACGCTCGCCCCTCCTACATCGTCGACGATGAAGGGGGGTTGCTATTCTTTGTCCAAGGGCTCAGGGACGAAGAGATTGTTCGAGGCTACGCTGCCGTGGAGCCCGAGGGCAGGCCGATGGTCATCGTCAGCGAGGACGGCGCCGCCAGCTGGAGGTTCCTATCGTACATACTGCCCCCCAACCCGGAGTTCCCGCGCATCTGCCCGGCTCCGGCCGTGCTCCCCGACGGCAGGATAGTGGTCGCGCTCAGGGTCATGGGACCGGCTGGCGTTCAGTGGACGGAGCTGTGCGCATCCGAGGACGGCGGTTTAACGTGGGAGTTCGTATCCAGGGTCAACAGGTGGGGCGCACCAGCCTCGCTCCTCGTGCTCAGGGACGAGAGGCTCCTCTGCGTCTACGGCTACAGGGTGCCCTCTTACGGGATCAGGGCTAGGATAAGCGACGACGGAGGCGAAACTTGGGGGCCCGAGATCGTCATTAGGGACGACGGGGGAAGCTGGGACTTGGGGTATCCGAGGGCCACCGAGCTGCCCGACGGTAGGATACTGACAGTGTACTACTTCAACGATAGGGACGACTCGATACGGTGCGAGGGAGGAGTGCGCTACATAGCCGCCACGATATTCGCCCCACCCTACTAGCGCGCTGCGACAGTGCTCTTTTAAAGCCGGCCCAGCGCGTAGCGGGGGGTGGCAGCTGCTGTGAGCTACGTGAGACCCTTCGACCCTTGGCGCGCCACCAGCCTCTGCACCTGCCCGTTCAAGTACACGGTGAACCCGTACACGGGCTGCGCCCACCGCTGCCTCTACTGCTATGCGAGCAGCTACATCAGGGGCTTCTTCAACTCGAGGCCGAAGCGGGACTTCCCCCGCGTGGTGGCGAGGGACCTGAAGCGGGTGCCGGAGGGCTCGATCATCAACGTCTCGAGCAGCAGCGACCCCTACCAGCCCCTCGAGCTCGAGTACGGGTACACTAGGCTCCTCCTCGAAATGGCTGCGGGGAAGTACGTGATCGAGGTGGTCACGAAATCAGACCTCGTGGCGAGGGACGCCGACCTGCTGGCGAAGGGGCCGAGTGTCTTGTCCGTCACGGTCACGACCCTCGACGCGAACCTCGCTGCCCGCCTCGAGCCGGGAGCCCCCCCACCAAGCAGGAGGCTGAAGGCGGTGAGGAGACTCAGCGAGGCGGGCGTGCCCGTCATCGTTAGGCTCGACCCTCTGATCCCCGGCTTGAACGATTCGCTCGAGACGATGCGGGAGGTGCTCGAAGCCGCCGCTGCGGCCGGAGCGAAGCACGTCGTGGCGAGCACGTACAAGGCGAAGCCAGACAGCTTGAGGAGGTTGACCGCCGCCTTCCCCGAGATCATACCGAAGCTAAGGGAGCTCTACGTCGAGGGTGGGGAGCGGATCCACGGCTATTTCTACGCGGCTAAGAGTTGGCGGCTCAAAACCCTCTCGGAGGTCAGGGAGGTTGCCCACAGGTTAGGCCTCACGTACGCCGTCTGCCGGGAAGGGTTCCCGCAGCTCATCGACGCTGGCGTCTCGTGCGACGGAACCCACCTGGCGCACTGACGCGCCCATAGTGCAAGAACAACACGCGTTTATACCTCTGAGCGCGAGCCAGTTGCGTGCACAGGAGGTACGCGAGGCAGATCGCTCTCTGGGGCGAGAAGGCTCAGCAGCGTCTCCTCTCCTCGACCGCGCTCGTTGTCGGTCTCGGTGGTCTCGGCTCGGCTGCAGCTACCTACCTTGCCGCGGCTGGCGTCGGGAGGCTGCTGCTCGTCGACTTCGACCGCGTCGAGTCGAGCGACCTGAACCGGCAAGTGCTTCACTGGGCGGGGGACGTTGGGAGGCTCAAGGTGGAGTCGGCGGCTGAGAAGCTCCGCCAGCTCAACCCGGAGGTCAAGCTCGAGCCGCTCCCCTCGAGGCTGGACAGCGCCGAGCGGGCTCGAAGGCTCGTCGAGAATACTGACGTAGTGCTCGACTGCTTAGACAACTGGGTGAGCAGGTTCCTCCTGAACGAGGCTTGCGTGGAGGCTGGCAAACCGATGGTCCACGCAGCCGTCGAGGGCTTGTCAGGCTGGGTCACCCTCGTCTACCCGCGCCGGGGCCCCTGCCTAAGGTGCATGTTCCCCCGAGATCCGCCGGAGAGGGGTTCGGTCCCGGTGGCCGGCCCGCTGCCCGGCGTGCTGGGGGCTTTGGAAGCGCTCGAGGCTGTGAAGCTGCTGGCGGGCTTCGGGGAGCCGCTGGTCGGCCGGATGCTCTACTACGACGGCGCTACCGGAAGCGCAGAGGTGCTCAGCGTGACCAAGAGACCCTCCTGCCCGGTTTGCGGGCACGCTAGCGCATCGTCTCCCTGATGAAGGGCGAGAGCAGCAGGGCTAGCGCACCTACCGCCGCTAAGACCCCCAGAGCCGCGAGGGGGTCGCTGAGAGCGTAGCCCAGCAGCTGGTACAAGGCAACGGCAGCGAACGTCGCGGCGTTGACGAAAGAGAGAGTAGTGCCCGAGAACTCGGGGTCGTAGGCTTCCCTCGCCATCGGCGAGATCACTAGGTGCGTTGCGGCAGCCGCGCCTAGAGCCAGCGCGTAGAGCGGCAGCAGCTGAGCGCTCTTGAACGCGACCAGCGCAATGGCGGACAGCCAGGCTGCAACGTGCAGCGCGCAGCTGGCTAGGAGCACGGGCTTCCTCCCCCTTATCACTCTGTCGCTCAGGTAACCGAAAAGGGGAACTAGCGCGGCGAAGGAAAGCGAAGAGAGCAGAAGCAAGCTCGCCGCTTCCCCCTCTCGGATCCCAAAATAGCTCTCCAAGTACGGCGCGCCCCAGTAGGACTGGTAGGCGAGGTACGCCGAGTAGGTGCCAGCGGCGGCGACAGAGAGCGCTAGCGAGTGGGGCGCTCTGGCGACCACGCTCAGTTGGCGAAGTGCCTTAGCCATCCCCTCAACCACGCTCGACGAACCCAATCCTTCGTCATCCACGAGCAGGTACACCGCCGCGGCAGCCGCTAACGTTGCTAGCCCGAGACCGGCGAAGAAACCACCCCACCCGAGCGCTTGGACAGCGAGCTTGGCTGGGAGCGTGGAAGCTAGGCTCCCGAGGCCGCCTACGGCGAGAGCAAGCCCCGACAGCAGGGCGCCCCGCGCTTTCCCCACTTTCACACCGATCACCCGCTGTATCGAGATCCAGAGGGCTGCCGCGCCCAAGCCCACGACCAGTCTGCCGGCGACGACCAGCGCCGGGTGACCAGCGGCCGAGAGCAGCGACCCGAAGGCCATGAGGGACGCGCTGAGGGCGGCGTACCTGCGTGCGCCCAGCGCGTCGGCCAGCACCCCCGCGGGGAGCTGCATGGACGCGTAGGTGTAGAAGTACGCAGAAGCAGCCAGCGCCGTGAAGGCTCGAGGGTTCCAACCCCAGCGCTCCGCTAGAGCGGCAAGCTCTGGCTGCAGGACGCCGGTCACGGTCCTGTGGAAGAAGGAGAAGAAATAAGCGGCGTAGAGCGCCGCTATGCTACCGACCAGCGACCTCCTCTCCCTTTCATCCATCTCGATCTACCGCTGCTCCAGCGGCCTGTCGGACTCTATGGTGACTAGGTAGAAGGGCTCGAGCGCCTTCACTACCGTTTTCAGGTCTGTTACCCCTTCGTTGTACTCGACCTCCATTAGCGAGCCGTACACCCTGACGGAGCGCACGCCCTTCAGCTTAAGCGCCTTCTCCTTGCTTAGCAGCACGCAGCTCTCGCAGCCGATACCCTTCACCCTGAGTACAGCTATGCGCACGCAGGGGCTGCGCGGAGCTGTTTATATAGTCTGCCGCCCTGCGCGGACTGTGGAGCGCGGGCTCAGCGGCTACGAGCTGGGCGACAGGTTACTGGCCCTGCTGCGGTCGAGGTTCAAGCTGGGCGAGGGGGAGTTCGCGGCGCTCGAGGCGGGGAAGAGCGGGGATCCGTTCAAGGTGCTGGTCGCCACGATCATCTCCCAGAACACGAACGAGAGGAACACGTTCCGCGCGCTCGAGCGGCTTGAGGCGGAGGTGGGGGTGAAGCCGGGGAGGATCTTCACAGCTGGCGTCGAGGCGGTCGAGCGGGCGATCTCGGCGGCGGGCTTGCAGAGGCAGAAGGCTGAGGCGATTGTCGCTGCCGCCAAGCTGGTCGCCGAGCGCTACGGTGGGGACCTCGGGAAGCTCCTCGAGCTGGGCGAGGAGGCCGTGAGGAGGGAGCTGGGCTCGGTGAGGGGGGTAGGCGAAAAGACAATCGACGTCCTCCTCGCGTTCTCCGGCTTCCCCGTCGTGCCCGTCGACACGCACGTGAAGCGGGTTGCGGGGAGGCTCGGGCTAGCCAGTGGCTCCAGCTACAGGAGCGTGAGGGAGGCGCTGCACCGCGTCTTCAGGGAGGAGGCGAGGCTGGAGGCCCACCTCCTCCTGATAAAGCTGGGGAGAGAAGTTTGCAAAGCCCGGAAACCACTGTGCGGCGAGTGCCCTCTATCACAGCTATGCCCGAGTGCTTTCAAAGAGCGGTGAGTAAACTAAAAGCATAAAACCTTCCAGCGCGCAGTCGCTCCGGATTGTATGCCGCTCCCACAGCCTCCGCTCGAGAGACCTCTACTCCACCTAGTTGCCCTGCTAACTTTTCTCGATATGGTGGGTGTTGCCGCGCTCCTCCTCCTCTGCTACTTCCTGTATAAAGCTTACAGGGCGTCTTCCATTAGGCTTTTCGCGTTTTTCTTTCTCGGTTTCGCTGTCCTCGCAGCGGGTGAGGTCGCCCGGACCTTCCTGCTGCTGCTTGCGCTCGTCTCAAAGGCTCCGCGCCTTCTCCTCTTCTTCCTTGTGCACAGCATCGGCCCTCTCCCCCAGCTCTGCCAAGCGCTCGCCCTCCTCCTTATAGCTTCGGGGTACGCGCTCGAAACAGTGCGCAGCAGGGCGGGAGGGGAAGTTCTAGCGCTACCTTTACCTTTAGCTTTGTTGCTCGCTCAGAGGCTGTGGGGCGGGCTCTACACGCTGCTCAGCTTCGTGAACGTGTCGCTACTGGCTTTCATCCTCCTGAACGCAGTTAGCGTACACCTGATATCGAGGTCCCGCCGCACCATCCTACCAGTTGCTGCCTTCGCTCTCTTTCTCCTTTCAAACCTGCTGTTGCTGCCAGCGGTCTTCTTTAGCAGCGAGGAGCTCTTCATCGCCTCGAAAGTCGTGTACCTAGCCGGTCTCCTAGCGTTCCTCGCCCTGGCTGTAGAGGTGGCGAGGGCTCGATGAAGAAGAGAAGATCGAAACTTAGGATCCTCGCCGACATCTTGGAGGCGGTGGATAGGGGCGAGAGCAACGTGACCCAGATAATGACAGCCGCCAACCTCCCGTACGTCCGCTGTGTTAAGTACCTGGAGGATCTTGTCGAAAAGGGTTTCTTAGTGAGGATCGAAGAAGGAAGAGAGGTCAGGTTCAAGCTTACGAAGAAGGGAAGGGAGTTCTTGAGGGAGTTTGCGCGGATAGAAAGCATAGCCGAGGCCTTCGGAATAGAGCTCTAGAAGTTTTTTATCAATTATCAATGTGGACATCTCGTCCATAACCTTTTAAAATACTCTCTAACGAGCAGAGAGGTGCGGAAAATGGGGTACGAAAAGGTCATCGCGTTGACTCTTCTGTTGCTCCTGGTGCTCGCGCCTGTAGCCGGCTCGAGCCAGCCAGCTCCTGCTGTCGGGCAGTCCGTTGGCGTGGGAGGTACTGTCCTCAACAAAGAAGGCTTCCCAGTCGAGGGAGTTAGTGTAGTCGTATACGACACTAACAACGCCGTTGTGGGTAGCACGATGACGGGCCCTAGCGGCAGGTTCCTCGTCCCTTTGACGACAGGGACGTACACTTTGAAGCTGAGCAAGCCCGGGTACATCGAGAAGACTGTGCAGTTCACGGTAGGCAAGGGGAGCTTCTACACGGAGCTCGGAACGATCGTCCTCGATTACAGCGTGGCGATCAGCATGCCCCTCGTGTCGTTTAGCCTACCCGTGCTGGGTGTCGCAACGCTGCCTGTGACCCTCTCCAACAGGGGGAGCAGCCTTGAGAACATAACGCTGGAGGTTGAAGGTAACTGCAGCTTGAGCGTTGGCTTCTACTCGGGGAGCTTCCAAGTCAACTCACTCCTCCTAAACCCCGGCGACTCGCAGAGCTTGACGCTCAAGGTGAAAGCCCCGTACATGCAGAACGCCGCGTGTCTCGTGCAGCTTCGCTTCACCAGCAACGTCGTGCAGGAGCGGAAGCTCTTGGTCAACGTGGTCAACCAGCCGCTCTCGTTGATCTCCTCTCAGCTGACCTCCATCAGGGTTGCGCCGGGCGCCGTGCTACAGCTGCCCGTTAGGATCTCGAACAAGCTCTCGGACGCGTTCAGGGCGCGCATTGCGCTCGAGCTGCCGAGCGGGTGGAGCGGCGTGGTGAAGGACGCGGCGGGCAACGT
>Ga0105154_1000517_pt1 | contig 16653 bp, 16 predicted proteins | sample SSWtaG_FD_89672 | JGI IMG/M metagenome (GOLD analysis project Ga0105154, IMG submission 89672) | Hot spring microbial communities from Sandy's Spring West, USA to study Microbial Dark Matter (Phase II) - SSWsed_matched | ecosystem: Environmental > Aquatic > Thermal springs > Hot (42-90C) >... | reverse complement strand
ATATAGATTAATGATGCTTGCTAAAAACCCTAATTTAACCATTGTTATTGTATTGCTTAAGGTTGTAAGAATATATAAAAGTTATATGTTTTATGGTATATAGATGTATTGGTTTTGCCATGGACCGCAACTTTTTAACTTTGAATTATATGGTTAGTCGCAAAACTTAAATTAGCGTTTTTCTATACATATCTATGGTGCGTTAATCTGTGGAGAGAATTGGTTATTTAAAGGAGGTTGTTGTTGAGAGGATTGGCAGGATATATCCTATTAGCGAGGTTAAGAGATATGGCTATAAGACTGATGATAAAGCTGGTAAAGAGAGATAGATCTGTTGAAGTCGTAGCCCTTGTAAATAGTGGTTATGAGACTATAGAACATAAAATTCTTGTTCCATCTAATATTGCTAAAGAGCTTTCCCTCTACCGTTTGTCCCTAGATGTTCATTCTCATTAGTTTGTATTTATTTGTTGTATCTAGGGACTTCCACCTCGCCTACACCTCTCATGGTATCGGTGTGGGGTCGTGGGTGGCTGTCGAGCTTAACGGCACAAAGCTCCCATCTACTAAGTGCCTGCCTAGTCTTGGAGCGTAGCTCCCATCACCTAGGCAGATTCTGATAAAATAGATGAAACAAACACTTATAAGCTTAACCCATAAACATCAACTACGAAACAGCCCCAGCTACCATAAGGAGCTGTTGTTAAAGAGTATAGACTTGCTGATGGAAGTATAGCTAAGCTTATTAAACTAGCAAAAGCTATCGATACTTATGTAGTTGAGGAGGATAGGGTTTTAGGACCTGTTGAAACATCTATTGTTATTGGTGAAAAAGTTGAAGAGCCTTTAATAAGCGATAAACTTGCAGGTAGACTAGGGATAGTAGCACTAGACTTTGGAGAAGGTGTTTGGTGTTTTAAAGACGAGATAGGTAAGGTTTTAAGAAAATCGAAATAGATCTTGAAACCCTAGCCATTTATAGAAGAGATAAAGCTCTATATAATATAAATGTTTACATATATTATTATATACCTTTCAATGTTTATTTCAATCACATTATATTTAATTTATTAAGAGACTTTGGTCTATAGAGGTGTTAAATTTTGTAGGTTCATGGCTAGCTTAAGCCAAAATAGTATTTAATGCATTTTTATTAAAACAGTTTTATCTTCTAAAAGCTTTGACATAGTCTACTTCACTATAAATAACTTTTACTTAGAATATATTTTCTTATATAGAAGAATCAATTTTTGTAAGAGGCTTTGCTAAAGCTAAGGCTTATGGTTTAGCAAATTAAGTTGTTTTCTAAAGGTCTATAGCCAATACATTAAAACGTATATGCTTTAAGCTTAATGTATACCACTCTTATATTCTTCTCTTAGCACACCACGGTCCAATACAGCTTCTCTCCCTATACCATAGCTTGCTGTTAGATCTGTTGTGGTCAACAGTATAGCTGTGTTGAATTCTTCAGTAAAATGTCTAAATATCCTTAAAACATTTTGCGTTGTTATATCATCTAGGTTTGAGAGAGGTTCATCTGCAACTAAAAGCTTAGGCTTTTTAACTAAAGCCCTAGCTATAGCTACTCTCTGTCTCTCACCTCCGCTTATCTCCCAAGGATATCTATGAATCAGATTTTCTATCTCTAGCATATTCAGAGTTTCCAAAACCATCTTTCTCCTCTCACTTCGCGAAACACCTAGAAGAAGCAAAGGCAGTTCAACATTTTCATATACTGTAAGCCTAGATAGCAATGTATAGTTCTGGTCTATATACCCTATATACATAAGCCTTAAACGAGATCTAAAAGCCTCACCTAATCCAGCTACGCTATAACCCATAAACTCTACACCACCTCTATCTGGCAGCATCTGTAAAGAGGCTATCTTAGCCAAGGTTGTTTTACCAACACCACTTCGCCCCTTCACAACCAGCACCTCTCCTAAACCAAGCTCTATAGACACATCACTTAATACAACCTCAGAGCCTAGAGATTTACTAATGCGACTCAACCTCAGTATCAAAAACCATCACCAAAATATATTCAGTTTAGGGCATAGACCACATCGCTATTATACACCAAGCTAACCTTCTCTAAAACCTTGCTAAAGTTGTATATAGGATATATATCTATTGGAGAGAGTACATAGCCATATCTAAGATTATCGATATATAGAACCATAGGCCTCTCTATTCTAGAGCTTTGAAACAACTCTAAACCACATACAATATCTACCTCAATACTGTGACCAACAAAATAAAATATCTTGCTATCTCCACAAATACCTTTATAATCCATATACCTTGCTATAGTGAGAATGCCTTGAACTTCACCCTCACTATATCTCCAGTAGTAAACCAGAGGATCCATACCCACAGCAATATTTATAGCCGTTGCTATAGATAGCGCTACACCTATCAACGTTGCAACTACAGCGTAGATCCTTAGCATCCCACCACGCCAAGCAAAATAAACCACAGCTGCAACTGCTGTAACCAAAGCACAGTTCAGTACTCTGTGGAGTATTGACATCAAGACAGGGGTTGTAGCAATATATAGCATAGATACAAGGATTGGTAGCGAGATAGAGCTTAGTATAATGTATATATCTCTACACCACATCCTTCTAATAGCAGGTGCCAGCATTATAACAGCAGGGGCTATGTACATAGCTAAGGTGCTATTGATAAGTCTGTGGCTCATTGAAATAAAAAGCCCTGTTACTCCAAGAGCCATAAACGGTAGGAAATAGATAGCATCTTTACCAACTAGGAAATACCAGCCATATATAGATATGGCAATGATGCCCAGCTTAGCATAGTCACCTAGACTAAATCTATATATCAAACCTCTAGACCCATACAAAGCCATGTAGAGAATATAGATAGCTGTAACCAGTATTAGAGATGCTGACAAAGACCTCACACCACTTAGCTCTAAAGCTCTAAAACCTCCTTTTACATAATCAACAAAAATAGCAAAAATATAGCTAGCGATAAACGCTATAACGATTAGCGGTGTTAGAGGGTGTGAGGCTACAAGAGCTATTGCAGTTAATGTGAGTAAGAAGTATTTCCTTAGCTTGTAGCCTCTTGAAAATAGGATTAGTAGAAGTAGTGCTGCAAATGGATAGCTATAGACCTCTTTCAATGTAGCTGAGGTGAAGACTATGAGTGAAGGTAGTGAGGTAAGGGCATATAGACTCATTAAAGCTGGTGCAACCCCTAAACGCCTCTTAACAAAGCTGAAAAAGCTTAGCATAACTATGAGCTGTGTGATTAAGACACCTACATATCTAAAGAAAAACTCTACATCTAAACCAGTAACACTTGTATAGATAGCCCCCTCAAAGATTACTGCAGGCCATTTATTGTGATGCCCTTTAAACACACTGTCATCCCATATCCTATGCCATGGATTTGAATAAAGGGTTTGGCTAAGCGTTATCAAAGGCCATATATCAGTTGAAAAGGGTTTGCCACTCACAGTTGTTGGTATAAGCCTAAGAGAGATACCTATAACAATAGCAAGCACCATAAATATTGTTATAGATTTGCTAAAGCTTTTCAATGTCTTTAAACCCCATCAAAGCACCTATACATGTGAGGAATGTGCATAGAGAGAATGTTACAAAGATGTCTAGAGGATATAGATTTAGATATAGCTCATGACTCAAAACCTCTAGCTTAACCAAATTGCTAAAACTATGCAGACATAGCATAGCTAAGGCTGTGGCTAAAGCCATATAGATTAAGAGTAAAGCTATAAGCATCGCTATTATAAGTCTATGTGAAACCCCTATCTGCTTAAGTATTAGAAAGCTGTTTTTAAAGACCCTTGGAATTGCCTCGCCTATTAGCGGCATACCTAGAACAACCAATATAGCAATTGTATAAACCATTACAACAACAAACTCTCTATGTATACCTAGTCTAGCGATATATATCTCAGCAAAGTCTCTATCTATACCATAGCTTAAGTTACCGCCATAGCTCATTAAGATAAGCAATGCTCTTCTAACCAATGGTGCATCGCTAGGCTTTAAACCAAGCTGCTCAAGTATATATCTTAAAACATCAAGATCTTTTGTATGTACCACAGCTACTGAGTAGTATCCTTGGCCAATACCTCTAAAAACCCTAGCCAACTCATACCCTGTTACAATCTCGTCGTCTAGCTGTGATTGAAAATCTATAACATTACACACTATAGCTAAAAAAGATTTTTTTATAAATGGCGAATATAGATATAGAATATCTCCTTTCCCCACCTGTAGCTTCTTAGCTAACCGCTTACCAACAAAAATACAAGAATCGCCTAGCTCTAGACTCTGACTATCAACGCTATATAGAAGAGCCTCATCAACACCTCTAACAACTACAGCTCTATCTTTAACATAAACAATAGAGAAGACAGTGAATTCTATAGAGATATCTGTATTGTTTCTTAGAAAGGATCTAACACTACTTTCACTAATTATAGATGTTAATGGGGATATAGCATAGCTTGATATTACTATACCCTCTCTACCACCTAATACAAGCTCGTTGTAGAAATTGTAAAGAGAGTTAAATGAGCTAAATATAGCTAGAGAGAGAAAAAGCAGCATCGTTAACATCGCTATAAACACACAGTGTATAATAGGCGATAGCGATTTAGCAACTATTTTAAGAGCTTTCAATAACATGCTGACCACGCAACTTAAATACGATATACCCTATCGGAATGCTGATACATGTTATTGAAAGTGATGGTATTAGAAGCTTAGCATCTAGCTGAGGTAGAGACAGTAGTGAAATGCCTAAGGCATTAAATATGTAGAGCCCTATATATACTATGAAATAGCTTAACACAACAGAATATGTAGAGATAATGCCAAATAGTATAGATATAGCCATTGTGAAGACTATTGATAGTATAGATATGCTGGTTCCTTCAGCCATTAAAACCCTTAGCTCTTAACCTAACATGTTAAGCGTTTTAACCACAGCAAAAGAGATTACAGGTATATATCCAGCTATAGCTATCAATATATATATGTTGAAGAAATTTGAAACCTCATTGACTATACCCACAAGAATATTTTTGCTAATGTCTTTAGAAGCATATATACATAGAAAACTAGTGTTTAAGTTCTCTACACCTTCAATATTTTCTATTATGAGAGCATCCTCGAAGTAGCTAAGATGTGTATATGCCAAGCAATATGTAGTACAAACACCATCTATACATATGTTAACTGTATCTTGCAAAGCATTACCTAGTCTCTTAAATAGGGAAGAGCCTATTGAAGCAATATTGCTGAGATGGCTACAATTACTATTTAAATCTTCTAGATTTAATACATAGCTTAAATTCCTTAGATAGCCTACAGCTATAAGAAAAGTGTTTAGCGATGTATTGTTAGTTAAGATGAGTGATGCCAAGCCATATCTAATTACGGTACACATACCTGAAAGCGGTTTATCGCTAATCAATACCGACTCCGAAGAGCTGTATATTAAGAGAGTCTCAGACTTTATAACAATTGTGTTTGTTAGAAAGGTGATAGTTGAATATATGATTATAGGGGGTGCAACACATAGCAATATTACTAAGGTTAGCTTTTTTCTAAAGAGAGAAAGTAGTAAAACCTTCAACACCTGTATTACAAACCACATCCTCACATTAAAACCTCGTCTTTCAGATGTAGAAAGAGAGAATTTATAAAGTTTGCTACCTTGTAATAGTCTTCTAGATGCTGATATACTAATGGAGAGAAGTGTTCTAAGACTTTAAACTGTTTTAGCGACTTTATGAGTTTGTTAAAAATGGCGACCTTGTTTCTATTGTTTTAACAAATTTAACTGAATTCAATGGAATGAGCTCTGCAAATAGGTTTTGGCTATAGGTAGATATATTGTTGCTGAATTAAGAAAAGAGATGGATTGGGATAGAGGAACAGCTAGAAGATACAATCCCTATTGAAAGTAGGGAAACACACTAAAGCATTAAGGGACAATAATTATTTAGTGGAGAAGGCATGGTCTTGAGTCTAGAAAGAGGTAGGTGGTAGGGGGCTAGACATAGAAGCTAAACCCTTAGAAATAAGAAATATAACTTTAACAGTGAATCAATATAAAGAGGAATGGGAGGTCGATTTATAGAATTTTTTAACTATTGAATATAGAAGTATTGATAGAATTAATAGTATTGCTGATAAGATTATTCCATATTTTATTGAGTTTGTTAATGCAACTATATAGCCATTTATAATAGATGATGCTATACCTGAGAAAGGACCTGCTAATGTATATATAGCGCCAAATCTACCAATATAGCCCATAGGTATAGCTTCATTAACTATAGACCAAAATGAAGGTGTTGCAATTCTATACATAATTATAGATAGAGTTATAGAGATCATTTTAGCTAAGCTATTGCTAGATACCGTTGTAGATAGAAGTAGTATAGCTGATGGGATTAAACCCATATATAGAATCCTCACTTTTCCCTCTAAACCCCCTATCTTATCAGAGTATATCCCAGCATTAATCTCTAGAAAACTTGCTACTATAGCTATAAAAGCCATGTATATAGCTACATAGCTATAATCATATCTTAATTCATATATTAAAAACGTTGAAAGCCAGTTGATTATAAAGCTCCATGTATATAACGCAAAAAAGAATGCAGAAAACAGCAGTATCCCTATTTTAACAAAATCTCTTCTTAACTTTGTATTGTTGGTTAGGCCATGGCTTTTATCTACATCTCTGCTTTTTACCTTAACATCCACCTCTTTTCCACTGATAAAGGTTCTCCATGCAGAAAACATAACAATTGTATAGATAAAACCAAGTATACTGGCTGTAATCATTGAAATTCTCCAGTTACCACCTATCAAGGCTATAATGATATAGGTTAATGCTAATCCAATTATTGAACCAATGTTGTATAAGGCTGTTGAATATCCATATCTATTGCTAACATAGTGCATTGAGACAATCTTTGCACATACTGGCCATATAAATGGCATAGAAAAGCTTAGCAGTATCCTAGCAAAACTCAACATGATTAAATTGCTAGAAAATGCTGTTAATAGCGATGATATTGATAAAATAGCTAGTTCTAAAACTGCAAATCTAAATATATTTACCTTATCTATATATCTGCTAAGAATTAAAGCTGCTATAGCTGATACTGATATCCATAAAGCCATTAAAACACCTATCAAATCATAGCCTACACCAAGATCCATCACTATAATAGGTAGAGCAGTTCCAAATAAGCTAAACTGTGTAAATGATATTGTTGTAAATCCCAGACATATCAACGACGTTCTATACATAGATTGCATCACTATATCACTTTACTATTAACTGTTGAGGTAGTGTAAAAATTTAAGTTTATATCTATACCCTCTATAGATATCTTGATAAAACAAGGTACTGGATTATATATATGGTGGCCGCACCGTGGCTGACAAACATCTAGTATATGCTGATGGACATCTACATTCCAACCCTGTAAAAGGATTGGGTATGAAGTCTATAGCTAAGAGATTTATAGATAGTGGTGGTTGGTTTATGGTTTTGGTATCTCTACCTCCCCACCACTACAACCTTAATAATGATTTTAACGGATATATAAAATCTATAGAGATATTAATTAATGAGTGTAGAGCTGCACGTGGATATGGAATTAAAACAGTTTGTTTAGCAGGTATACATCCTGCAGATGTTGAGGATATGGTTAATAGAAATGTAAAAAATGTAAAAGATGTTATTGAATTAGCTATAAAGATTCTAAACCATGTTTCCCAGCTTATTAAAGATGGTTTAATAGATGGATTTGGTGAAGTTGGTAGACCACACTATAAAGCCTTACCAGAAGCATTCACTGTAAACAGTATATTGATGAGATATACATTGATGTTGGCAAAAGATCTTAATACATATATACATCTACATTTAGAGCAAGGGGGATATGCAACTGTTAGAGATATATATGAATTGCTAAGGATTTTAGATATAGATAGAAGAAGGGTTATTCTCCACCATCTAGATATATGGACAGCTATAGAAGCTGAAAACCATGGACTTTACTACACTATTCCTGGAAAGTATCCTATTTTAAAAGAAGCTTTTAAGAGATTAAAACCGTTTTATATAGTGGAAAGCGATTTTATCGACGATCCTAAGAGACCAGGGGTTTCTTCTTATCCATGGGAAATCATTGAAAATCAGAAAAAATTGGTTGAGGAGAATATAGTTGATGTGGAATATATATCTAGAATAAATATAGATAATGTTGCTAAAATATATGGTGTAGAGCCTCCATAGATTACATCTATATTTCTATATCAATGTAGCTACTGCTGTAAAACCAATGATTAGTGCAGCTACTAGAAAAGGATATATACCAAATCCTAGTGCTACTCCACCTATCAAAGACCCTATAATAGACCCTATTTCTCTAAATATGAAGTAATTTGCTGTTGAGAAGCCTGCTGAGTTTTCTATAAACATATTATATAGAGTTATATCTATAAACATATAGAGTAGAGATGATAACACTATATATGTTGCTAAGGTTAGAGATCCATTTACAAATGTTAGTCCAAATACAAGTAGACATGTTCTTGCCGCAGCCATGGCTATAGCAAAGATTTTTCTATTTATTGAAGGCATACCAACTGCTATGGTTATAAACGCTGAGAAGATAGATGCTATTCCATAGGCAATCCATAGACTGTATATAGACATATAGCTTTTTAGAATAATTGGTAAAACTGCAAAGATATAATCCCCTATAGCTGTAGCCATTGTTATTGCTATAAGAATTCTATATATTGAAACCTTGTTTTCCTTACCCCAAGTAGTATATATGTGGTAAGCTATGCTTGGCTTATCTAGAAATAGAACAGATGATGATGCTCTAATATACATCCCAATTTCATTTATATTTCTATTCAACCTATAAAACCTTCTCTCAAAAGACCACGATATAGAAGGTAGTATTAGAATAGAAAAAATGTTAAGCAATATAGATAACCCAAATAGATAACCCATCGATATCTCTCTCCACATCGCTAATAAAAGCAGTATAAACCCTCGCGAAACACTGCTTAAAGATCTCTGTATAACTGATGCCCTAGACCAAGAATCACTATCGCTATTTTCAAGCATTGTTACAGAAATGGCTAGATTCATCAATGCAAGAGCTACAGCATGCATAACATATAGCAACATCGCTGTTATATGGTTTATCGATCTTAGAAATATATACGAGATTGATAATGATATCAATGCAAATAGCAATAAAAGCTTATTGTTACCTTCATCAGCAAAGCCATTGAAGATTCTACTTGTAACTATGTATGCTATACTCCAAAAAGCACTTAACAACCCTAGATATACCCCTGATACATCTAGAGTATACCCTATAAATATAAAGAGTATTGGATCTAGAGATGCTATTACACCATATATTATAGAGACTATAGCTAGCCATATCAACTTTTCTCCTCATCAACTTCTGATATGGTTGATACTAATAAGATGTTATATACATAGACATTGAAAATTTATTGTTATATATTCGGAACTCTTCTTTTACCATATATATACATAGATAGCCTTCCAATAAAAGATGCTATAAAGACTATCTGCATCGATATAAGATTTATTGAAGCTATTGATGAACCTATTTTAGAAGCTGTTGCTGCTGCTAGATTAGCTGATATTCCAAGCATAGACAACATATATATTCTTTCATGTCCACCAGCTATATAAAGGTTGTATATACCTGCAACAAGGTTAAATGCAGACCAGCTAAAACCTGAATATAGATTTAATAAAGCTTGATAAGTCATTGTATTTGCCATTAGAAAGAGTAGAGGTACCAAGGATATCGGTATAGTAGTTGATATAAAGATTCTCTTTGGATCTATTCTATGGTAAAATTTGCTAAGAACAAAATTTCCTAATGCCAAGGCTAATGTGCCGGTTATATTGTTTATTGAGATCCATGTTTCAGAACCGTTGAAAACATTTATTATGTAGTAGTTCCATAGAGCTCCAGGCAAATTTATAAAGAATGTAAACGCAATCATAAATATAATATAGCCTCTAATTCTTCCATTGTTAAATACATTTTGATAACCTTTATAAATATCATTGAGAGTTAGCTTAGTTGACTCTCTTCTTGTAAGATCCCTCATCATAAGTAGAAATGATATTGAAATCAAAGCAGTTATAAGAGATGCTGTATAGCATATTCTATAGCTTAAGATACGAGGTCCCATAACACCAAATAGAGCTGTTGTTGATGTCAATGCTACCAATGCTGACGATGTAAAAAATGTATTGACCTTACTAAATATTTTTATAGATTCCTCTTTTGGTACCATATCAGCTATGGTATCTGAATAGGCGAGATTCCCTACAGCACCTGTAAACTGTGCTAATGCAACAAATAGATAGAGGATATATCTACTTGGCAATATATCAGAAAACCCTGTTAAACTCCATGAAGCTATATTAATAGATGTAAATATCTTCCATAAAACAACACGTCTACTTCTATATCTATATAGAAAAACAGGTGAAATTAGATTTCCCAATGCGAGAAAAGCTAGGTTGATAAATGTTAGTGAGCCAAGTTCATTAACATCATATCCCAGTATTCTAATTGCATATGCCTGGTGAAATATTGTTGATATAGTTGCTGAAAAGCTATAGAATATTGAGTGGTTGACCCAGACTCTATAGTACTTACTCCACTCTATTGAGTTCATCGATATTAAACACCAGAATTTAGATGCTATCTCTCTATGTTCTAACTACGGCATCTGGAATCCTTTCCTTAATCTCCTTCTCTATAACTGATATTATCTTACCTAGTTTTCTATAGTTAATTATATGAAACTCTAAGGTGAATTCCAGCATATTGTTTCTTGTTCCAATATATGTTACATCAGGTTCTGTTGCAAGATCAGGCTCTATAATTTTAGCCACCTCTATTATTGTATTTCTAGCGTTATCTATTGAATAGCTCTGTGGAATACCTATAAATATTCTTGTGATTAGCCCTAGAGGTGTTGTTCTATTTACAATAAGGCTACCAACTATCTTTGAATATGGTATATATACCTTTTCAAGCTTATGTGTCTCACCAACTACGCCAAAGGCATCTAAGTCAACTACTCTAACACTAATTCCATCAACTTCTATCCAATCCCCTCTCCTCACAATATTTCTTGTCCTAATATAGAACTCTGACCCGATGTTTCTTAAAATATCAAAAAACATAGCTATAAGTGAAAGACCTATCAAAAGCATTAGAATTGATAGTACCTGTATCTCAGGGGCGATAATATTTGCAACTACTATTGCGACTATCACATATATACCTATTCTAACGCCTTCAACAATTCTATGGATATACTCAGCTTCAACACCTCTTAAGAGAACAAGTAAAAGTCTCTCAAGCCCTCTCACAATAAGATATGTAACTATAACAATTATAGCAGCTGCTATGAGTCTATATATCAACGTCATAAGATTAGGTGTCAATATCTCTAATAAGTTATTCATTTTAATCATCCATAGCCTCTTGTAGTTGTTCTGAGACTTTCTGCATATCTTCTAGCAAAAATCTCTTCATGTTTTCTAAAAACATTTTCAATTTTATTCATAGCCTTTTTAACATCTTTCTCAAGACCTAGTACCACAATTATATCACCTGTTTCAATAGTTCTTAAACTATCTATAGCTACTCTACCACTTCTATCTAGCAACATAAACCTGACATTAACCTCGCTAACAGCATCCTCTAACTCTTTTAGAATAACACCTAATATACCTCTTCTAGCAATGCGATGAAAAGCAACCATTAGATTGACTACACATGGAAATCTCATATATACCCATGTATCTGTTAAAAACAATGACTTTATACTATTTACTGTAAATTCATTGATATCGATAATATAACGAACTCCTTCTTTTAATAGAAGATCTCTATTAGAAGAATCATTAAGTAGTGAAATTATTATAGGTATATTCATAGATTTTGCAGTTCTCACTAAAACAATGTTATCTTGATCATCATCCATAGCCACTATCGCCATATCATATTCCTCTAGCTCTTCACTTGTGTAAAGCTTTTCTATTGATAGATCTGACCTATATTCTATACCAAGCGTTTTTGCAAGAATGGCGACCTCCTCATCAAGACTCAAAATGGTTATCTTGGGTTTTGGTTTAACATCGACTATAGCATCTATTATAAGCCTAGCATATCTCTTGCTAACTGCTAGAAGAATCTTCATACTACCTACCATCAACCTCTATATTTCATCTATTAGCTCTGTTTTATTTCTTTTAGGTCTAGCTTAGAAATAAGTTTTTTAGCTAGTATATCCATAAGGATGTTTCCAAAGCCTGTAAACTCTTTAGGTATAGAATCTATACATCCATCGTTTTTAACCCTTATAAATTTTCTAGGAATATCAACAGCGATTAAGGGTTCTATACTCCATGGCGTATAATCTGTTGATAGAAAGAACTTACGTCTACCTACAACAATATTATATGAAGGATACAATATATCTCCAAGACCAACCTTCTCTAAAATTCTATATACAAGATTTTTATATGCTTCTAAAAATTCGTTATCTATAGAAGGAGATGTGAAATACAGTTGTGATTTTCCATTTATAACATTTTCTACAGAATCTATAATCTCATCCTCTTCTAAACAATTAGAATCTAGATTAAGAAAAAGGACAACAGGGTTTTGAACAAGCTTAGCACCTACTACAAATATTTTTCCCCTGTTATACGGAGGTTCAAGAAAATATGTAGATAGAGGTAGAGTTAACTTTGGTTTTGGATAGCCATAGAAAACAATGTAGCTCTCACCAACATCAAAATATCTATGTATAGTCTTATAGATTTGTTTAGCTTTGAGAAATCCTTTCTGTGAAAGGGTATACAAAACAACACTAACATCTGTATAGAACCTTCTAGAAATTTCTTTACTATCCATAATGCATCACATCAAATAAGCTCTATCTATAACTCACCAATAGTTATATAGGTTATTAAGGCTTAAAAATCTTCGCATATCTAACAGCTTGTGAATTATCTGTAAATGTCTTTAATAAGTAGCAAGATTGTAGAAATAGTTTTCTAGGATTTATAGCGATAGAGGTTATATTAGGATTTGGATTAAATAGCTAATTAGTATAAGTGTAAACTGCTTCATATCTATCTAGTAAAATGTCTATAATGGTGTTTAGCTATTGAGCTATCTTCCAATATCTGGTAGAGATATAGAGGCTTTGGTTAAAGCTGTTAGACTTGGTGAAGAGGTTAAGCCTAGTCAACAGGCTAAAAGAGATGTTTTTAGAGAGTATGGTATTGCTGGTACTGAAAAGGATAGAATTCTCACAGCAATATATTATGATATATGGAGGAGAGTAGGTATTATAGATAGAATTGCCTCTGAGTTGATAGGGGTTAAAGATGTTGCTATAATAGATCCTTGGCTTAGAGCTGGTGTTAGGGTAGCTATAGAGTTTCTAGTTTTTGAGAGATTTATCAGAGATTCTAGGTATAGAGATCTTAGAGAAATTTTGATTAGGTATCTAAAAAGCAGAGTCTCTAAGCTTTTATCTAGCGAGACACATCCATATGTAGGCATGTATTTCTGGAACATTGTTGATGTAATTGCCCAATATAGATGGAGGCCAAGAGATATGTATGAGGATTGGGAATATAGGTATATGGTATCTAAAACAGTTATAGAGAAAATTGTAGATCTTATTGGTTTTGATGAGGCTAGAAAGCTTCTTAAGGAATTCAATAGAGTTTATCCAATATGTATAAGGGTAAATATACTTAAATCTTCTGTTGATGAGGTTCTCAATAAGCTTTCTAGCGAAGGTGTAGAAGCATCTATAGGTAGCTATGTAGATACAGTTATAAAGTTTAAAGGACCATATAACTTTGATAAATCCCAGCTTTTTAAAGAGGGAAAAATAGTTATACAAGATGAAGCTGCAGCTCTCGCATCGATAATTCTTGATCCAAAGCCAGGTGAAGTAGTTGTTGATATGTGTGCTGCACCTGGTGGTAAAACCGAGCATATAGGTGAGCTTATGAGGAACCAAGGAACAATCTATGCTTTTGATATTGATGAAAAAAGAATAAAGAGGATGAAGGAGCTTCTCAATAGAACTGGAATAACTATTGTAAAGATATATAGAGAAGATGCTAGAAAAGCCCCAGATATTCTAGGTGAAGAGATAGCTGATAAAGTTCTGCTAGATGCCCCATGTACATCCAGTGGTACGTTGATGAAGAATCAAGAACTTAGATGGAGAATTACAGAGGATGAAGTTAAGGAAGCATCTATTCTTCAATACGAGTTGCTTAAAACCGCATTAAAGCTTGTGAAACCTGGTGGGAGATTACTATATACAACATGTTCAATATTCAAAGAGGAAAACGAAGATATAGTTGGTAGAATAGTTAAAGAATTCAAAGATAAAATTAAGCTTGTTCCTCTTAATAAACCCTTTGACCAAGGATTTATAGAGGGGACTATGAGGGCTTGGCCACATAGACATAAAACATTAGGATTTTTCTATGCATTAATAGAAAAAGTTAAAAACATATAACATAGATATCCATTTCTATATAAACATGCTATAATCTTATCCCTGCTATTCTATGGCATTCCTTAGCTTTTCCTTTATATAATCCTTATCTATTTTAGATCTCTCTATAACTGCTCTAATTAATTGTACAAGCTCCTTATCTTGCAGAAGTATTTCAAGTGAATTAAGTATTATATTCTCATCCATATAGACCATCTTCGAGGTTATACCACCATCAACAACTATATTGACACCTGTTATCCATGCAGCCTCATCTGATGCTAGAAAAGCCACTATAGCTGCTATATCCTCAGGTTTACCGACTCTTCCAGCTGGATGCCATAGATGATCTAAAGAGGTTAGCTCTGGTTTCTTTGGAGGTATCTGCCACTCACTTGTATCTATCCATCCCGGAGATATAGCTATAACTCTTATTCTATACTTTGCTAAGCTAATAGCTAGTGCATGGGTTAAAGCCACTACACCACCTTTTGAAGCTGAGTATGGCTCTGTATTAGGCTCTGACTGAATGGCTCTTGTAGATGCAATATTTATTATAACGCCACCTGATTTCTTCATATATTTTACAGCATGTTTAGAGCATATCCATATACCAGTAAGATTAACATCTATAACTCTTCTCCATTCATCATAACTCTGCTGCTCTAGCTCTTTTCCACTAAAACCTATACCTGCATTATTTACAAGAATATTTATAGCTCCATATCTACTATATATAGCCTCCATAGCTCTAGCTATCTCTGCCTCTATAGATACATCAGCCTTTAGATACATAGCTTCTATACCCTTCTCTCTAAAATCTTTAACTCTATAGCTAGCTGCATCCTCATCTACATCAATTATAGCAACTCTGCAACCCTCTAAACCAAATCTATAGGCTATAGCCGCACCTATCCCTCTAGCACCACCTGTAACCACACATACTTTACCATTAAATCTTTTACAACATGACATAATACCACTTTACAAATTTAAGATAAAAATAGATATATAAGTGATAAATAAACCATTTACCATCGATATAAACATTCTATTTTCCAGCTATTAACTGCTTTGCTATTTCATATGCCGCTCTATAGTCAAATATCCCTTTTGGAGATTCAACAGCACGTTTAAATAGCTCTGCTAATATTCTATTCTTCAGCCCTCCTATCCTTAAAGCACCCACTCCATAGACACCAGACACAATCTCTCTATCTTCATCGTTTGGATCAAGACCCTCTATACCAGTAGGTGGAACAGCATTTACATCTGCAACTACTTTAACCCTTCTTCCACAGCTTTTCAGTATCTCTATTGGTAGAAGTCTAACTCCAGCTGCTCCAGATGCCAATACAAGCTCTGCATTCTCTATAGCCTTACCTATCTCCTCAAATGTATGTGCCTTTACACCTATAGCTTTCTCAGACCCTATCTCTCTATTTACCTTCTGAGCAGCTGTCTGAGCTTTTTCAAAGCTGCGAGACGTTATTATAACATTTGCACCTTCTAATCCAAATAGAATAGAGGCTACGATACCAACAGGTCCTGTACCAGCCAACACCACTACAGTTCTATCTTTTAAACTATCAATTCCATGTTTTATAGAGAGTTGAAGCATCTTAGCTACAGCAGCTGAAGCTGTTGTATTTGCACCTCTAGGATCAACAACTACGGAGAATTCAAATGGTGGAAACATAGACTGTTTAACTATCTCAACAATTTTCTCAACTTTTTCAAAGTCATAGCCCCCTATAAACATCTTTGTATTTCTAACACCTTTAGGACCTCTTGGAAACATAGCATCTTGAACAATTTTCCTAGCGTCTTCAGGCTCTACATTGCTATAAAGCAATATTTTCGCATTGGGAAAGAGGTCTATTGCCATCAAAGGCTCAAAAGGGCTTACATGTTTATCTGTATCTAAAAATAAAATAGCTAGCTTTTGGTATGTTTCAGACATGGTTTCACCATATCATCTCTTTGAATTATATTTAGT
>Ga0105154_1000516_pt1 | contig 16681 bp, 14 predicted proteins | sample SSWtaG_FD_89672 | JGI IMG/M metagenome (GOLD analysis project Ga0105154, IMG submission 89672) | Hot spring microbial communities from Sandy's Spring West, USA to study Microbial Dark Matter (Phase II) - SSWsed_matched | ecosystem: Environmental > Aquatic > Thermal springs > Hot (42-90C) >... | reverse complement strand
GCTTTCACTGGACATAGATCTGCTGCTCGCTTCACTTCATCTTCTAACTCGCCTTTGATTTCTTCTTTCTTTACGCTACTCTTCCCTCCCTTTAGCTCGAAGACCTCGCTACAGAGACTTGCACAGAGTCCGCAACCTATGCACTTCTCTCTATCCACCTTTACCTTCATCTCTTTCTTTTGAAAGGGTAGAGATAAATATGCTTTGGCCCATTGGTATAGCACTAGGAATTTCGCTTGGAATCTTAGCTGGCCTATTCCCGGGAATGCATCCCAACACCATAGCACTCTTCGCGCCAATCTTCTACTCGCTGCTAGGCGGCGATTATATTGCCTTCTTAGCATTCCTCGTCTCCCTAGGAGTTGCTGATGCGATAGTGAACTTCATTCCTGCTTGTCTCATAGGTGCGCCAGAGGAGAGCAGTTCCCTTTCTGTACTTCCCGGACATCGCTTACTCATCGAAGGAAAAGGAGAAGAAGCAATTCAACTCGCCATCCTAGGGTGCCTAGGAGCAATATGGTTTTCCCTCTTGCTCCTCCCCATACTCTACTTCGTTTTTCCAGTACTCTATAGTAGCATGAGATCTGTCGTACACATATTACTCTTAGTAGTCGTTGCCTATCTCATATCGAAAGAAAAACGAAAGGTAATGGCATTACTTGCGTTTTTCCTCGCTGGAATTCTGGGCATAGCACTAGATAGACTTCCCTTAGATCCTAGATTTTCTCTTTTTCCCGTCTTCACAGGCTTATTTGGTCTACCCGTCCTTCTCCTAGCCCTGAAAGAGAAGAGCACCTTTCCTGAACAGAAGGAATCGCGGCTCGTTCTCTCTTCGGTCACCTTTACCCGTGCCTCGTTAGCAGGAACTCTCGGTGGTATTCTCGTCGGTTTGCTACCAGGAATAGGACCTGCCCAAGCTATAGTGGTTTCTGGTGCTATTCTGGGAAGTAACGAGTTCAGAAACGAGAGATCGTTTCTCATATCCCAAGGTGCAGTAGCCCTTTCGAACTTCCTCTTTTCCATCTTGGCCATCGTGCTCATAGGAAATCCTAGGAGCGGAATAGCAGTAGTGATCGATAGGTACATGAGACTAGATCTCTTCCACTTAGCCTACATATGTTTTCTCTCTTTTCTCGTGACGGGAATAGTTGGTCTCATCTCCTTGAGGTTAACTAGATTCTTCATCAAACTGATGAAGAGGATTAGTTATCGATTGCTTAACGCATCTATAGCTTCTATCTTGATAGGAATGGTGCTTTACTTCACGGGCTTCTTAGGACTCTTCGTCCTTCTAGTAGCCACCTTACTGGGAATTTATGCCAATCTCGCCCAGATAAGTAGGTCGCATCTCATGGGAGTTTTAATCCTACCCACCATACTCTTCTTCGCAGGTGTCGATCCATGGAGCTTCCTTTGAGATATGCCCTTTGGTTAGGACTTAGAAGGATTAGAGTGGAGCCGTATGCTTACTCTGATTTTCGTGTGAAGGAAATTCCAATGGTTAGATTAGAGCGCGACGGAAACCACGCCATATTCTTGTTAGAGAAGGCTAACAGGTCTACGCTATCCCTCCTAAGGGAAATTTCCAGGAAGTGTGGAGTAGCGCTTGAAGAGATAGGATTTGCCGGAATGAAGGATAAACGTGCCATCTCTCTTCAGTACATCTCGCTACCGCGATCTCTTGAGGCAACTGTTAGAGAGATCGAACTGAGAAATGCTAAACTTACCTTCGTTGGATATGGGAGAAAGATCAAGTTGGGGAAGTTAATGGGTAACGAGTTTCAGATACGGCTCAGATTGAGGGAAGGGAAAGAAAGAGCCAAAGAAACCTTGAGGAGGTTCGAGAAGCGCATTGGCATTAAGCTCCTCCCCAATTACTTTGGACTCCAGCGCTTCGGAAGAAATCTAGATAATCACTTAAGGGGGTATGAACTCGTAAGGGGAACGAAGGTGTTCAAAGGGGATAAGAGAGTTCTCAAGCTCTATCTCCATGCCCTTCAGGCCTATCTATTCAACGAGGCCCTCACCTGCTATATCAGTGAGTTCAAAACTCCTTACCGAAGAGAGGTTAGATTAGTAGGCTATGACACTAAGCTCGGGAGAGGTGTGTTCGATCTTTACTATAGATCCCTTTTCAAAGAGCTCGGACTAAGTCCTAGAGACTTTCACGTGCCCTGGCTCAAGCTCACGGCAGAAGAAAAGAGGCGAAGGGCATTCGTACTGCCTAGAAATTTTGCATGGAGAATGAGAGGAGATCTCTTAGAGCTCAGTTTTCGTCTACCTCCTGGAAGCTATGCAACGATCTTGCTCAATGAACTTACGATTGGGTTTGATCCAAGATACGAAAGCCTTACTACTTGATCTACGCGAGTACGCATTCCTCCGGTAACTTATCCCTCCGCAACCTAACGAAACTAGGTGCCCTTAGCTTTCCATCTGAAGTAAGCTCGAGGAACTTGACTTCACAGACTAACTTAGGCTCAACGAACCTTACCTTGCTCATTATCTGTGGCGATTCTTCGAATATATCGAATGGATTTTTCCCTATTTCCAATTTCACTAGCTCTCGTTTGAGCTCTGCTAGATCCTGTTCGCTCCAACCAGTACCTACCCTCCCTACGTATCTCAACTTCTTCCCTTCGTAAACACCTAACAACAGAGCACCGAAGTAAGGAGCTCGCTTACCTTCGCCTATGGTGTAGCCTCCTATCACGCAATCTAACGTGTCGAGAGACTTAATCTTGAGCCAATACTCGCTCCTCTTACCAATGAGATATGGAGAATCCACGCGTTTGGCTACAACTCCTTCCAGTCCTAGTTCTTTGCATCGCCTGAAGAATTCCTTTCCCTTCCCCCTAACCCACCTCGATAACAATACGTGCTTGCCCTCCTTAACTATGTCTTCGAGAACTCGCTTTCTTTCTAGAAGTGGGAGCTTAGTCAGATCTTGACCATCCTTATAGAGGATGTCGAACACGACGTAGCATGCTGGCATGGTGAGCGAAAGCAACTCTATTCTATTTCTATCCTCGACGTGTTCCCTCTCGGCCAACTTGTAGAAGTTCGGCCTACCACCCTCGAGGACCACGACCTCGCCATCTAAGATCACTCGCTTCGCCCTCACGCAATCGAGCAACTCCCTTAGCTCGGGGTATCTGTACTCAAAGTAGAGCATTCTCCTATTGAGAAGTCTTAGCCTTCTGTTCTCAACGTCTACGTAGGCTATTCCTCTAGTTCCGTCGAACTTTATCTCGAAGATGTAGTTCTCGTCGTCGAATGGCTCAGAGGAAAATGCTAACATTGGCTTGAGCTTGAGATCGAACAAGTCCATTACTCTACTACGACTTTCTTCTTTTTAGTCACTTCCACGCTGGCCCTTAGTGCCTCCATCAGATCCCTAGCTAGCTCTGCCTCCTCTTCTCGCTCGACCTCTACTTCCTTTCCTTCGAGCTTCGCTTTTACCAGCTTCCTTATCGCCTCTGCATAAGAATCCTTGAACGCTTCTAACCTTAGCTCCTTGCTAGTTAGCTGTTCTATGAGTGCCCTTGCTAGTTTCAGCTCCTCCTCTCTTATCGTCACCAAACCCCTGAGCTCCTCGAGCTCCTCTATCTCACGTACTTCACCGAGATAGTGCAAAACGTGCATCACTACTCCCTTCTTATATGGTCTTAGGGCTACTACGTACTCCTTGTTCTTCATTACCACTCTTCCTATTGCAACCTTGCCGCTTACACGAAGTGCTTCTACGAACAAAGAGTAGGCTTTGACGCCTGTTTCTTCTGGCACTACGTAGTAGCTAGTCTGATAGAGTATTGGATCTATTTGAGATATGTCGACGAACTCCACTATCTCTATCGCCTTCGTAGTCTTCAACTTCAATCTCTCTAGCTCGCCCTTCTCAACTACGACGTACTTATCTTTAGATATCTTTACTCCCTTCTCTATCTCGTTCCAAGGAACTTCCCGCTCGCATTTTGGGCACCATCGCTTGTACTTTATCGGTGTACCACACTTCGAACAGAGCATAGTGAAGCTGATGCCTTTCCCAGATACTGCTGAATAGACTTTTACCGGAATGTTGACTAGGCCAAAGGATATCGAACCCTTCCATACAGCCTTGGGCATGATTTGACTAACCAACGGCTATTTATTTCTCTTAACCAAGAGTGCTCATGCGATGCTTCATCGCAATAGACGTACCGAAGAACTTGCAGAAAAGTCTCGTTGAGATTCAAGAACGAATGAGAGAAAGTGGCGTCAAGCTCGTCGAGCCAGAGAACTTTCACATTACCTTAAAGTTTCTCGGTGAAGTAGAGGAGCCCCTCCTAACCGAGATAAAGAATTGGCTATCTAAGCTTAACTTTCCGAAGTTTAGAGTAGAGCTTAGGGGGATTGGATTCTTTCCTAACGAGAGTTTCGTAAGAGTCGTGTTCATAAGATGTCTCTCTAAAGAGCTGGAAAGACTGGGGAAGCTCGTGAACGATGAACTAGAGAGATATGGCTTCAGAAAAGAAGAGTTCGTAGGTCATCTGACGTTAGCTAGAGTGAAAAGAAGACTTAGCAGAAACGTTTTAAATGAGCTATCCAAAATAAGAAACATCTACATCGGAGAGTTCGTAGCGGAAGAGGTGAAATTGAAGAGGAGTGAGCTTCGTCCAACTGGCCCAATCTATGGAGATTTATTCACGGTGAAGCTGGGTGAAGGCTAAAGGGTTTGACGTCATAGAAAGGGAAATAGAAAGAACGCAAGTACTTATTCTAGCCGGTGGTAAGGCGAAGCGAATGGGAAAGATAGACGTCCCAAAGGCCCTACTCGAGGTATGTGGAAGACCTCTCGTGGACTACGCCATAGATCTCTGCATCAACAACGGATTCAGGGAATTTGTCTTCCTCCTCGGCTATAAGCACGAACAGATAGAAGAACATCTGAAGGATTTGGCATCTAAATACGAAGACGCGAGCTTCGAGTTCTCGGTAGAGCCACCAGAAGTGGAGGGGAAGGGTAAGGCTCTTAGGTATGCTATAGAGATGGGGAAGATAGACCTAAAGAAGAGATGCCTGGTGTTATATCCCGATGATCTCTTCTTCGATCAACATCTTCCATTGAAGTTGCTCCTTCAGCATCTCCAAGGCGTTGGAATGTTCGAAACCTTAGGCACACTAGTGTTAGTATCTGGAACTGAATATCCATATGGTGTTGGTGAGCTAGACGAGTTCGGCGTAATAAGACATTACGAGGAAAAGCCATTCATCGCACGCTATACCAACACCGGCATGTCTATGTTCGAACCTGCTGTAATGAAGATGGTGAAGGAAGAGATATCACTAGATACTCCTGGAAGTATAGAGTTCGAACGCGTCGTCCTTCCGGAGTTAGCGAAGGAAGGAAAGTTATACTCCCTCGTAGTACCCCCACAAGTGTGGATACCTGTAAATACGCAGAAGGAGTACGAGTATGCAGAAAAACGCATGAGAGAATTCATGGAAAAGAATACTCCTTGCTAAACCCGCATCTTCCGTGCATTGGGACGAAGATACAGGGAATTAGAACCCTTCTTCGGACTCCTTCTCTCTTTTTCTCTATGAGAACTAGGTGTTGGAAAGACAGTTCACCTTCTGGTGCAAGTAACTTACCCCCTTCGTTGAGTTGTTCTACGAGCTCTAGTGGAACCCGTGGATAAGCTGCAGTGGCAACTATTCTATCGTAAGGCGCCTCACTTTCGTATCCACAACTTCCATCAGCTACTACTATACGAACGTTCGGAACTCCGAACTTCTCCACGTTCTTTCTGGCGAACTCTGCTAGACGCGGGTTTATCTCTATGCTTATTACCTTCCCTGGATAGACTAGCCTCGCCATGAGACAGGCATTCCAACCAGACCCAGTCCCAATTTCAAGGACCTTCTGACCTCTCCTAAGATCTAGCATCCTTATCATGTAAGCCACTATGCTTGGTTGAGAAACCGTTTGGCCATCGAGCGTTGGTACCGGCATGTCTTCGCATGCAGCGTCTCTATATCTTTCTAGTACGAACTCATAACGAGGAAAAGCGAGGAACGCTTCCTCCACTTCCTTGCTAGTAATGAGAGAGGATCGCTTCAAAGAACGAATTAGCCCAACGTACTTCTCCCAGAGCTTCATTGCAGACACTTCATTCCCAAAGATCCTCTATAGACCATTCTGAGCTCTCCACCACAATCACACACTCCCTTTATAGGAACCCTAGAATAACTCCTCTTACACCTCATGCAGACGAACTCTTCCCAGCCTTCTAGAGTAATGTCCTTGACTACTTCCTCGATCGTTTCCTTTCTCGTTTCCACTTTCTTAGCATTGGAGTTAAACAAGTCAAGCATAGTCATCTGATGTCCCCCACCGAGAAGCTCTTCTTTCGTTACCCCAACTGCATTCAGTATTCTCTCTATTGCCGGAAGAATTTGATTGCTCAAATAGTAATCCCAGTCGAGCTGTAAGTTCTTCTCCTTCACAAACTCTGGATCTTCTGCACGCTTCGAGAGCATGGCATTACCAGCAACTATTACGAAGGATACCCTATCTCCTATCTTAGGTGCCCTCGCTGGATCTCGCTTAGCTATCTTCTTCGCTACCTCTACATGGGGTTGAATTCCCTCGTACTCATCGAGCGGCTTCGTTATGGACTTCACTATAGTAAGCTTTTCGAGCGGAATTTCGTTTCGTTTGAGTTTGATTATAATCTCTTGCACGTACCTCGTAGCGCTCTTCACGTCTCCTTTCTTCAAGATGAACTCTAACACCTTTTGTTGGGTCTCGCTGACCAGGTCGCACCAATCCCTTCGAACGGTCTCTATTCCCTTGGTTATTATTGTATCTACCCAATTTCCGTCTTCCCGCGAAAAACACCAACCAGCGTAACGTTTCTTAGTCATTATGAGAAACGTTTTGAACAGCTTGTCGAAGTCCAGCTCTAGAGTTCCTGGTAGTCTTTCGCTCACGAACTCACAAATTCGCTTACCTAGTTCCTCTGCCTCATCTAACGACGTCATCGGGGTCTTGAGAAACACGCTATCCGTATCGCCATATATCACTTTACATCCCTCGAAGTTCTTCTCTATGAGATCTTTCGTGAGTAGTAAGTTCTTCCTTCCATAGGCTGTTATCGCATTGGCTACGTCTAGTACGTAAAGTCTAGCTAGGAGAAATCCCGTGTAGCCATACATCGAGTTTGCCATGTCCTTCAACGCGAGCTGGACTGCATTCAGGAAGTACTTCCTCTCCCCCGTTGCCTGTTTTGCAAGCTTCTTTATCTTTATTCGTTTTTCCAAGAACTGATCGAGGATACTCGGAAATACCCCACGATAGAGCTTCGGGCTCACGAACTTCGCCCCATTAGGTGCACTCTCGTACTCCTCTGGAATCTCCTCGAGAACTAGCGTGTCTGGGGAGATGTTGTAGGTCCTTATTATGTTTGGGTATAGAGAAGTGAAGTCTAGAACGAGGGTTATAGCATCTTTATGTAGTCCTCGCTCTGGCTCTAGGACTACTGCCCCTTTTAGTCCATGCCTCTCCCGCTCTTCTCTTCTCTTGCTGATCTCCTTTTGGTCCGGCTTGCAAGGCATTAGTAGACCTCTTCGTCTGAACTCGTAGAGGACCACGTTTTCTATTCTCTTGCTCTGGCCACCGAATACGTCTTGGAGCAGTAGACCGCTTATCTTGCATAGCTCGTAGAACTTGTCGAGTAGTCTTCGTTTGAGTAGAATGTCTAATGCTAGTTTAGCGTCTTTCTCTACATAGTCCACGAACTTCTCTAGCTTCTCCCTAGAACCATTCCAGTACTCTTTCATCTCTCTGAACTTTATGTCTATCTTCTCCTCCCCCAGCAGTAACTTGGCAACTGTGTTAAGATCATAACGCTTGAACCGCTGATATGGATCGCGTCTGAGGATGAGATAAGGATCTACTACTACTCTCCCCGGTATGGCTATTTCGTAGTACTCTCCTACTTTTCTCGCCTTTACCGGCTTAGACGTACATCTCCCTATGGTTAGCGGTAACTTATTTGCCTTGAGTCTTGCTATGAGATGTGGAAGATCATATCCCTGAACGTTATAGCCAGTAATCACGTCTGGATCGTATTCTTCGATTATCTGAAGTAGCCTCGATAGAAGCTCCTTTTCTCCCTCTACTCCTATTACGTTCTTCTCCCCATTTGAGAAAGGCTTAGCTACTATCACCACCGTCTCCATTCCACGATAGGGAGGATCAAACGCCAGACCTACCAAGATCACCTTATCTTCTGGGCTCAGTGGCTTGAGTTCGTTTTCTGGAAGGCATTCTATATCGATCGAGAGAAACTTCGTGGGAGCATTACCTTCCTTCTCCACTGGCTCTAGCTTTTTCGCTAGGATAGAACTACACTTCACAGTCTTCGTTGGTATCTTAACTCCCTCTACCTCCATCCACCTCATTCCCCCTAAGTCATGATCGACGAGAAATCTGTACTTGAAGAGTATATCTGCCTCGAAAACCTGTTTAACCCATCTCTTCTTCGTGAGTTCTTCTCTAAGTTTTTTCACGTGTTTCGGGGAGGCGAGAGTTATCTTGTAATATTCCCTTTCCTTCGTGGTATATCCTATTGCCGGCTTTCGCAGGACTTTTTCTACGCTTACTACTTCCTTTCTTTCTTTCAGATATTCCTCTAGCTCGCTTCCTGCATCGACGTAGAAATAGGGAAGAAATCCCTCATAAAAGACGCATACAGTACCACCTTTCTCGGTCTTGGAGAAAATCCTTATGGTTGGTTTACCGTTTGTTTCCACGTAGTCGCAATCTAGAATTTGAAGGAGCATGTTATCCATAGTGAACCGCCCTTAAAATCCATTGCGAAGTTGAAAGGTATAGTTTCGGCTAAAGATTTTCAGAACCTCAGTTGTGTCACTTCTCTCGTTCTAAGATCTATTATGGTCGGTCTGAACTCAGTCAGGAGGGATCCGGGATTGACTATGGTTACCGATTTAAAGTTGAAGTAATTCGCCTCATGAGTATGACCACATGCAACTACGTCTGGAATCTCTTCTAATACCAAGTAGTCCCTCTCGTAGATCTTCTCCGACCTTCCTAGGCTTCGCTTCTTCAGCATCTCCACGTTAAATTGGTGGATCAATAGGATCTTCAGATCGTTTATCTCCACCATTGCGGGATCGCTCAACGGCACTATAGAGTCGTGACTTACGGATGGTGCTGGCCTGGGATAAGTCTTTTCGTCGATCTCACCGGGAATCAGGAAGATAATCTTATCCTCTGGTACGAACTCCAAGAATTTACTGTAGTCACCTATATCACCCGTCACTAGGATGAACTTTATCTCGCTGGTCCTTATCCATTCGAAGAACTTTCTCAGAGGATCGATCGGAGCTTCCTCCAAGTGGAGATCTCCAAGAATGCACACCCTTCCATAGCCCCTCTTTGGCTCTCTAAGTGGAATGTCTGGAAAGATTACCTCCCTTCCATAGATGAGATCTCCCCTTCGAACACACCTCACTGCAACGACGTCGTCTACTGCTAGGTTGGGATTTTCATCGAAGATAAATAGTTTAGAGCTGGTTAGATCTTCTAGGCAGATCTCGACCCTTTCTCCAGATTGCCTCATTTCCCTAACCATTCCTATACAGTAGGACTCTCCTTCTGGAAGATTGGCTAATGAACTGAACTCGAAGTTCAGGCGCGATGTTATTATGCGTTTCATTCTCTCGTATCTATCTCTCAGGTAGTTCGCAAAGTCTTGGATGGAAACTTCTTTGGGCCACTTAGGAATGTTAAGGATTATCTTGACTTTTTCCTCCTCAGTTTCGAAGGATGCTATATCTTCTAAGTCTATTACCAACCCATCGATTTCACTAGCAATCTCTAGTAACTTCTTGTAGTTCTTAGATTTGGCTATGAACTCTAGGGCTGCTGGTGTCAACAGCTTTCCTGACTTCAGGAATTCTTCCACTATCTCCTTTTTCCTAGCATCCATGCTTAAGCAAACTCTCTAAGGTTTAAGAGATGAAGGTAAAAAGTAATTTCTCAGCTGCATCTAAGACATCGCCTTCGATGGAAAGCGTAATCTCCCTCTGTCTCCCATATCTTCCCTTCGACACGACATGGCTGTCTATTATTCCGAGGGCAGTGAGCTCGTTGAGTAAGTCGTTTATCCTTCTTATGGTCAGCGGCTTAATCCCGTTCTTGTTACATATGTTCTTATACTCCCTGAAGACCTCTACTGTGTGAAGTGGATTAGTCCTCTTACTGAGTTTGAGAATAGCAGCTAGTACGAACTGGGCTTGTTTTGGTAACATCCTTATGGCCTCTAGTGTTCTGTCCATCTCCAACTTTTGGTGGGCCATATCAACGTGCTCTTCTAATATCTTCTCCGAGTTATATCTCTCTGCTATCTCACCTGCCGTCCGTAGTAAGTCCAAAGCTCTCCTAGCATCCCCGTGTTCTTGGGCTGCTAGCGCAGCACATTTATTGATTACTACGTCCTCTACTACACCGGGATTGAAGGCCTTCTCTGCCCTCTGCCAAAGTATATCTTTGAGCTGAAGGGCATTGTATGGATGGAAGAATATCTCTTCCTCACTAAGAGAGGACTTCACACGTGCATCTAACTCGTTGTAGAAGTTGAGTTTATTCGTTATACCGATTAGTGAGATCTTTCCCGAGGATAGTTCCGTGTTTATGCGCGTGAAGTTATATAGAAAGTCATCGCCTATCTTTTCCACGAGTGCGTCTATTTCGTCCAGTGCTATTATCGTTATCTTTCCAGACTCCTCTACTACGTTGAAGAACTTCCTATAGAGCACGTCCGTGGGGAGTCCTGTGTCGGGAACGCTTACACCGAATTCGCTGAGAAGTTGTGCTAAAAGCCTATACTCCGTATCAGCAACTTTCTTTAGTTTGCAATTTATGTAAATAGTCTTCACTGGTAGTCTGTTGTTGTCGACGACTTCTTGGAGTTGTTTAAGGACTAGCTTAGTACAAACCGTCTTTCCCGTACCTACGCCACCGTAGATGAAGACGTTATTGGGTTTGTATCCCTTTAACGCGGGTGCAAGTGTAGAGGATAGTTGCATGAGCTCCTTATCCCTATGTAAGATTTCGTCTGGAAAGAAGGCGTCTGTTAGCACATGTTTGTCTTTGAAGATAGTCTTCTTCTTGAGGTAGTGGAGGAAGATCTCCTTCACGTTTTCGGAGTTTGTACCATGAGGAAAGATGAGTGTAGACTGACGAACCATACCTCTATTTCTTATGAAGAACTTTTATCCTTTTCTTCATAGGAAGAAAGGGTTCCTAAAGCAATCGTCCTAAAACTCCCGTTCACGTATAGAGACCTCACCCCCTCGTTTCTCATGGAGATCTCTTCTTTCCTTAAACGTAAAACATCGTTATAAGAAGAAAAGGTTTAGCTTCTAATGTCGTAAATCTCTAGAGAACTTTCCTTAAGAAATGAGGGGGTCAGGTGAAGCTCTTTCTCAAACTATCGATGAGATCCTTTACATCTATCTTACTAGAAATTGCTAGCGGGATTCTCTCTACCTCGGCGATTTTTCTAGCGATTTCGTCTACGTTAGTCGTACCGTGGAGTACTACTAGATTTGGTTTTAGACCAGTCACCTTGATTGCTACTAGTGGAGACTTACCGCCCGTTATGTGGGTAAATATTAAGGCGCGCTGAGTAGTGGAGCCATATATTTTCACGAGTTCCTGTGGTGATAGCTCCAGAATAGCTGTTAGAGAGTCTATTACAGTATATCCGTACAACTCGTCATCTTCCCCAAAGTCTGTAATGAGCTTGGCGTTTATTACCTTACAGAAGTCCCTCACGAGCACAGGCTCCACGAATTCACGAAGGTCGAGAATAGCATTGATTATCTCTACCCTCTCTACGAAGAATTCCTTCAGCACTTTACCTCCTCTTTTGTATTCTATGTTGAGGAGAGCGTCTACTATCTTCTTTATCATGCGGATACCTGGTGATTTTCTCCTGTTGCTTTCGTAATCACTTATTACACTCGGCGTAATCCCTAACTCCCTTGCTAGCTCTACTTGGGATATCTTGAGGAGGTTCCTCCACTTTCTTATGGTATTACCTGGGTTTGAAGAGAGCACTATCTCCCCGGCTATGCGCTTAGCTAACTCCTTCAGCTGCGCCTCGCTTTCAAGATCGCCCATCCTTTCTCTTTCCACAAAACTTATTTAAAATTTTGACGAAATGAATTTCGACACTTACTCATATATTTTCCTAACTAGATGGGAGAAAGCAGACCTAGTTATTCCTACACCGATGAGGACGCCGAGAATCGTGGTAATAGCAAAACCACGTAGTAGTCCAAAACCAAAGATCAAGAGCGGAAACATGGCACCTATGACCGTGCCTGCTGAGCCTAGGATGATGGAAAATGCCCTGCTGATACGCTCTCTTAGCGAGGTCTTCTCTACTTCTCCATGAATAATCTCATCTATTATCATCACTTCTTGGGTCACACCACTTCCTATTACCATGAGAATTCCTATCAATGCTCCTAAGTCAAGCGTCCAGTTTAGCAAGACGCTACCTGCTAATATGAAGACTATCTCGCTTATCGATGTGAAGGCAGAGAGCATAACTACCTTTAGATTTCTGTAACGGGCTAGGAGAACGAACGTAATAACTACGAGTGCTATGATACCAGCCATGACCAAGTTCTGGAGAAACGTAGTTCCTAGCTTCGGGGTGATATTCTTCATCGATACTATCTTTATAGAGCAAGGAAGACTGCCGCTCCTTAGAATGTTCTGGAGGAACGATCTCTCCCTCATCGCTTCTTCTCGCGTTAGTGCACTCCCCGTGACGCTGGCTACTGTTACAGGCTTCTCCTTAAGTCCAGCCGAGATGGAAAGATTACTGACCTCCTTTCCATCTAAGTAGAGGTAGAGTCTCTCCTCGAGGTAGGCTTCTCCACCTATACCAGTACTTCTCACAGCAAGGTTCCTGACCACATCATAGAATCGCTGCGCCGCTTCTGGGGTTATCTCCACTTGGAACCCCCATGAGTAGTAAGCCCCTTCTTTCCTTAACCAAGAGCGTTCTGGATCTATGTAGACGCGTACTATATCACGCCTTTCTCCGGCATTTCTATAAATCACCGCTAGGAAATCGGCACGGGATTCGGTCAGATTGACTAACTGCAGTTCTATACCCTTGTAGGTTAAAGTCTCGTTAATCTCTATTTCCTCTCCAAGTAGACATACCTTCCCATTGCAATACGTTACGTCGACCCACTCACTCTCAGCCCCAATCTTGAGAACACCCCTTCCTTCTTCGAAACTCACGTGAAGTGGGATCTTTCCCTCGAAAACACCAGTTGTATTGAGGAGTTGTTTGAGCTCAGACTCAGTGCCACCAGCGATTTGGATTTGAATGAAGCTCCTATCTCCAAACCTCGAGACCTGAAACATCGCTTCTCTCAGCGAAGAAGTTCGTTTCTCTAGTATGAGTTTTATCTCGTTTAATATCTCTGCTGTTGCATTACACTCCGGCTCTACTACAGCATAGATGCCACCTTGCAGATCTAGGCCGAACTTCAGGTTCGTGAAGTCCCGCTTTCTCAGCTTGATGTCACTCCTGTTCAGAAAAAGATCTATCTTACCCCTCGAAGTTTCTATACTCACGAACTTACCCTCGAATTGGGTCAGGTCCACCTCTTCGATAGGGATTTTGTTTATGCTGAAGACTATATCCCCAGGAAAGAGCTTTTGATATAAGCTCGAATTCTCTCCTACTTCTTCCACCACCATCCCACTCTTAGGCCACGGGGCAATGAGTAAGACCGACGCTATCCAGCAGAGAATTAGGAGCAATACCTTAGGATTCTTCAGAGTGCTCACCTCCTCATCACCCACCAGCGGAGAATACCGGCATTTTGGATCCACGTATTTACGGCTTCTGCTGCTATACCAACACCAAGAACGAAGGAGATCTCCTGGACTACAGGATTGTTTGAGAGAAAGTAGATGGGTAACAGAGAGAGGAGACCGACTAAGGTTATGGTAAGTCCGGTCTTCCTAACTTTCTTAATGTTGCTCTCTATATCACCTTTCCGCTTCAGTACTGCAGTCGTTAGTAACATGTTGGTATCGATAGAGTAGCCTAACATCATGAGTAGGGCACCGAGCGTTGCTAAGGATAGGTAGACGCCGAAGATGGACATCGCGGCCAAGGTTATGATGAAGTTAGAGATAGAACAGAGGATCACGGTGAAACAAGGAATTGGCGAACGAAAGAGCAAGAAGATCACTAGCGCTATAGAAGTGAACGCTAGCGCTAGCGCCATCTTCCCTTGCTCCCAGAAGACCTCGCCAAGTACCGGCTCTATATCTCCAATCTCTACTTCTTCTAGATCGTAGTTCACGAACTCTCTTAAACTCTCTAATATCTTCGTTGCATTTCTCTCCGGAGACTGAATGATTAGCATGGGTGGTGAGCCACCTACTAGTCTCACCGATACGTCCTCGAGTCCCTCCTCGAGTTTCTCCAAGTTCAACTCTCCTCTCACGGGCACGCTTATCACCATTCCCCCTGTGAGCTCAACGTCTTTCTCTATAATCTCACCACGCTTCACGTAGTTATTGATTAGAACGAGGATTGAGATAGCTAGAAGCAAGGCTGGAAATATCATGAGCAACTTCCATCGCTCCATGGGATCACGGTGAATTCTTTTTATCCTGACATTTTAAGAATTATCCCAAATATGGCTGAGTGGGATGCAATAGTAGTTGGGGCAGGAATAGCAGGTTGTGCTGTTGCCGAGGCTCTTGGTAGAGAGGGATTTAACGTCCTCCTCCTCGAGGCTGAGAGGAAGGTTAAGATAGATACGGGCATAGTCTCAAAGGAGATAGAGTTCCTCATCGATCTTCCGAGAAAGCTCATCAAGAAGGAAATCAGAGAGATAGATTTTCTATCCCCATCGAAGTACGAGATCGAATTGGTGACCGAGAACCATTTTGCCTATCTCCTGAGGGCAGAGGAGTTTCGCAGTTACCTCAGAAAGAGGGCGAAAGAGCGAGCGGAGCTCAGATACGAACGTGTGGTGGAGATAATCTTAGAGAAGGATAGGGCAGTAGTATGTACGGAAAGCAACGAGTATCCATGTAGATTGGTAGTGGGATGCGACGGCGCAGCATCAATAGTAAGGGAAAAACTCGGAATAAGGCGACCCAACGTATTCGCTTCTGCTCTCTGTAGGACGAGGAATAGAAGGAGGAAACGAATAACGGTTTACTTCAACAAGATCTACTCCCCCCATTACTTTGCTTGGGAAGTACCGTTCACGAACGAAGTAGGGTTGATATGCAAGTACTGGATAGGGCAGCATCTTGAGAGCTTCGTAGAGATGGAGGGCTACAAGATAACGAAAGTGATCTACGCACCTATAGCTATAGGAACTACTAGGAGCTATGCGGATAGATGTATGCTAGTAGGGGAGGCATGTGGCCAAGTAAAACCCTTAACAGGTGGGGGGATAGTTTATTCTCTAACTGCTGCCAGATTAGCGGCGAGTGCAGCGAAGAAGTTTCTCTCAGGAAGGAGAGATGCGCTGATGAGTTACGAAAAGCGATGGAAAAAAATACTAGGGTTTTCCATCCTCCTCCAGAGCTTGTGGATGGAGCTCTATAGAAAACTCTCGAATAGAGAGCTAGATAGAATCTTTAGACTCTTCGAGGGCTGTTACGAGTTCGAGAAGATAAGGTACGATAATCCATTTAGTCTAGTTACGAAGCTTCCGAAGAGAAAACTCATGAGAACATTTCCCCTAGTCCTTCCCCTAGTTTTCACCAAGTCCTACTTCTGAAGTCACACGTATCTATACCTTAATTCGGTCTCTTTCTTCCTTCTGAACAGTTCTTTGATCTTCTTCCCAATAGACTTAAGAGTCTCTATTCTAGAGACTTTGCGCTTCGGAAGGTACCTATACCTAGGCTTCTCCTGGAAGAGCGCGTAGATCTTGTCCCTGAAGACGTAGAGCAAGCCTACGATCACGAGCGTGGCTACTACTATCGGGAATATCGAGAAGACCTCTTCTCTTTCCTTAGTTACGAAGAACATGAGTCCGATTTCTTCTAATATCCTATCAGATACAGGAGTATTTACTAAAAAGAGTATAGATCTGCTCTTATCGGGCTCGAAGACGGGAAAGACTACTAAGTACGAGGGATCGCTCTCGAGGACTGTTAACATCAACTCTTCGCCTATTGTCCTGGCTTCTATCTCGCTCGCGTTCGTAGCAAAGCTCTTAGGCAACTTAAGGATCAACACGAAGTTCTCTAAGACACGCTTACCACTGTACTGAATCGTTGCTAGCAATCTCGACGAGTTTTCTTCTACTATTAAATCGTACTTTATGCTAACTTCTTGGGCATGTCTTAGGGTTAACTCGGTCAATCTCGATACGTCGATTCTACCGATTATACTCTCTAGTTTCTCTAGCACAGCTAGGGTAAGCTCCTGCTTTATGCTCTCTTCGGTCAGGTTTGGTACTATGCTCTTAGAGAAGTAGCCAAAGACGATCGTGGTCGTAGTCTGGGGTACTGTAGTAGTAGTGGTTTCGTTTTCCAGAATTGTTGTGGTAGTCGTCGTAATAGTAGTCGTGACGTTCTCAGGAATAGTAGTCGTCGTAG
>Ga0105154_1000513_pt1 | contig 16726 bp, 13 predicted proteins | sample SSWtaG_FD_89672 | JGI IMG/M metagenome (GOLD analysis project Ga0105154, IMG submission 89672) | Hot spring microbial communities from Sandy's Spring West, USA to study Microbial Dark Matter (Phase II) - SSWsed_matched | ecosystem: Environmental > Aquatic > Thermal springs > Hot (42-90C) >... | reverse complement strand
TTCGTCCCGGAAGCGCTCCAACATAGGTTCGCCTGTGCCCTCTTATTTCGGCTTCGTCCCTTATGCCACCAAGTGAGATACGAACAAATTTTCGTCCCATTGCTCTCGCTATTGACTTTCCAACGGATGTTTTTCCAGTGCCCGGTGGACCGATGAAGCACAAGATGGGACCTTTCGTCTCCTTTGAGAGCTTTCGCACAGCAAGGAACTCAATAACCCTTTCTTTCACATCTTTCAAGCCATAGTGGTCTTCATCAAGGATGCGTCTCGCTTTCTCTATGTCTATGTTATCCTTGGTGTATTTGTTCCATGGGAGCGATATGAGCCAATCAAGGTAAGTCCTTATGACAGCTGCCTCAGGCGCAAGCGGTGACATCTTCTCAAGCCTTTCAATCTCCCTCAAAGCAACTTCACGCGCTTGCTCTGTCATCTTTGCCTTCTCAACCTTTTCACGCAACTCTTCTATCTCGGCAGCAAATGAATCTCGCTCACCAAGCTCTTCCTGAATAGCTTTCAAGCGCTCTCTCAAGATGAACTCCTTCTGCGATTCACCTACTCCTTCTTTGACTCGGTTTTCAATCTCCCGCTCAATCTCAATGATCTGCAGTTCGCGCACAAGCATGTTGACGACCATCCTCAGGCGTTCCTTGTGGTCAATGACCTCAAGGAGTTGTTGCTTCTCCTCAAATTTAATCTCAAGATATGATGCGATTGTATCTGCGAGTCTACCTGGGGTGCTTATTGTGGCAATCGTTGGGAGTATCTCTGGTGGTATTGTCCGACTTTGCTGAACGAGCTTCTCAAAGCTCTGTTTTGCGACCCTCATCCAAGCGTGTATCTCCAGATCTGAAGCATCAACAGTATCTTGTGGTTCGTCCAATATTTCAACCTGCGCCAATATGAATGGCTCTTCTCTCACGAACTTAAGTAAGCGGGCTCTGAATCTTCCTTCAACAAGCACTTGTATATTCCCATCGGGCATCCTTGTTGGACGCATAAGTTCGGCTACAACGCCGACTCTGAAAACATCTTCTTCGCTTGGCTCAGGGGTGAGAGGATTTCGCTGTGCCACAAGGAAAACAAGCTGGTCTGAGTTGATTGCTTCCTCAAGGGCTCTTAGAGACCTCTGCCTGCCTATAAGCAATGGCATTATCACATTCGGGAAAACAACGAGCCCAGGAAGCGGTATAGTCGGAAACAAACCAGCTTCTTTTTTCTCCTCTTGCATCTCTCAGATGCACCTCTTTCGTTTTCTTCAACACACCTTTTCCTCAACAACATTATCCAACGAGTCGCCATTGCGCAAGATGATTGGTTTCCTACGCCCCTTCGCCACTTCAGCCGTAATGATGCACTTCTTTATGCTCCTGTCCGACGGAACTTCAAACATCACATCAAGCATTATCTCTTCAAGGATGCTTTTAAGCGCCCTTGCCCCCATCTTACGCTCAAGAGCTTCTGTGGCAATCGCTTCAAGTGCATCTTGAGTGAACTCAAGTTGCACACCGTCAGCCTGAAGCATCTTTTGGTATTGCTTTATAAGCGCATTCTTCGGTTCCGTGAGAACGCTTATGAGCGCATCCTTATCAAGCGCATCAAGCGTGGCTATAACATGCATCCTGCCAACAAACTCAGGTATGAAGCCGTATTTGAGCAAATCCTCAGGCATCACATGCCTCAGTATGTTCCCTACGTTTTTCTTTGAAACATCTTTCGCTGACGCACCAAAACCCATCCTATGCTCACGAAGCCTTTGCTCAATTATCTTCTCCAAGCCCTCAAAAGCACCACCACATATGAACAGGATGCCAGTTGTATCCATCTGGATGAACTCCTGATGTGGGTGTTTCCTTCCACCTTGCGGTGGAACATTTGCTATTGTCCCCTCAAGTATTTTGAGCAACGCTTGCTGAACACCCTCACCAGATACATCCCTCGTTATTGATGGGCTATCAGATTTGCGAGCTATCTTGTCTATCTCGTCTATGTAGACTATGCCTCTTTGTGCTGCTTGGAGGTCGCCACCAGCAGCATGATACAACTTGAGCAAAATGTTCTCAACATCTTCGCCAACATAGCCAGCCTCAGTGAGCGTAGTTGCATCAGCTATAGCAAATGGAACATCAAGGAGCTTAGCTAAAGTCCTCGCAAGAAGCGTTTTACCCGAACCAGTTGGTCCGATCAGCAATATGTTGCTCTTCTCAATTTCAACATCATCTGAGCTTTCCGCCATCGCTATGCGCTTGTAATGGTTGTAGACAGCTACTGAGAGGATTCTTTTAGCTCTCTCTTGCCCAACCACGTATTGATCTAAGAAAGCGTGTATTTCCTTCGGCGTTGGTATACGTTCAAGCTTGAAGCCAAAACGGCTTTGCTGTTTTCGCCTTGGAACATCAAACCCGAGCACCTCATTGCAAAGCAGGACACAGTCTGAACATATGTTTACCCCCGGACCAACAACTATGCTCTGAACTTCGCTCCTGTGCCTGCCACAGAAGGAACAGCGCACATCTTCCCTTCCGCTCCTATCAAAAGGGAGCATAGCTTGCCTACCTCCTTAGCGAGTTATGCTGCCTTCTCTTCAGCTTTCCTGCGGCGCATTAACACATGGTCAACTATACCGTATTCGAGCGCCTCCTCCGCTGACATGAAGAAACTACGGTCAGTATCACGCTCAATCCTTTCAATCGGCTGACCTGTGCACTCAGCGAGTATCTCGTTGATGAGCCTTCTCACCCTGCTTATCTCCTGAGCATATATCTCAACATCTGTTGCCTGTCCACTAACCCCTCCCCAAGGTTGGTGAATCATGATGCGGGAATTTGGGAGGGCATACCTCTTCCCCTTAGCACCAGCTGCAAGCAATACTGCTGCCATACTCGCAGCTTGCCCGATGCAGTATGTAGCTACATCTGGTTTGACGAACTGCATCGCATCGTATATCGCCAACCCAGCCGTAACAGAGCCTCCGGGGCTATTTATGTAGAGGTCAATCGGTGCTTCGTCATCCTCTTTCTCAAGGAAAAGGAGCTGGGCTATAACTACGTTCGCAACATGGTCGTTTATTTCGCCACCCAAAAAGATGATGCGGCTCTTAAGTAAGCGCGAATAGATGTCATAAGCCCTTTCACCTCTACCGGTTTCTTCAATGACCCACGGTATCAGCATCCCTTCACCCCCTTGGGCAGACTTGAGGTCTAAGATCGTCTTGTGATGTCAATCCTTGGTCTCGGCTTCCTGTTCATTTTCACTTGTTTGTTTACCCTCCTCTTTGCCTGTAGCGATGTCAGCAAGGAAATCTATCACCTTCTCCCTGAGCAACTGCCAACGGGCTGAAGAAAGGAACTCTAAAACCTCATCCTCGTTAAGCTCGTTTGGTGTCCTTCCGGACCTCTCAATAAGCGTTAAGGCATACTCGCTAACATCTTCTTCTGAGACTGTAATGCCCTCTCGCTTCGCAACCTCCTCAATAATGAACCTTAGCTTGACCGCCCTCTCACCACCTTCCATCGCCTCTTTGCGAAACTCATCTAAAGTTTTTTTCGTCATCTGTTCCCACACTTGCACTGGTATTCCATCACGCCTCAACTGTTCAAGCATGTTTCTAACGGCATCTTCAGAAAGTGCTTCCACGAATGTCTTTGGTATTACCACCTCACATATTCGCAGAAGCTCATCCTCAATGCGCCTTATTAGTTCCCTTCGAGCTTCTCTCTCCTTCCTAAACCATATTTCGCTACGCACTTCTTCCTTCAGCTCTTCAAAAGTTTCAAAACCAGCAGCGAGCTTCGCGAACTCGTCATCAAGTTCTGGTAGTTCCCTTGCTTCAACAGCCTCAACACGAAACCATACCCTACAATTCTTCCCAGCCAACCGCTCGTTTGGGAAATCCTCAGGAAAGACAACCTCAACTTCACCTTCATCGCCGGCTTTCTTTCCAAGCACATGTTCGTTGAGTGGCGGGAACCAATACCCTTCACCAGCTGTCATAAGTGTCGTGCGCTCCTCGCCATCAGCTTCATCAACAGGCGTAATGCGATAACGCAACCTCACCCTATCCCCAACTTGCGCCTCCCTTGATTCATCAAGCCTGAATCTGGGGAAACGCTCGCGAAGCCTTTGGAGCTCTTCTTCAACATCCTCTTCTGTTACCTCAACTGATGGTTCCTCAACCCTTATGCTTCTGTAATCGCCCAGCTTTATTTCCTTGCATACTGCCAAGTCTGCTTCAAACATTAGCCCCTCCTCTTCACTGAAGTGTTTAAGTTGCAGCCTTTGGACCATGAGAGGAAGAAGTTCCTCCCTTGAGATAGCCTCCTCGTAAGCCTTTGATATAAGTCCTTCAAGCAGTTGAGAGCGAATGTTCTCATCGCCTACATGCCTTCTTATGATTGCATCTGGAGCTTTCCCAGGTCTGAAGCCACGCACATGTATCATGCGCCTCAGTTGGTTCATTAGATGCCGAAGCTCCCTCTGCACCTCTTCGGGCGGAACTCCTACAGTCAACCTGATGACAGCAGGCTCAACCTCCACTGATTCAAGATGTGAGAGCCTCATTACTCTTCAACCTCCTATCACAAAACAAAATGGAGCGGGCGACGGGATTTGAACCCGCGACCTTCAGCATGGCAAGCTGACGCTCTAACCACTGAGCTACGCCCGCTCCACCAACTCCCTTGTAACCTTCAAAAGTTGCACCATCACATAGTATGTCACTCATCTTGTGGTCCTGTCTAATGGCTTCAATGGGCGAGGGGAGACTCGAACTCCCACGGGCTATGCCCACCGGATCCTAAGTCCGGCGCGTCTGCCAATTCCGCCACTCGCCCATTAATTGCATTTTAGCGCACATCTCTACAACAAACATGATGCCAAAACAGAAACTGCCTATCACCCTCTAACAGCCTTCAATAGAAACACCCGCTGACTCGCACATGGAAACCAACTTGCCAACCAATGGCTTATCAATCAGCAACTTGATGTGAAGCGCACCATTGCATACCTCTTCGCTTAAAACGGAAGCATGCTCATAAATCCAGCCGAGCAACTCACACCCGTTCATAGGAACCACCAGCTTGAATTCAACTTGGCGTTGCCTGCGGTATTCCGCTTCTATCCTTTCCTTCAGCTCACAAATGCCCTCTCCAGTGAGTGCTGAAACAATGCACGCGTTTGGAAAGCGTCTTAGCAAAGCTTCTCTATCAACATTCGGCGGGAGCAAGTCCGCTTTGTTTAATACGAGGATGGTTGGTTTACCTGATGCTCCTATCTCAACGAGAGTCCTTTCCACAACCTTTATTTGCTCTTCCATTCGTGGGTGCGATAGATCAGCTACATGAAGCAAAAGGTCTGCTGAGCGGACCTCAGCAAGCGTTGCATGAAATGAAGCTATAAGCTGATGCGGGAGATTGTTTATAAAGCCAATTGTGTCCGTCAAAAGCACTTTCTGACCATGCTCCAACACGAGCACCCTCGTGGTCGCATCAAGTGTAGCAAATAGCCTGTCTTCAACATAAACACCAGCCTTCGTTAAAGCGTTCATCAAAGTTGATTTGCCCACATTCGTGTATCCTACAAGAGAGACATTGAAAAGCTCACTCCTTCTGCGCACTTGCAATTCGGTGCGCATGTTTATCTCTTGCAACTGTCTTCGCAACTCCGTCATCTTCCTGTAAGCCCTGCGCCTATCAAGCTCAATCTGCTTCTCACCCGGTCCACCCCTCACCCCAGGTGCGCCTTCCGTCCTTGAAAGGTGTGTCCACATATGCCTGAGGCGCGGAAGCTCATATTCAAACCTTGCAAGCTCAACTTGCAATTTAGCTTGCTTAGTGCGAGCCCTCTTTGCGAAGATGTCCAAGATGAGCTCCGTGCGGTCAATCACCCTCCTACCAATTAACTGTTCAAGGTTGCGAACTTGCGCTGGTGAAAGCTCGTGGTCAAACACAACAATGTCTATATTCTTCCTAACACATTCTTCGGCTATTTGCTGAGCCTTCCCTTTCCCGATAAAGTATGCTGGGTCAATGTTCTTTCTCCTTTGCTTAACCCTCCCTACAACGATTGCTCCAGCTGTGTCAGCGAGAGCCTCAAGTTCGTCAAGCGATGCCTCAAGCTCATCAGGGCTGTTTAAGCCATCTATAACTACACCAACAAGCAAACACCTTTTACGAGGCTCAACAAATTCTATTTTGGTTGCTTGAGGCAATTCTCTCTCACCCCCAATTTATTCATTGTTGACTCTTCCTACCATATCTTGCTGGGCATTTTGTTAGAAGCTGTCTGGCAACGAAGACATCACCTTCAAATTTACCAACGACAACTACATGGCTTATATGCTCAAACCCAGATGGTAAAGCACCACTGTAGCGCACAAGTGCTCTCGCTCTATGTGCATCCTCTATGATGAATTCAACGCAGTTGAGTTCTTCGTTGTAGCGCACCGTCCCATCAACTAACTTCCCATAGACTTGCGATATGCCAAACGCGGATTTAGCCTCATCAAGTGTTCTATAGACTAACAATGTCCCGCGTAACATAGTCAGCCAATATGCTGGAACAGCAACAATTGCAACAAGCACTGCGACAACGAGAAACTTAATCTTGTCCGATGCTCTTCGAGACACGCTCAAACTCACCTTCCAACAAGTTTATCTTCGCCTCCAAGCGCCAAAGGTAGAGAAATAGAGAGAGCCATGCTACAAGCCATGCCATAAACAGTGGCATCCAATCAATCACTTAAACCACCCCTTGTGCGCAACAAAACCAATCTATACTCAAGCCACTTGCACGAAGCGCACAACCTTATTAAGCAGACACAAAGCAAGATGTGAGCAACGATTGATAGAAGCAAAACGATGCGATAATCTGTGCCCATGCTTCCTTTGCTCAAAAGCACCCTCTGCGGATGCAGTGATGGAAGCCAGTTGAGCAACACAAAGTAATTTACGAAAGATGCAAACGCAGCTACGACACTATAGGCTGATGAGGCGATTGCTTTTTGCTCCTCCCCTTCAACAGCGCTTCGCAAAGCGAAATACGCACAATAAGCTGATAGCACAACAATCATCGTCACTTGCCTTGGATCCCAATTCCAAAATGTGCCCCACGCATACTTAGCCCATATAGCTCCAGTCAATGTCGCAACGAAGGCGTAAAGCAAACCAACCTCAGCTGATGCGCAGGAGAGCAAATCAAAGCGGATATCCCTCCAACGCAAGTATGTAGCACCATAGTATGCTGCTATGACGAAAGCCAAAAAACTAACGACAGCAAACGGCACATGAACAAACATGACCTTAGCCAAATGCCCACTCCCATACGTCTTCTCAAAAGTGCTCTCTGGTGGCAGGAAAAGCATCACAGCACCAAATGAGAATACCATCGTGATGAATGTAAGCAAAATTAAAAGCTTGCCGATTTGGCGTTTGAATGAACTCATACTGCTATTCAATGACCTCCGTTGCGTTATGTTCAATCACCATGTTTCAAAGCTCCTCTGAAGCAATCATCACATTAGACCGCCAAATGCCTACTTAAGTTTATGCGTGACAATACAAGGGAAGCGAGAGCAATGAGCATGTAGAGTGAACTACCGACGAGCGCTGCATAGCTAAATCCATACACCTTGCCAAGCATTACAGCAACGATTGAGCCCAAGACCGATGTGACACCGTTTACGCCCCATGAGTAAGGTATAAGCGTTGGACAACTCGCTGAAAGAAAGCGCAACCCAGTCGGGAACGGCATACCCATTGGAACACCAGTTGCTATCAGCAAAAGCGAGAGAATTAACACGCGTATTAAATCACCAAAACTGAAAAGCCATTCAACGCACTTCGCAACAAAGAAAAACCAACAAACACCAACAACCGCAACAAGCCCTGAGGAAAGCGAAACCAACACCATGAGGCGCTCATTTTCTTTGAAACGCTGACTAAGGACACTTCCGAGTGCCGAGCCTATAAGCAAGCTTGCAAGCAATATGGAAAGAGCATGTGTTGGTGTTGTCAATGGCATGCTCAAACGCTGAAGCAACGCTACCTCAATAAGCATGTAGCCCATGCCAAGAAAGCCAAAGTAAAGGGTAGCAATGGAGAAATAAGCATAAAGCATGTTAGGCTTTCCAAAACGCTTTCTCTCAATGAGGAAGGCGCTTGGTATGAAAACAAAGAAGAGAAGGACAGCAAAAGCTAAGAGGATGTAAAGCGTAAAGGGAATGCCAACATGAAGGTCAAGGAAAAAGGGCGAGTCATCAGTAGCTGGTGCGATGTTCGCAAGCGAAGAAAACCTGTTGATGACTTCTCGCAAGCTCATATCACCAGTTCGCACTAAGTCAAATGGGTCGGTTTCAGCAAGCATTGGTATGAACAGAGCTTCAAGAGCTAAATCATTTGCCACCTTTAACATCGTGAGGCGTTCCTTTTCACTAAAAGGGCTTTTACTTACAAGCACGATATAACGGTATGGAGTTGCGAGCATTGCCTGACGCTTTATGCTCATAACCGCAGTATGCAATGCACACTCTTTCTCATGTTTGCCAGTGACTTGATGCAATACCGCTATGCTTGTCAGCCACCAACGCAAGACAAGTTTTGGTTCTTGAAAAAGCATAACAAGCATGCCATCTTCAGAGAGCGCTTCAATGTAATCACGGCATGCTTCAACGGTGTGTATGAAGCTTTCCACAAGTGAAACTCCTATCCCACCGACCGCTGCAGTCTGTGTGAGGGCAGAGAACAGAATATCATAACGCCTCTTTGAGCGCTTCACGAAGGAGCGCCCATCGCAAACGAAAAACCTAACGCAATCCATATCGTATATGCCACCGTTAAAATCTTTGAACTGCTTCATCAACTCTGGTAAAGCTGGGTTCACATCAACTGCATCAATGTGCTTTGCACCTCCAAGCAACGCAAGTAGCACATCCAAACCGCCACCTGAGCCGAGGCATAAAACCCTCTCTGGCTTGCGCAACCTGTATGGTAGGAAACCGATAAACCTTTTCCACTCACGCATCTTATTGAGGTTACCATCAAACCTGAGCATGATAGATGGATTGTGTCCATCGGTGTAGATATATGCGATTGAGTTATCAAGCACGCTTTTGACCAAATCTGTGCGTCCGAAAGCGTCCCATTTCGTCCAAACAATTTTTTGGTGCTGTCCTTCCTCAGCAAGCTCCGCCCAAAGAGGTTTGATGAGTATACCGTGGGTTTGCTTCAACTTCGGGATGTCAATCAATGGCGGTTTCAAAAGCATGTTAGATAGCGCGAAGAGAGAAATGAACACCAAAACTGCTGGGCTTAACCATCTACCAATCCCAGAAGCTGAGGTGAAAACGCCTCGCAGAAAAAACGAAGGCAGTGAAGCAATCAGAGCTATCGTCATGGTTGAGTTTATTCCACCAAGTGCATTCAGCAACCATATAGCGATGATGCATCCACATGATGCGCCAAATAGGTCAGCACCATACAAAGTGCCACTCACTCTACCGTAGCATCTGAAGAGGATGCTGAGCATGAACCCAACCGACACGAACGGTAGCATCGTGATAAATCCAACAGATGCAATGATGAAGATAATAGCACCATTGCCAGTCATGCTTGCCCCAATCGGGAGCAAGAGCTTAAACAGAGCTACAGGCACAATGAGGATGCAAATTGGATATGATGCTGATACCCAGCTCAAGTCGACCTTGAATCTTTCATTGGCGTTGTTCTGAAGCGCGTGTGCCATATAGCTTCCAAGGCAAAGCCCACATAGAGCCACCGATATGGCAAGGAAACAGAAATGGTAATGGAGCACAACAGATAAAAGGCGAGTGAGCACAACTTCAAACGAGAGCGCTGTCGCTGACAGCAACCAAACGCATATTGCCACTTTAACAATTTCAACCCTCTGTGCTTGTCGGACCATCATCGTGATTCTCAAAAGCAGTGCAAATGCATTGATCAAACTTTGAACTGACTTGTGAAGCTTTGCAGGTGGAGCGCTACTTGAGCAACACTGTTTGCAGCTGCAGAGATGTTCTCAAGCGCACTCACCTGTTGCCTTGTAGCTGCCGAAATGCGTGTTGCGCCCTCGGCTGCTTGATTTGATATCTGTGCAACATGCTCCAGAGCCGAGTTGACCTCAAGGGCTAATTGCTCCATCTTTTCCATTGCTTGCTTGTTGCGCTTGACTATCTCGGACAGTTCCTCAATCTCACTAATCCTCATCTCCCCTTGCTGTTTTAACGCCTTCGCGGAGTCGGTATGTTGCTTTGCTATTTCACCGATGTTGTGCATGATTGAGCTTATACGAGCCATATGTGACCTAACCAACTGTATGCTTTCAGCATTCTGCCTAACTACACCCGCGATGCTGTCCATAGCTGCGACAGCAACATCAGCACTTTTCTCCATTACAGAGGCTGCCTGTGTTATCTCCTCCATTTGCTCCGCTGTCTTCCTGACTGCTTCAACTATTTCCTGCAAAGACATACCTGTGCGCTTCGCCAAATTCGTTCCATCTTCAACTTGACTAACGGCTTGTTGCATTGATGTTACTGCTTCCTCTGTCTCGCGCTGTATCGTGTTTATCAGTTCTGAAATCTCCCTCACCGATTGGTGTGTCCTTTCAGCTAACCCTCTTACCTCACTTGCTACAACAGAGAAACCTCTACCGTGCTCACCAGCTCTTGCAGCTTCAATAGCAGCATTCAAGGCAAGCAAGTTCGTTTGCTCTGATATCTCCTCAATGACAGAAAGTATCTCACCGATCTGCCCCACTGCCTTCCCGAGCTCCATCACCTGCTTAGCCCATTCTGTAACGCTTTCTTGGATTCGGATGATTGATTCAACTGTCTCCTCAACGGCACGGTAACCCTGCTCAGCTACCGAGAGAGCTCTTGAAGAGCTTTCGGCTACCCTTTGGCATGTTAATACGACTTGCTCAACAGTTTGTGACATCCCCTTTATTTGCTGCATAACATCGGCAACCCTCTCAGCCTGCACCTGTGCGCTCTTGCTGATCTCATCAACCAAATTGCTCACTTCTCCAATAGTCACAGCTACAGCTTCAATTGCGCTCTGCTGTTCCTCAGCTCCTTTGGCTATCTCATCAATTGATGTAAGTGTTTGTTTGACACCGTTTGCCATCTCTTCAGCATGTTCAATTTGCTTCTGAGTATCCGCTATAAGCGCTTCAATGGTTGAGAGCATATGTTTAACCGCCCTGCAAGTCCCCTCAACACTCTGTAACTGCTTTTCAGCACCTTCAACAAGCTCAGCAGCTATCTTAGTTACCTCTTGGCTTGCCTGAAGCGTCTCTAAGACAGATTGCGATGTATCATTGCTGATTGACGCTAACTTAACAGTTGTCTCGGCAATCCTTTTTATGCGTTCACGCCAACTCTTAGCAGATATGTTGTATGCCTCAGCCAAAAGCCTTACCTCGTCAACAGTTGCTACTTTGACCTCCTGAGTCAAATCACCACCGTGTTGCGCCACCGAGGATAATTGATTTGCTACCTCTTCAATCGGTGTGGCAACTGTGTGCGCTAAATTCCACACTAAGAAGGTCACGATGAGCGTAACCAGACTTACCCCAATAAACATTGATAAGCTGATGCTTCTTTCCACCTCTTTGATCACTTCAACCGAAGGGGATGGGCTAACGACGTTCCCAAGGAAGTATCTTATCAGGAGGGACATGGCAAAGAAGAAAAAGAGCAAAACAACTGATGAAGCCAGAAAGGCTTGAAACGTGAATCTTCTCCTGACGCTGCTTTGAATCCATCTCCAGAAACCTTTCTTGGACGGCATTGTTGAATTGACTTCAAACACTGTCTATCACCTCCGTGCAAGTGGCTTCGTGTCAAAAGGGACAACCAATTCTGAAGTCTAACTACAGCTTCTATTTGAAGCAAGCATGCTAACAAGCACGTTAATTTAGTTTACATTTGAGGTGCGCTATCATGAGCATGCGAGTTCAATTTCAGAGGTTGCCACGAAACCAGAGCTCACTAAGCTACCAACTTTCTGGGACAAGACCAAGGTGATCTCAAGATGCATGTTAGGAACACCGTCAGTTTCATTTGCGTTCTTCTATTGACGATGCCATGGGTATGTCTATACTTCCTTGGCATCCGTCCACAACCATTGCCACTCGCACTCGTATCAGCTATGGCTATAGGTGGCGGAGCTCTACTCATCTCATGGGCAGCTGAAGCAGCCGAGGTTGATGTCTCAAGGTCACTCTCAATGGCGATTTTGGCGCTTGTCGCTGTCATGCCAGAGTATGCGGTTGACATCTACCTATCATGGCAAGCTGGGAAGGATCAACACTATGTGGGCTTAGTCTCGGCTAACATGACCGGCGGCAATAGGCTACTCGTCGGTATAGGTTGGTCTTTAGTAGCCTTCCTAACATGGTGGTCGCTCAAGCAGGGCAGTAGAAGAGCAACAAAGACGGTCACCTTAGACAAAGACATAGCCCTTGGATTTCTCTTCCTTGCGTGCTCAACTGCTTACTCACTGCTGTTGCCCATAAAGGGTCGTATAACTCTGTTTGATGCACTCGTGTTGAGCTGTTTTTACATCACTTACATTTGTCTCGCCACGAAAGCGCCCAGAAGAGATGTAGAACTGTTTGGACCAGCACAGCTAATCGCCTCAACAAAACCACTTTTGAGGCGCCTCTTTGTTATCCTGCTTTTCGCATATAGTGGCTTCGTCATATTCATCTCAGCAGAACCACTCGCGGAAAGCTTGAAAGAACTCGGAAAGAGCATCGGCATAGGTGAGTTCTTCATGATACAATGGATTGCACCTTTGGCTTCTGAAGCCCCAGAGATAATCGTTGCCTCGTATTTTGCATTACGCCTATTGCCCACATCCGCGCTTACGGCTGTCATATCAGCTAAGCTGAATCAATGGACGCTTCTCATAGCTTCGCTCCCTATCGTTTATAGCATCTCAAGTCACATGCTCCAACCATTGCCGTTGGGCGAATTGCAACGAAGCGAAATATTACTCACAGCAGCCCAGTCTACCTTCGCATGCACCATTCTCATTGACTTCAATATCTCACTTCATGAGGCTGTGCTTTTACTCCTGCTCTTTCTATCACAACTTTCAATGCCGTTGATTATCCCAGCCCAGAAGTTAGTTGAACTCTCAAGAGATGCTTTCTCGCTAATTTACTTCTCCCTTTCGGTTTGGATGCTTTTAAAGCAACGCAACAACCTTCATCAACTTCGCATAGCGCTTGGGGAAATGCTTACATACATCACTTCAAGAGAAGTTTCAAAAACTGCCACAGAACAATTCGCTACACTGCGACGCGAAAGAGGCTCGGAGTTTGATGAGAAGCCATCAATAAAGTTTTGTGGTGCTGCAGGTGAGGTCACAGGATCGTGCCATTTGGTTGTAGCTGGCAAGACATCAGTCCTACTTGATTGCGGTTTGATACAGGGAGGAAAAGAAAGGCACATACGAAACAGGGAGCCCTTCACATTTGATGCTTCAAGAGTTGAAGCGTGCATACTCACTCACGCTCACCTTGATCATTGCGGAAGGCTTCCATTGCTCATAAAGAGTGGTTTCAAAGGACGCATATTTGCGACGAGGGCAACATGCGAGCTTGCGCGCATTGTCTTGCTTGACAGCGCAAAGCTTAACGAAGAAGACGCAGCTTGGAAAATAAAACGCCTCAAGAAAGCCGGTGAGGACTATTCTTGGGTCACCCCGCTGTTCACAACAGAGGAAGCGCTTATGTGCATTGAGCGATTTGAACCTGTTGACTACCATGAAGAAAAAAGCGTTGGTGATCTTACATTCAGGTTGCTTGACGCTGGGCATATACTCGGTTCGGCTATGGTTGAGCTACAACTTCCCTCAAACAGCGAGAGTGTGATGCTTCTTTTCACAGGTGACCTTGGAAGAAGAAATGCCCCAATCATAAGAGACCCAGAGCTTGTCAGTGAATGTGATGTGCTTATAATGGAGAGCACATACGCAGGGCAAATCCATGGGGGAAAGGAAACATACATGCAAACGCTTGTTGAAGTGATTGAGTGGACAAGGGAAAGAGGTGGGAAAGTCATCATCCCATCATTCGCTATAGAGAGGGCTCAGGATTTGCTTTATGTGCTCGGCAAACTTTTCAACTCTGGAACAGTAAAGCCTTTGCCAGTCTTCGTTGATAGCCCTATGGCTATTGAAGCATTGAAAGTGTTTAAGAGACATGTTGAACTCTACGACGATGAAGCGCGCCTCAGATTGAAGCAATACGGAGACCCATTTGCATTTGAAGGGCTGCGCACTACCTCAACGGTTGATGAATCCAAGAGCATCAACCAGTTTGAAGAACCGTGCATTATTATCGCCGGCAACGGAATGTGCACAGGTGGAAGGATAAAGCACCACTTGAAGCACAACATTGGAAATCCGAACTGCACAATACTCTTCGTTGGATACCAAGCTAATGGGACTCTCGGAAGACAAATCGTAGATGGTGAGAGGTCTGTGCGCATATTCGGTGAGCAGTATGAGGTGCGCGCCAGAGTGGTTAAGATAGAAGCATTCAGTGGTCACGCTGACAACGATGATATTGATTGGTGGCTTAGTTCATTTGAAAGAGCACCAAAACTAACATTTGCTGTCCATGGCGAAAAGAACGCCCTCGCATCATTGAAACAACTGCTCTCGCTTAGAGGGTGGAAATGCATTATACCGGCTTTAAACGATGTGTGGCGGTTGCTGTAAATTCGTTCGTGTTACACCTTTGGCACTTCAACCCTTTTCCCCTTCTGAGCTGACTCGTTTGCTGCAAGTGTGACTGCAAGTGTCTTTACAGCGTCAGCGTAATCGGATCTTATAAGCGATTGGTTTCTCTCCATCACCGCCTTAACAAAAACTTCTGACTCGTATGCATGCCCACTGCGCCTTGAGTATATCTCCTCGGTTCTTTCTGGATAAAGGAAACGAACGCTACCACCGTAATGCTCAACCACTAACTCGCGACAGAAGACTTCAAGCCCAAACCTATGTCCACGCTTCAGCATACATGTGTTTGAGATACACCCGATAGCACCATTCTCAAACCAAAGTAGCACCGAACCAACATCTGGAACATTTAACTCTGGCACATCGTGAAGGGAACGAAGAGCAACAGCAGCACAAACATATTTCACTTCACCGATGATGTATCTTGCAAGGTCAAATATGTGCGTTGTCTGCTCAACTATTTGACCACCAGATTGCTCCATCCTACGCCACCAAGGTGTTCCGGGCAACCCGCCCATGTAATAGCCGAGAGCCATACCGACAGTTTGCCCGTATAACCTTTCCTTAGCGATTTCGGTTGTGTCAAGGTAACGGAGATGGTAACCGACAGAGTTTATTATGCCAGAACTTGAGATTGCATCAAGAGCCTTAAGGGCAACATCAAGTGATAGTGCTACCGGCTTCTCAACGAATATGTGCACACCTGCTTGAGCAGCCATCACTTCTTGGTCTGAGTGAGCTACTGGGGGAATGCAAATATAAACCGCATCAAGTTCCTCACTATCAAACATTTGCCTATGGTCATCGTAAGCCTTACCACCGTATTGGCGTGCACATTCCTCAGCCCTTTCTTTCACAACATCACAGAAGGCTACAAACTCAACTCCTTCAATCTTGCTCAAGTTCTGCATATGCAGGCGAGCTATACCACCAGCACCTATGAAGCCAACTCGCATAGCTATCACCTCACACAACTCGTTTGCTCCATCTTTGCTCCCACTTTACATACGATCGATTGAGCATACCAGCGTGAAAGGCACATACCTTAAACTGCAACATCCATACCATACGGTTTCGCATAATCAGAGGCACCACCTCTTGCAAACGCGAGTGCGATAATAGTCTTCGGTCTCCCTGCTCTTACTGCCTTAGCACATTCATTAAGTGTCGCTCCAACAGTCATAACATCATCCACTATGATAACCACTTTGTTGAAAACTGCCTCAGGGCGCGTCAGACGAAACGCATCACGCACATTAATCCATCTCTCCTTCGGGCTCAGCTCGAATTGAGGTTTCGTTTCCCTCGTCCTTATCAAAAGCGACGAGTTTGATGGGACGCCTATAAGTTCTGATAAAGACTGAGCTATCAACTCGGCTTGATTGAAGCCACGTTCACGCAACCTCGTTTCGTGCAACGGCACAGGTATTATGAGGTCAAAAGCGAAGTTGCGTATTAGTTCATCGTCGCTTTGCTTTGCAAACCTATCAATGGCATCTACCATGAACTTCGCCATCTCGACTGAGAGACGAAATTCGCCAGAATACTTGAGCTTGAACACCATCATGCGAGCAACACCTTCATATGAAACTGCGCACCTGCACCAATCAAACCATCGCTTCGTGTTCCTGCAATCGGAACACAAAGGAACTGCATGCGCGAGAACATCGTATGGCTTGCCACATAACTTGCACACCGGCGGGAAGATGAACTTGAGCTGTGATAGACAGGAATCGCAAAGTGCTTTCTCAGAGAAGTCTTCACACACAAGGCATCGTGGAGGATAAAATAAGCGAAGGAGAAAATACAAGCCTCTTGATGCGACTTCCTTCACCCACCATTTGACTGCTCTTACGAAAGCAGGTTTATTACCTGCACCGCTCTTTTCTTGCATACCATTGAGCCCTCTCAACTTAGGGCTACGAGAAAACGCAATTGCAATTATGCACCATCATGAC
>Ga0105154_1000512_pt1 | contig 16733 bp, 21 predicted proteins | sample SSWtaG_FD_89672 | JGI IMG/M metagenome (GOLD analysis project Ga0105154, IMG submission 89672) | Hot spring microbial communities from Sandy's Spring West, USA to study Microbial Dark Matter (Phase II) - SSWsed_matched | ecosystem: Environmental > Aquatic > Thermal springs > Hot (42-90C) >... | reverse complement strand
TATAAATCCCAGTAAGATCTCCCAGGGCACTCTCATCTCTGTGTAAGCCCTCTGATATACACCTTTAGGAGTTCTCTTGTACTCCATTTTAATCCTGAAGATAGCTTTCAGTGTGCCGTGCAGAGTGTAGAGTGAGATTGTATTTGTTACAGCCGCTAGTCTCCCCATTAGAGTTAACGTGTTCCACAATGAGCTGGTAGCCAAGCGAATCTCTCTGTAGAGTACTAGGGAGTGCAGTACTAGAGCTACAATGTAGAGAACTAGTAGTGGGTATAGTGAAGCGAGGTAGTCAAATGGCGTGATAAACTGTAGCAGAGCAAGCATAAGGCTACCAGTAAACACGAGTACTTGGGGGATGTACTGGAGTAAATACAAGTAGGCTTCAAGCCTAACTAATAGTGGGTATTTAGAGCATAGTACGTGCTTAATCCTCGTTATGGCCGTGTCTAGAGCCCCGTAAGCCCACCTGTACTGTTGCACCCTGAAAGCCTTATATGTAGAGGGATTCTCCACGTATATAGCACACTCATCAACGTACGCTACTCTCAGCCCCAAGTGCATTATTCTAGCCCCGATCTCCATGTCGTCCTGTACCCGTCTCTCATCCCAGCCCCCGAGAAGCTCCTTTAAGTAGTCAGCTCTAAAGAGCGTGCCTGTTCCCAGCGGGTACGTGTAGAGTCCGAGTCTACTGCGAGCTCTGTAGAGAATAGTAGCCATGTACTTTAACGCGACAGCGAGCGCGGCACTTAGTTTACTATCATAATTGAGAGGCTCCCACCTACCCACAACACACGCGTACTCCTCACTAGATTCCAGTATACCAGTAGCTATATCCAGAAAACACTTCTCGAGGTAGGTATCCACGTCTACTACGTAGACATAGGGGTTTTTAGAGGCAAAGAGACCAGTATTCACAGCGCCAGTTCTGCCACCTCTAGGTACACTTCTCCATATAAACCACACATTACAACCAGAACTACGAGTTCTTTTAACAATTTCGAGAATGGAGCCTTTAACGTCTGGATCATCATCAGAGACAACTATTATTTCATATCCTGGCACATTCAACTCGCAGATACGTTTAATAGCTCTCTCAATGTATTCCAGAGGCTCTCTCTTAACGGGAATAATAAAGGATATGTCGTGAGCGCTCCTGGAGGGATACTTCCTGAGCCCTACACTTCTACTTCTACTCTTCAAGACTAGAAGTGTGTAGGTAAAATACACTATTATCTGTGGTATTAATGCAAGTAGCACGGCGATAATGCCTGCAGTGTAAACACTCAGCACAGTGAACACCGCGTTGACAGTAAAGACTATATATTGCACCGGGAATATTAACTAGTGGGTGGAAACTTGCAGATAACCTGGCACGGACACGCTTGTGTCTCTCTCAGTGTAAATGGCTATGTGGTTGTCTTTGACCCTCACGACGGTGTTAGTCTCGGGTTGAAGAGACCAGCTGTCCAGGCAGACCTCGTGCTTGTGACGCACGACCACTTTGATCACAATGCTGTGAGTGTGGTTGCTAAGAGAACTAGTAGAGTCTTCAAAATGTTCTATGGTGAGTCAGTAGTAGATAACGTTAAAGTAGAGGGTCTCAGGACATACCACGACAAGTTAAAGGGGAAGAGAAGAGGCGAGAACGCAGTGTATGTAGTCTCAGCTGGTAATGTGAGAGTAGCCCATCTTGGGGATCTTGGTGAGATCCCAGAAGAGCCGGTACTGTCTCGACTTCGCGGAGTAGACCTCTTAATAGTGCCTGTCGGCGGGACATTCACGGTTGAGCCGGATGAGGCGTGGAGAATTGTCGAGTTGACAACACCCAGAAACGTAATGCCCATACACTACTGGATACCAGGGTGTAACTTACCGCTCAAACCTGTAGATGAGTTCTTAAAGCACGTCAAGAACTACAGTGTTCTCAGGTTAAACACGAGTTCGTTTAATCTAAAAGACTATGACAAGTCAATTATCGTAACAGCACCTCCGTGAGAAAAATTGACCACGCGTCACGCAGAGTCCCTTGTCTCGGAGCTGGAATTACTCAAGAAATACACACAAGTATTTTTAAGACAGTACACCGGTATGAGGGATTTTCAGCTAACAGAGCTTGTTAATAAGGCCACTACGATATATAATGTGTTGAGAGACTACGAGAAGTACATAAAGAGGATGATGAGGTTTTAGGTCGCGGAGAGGTGAAGACGGATCAACCGGCTGAGGCGTGATCACCGTGGCTTACACTTGGGAGCCTAAATGGGAAGTCTTTGAAGTCAACGTAGAGGGCATTAAGTTTAAGACATGCAGAGACAGGATCACAGGGCTTATAGCGTGCCCCATATGTATACACGCTGCCTCGAAATGCCTAGGTGAAAAGCCCCCCTCTAGCTACACTTACGAAAACGCGTTCTTCTACACAGTAGAGGACTTAATAGAGCACATGAAAGGGTACCACTTAATGGGGTTGAAAAAGAGAGTAGCTAAACTAGCCGAGAAACTACGAGAGGAAGAATGAGCTAAGAGCATAGTGGACAGCTACTTCGGTGAACACTGCGTCGAGTACTCAGAAATACCATGAAAACCTGTTGAGTAATAGAGGTCTGAGGTTGGAATTGTGAAGTTCTGTCTTTATGGAAATCCAACTATAGATGTTATTGTAGTCAAGAATACTACCAGGATCTCTCACGGTGGAGGTGTTTACTACTCGGCGCTACCTCTCATACAACGTGGTTTTAACGTAGAAGTGTACTCGGCGCTGAGTCCTAGACTAGTAGATCACCCGATAGCCAGGTATATTATTAAGTTACAGTACTCGACTAGAACTAACGTGTTCATGCTCGAGTACACGAATAGTGAGAGAGCCGTGAAGGTTCTCGAGAAAGCACCTCCACTATACTCGTGGAACACTCACAGAGATCTATGCTATGTAGTTGTAAACCCAGTTATAGGTGAAGTTGAGATTTCGCTTTTAAAACTACTGAGAGCAAAGTCACGAGTACTCGCAGTAGATATTCAGGGATTTGTGCGCACTATTAGTACTAGTGGAGATGTTTTTCTAGAACCCTCTGGCAGTGTTCTAGATGTCCTGGAACTCGCAGATGTGGTTCACGCAGATGTAAATGAGGCGGAGTGCTTAGTTAAGGCTCTGGGATATCACACTACACTAAGTACGAGTCTTAGTTTACTCGCGAAGAGAGTGCGGGGGGTTCTGATTATCACTAGAGGCTCTAATAAGATCACAGTTATACATAGTGGTGTGGTGAAAGATATTGAGTGTGAAAACAGCTACGTTGCCCTGGAGAAAACTGGTGCAGGTGACTACTTCCTCACAGTCTACCTCTTAAACTACTTAGCTAGTGGAGACGCCGTGGACTCAGTGTATAAAGCCCATGAAGAGGTAACTGAGTGGCTTAAAGTCAGAGACAAGATGCTTCATCACACCCCCTACTACTCAACTGGAGAGCTCTAATTTTTAGATCATCTTAAGTGTGTGGTGGTATTTTTACGCGTTAACTCAATGCTGGAGATAGTAGTATTGGCGTAGGTGGCAGAGCTCTACAGGGGTTTTGACTGTATGGTGTAATGCCCTCCTCATTGAGTAGTAGGGGGTGCTCTGCAATGTATTTTCTTCTTAATAGCCCCTTATAAGTCTTATTGCTAGGTCTCGGCGATCTGCGGTAATCCGCCATCAAAAGTCTTGGTGAACGTGATCTCCCACGTGGAGGCTCTACGAGGTGGTATGTTAATGTGTTCTCGTATGGCCTCTATAAGCTCTTTTTTACTAGGTGATCTGCCGATAAATCTGAGTTTACCGTTTATGTAGATCTTTGGCAGGTCAACGGCATCCTGCTCGATGGGATCTGTAAACCACAAGTGTACTGGTATAATCTCCACCCATATATTGTACTTATCCAGCAACTCCTCCGCGACGCTGAACGCCACTCTAAGAGCGTTATCGCTCTCCTCGCTGAAATCTAGGTGAAGCTCTACAATGACTTTCACGACGTCAGCGCTCTCAGCAGACACACTAACACCTCTAGGAGACTATCCTCGTGAAATTATTTTAAAAGAGAGGAGGGTTATTCTCCCAAGTGGGGAGTCTTGGTTAAACTCTATGTCTTAACGCGCTCTTTTCTGTATGGGTGTATGTAGTCTTTGGGCGCCTTGTCAAATACTTCGAGATATTTTCTCAGAACTCTAGGTATAGTGACTGTGCCATCTGGGTTCTGGAAATTCTCTAGTATAGCTGTAATCGTCCTCGTGCTAGCTATGGCGGTGCTGTTTAGTGTGTGAACATACTCTTTAACCATGCCCCGCCTTCTCACTAGTCTAATTTTCAACCTGTAACTCTGCCAGTCAGTCGTGTTACTACAACTAACCATCTCCCTGTAGAGACCCTGAGCAGGCATCCACACTTCTAAATCGTATTTTTTAGCTGCAGGTGCCCCTAAATCTCCACTAGCAATATTCACAACTCTATATGGGAGCTCAAGACCCCTGAAGAGCTCCTCGGCGTTGGATATCAGCTCCTCCATTATATCCCAGCTCTCCTCGGGCTTGGCGAAGACGTATTGCTCAACTTTGTGGAACTGGTGCACTCTGAAAATACCCTTTAAGTCTTTAGAGCCAGCTCCAGCTTCTTTTCTAAAACACGGAGATACACCCACGTATTTCAGTGGCAACTCCTCTTCTGGTACATCTTCAAACGCGTGTAGAGCTGCGAGTGAGTGCTCAGCTGTGGCTATTAAGTAGAGGTCTTCACCCTCAATTTTGTATATAGCGTCCTGGAACGCGGCGAAGTCTATAACTCCCGACATAATCTTGTATCTCAGCATGTACGGTGGGAGCACTAGCCTGTAGCCCTTCTTCACTAGGTAGTCTATAGCGTACATTAAAAGAGCCATGTCCAGGAAGACTATGTCATCGAATAAGTAGTAGAACCTGCTCCCGGAGACCTCACCCGCCTTGATCGTGTTACTCAGTTTCAACACGTTCTCTAAGAAGTCTGCGTGACCAATAGGTTTCCACTCTATAACTTCGTAGTCTATTTTGAACCCGTATTTCTCAGTCTGGTTTTTAAACTGCTCGATGTACTCAACCCAGACTTTGGGCTTTCCCCAGAATCTAATTGGCACGTTGTAAGATTCATCAGGGCCAATGGGCACGCTCTCATGAACTATATTTGGGAGACTTAGAAGAGCTCTCTCCCTCTCCTCTTCAAGTTGCTTCAACTCCTCCTCAGCTTTACTGAGCTCCTCGAGCAGTTTTCGAGCTTCTTCTAGTTTAGCCTCTCTCTCAGATTCCGCGAGCTTGGCTATTTCGCGGCTAATAATGTTGTGTCTGTGCCTAAGTTCTTGTACTTCTGTTAGCTTTCTACGCCATTTTAAATCAAGCTCGTATGCCCTGTCCACGATACTGGGGTCCATGAATCTCTTCTTCACGTGTTCTTTAAGTAGCTCTGGGCTCTCTCTTAGAAGTTTAAGTATACTCCAGCTCAAGTCCATTCACTTCTACTACTCTCTATCAGCGCTCAGAGACTTCTGATACATTGCCACTATGTCATAGCCAAATCTCTCTTTGAAAAGCCTTCTACCCTTCTCAGTCATTCTGAGCGGTGTCCACGGAGGATCATGCACAATGTCGATATCAGCGTCTATGTTTAACTTGTCTTTGAGCTGCTCAATCACCATTAATGGGAGAGTGTAAGCCAGTGGGCACAATACAGTGGTTAAACCCATTTTTATCTTAACTCTCTTCTCATCGAGCACTTCAATACTGTATATTAAGCCCAGGTTGTACACGTCTATACCCACTTCGGGGTCAATGACGGTTTCAAGAACCTCAATCACTCTCTTTTTCAGCTCCTCAATATTAGTACTAGTCAATACTAGTCACCTTACTCTTAAACACGTCTTCTCTCACTTACCATTAATGGAGGAATGGGGTAAAAAGAAATAGCTGGTATTGAGGAGTAGCTCGATCTACGTGCGCATACTCTCGCGCCAGTACTCTGCCCACAGCTCAGCGGGTTTTTTCTTCAAGATGTCTTTTGCTATTTTGTATAGTAGTTGAAGCTCCTCTTCAGTAGCGTAGTCTATGGGTCTACCCTGTCTATTGTTACGCTCCCACTCCTCGAAAACCCTGTTCATAATACTCTGCACTTCTGGTTTTGAGTAGAAGACTACTTTGTAAATGACTTCCGTGTTCTCGTCAATTAAGATCACAAGTTCCTCTTTAATCTTATCAGCGTCAGTACGCTTACCTGTAAAGAACACTAACTACACCACTTTCTATAATGCCACAATCCTATTTAAATCTAATCTCCCCTCACTAGACTCTAGTGTATCTAAAACCCAGCCGAGCTTCTCTATTAGAATTAACACAGCCGCCTGTGGTGGTATAACACCGTGCTCTGTTATTATAGCGTCTATGTACTCGGGTGGCGTGACGTCGAAAACAGGGTTCAGTACTTTTACACGTGGATGTTTCTCAAGCCACTCTCGCGGAACAACCTCTTCCGGGGATCTGTACTCAATTGTGACGAGCTCGCCTATTAGTGTTAGCGGGGAGAACTTGTAAGACTCAGCTACAACGTATACTCTAGTTCTAGCCTCTTTAGCTGCGAGAGCTACTTGACTAGTACCTATTTTGTTCACCACGGCGCCATTACTGGCAACTGTGTCGGCACCTACTATTACGTAGTCTACCTCGTTAATAACATACCTAACAGCACTATCGGGAATCTGTACAACGGGAACCCCACTCCTAGATAAGTAAGTAAAGGTAATTCTACCCTGATATGCCGGCCTGGTTTCAGTACTGTAAACCTTCACCACCCTGCCCTGCTTATAGGCCTCAGTAATAACCCTTACAGCAGTTGAGCTGTGACAGTGTGTTAATATAGTAGAGTTCTCCTTCACTCTTCTAGCTCCGATTTGACTAATTCTCTTAGTAGCCTCCTCGGACTCAGATATGAACTTCTCAGCTTGCTCTACAACGCTCTCGCGAGCTTCCGAAAAACTTCTCGCACTTCTCAGCGAGCTCAAGACGTAGATCACGGCGTTGGGGAGGCTCACGGCCGTGGGTCTTGTTGATATTAACAACTCACCGACGCTAACCATGTACTTCTTGAAAGCCACTAAGTCCCTCTCACCACTATACTCCAGCGCGGCTACTCTGAGAGCGTCAGCGGCAGCTCTCGCTATTCTACCAGCACCGCGGATTTTCATCTCTCTTATTCCACTTGCAATTTCCAGTACTCTTTGAGGATACATTGTCATACACTACCACCTTCTACAAGTGTCCTCAGCCCTGCTATAACGTCTTCGAGGGGCTTACTTAGAACGTACTCTGACTTCTCAATTAAATTTAGAACTAGTGGTAGTGCTTGAGGCGCGAAGAGTCCATATTCAGTTGCAATGGCATCTATGTACTCGGGTGGTGTGACGTCGTAGAGTGGTACTCGGGCAACATAATTCTCAGGTAGCTTACTAGCCTCTTCCTCTGAGACCAGTTTTCTCCAGTCATACTCGGGTAGTTTTAAGAGCTCCCCGTGGAGAGTCTCAGGGCTAAATTTAGCCGTAGGCGCCACGACAAATACTCTCTTACGAGCCTCCTTAGCTACCAGGGCAATGAGACTAGTGCCGACTTTAGAGACCACAGCACCATTAGAAGCCACAGCCTCAGCTCCCACGACGACTTTGTCTACGTTTTTCATAAAGAAGCGTGCGGCGGAGTCTACTATTAAGTAGACTTCAAAGCCGAGGCTCTCAGCGTACTCTGCTAGTAGTAGTCCCTCGTTGCCGGGCCTCGATTCTGTAATGTAGAGTTTAATAGTCTTGCCTTGTTTAGCGAGGTGTTCAAGGACTCTTCTCACAGCTAGACTGTTACTATTAGTTAACAGAGTCTCGCCACCAGTAACTCTCCTAGACAAGACTTCAGCGGCTCTCTCCAGCGCGTTTTTATATTTCTCTTTCAGTTCCAGAATATACCTGTCTACCCCGCTAAATCCGTGTCTCAGAATATAGAGTCCTACTTGTCTGAGCATATTGAGAGCAGCCATTGAAGCCGGTCTCTCACTCATAATAGTCTCTTTAAGCTCGAGAATGTACTTCACAAGATCACGCTCAGAGCTTCTAGATGCTAGAGAGTAGAGTTTATCTAAAACACTAAAAGCCAGCTCAGAACCAGTTAGTCTAAAAGACACAGCGTCACTCCCTCTATGCTTAGACATAACCATGAAATACACGCTTTTTAATTCTTTTCACGCTAATTCTATAATCTAGGTGATGCGTAGACATGATCACGAAGAGCGCTCTGGGCTCAGTAGCACTGATCTTGCTGTTAATTAGTATAGTAGTGAGTGTTAACACAGCGCATTCACAGGGAGATCTGAGATACATAGTTATCGTGATCACACCAGGCCTGAGTCTTAATGGTGTAAACAACGCCACGTCAGTACTAGGCATTAACACCACGACACTACAACTACTACTAGATGGCCCAGAAAATCCGGATTACTACGTACACTGGCTAGTACTCGGCAAAAAACCAGAGTCAACTAATGTATTACTACTAGAGCCACCGGGGTACGATCTCATGAATAACTACACTGAGAGAATAAGTAAAGTGTGGAGTAGTGCCGTAATAGTGGATATTCCACTAGTAAATCCAGAGCTTAACATCTCAGCTATAAATACATGGTACAATTTAACCAGTAACTCGCTCGAGCCCAAAATACTGGAGGTAGAAGTAAATAGTACAGTGTTCTGGGAGCAATTAAGAACTAGTATTAGCGTTGAGCTTAGAGATGTCGAGCTCGAGATCAGAATTGAGGAGTTTAACATTAGCTTTATAGTGAACAATATTACGCTATCTAAAACAACTGCTTTTAAAGCTGTTAATATTACAGGTGTGGAGAGTATAGCTGACGGAGTGTACTACATTGGCTTCTACGTTCTCGAGGTGAGTAACGAGTCAGTTAAACTGCTCTTCCCCGGCTCTCTGAGAACCACTGGCTTCATGTCTAGCAATATTAAGCCCATAGAGGCTCGATTAGTACCGTGGACACTAGTCTACCAGTACAGGGATTTTTTCAGTAACCTACCTGATGAGGCTAGAGAGTGGATTGTAAACTTAACTATTTCAACAACTCAGAATTTGATAACAAGAGCTATTTCGGATACAAGCGCTGGAGTGTATATTGTCTACGCGCCACATATACGAGTGGCTGAATTACTAAATGTAACCGGTAGTGTCGAGGTGATTCTCGCAGAAAATATCATCTCGCCATTCGCCACTAACAGAGTTAGACCGGGCTTCCTCCTAGTAATATTTAATCCTAAGGAGGGTTTCGCGGTTCACTATGGAAACTACGCAGTCTTATCAGATCTAGAGCTTACAGTGTCGCAGTACACTTCAATATTGCTTTCCTTTTCAGATCTCTCGCCAATTCAGAGCGTGGTAATGCTCAAAGAGCTTAGTGATCTAAGAGATCGTGTCAGAGAGCTAGAACAAAATATATCAGATCTGTCTGAAAAAGTTAATGATCTGAACAACACGCTTCAAGAGACTAGAAACAATTTACACCGTTGTGAGAGTAGTAGGGATTATCTAGAATCTAGATTAATGAATATTGACAAGGAACTACAACATGCAGAAGAACTGAGGAGATCAGCTTATTTGTACATTACTACGGGGTTACTAATAACAGTGGCTATTGGTATTCTACTAGGATTCTTCACCACGAGAACGTGTAAACTAGTATCTTCACGCCTCAAGAGAGCATAGAGAAACACGTTAATCAAGTAACACACCACTGGTGTTTTTAGCCCCTTCACTGTGAGGATAATTTCTCGGTTTAAACGATTTTTATAGGCTGAGTTTAATTGTGGAGGTGATTACTGTGAGTGATATTGAAAGAGGTAAACTCACTTCTGTCACAGAGGCCTGTAAGATTCTAAGATCAGAGTACGCGGGAGCCAGGTTTATTGGTCTTGGTACTGGGTCCACTGTTAAGGTGTTTATTGACCTATGTCGTGACTACCTCAGAGATAAACACATCTATGTTTCCTCGGTAGATACGTCAATACACCTCTACAGCAGACTTGGACTACGCTCTCTTGACATTCACACACTTGACTACTTAGACGTCTACGTAGATGGGGCTGACGAGGTTTCAAGTAGACTAGATCTTGTTAAAGGTCGTGGTGGGGCACTGTTTAGAGAGAAATTACTAGCACTCTCAGCTACTAGTAGAATATACATTGTAGACTACTCTAAGTACACTGGTGTAGAGTACCTCTATGCTAAGCCAATACCAGTAGAAGTAGTGCCAGTAGCAGTAAACTATGTAGTAAAGTACTTAGCGAAATTAGGCTTTGAGCCTCAAATTAGAACAGGCACGGGTAAAGACGGCCCCGTTATTAGTGACAATGGAAACTACATTGTGGACTTGAAACCACTCAAGCCGGTAATTAACGCCAAGGATACACATGAGAGACTTAAACTAGTACACGGTGTTGTTGAAACGGGGATTTTTCCAGGCGAGGACCTAGTAGATGTTGTCGTAGTAGGCTACCCTGATCACGCGGAGGTTTTAAGGAGGAGAGTGTAGGTGTGTGTTATTGAAGAGAGCTACTCACATGTTTTTTGCACTGGCACTAGCGCTCTGGTTCTCGAAGAGCCTCACCATGAGTATGCAGTCTTACTACGCATTTGTGGCTGTAGCAGTGTTTTCTTCCACAATACCAGACCTGGACTTGAAGTTTAAACACAGAAAAACACTACACAACATCGTGGTGCCAGCACTAATAGCCCTAGCAGTGTACACTGCAGTGCCACAAGTACTATTACTAGGAATAGCGCTTTTACTAGGCTGGATCAGCCATGTAGTACTAGACGCGCTCACTACTAGAGGGGTCTACCCACTACACCCGCTAATAAACAGCAAGTTAGCACTGAAACTCTGTAAGAGTGAGGATCCAGCGTGGAACGTGATTATCACACTACTCTCGCTGCTAGTCATAGTAGCTGTGTACGTTAAGTAAGAAGAGTCGAGACTTATCTTCCCAGGAGAACAAAGTACGGGGGGTTTCCGCGGGCTGAAAAGGTCTATTGCTGGGTCTGAGACAGGTTTACTGGTTTACCCTCACGTAGTATAAACTCTGGTATTCTGTCCTTGTACTTTTCAAGAAACTCTCTATCTCTATCTATTTTTCTCTTATTGTCCACCAGCATTACTACTATACCGTCTCTTACAGGATACCAGTGCCTGCAGTTTGGGCAGTATAAAATAGCTGTTTTAATTCCTACTCTAAGACACTCGTGGCAAGGATACTCCTTATCCTGAGTTATGTTTTCTTTTAAGTACCCACAGTAGCTCTTACAGAGTGGTGTCTCAATACCCGTTACCTCTACACTCTGCTTCTCTTCCTCAATAACGTAGAGCTCTAGTGGAAACCTCTTGCAGTACAGGCACATTAATATGTCAAGTCCCCAGTATCTCATCAAGACCCCGCCACCTCGCTAATAATGCTCTCGACCCTCTCGAGAACACTCTTAGCAGTGACCTCGTCTCTGGCTTCGAGCATAACTCTGAGTAATGGCTCAGTACCACTTGGACGCACAAGTACCCAGTAGTCTCTAGAAATCACTTTTACCCCGTCAACTGTAATAAGCCTCTCGTTCTTGAACTCCTCTTTTACGCGCTCAACTACTCTGAGAGCCTGTTCTCTGCTCATTGGGTACTTCTTCTTCACAACGTAGTACTCTGGGAGCTCAGAGAAGAGTTCTGATGCTCTCTTACCACTAGTAGCGAGCATTTCGAGAAATAGTGCTAGTGTCATGGCGCCGTCACGGACATACTGATGTGGCGGGTACATAAAGCCACCGTTCTCCTCAAACCCACACAGAGCGTCACCAGCACGCATCATTGCGTGAGCTATGTCAACGCTCCCTACTCTCAGCCACACAACTTCTACTCCTAGAGGTCTCAGTAGGTCTTCAACTAGAGTACTCGAGGAGACCCCCGTGTACACTCTCCCAGCGAGTTTCTTGTGGAGTTTTAAGTGTCTAGCTAAAAGAACAGCAGTTCTATCACCCCAGTATACACGACCTCTCTCATCTATAAAAATAGACCTGTCAGCGTCACCGTCATGAGCCACTCCAAGATCACAGTTTAGTGCTCTAACGGCACTAGATGTCTCTACGAGAGTCTCGGGTGTGGGTTCTGGTGCTCTGGCAGGCTCCTGGCTGAGATCGCCGTTCACGACTACGGGTTTGACTCCTAGTTCTCTGAGTAGGCGTGGCGTTGTTAAGGCCCCCACATTGTTGGCCGGGTCTACGAGCACCCTGAAACACTTCTTAGCTATGAGGTCTCTCTCGACGTGGCTGAGCACGGCTTTAATGTAGAGGTCGTTCACTCCAGGATACGGCTGAACACTCCACGTAGCACTACGCCAGCTCGTAATTCTGAATTTCTCGCTCCAGAAAATCTCCTCTATAACTTGCTCCTCGTCTCTATTGATCTCCACGCCGTGAGGACCAATGACTTTAATTCCATTGTACTCTGGTGGGTTGTGACTGGCGGTTATCATTACACCCCCGTCAAAGCCCTCAGACTTAACAGCATACTGTAGTGCAGGTGTTGGAGTGTAGCCAGCATTGTATACTTTAACACCAGAGAGAACTAGTGAACCCATAACAATATTCTTAATCGCCTCACCGCCAGTCCTGTAATCAGATCCGACCAGTATTCTTGAGCCCTCTTTAAAGTACGTTCCAATAGCCCATGCAAGCTTAGCTATAAATTGCGGGTTAAGCTCCGAGGCCACTACGCCTCTAACGCCGTCAGTTCCGAAAAGCCTCTTCAAAGCCATGTCACCTCACTCCTCGGCCTCTTCTAAAATATCCTCTAGTATTTCATATATTTCAACAAAGCCCCGTCTAAGGTCAAATACTGGTGTTAGACCTCTCTGCTCAATCCACAGTCTCGTTTTTAGTGAAGCATTAGTCAAGTAGCTCAACGCTTCTTCTAAAATCTCCTCTACATTCTCGCCACTATCACGTAGTTCTTCTAAAACCTCGCGCAGGTCCTCTCCGTGTTTAATACTCATGTAGACGAGATTACCCTTGAACTCAATAATCAAGTGCACGGGTAAATTACTATGTGGAACAGCGATTACAGTGTCACTGATAACTTCTACTTTAAAGCCCTGTTCTTCAAGGTATCTCGCAAGACTATAAACGCTCAACTACATTTCCCCTGTGTACACTTTATAAAAAATACGCAGTAAAAAATACATAAGTATAGTATAGAGTGTTAGCTGTGCATGGAGAAAACACACTAGTAGTTCTCTCAATAACTAGTAGTAGAGCTCTTGAGTGGGCTTTACGTGTAATTAGCGCGAAAAGCCCAGAAAACATGTGGATTGTTGTTGACGAGAAGACTATGAAAATACTAGCTCGAAGGGGTCTGACACGTATACTAGGCGAGAGAGTAGTAGTCTATAGTGGTAAGAAACCAGAGGAGTTCTCACTAAGAGTTCTCGTTCTCGCAAAACCCGATGAGCTCTACGTGTGTGATGAGAGAGGAATACTGGAGCCTGTGATAAGGTTACTCAGAGTTCTGAGAATAAGCATGTATGAGTGTTAGCTCTTAGTGCGTATTTCAACTACGTCTCCGTCCTCAACCATGTGGTCAAGCCCTACTCTCTCCCCAGGGTACTTGGCTGAGGGACCCCACACCTTAGCGTAGAGAAAGTTCTTGACAAGATCACTGTGAACACTCTCCGCGACGTCGCGTATAGTAGCGCCTCTCCTGAGCACTAGTGGTTTCTCCGCTACAACGCCACCGGGAGGTTTAGTGTAGACTCTGATCAGCTCCAGTACTCTGTAGAGAGCGGGCCCCACATCACTTAGTCCTCTACCGCTAACTACTGAGCCCAGTATTAGTGGTGCACCTGGAAGAACGCTTCCTACGTACTCGAGCTCTCCGCGAGTAGGACTTCTCAGATCCGTCTTGTTCACAAACACCACCGCTGGCTTGTATACGACAGCCTCGAAGAGGGCTTGTTCCACGTCGTCCAGTGTAACCTCGCCGTAGAGCTTAACGTGAGCATTATACACGCGGTAGCTCTCTAGTAGCTTTCTGAGGTCATCCACAGTGGCATCAAGGAGCTTGCCCATGAGAGTTACTCTTATTCCAGTCTTACCAGTTCTCATAACGTCAATGACAACTCTCCCTCTGGGTTTAACTAGATATATACCCTCTCCACGCAAATACTCCACGATCCTCTCCAGGTTTCCTCGGAGATCTCTAGTGGCGTCGAGCACTAGGAGAACACCATCAGCGTTCCTAGTTAGTGCAATTGTTTTTCTAGCTAATAGAGTACCAGGTTCTAGTGGTGGGGTGTCTACCAGCTGAATGTATATGTCCTGGTACTTCATCATTCCCGGAGCTGGTTGTTGTGTCGTGTAAGGATATTCAGATACAGCTGTCTTCGCGCCTGTTAAAGCACGTACAAGAGCACTCTTACCGGAATTAGGTGGGCCAATAACAACTACTTGTGCAGCCCCCTCCTTCTCTATGAAGAAAGAGGACTTACCGGTGGACTTCTTCTTTTTCTTCTCTTCAAGCTCTTCTCTCAGTTGTGCTAGTCTCTTAGTAGCCCATTCCCGCAACCTCTCAGTACCCTTGTGCTTAGGAACAGCTGATAGGAACTCCTCTAGAGCCCTGATTTTCTCCTCTAGGGTTCTCGCCTCCATAACTTTAATCCACTTAGCCTTAGCCTCGGCTGGTAGATTAGTAGGCATTTAGCGCAGACCCCCATCCCTGCTAGTTATAGTAAATTCAAAGTGGGTGATTAGTACTTACACACTATTTCCTGGTGAATTCTAGTAAACTTTTATTTCGCTTTACACGTTTCTTCGCAACATACCAGAGAGGCGCGAGCTCTCTTAGAACACGCCAGCTCCTCCTAATAAATAATGGTGGAGTAGTCTGTGAGTAGTAGTACTCTAGAACCCAGTTCCTAGTAGCGGGGTCTACACTGTACCCCGAGCCGAAGTCGCCGAAAACTCTGCGGAGAACTACTAGATTTAAATCACGCACTGTTTTCGCCACAATACTGGCAGCCGCTACAGGAGGGTATTTAGTGTCCGCACGAGGCTCCATTCTCAGGTACGCGGGGGACTCAAAGATCTCTCTTAGCTTCCTCTCAATACTCTCTCTCTTGCCTTTAATTTCATCTATGAAAACGTGCACTTCACTAGCTCTCTCCTTAATTAGTCGTGCTATTGTCTTTAGAATTCTCAAAATAGCTAGTTCTTCGAGAGTATTTAGGTTCTCCTGGTCAAGCATGTGCGGTGGAATGTAGACTACTACTGAGATGGCGTTTTCACTAATAATAGCCTTGTAGAGTCGCAACCTCTCATCAGGTTTAAGGAGCTTACTGTCTCTTACACCTAGTAGGGCAAGTCTCTCAAATACACCTGGACTAGCTGCAACTCCAGCTACAACCATGTCTCCTATGAGAGGTCCTCTACCAGCCTCATCTACACCTATGAAATAAGAACTCACAGCATTTCAGCCAGCACAGTCACATCCAGAACACAGTATACCTAAACCCCGAGCTTTGTAAAAAGCATTTTTCGCGAGTACTTGGGGTTGTGGTCTTTAACTACTATTGGGGATACTAGAGTTATAAGGGTGTATAATGCTACTAGCTGAGAGAGGGGTGTAAAAAACATGAGTAGCTTTTACGAGAACCTGGAGCTCTGGGTTAAGAAGCAAGAGGAAGTTAGAAACCTGTTTGGCAAGGCGGAGGAGAACTACGAAAACGCCGACAGGTTAACTCTAATAACACTTACTAGACTCGCATTTCACCAAATAGAGAGGACTATTGAGGCGTTTGATAACTGGCTTAAAGATCCCATGATAACAGTACATATGCCTCGTGAAATGCTAGTTGAGCTGTGGTCTAGGCTGAGAAAAGTCCTCTACGAGCTAATAGACATAGACATAGAGCACACTAAGAAATTCGCAGAGCACTTAAAAGAACTTGAAAACAAGGGCCTAGTTAACCCACTATTCACGTCTAGACTTGCTAGTAATGAGGAAAAGAGGCAGAGAAGACCAACAGTTACTATTTAACGCCTAGCCCTGCTCTTCAAGTCTATTTCAACGTCTACAGGAACCACCTTGGGATAAAGCACCTCGTAGAGCTTTTTAATAGTGTCTTCTTGAGCACTTATTACAGAAGCTACTTTGCTTAGCAACTCCTTGCCAAGACTAGTAACAACGAGCTTTTTGTTCCCGGCAACTTCGACGAGACCAGTGTACTTTAATACTGTTAAGTCTCCTAGTAGGTCTTTACTACTCGGAGTGTTGCCTATTACTACGAAACTGTAACCTAGATTAAGCCCATTCTCTTTCATTAAGTACAACAAGTTAACGAGGGCCTTTTCGCTAATACCATTCTTCGCGAGCGATATAATGTAGAGTAGTGTGAGTAATCTGGGGTTTTTCTCAACATCGCTGAGAGTCACTACGTGTCTAGTAACTATTTTTACTTCTTTACCCTTCTCTGAGCCTGTAGTAGGTGTTGCTACTTTTTGCTTTTTAAGTCCACCCAAAAGTATCACCCCTTATTTTCACTAGTACTCTGACTATTAATAAGCGTGGTGGAGTTGTTACATGTAACGGGACTGTAAATCTGTTTTAAAGTAGC
>Ga0105154_1000510_pt1 | contig 16852 bp, 22 predicted proteins | sample SSWtaG_FD_89672 | JGI IMG/M metagenome (GOLD analysis project Ga0105154, IMG submission 89672) | Hot spring microbial communities from Sandy's Spring West, USA to study Microbial Dark Matter (Phase II) - SSWsed_matched | ecosystem: Environmental > Aquatic > Thermal springs > Hot (42-90C) >... | reverse complement strand
TTCGACCTCTATCTCTATCCCCTCTCCCTCCCCAACCTCCACCTCAACCTCGTCGTAAGCCAAGTCCAGGGCCACGCCTATGACGTCGAAGCCGGGGCCTAGGTTAGCCGAAGTGGCTGGAGCTCTAGCGACGATCATCCTCTAACCACTCCTCAAGACCTTGTTGATGACCCTCCTGGGGACGCCGAAGACCTCTCTGGCTATCAGCGATATCAGCTTATCTGGTGGAGCCCCGCGCTCTATGCCGATCCTCAAGCACATGGCCAACTTCAAAGCCTCCTTTTCGTTCTTGTTCTTGACCTCCCTTAGGGCTATTTTCTCGGCGACCCTTAAGGCCACGTAGAACTTCATGAACGAGCGGAAGCCCTTTTCGTACTCCTTGAACTCCTCGGCCAAGGCCCTGTGGAGTTTGAAAAGCTTGCCCTCCTCTTCAAAGCCCAAGACGACGGCGGTCAACATTAATCTCAAGGCCCTAAATATTGTGTTCTTGTCCACATTACCAGCAATTTTTTGAATGGCGTCGTAAGGCTTAGCTCCATCAAGCACTGCACGACATATGTCCTCGTACTTAGCTTCATGTGAGAATATCTGACCCAAAGAGGGTTTTTCACTTAGCTCTAGGCCTAGACCTCGCCTGCAGACCAGGTAGGCCATGGCCATCTCCTTGTCGTAGAGGTTCTTCGAAGACCACCCCCTTATGGGCCCTATCCCCCGCTTTCTGTAGGCCTCTGCCAGCTTTTCGACTGCCTCGGTTCTATTGCTAATGGACCCTGCGAGGATCGAGCTTAACACTTCGTTACAAGCGTCCACGTGAAGTTTATAAGCCTTGTTCATGGGCATTTTCCAGCACACCATGCACGTCTCTGTCCTTTCAGAGAATATCGAAGCTCACCGGATAAAAAGAGTTGTAGCAGGAGCCTTTCTCATCAACTCTCTAAGAGGTAACGTTTAGAAGGACCATCGACCTTAAATTTCAATATCGCAAAAAGCTTAGAAAAGAGGTCTCACGAGTTAAACATGTCCACCTCAAGAAGTGGACAAGGTGACTTAGTTGTCGGGGCACGACTACGTCCCATGGAGAAAAGTGAGGAGGTGGACGTGTATAAGGTGTGGGCGGTGTTGTCGCGACTTCCTCGTCCCCTTGCTCACCCACGAGGCCTTGAGGATATATAAGTCGTTTGGCCCGTTCGTAGTCCAAGTCGATGGAAAGATAGCTTTGGCCAAAAGGCCCGACGGGTCCTGCGTGTTCTTGGACTACGATGGAGGCGCCGCAAGGTGCATGATATACTTCGAGAGGCCGGACGTTTGCAGGATATACCCCTTCTACGTAAAGGCGGGCCTTCCCGAAGACCATGATGCGCTATACACAGACGACGTGGGCCTCAAGTACGGCATATACGTGGATGTAAAGTGTCCGGGGGCTTACAGAGGCCCCCCAATAGAGCCCATACTGCCTAAGGTAATTGAGACTTGGAGGAAGTTCTACGGCTGGCGGTCTCTAAGTAGGTCCTAGGCCCTCGCGCATGTAAACGCCTCTGTACTCGCTCTCCGGCTTAGACTCGAGCCTTATGAATATCAGTTGCACTATTCTAGCGTCCTTCTCGAGGACTATGCCGTAGGGGTTCTCGACGATTAAGAGGCCCTCGCCCTTGCCCTCGTAGCCCGGGTCCCAGAGCGCGCTTACCACCGTGGCCCCCATCCTCATGAGGCTAGAGCGCGGGAGGCCTATCGCTACGCAATCGCCCGGGACCCTCACCACTTCGTTGTACCTGACCCTGTAGGCCCCTCTCTCTAAAAACAACTTCCCACTATCGTCGAACCCCAACTTCTCGACATCCGGCAACACCCTGGATTCGTTGGAGAAGCCCAAGAACCCGCGCCCCCTAAACCTATAGACCTCGCCTACCGTCAAGTCTACTCCTGCGGGTTGGACTTGTATCGCACCATCTAGTAGCCCCAAGACTGCGCCTATCTTCAAAATGTCGTGTCCGGGAATCACCATACCTCTTCATCCTCCATTTTCACTCTAGTAGTGGGGAGTAGTTTTAATTGCTCTGAGGTCCTTCGAATCCACCGGTTAGCATTTAGATTAACGGAAACCTCAAAATCTTCGACCTCTAAACAGTATAAACATGGGTTAAAGAAGATCTCAGAGTGGGGGGACCATCTTGAACAAAATGGGGATAGTCTATGGCGACGTTTACTTGAAGTACAACTTCGGGAGGGGGCACCCCCTCAATCCGTACCGCGTTAAGCTATTCTTCGACTTGCTTGGGCGCTACGGGCTGTTGGAGAGAGTAGAGCACGCGGAGCCAAGAATGGCCTCAGAGGAAGAGCTCATGCTCGTTCACAGTCGAGAGTACATAGAGAGAGTGAAGAGGTTGAGCGAGAGGGGCCACGGAATGCTGGACTTCGGCGACACGCCGGCCTTTAAGGGGATGTTCGAGGCCTCGTGCTACTTGGTCGGGGGAACGCTCGTCGCCGCCGACATGGTGATGAGCGGGAGGCTCTCTCACGCCTTCAACCCAGGGGGAGGGCTCCATCACGCCGACCGCGATAGAGGCGCGGGTTTCTGCATCTTTAACGACATCGCGATAGCAACACTGTACCTTCTCGATAAGTGGAAGGTGAAGAAAGTGATGATCTTAGACATTGATGTACATCACGGAGACGGCACGCAGTGGATCTTGTACTCAGAGCCGAGGGCATTGAAGGTTGACTTCCACGAGTCTGGCCTCTATCTCTATCCCGGGACGGGCTTCGTGGACGAGGTGGGTGAGGGCGAGGGCTACGGCCTCATGATTAACGTGTCGCTTCCTCCTAGGACTCACGACGACGCCTACCTTTACGCCTTCAAGGAGATAGTCCCCGTGCTCGCCGAGGAGTTCAAGCCTGATGTAATAATCCATCAGTGCGGCGTAGACGCGCACTTCGAAGACCCTCTAGCGCACTTGGCCCTCACGACGAGGGCCTACGCCGAAATAGCGGATACCATGCACGAAATAGCTCACAAGGTAGCTGGCGGGAGGTACGTCATGGTCGGCGGAGGGGGTTATAATGTCGCGACCGTTGCTCGAGCCTGGACAATAATGGTGTCCAAGGTGCTAGGCGTTGAACTACAGAACGAGCTCCCTCAGGAGTGGGTCGCCGAGTTCAAGAACTTAATTGGCTATGACCCGCCCAAAACGCTCCACGACACTTCTAGACCGCTCATAAGCGAGGGGGTCTGGAGGTCAATAATGGCAGACGTTGAGCACATAGTTAAAGAGATTAAAAAGCGGTTTCCGCACTTCTTCAAACGATAGCGCTACTAAGCAACGGGCCCTATGGCGTTGTATCCTACCATCTTGTTTATCCTATCAACTTCTTCGTCGACGTACCTCTGCACCTCTGCAACCTCCTCGTCGGTCAAGTGGCTGAACCTGCCCTGCATCCTTAGGTAGTCTTTTACTGGCCTCCTCCGAGGGACTGTCACGGTGACCCTGAACTTGTCCATCTCCACTTCGTAGAGGACCCACATGCCCGTGAGCACGCCGAGCCTCGCGACCTCGACCGTCTTGCTAGGGTCGAACCTCCAACCGGTAGGGCATGGGGCCAGGACGTGTATGTAAGCTGGCCCTTCTACATCCGTCGCCTTCTTGACCTTGTTGGCGAAGTCCAGCGGGTGGGAGATACTGGCAACGGCGACGTAGGGTATCCTGTGCGCCGCGGCTATTGCCGCCATGTCCTTCTTTAACTGAAGCTTGCCCCTCCACTTAGCCCCGACGGGCGTGGTCGTGGTCCACGCCTTAAACGGAGTGGTTCCACTCCTCTGGATACCAGTGTTCATGTAGGCCTCGTTGTCCATGCAGATGTAGACGAAGTCATGTCCCCGCTCCAGCGCGCCGCTCAATGCCTGTAGGCCTATATCGGCCGTGCCGCCGTCACCAGCGAGGACGACCACGTGGATCTTCTCGTCTACGAACTTGATCCCCTTTCTCTTTAGCGCCTTGATCCCGGCTTCGATACCGCTGGCGACGGCTGCGGCGTTCTCGAATGCCACGTGAATCCAAGGGACCTTCCAAGCGGTCTCCGGGTAGACTGACGTGCTGACCTCTAGACAGCCAGTCGGGCTCACGACAATGACGTTGGGGCCCAAGACCTTCGTGACTAGCCTGGCTATGATACCTTCGGGGCACCCTTGGCATAGCCTATGCCCAGAGCTGAAGTACTCAGCCTTAGGCAGGTCCTTTATGCTCCTAAATGCGCTACTCTCCATATCCAATACCTCTGACGCCGTAATACACACAAGGCCTCTCGACGCGGCCCTTCCTCAAGGCCTTGTGCGATATCTTCACGATCTCCATTAAGTCTTTGACCGTCACGTCCCTCCCGCCCAGTCCGACAATGAAGTTCATCAACAAGGGCCTTTCTGTCTCATTGGCGAACAACGACGCTATGTCGGTAAAGAGAGGTCCGCCTATCGCTCCAAAGGATATTGCCCTATCGACTATGGCTAACATCCCAGCCCTCTCGAACTTCTCCTTCCATAGCTCTGCTGGTATGGGTCGGTAAAGCCTAGGCCTGAAGAGCCCGGCCTTTACCCCCATTTCACGTACTTTGTCTATGGCGATCTTGGCCGTGCTGGCTATGGCGCCCATGGCTATCAGTAGGACTTCGGCGTCTTCTGTCCTGTACTCCTCGTAAAGCCCATAGCTCGTCCCAAACGCCGCCTTGTACTCCTTGTCCACCTCTTCTAGCGCTTTTGGAACCCTCGTCAAGGCGTCGACTAGCTGGTACTTGAACTCATAGGCGTAGTCGGGGAGCGCCATGACCCCCATGGTTATGGGCTTGTGGGGATCTAGCACGTTGGGCCTCTCAGTTCGTGGCAAGAACTTGAGGACCTCGTCCCTCTCCCTCACCTCTACGGGCTCGTAGGTGTGACTCAGCACGAAGCCGTCATAGCACACGCACACTGGTATCAAGATGTCGTTTCTCTCGGCCAGCCTGTAAGCTTGGATTACGGCATCATGCGCCTCTTGAGCCGATGAGACGTATATTTGGATCCAGCCACAGTCTCTAGAAGCCATCATGTCTTGATAATCGCAGTGGATGTTGAGCGGCATGTTTAAGCTCCTATTGGCTATGGACATCACTATAGGTAACCTCATCGTCGAGGCTATGAAGAGTATTTCGTGCATGAGCGCCAGTCCCTGAGAGGCCGTCGCCGTGAATACTCGAGCCCCGACAGCCGACGCCCCTATGACAGCGCTTAGGGCGGAGTGCTCGCTCTCAATGGGTATGAACTCCGCGTCCAGTTCTCCATTGGCTACAAACTCAGAGATCTTCTCTACCACCGTCGTTTGAGGCGTTATCGGGTAAGCGGTTACGACATCTACGTCGCAGCTCTTAACTGCGTAGGCCACGGCGTAATTCGTAGATAGAAACGTCCTCTCCCCCATCGACCTCACCTCTTCATGGTTATCGCCTTCGGGTAGCACTCGTTGGCGCAAATGCCGCATCCCTTGCAATAGGTGTAATTGATCTTTATGGAGCCGTCTTCCTCGAGCTCTATAGCGCCGTCCGGGCAGAACACCCAACACAGGTGGCACTTCGTGCACTTGCTCTTGTCCACGACGGGCGTGAACGTCCTCCACCCGCCAGTGATGTTTCTCAGACTTGAGCCGGGCTCTGTGTTTACGCAACCTATGGGTATCTCGTACCACTTCTTGAGCTCCGTCACCTCTCAAACCCCCTCCACAACAGTCCTCTCATACGCTATGCTGAAGGCTTTGACGTTTTTTTCGGCTAACGCCGGGGAGAACTTCTTCTTTAAAATCTCAGTTACGCTCTTCGCGTTAACTATGCCGAGGGCCTTAACAACGGCTCCCAATATTGCCGTATTGACTATGGGGATGCCCAAGACCTCCAGTGCTACTGAGGTGGCATCGACCACTGCTACACCCCCTTTAAAGCTCAATTTCCTAGCTATCTCGTGGGGCCCTTGACCAGTGTTGACTATCAACTTGCCATGAGGCTTGAGCCCGGCCATCACGTTGGCCGCTTCCGCATCCAATAGGCCCTCGTCGAGGACCACTACAGCATCTGGCTCATAGATGAACGACCTGTTAAATATGGGCTTGTCATCTATTCTCGTGAAAGCTTGAACAGGGGCACCGCGCCTCTCAGCACCGAAGCTAGGGAACGCTTGGGCCCACTTGCCCTCCATCACAGCGGCTGAGGCCAATATCTCAGCGGCCGTGACGGCACCTTGCCCTCCCCTTCCATGCCATCTTATTTCTATCAACACGACCCCCTTCCAAGTCTATAGGCTTTTAGGATCGTTTTAAAGGACCACTAGAGCAGAGGATTTCATTCTATTCCTTTTCCTTTAAAATCTTCTCTCTATTTGTTAGACCGCGATTAAGAGCTACTTTTCGATTTTAATGGACTTTATAACAAGCTCCTTGCCTGCGACGAAGTCGAAGTCGGCCCCTCCACACTTCGGACAAATGCGCTTGAAGAACTTCTTCGAATCACAAGCCGGGCAAGTCAAAAACGTTAAGTGATCAATCGTTGGGGACAAGTCGCTGAGGCTTGCGTCCCATTCTTCGTTGCACTTATTGCATCGAGCCCTGGCCTTAACGACCTTCACTTCCAATTTAGCTCCCTCGACCATGGTTCCCTCACTTAAAACTTTAAACGCCAGGGAGAGCTGTTCAGGGTTTAGTAGCGTCAGCTCACCTACTTCAATAGTGACCTCTAAGACCCTCTTGGCGCCGTGCTTCGACGCCACCTCCAGCACGGCCTCGAAAATACTTGAGGCCATCGAGAGTTCATGCAAAGCTATCACGCAAGGCGCAAGAAGCTTTTTTAATCCGATACGCTGACACACTGTGCGGTAAAATAAGCTTTTTGAGGGGGTTAGAGGTCTTGGCGCTGGAGAGGCTCTCGCCCGAAGAGGCCTCATTCAGGCTCTTAGACTTCGTAATGGAGCACAGCAAGAAGTTGTGGGACTCATACAAACGCCTTGAAGAGATGATGGGGATATATCTTAAAAGCAGAGCCAACAGGAGAATCAAGGAGCTCGCTGAAGAGATTAAGAAGATAGAAAAGGAAGGGAACGAGGTCAAGCTCCGCATATTCGATTACTTGGCTAGAGTCGGAGAAGCCTTGATGTACAGGGAGGATTGGATGAGGCTTATCTTAAACCTAGACAGTCTGCTCGACTATGTTGACAGCATATCGTATCGCCTCTCAATAGCCGCCTCAAAGAAATGGTACCCGACTCCTGAGGTGGCAGAGGGTTTTGAAAGGCTCATATCGCTGGTCAACACGATGTTCAACAAGCTAAAGCAAGCGCTCTCACTGCTCCAGACGGATGCCATAAAGGTATTGGAGTTGTGCAACGAGCTCGAAGACTTAGAGGGAGAGATGGACGAACGCCATAGAGAGCTAAACTTGATGCTCCTCGAATCCAACGTGTCCATTTCAGCCTTTGTGGTCTTGTACGAAGTACTTGAGAGGCTTGAGACCTTAGCGGATCTCGCGGTTAGGACTGGAGACAACCTTAGGCTCATCGCCATGCACAGAGCCCCTTGACTCACCCCTCTTAAACAATTCGCGAAATATGTCTGCTGAGTAGAGCGCTGTGACGGACCCCGTAACAGCGACCTCGAACCACACAGCGATGGCCCTAGTCAATATCGATGCCGAAGAAGCTATTGACGGAGCAATACCCAGAGCTACGAACGTTGCCGTCATGGCGCTTTCGACTATGCCCAGCATAGCCGGTATTCCAACAGGGGCCATATATGAAAGGCTGTAGACCGGGTAGGCGATTAAAATTAGAGAATAGGGGACTTCGTAGTTGAGCGATAAAAAGACCACGTAGGGAATTGTCATAGCGGCCCCCCACTGACCTAAAAACATCACAAACGATAGGACTAAGATTTGCGGCTTAGAAAACATCTTGTCTAAAGCTTGGCAAAACTCATTAATGTTGTGCTCGACGACGGCGCTTGTTTTGTCACTCCATTTCTTGAAGGCCTTCAAGAACTTTTGAGAGGTCCTGTACATGTATTCTTGAAACATCCTTGACTTGCCAAGGTATCTCAAAAGAGGGAGGCCTATTCCGACGGCCATAAGTGCTAAGATGAGCAAGATTAGGGGTCCGACATCGTTGGACCTAGAGGATCGAAATGACATTAAGCCCAGCAATAAGAACGGTATTAAGGCCATGAGGTTCATGATCCTGTGAACTAGGACTGAAGCCAAGGTCTTGTTGAGTTCTATGCCCATCTTCTTCTTCGCTAACGTCAACCTTATCATTTCGCCCGTCACGCTAGCAGTCGGTATCATTAAGTCGCCGAATAAGCTCACGAGCGATATCGACAGGCATTCCTTGAGCGAGACCCTTTCCTCGACACTCCTTAGCAAAGCGAACCACGCGAGCCCAAATAGCAAGATGAAGGCCATTTCGAGGGGCAGAGCCAGGAGGAGTAACCAAGCGTTCGCCTTGAGGATCTCGGCGAGGACCGCTTCGGGGTTTACGATCGAGAGGTAGACAATGAGTATGCAAGCCCCTGTGACAAGTAGTAGCAAGAACCTCGCTGAACCTCTCAAGTCTGCCCCTCTCGTACGCGCGTATAACTTTAAAGCCCTAACCTCTAGACTTAAACCACTTTTGACGCGCAGTACTTTAATAAAATTATCGGGGAGAGCCGTGGAGGAGCAAAGAGCTCAGGCGCGGTTGCTGGGTGGAAGGGCCATAGTCTGGGACGTCAAGCAAGCGGCCAAGCTGTACAGAGAGGGCTTCTACGGGAAGTTTGTCGGGGTATCGAAGCCGAAGGATCAGATACCGGAGAGGCCTCTCGAGCTCTCCTTGATAGAGACCTACTACCTAGCCGAGAAGGGGAGGATAAAGGTGGTAGACGAGGAGGGCAGGGAGCTCTCCGTCCAAGAGGTCTACGAGTACGCCAAGAGGCACTACGAGGACTTCGACTACAGGTACAGGGTCTACAAGGACCTGAGGGAGAGGGGTTACGTTGTGAGGCCGGGGATGAAGTTCGGCTCCATGTACGCGGTCTACAAGTACGGGCCTGGCATAGACCACGCGCCGTTTCTAGTCCACGTAATGCCTATGGAGAGGTCCATGGATCCCGTCGAGATAATAAGGGCTGGAAGGCTCTCCCACAGCGTGAAGAAGCGCTTCATAATAGCCAGCATAGACCCCAAGAGCGGGAAAGTCGATTACTGCATATTTTCTTGGTTTAAGCCTTAAATTGGCTGGAGGAGTAAGTAGCCGAGACGTGGGGTACCTGGCATGGGGAAGATTAGGAAGATCTTAGTAGGTGTCGACGGCTCGGGCACATCGTACAGAGCGGCTGAAGTAGCTCTAGACCTAGCCAACGCCCTGAACGCTCAAGTGACAGCCGTATACGTCATACCCTCGTTGCCAGCTGATTATAGTAGGTTCTTTGACCTGAGCGCGTTGGAAGTAAATGAAGAAGAGGTGGAGAGGAAGATTATGCACGAGGTGAGGATTATGGCCATCTCTAAAGGCGTCAAGCTCGAGACGAAGATATTGAGGGGGAGGCCATCAGACATAATAGTCTCCCTAGCTGAGGAAGGCGACTACGACTTAATAGTCTTGGGGAATACGGGGCTTGGAAGCGCGTACAGGAGGGCCATGGGGAGTATCGTTAGCGAAGTAATAATCTCGACGAGAAAGCCAATTCTACTAGTAAAGTGAGTCTAGACTCCTCACATAGAAGCCGCACCTAACTCCTTATCAAGGAAACCCACCCTTAAGCGGATTACTCAATTGCTCTGCGCCATCTTTCGAAGCCTCTCTATAATCCTCTTGTTGACCTCCTCTATGCCTCCGAGGCCGTTAACTACCAATAGCTTTCCCGTTCTCCTATAATAGTCGAGTACGGGCCTTGTGCTCTCCACGTATACCCGGAACCTTTGCCTCACGACCTCCTCCTTGTCGTCTTCCCTCTGATAGAGCTCGCCTCCACATGCATCGCACTTGAGGTCCTCCTTTGGGGGGTTGAACTGTACGTGGTATACCGCTCCGCAACGCCTGCACGAAAGCCTTCCGCCCAACCTTCTCACGATTTCGTCCTCGGGCACGTCGAGATATATCGCTGCCGTGAGCTCTACCCCTCTCCTCCTCAATATCTCATCGAGCTCCCGAGCTTGTCTCACGTTCCTTGGAAACCCGTCTAGGATGAAGCCTCTTTCTGCATTGCTCCCTCTAAGCCACTTCTCGACGATCTCTATCACCACCTCATCGGGCACCAGCTCCCCCTTGTCCATGTAGCTCTTGGCCAGCCTTCCGAGCTCGCTCCCGCTAGCGACCTCAGCCCTGAGTACGTCGCCCGTGGACATGGAGGGTATGTCTAGCACCTTGGAGAGCATCTTCACCTGGGTGCCCTTTCCGGCACCTGGGGGGCCGAGGAATACAAGTCTCATGCGTAGGACCGGATAAGGCCAGCTTTTTACGCTTTTCCTCTAAGAGGTCTTCGCCGTCTCGCCGAGCACCTCATTCATGTGAGGCAGAGGCCCTCCGTGCAATTGCTCTATGAGGTTGATGGCGTCAGCTAGGAGATCTTCCCACTCAACTCCATCGCTCGCCAATCTATTGAGGAACTCTCGATACTTCGCTGAGAGTGCCTCGTCGAGGTGGTCTAGCAACTCCTCGTCGGTTATCTTGAAGACCTTCTTATCTCTAGCCACTCTGAATCGAGCGAAGTTCCTAACGGCGTGGTGTAGGCCCCTTAAACGAGCCCTCGGGCCCTCCTGCCCTCTTAGCACAACGGCTAGATCCTTCAAGCCCCAATGTTTAAGCTTCATGAGCGTGAGCCTTGTGACTTCGGGCCTTCCCTTGCACTTCAATCTCTCGTAGAAGCCGTCGTCGTAGACAGCACGACCTTCTAACCATATCATGTGGGCCAAAGGATCACCGCTGTAGTACAGCTCTAATAGTTGCTCGGCCGTGAAGACCCCTAGCTCGAGGCCTCCGCCTATCCCTTCAAATGTTTCCCCCTTTAGATCCTCAGGCCTCTCAACGACTATTAGGACGTCGACGTCGCTCACCCCTGGCTTGAACTCCCCCCTAACGGCTGAACCGAAGACTATAATGCTCCTTACCTTAAGGTCTTTGCTCTTTATTCTCTCAACGACTTTATTTACTACCACCAAAGCTTCTTCACAGATCAACACTTAACCCCGACGCGCCTCGCCGTCAGTCAAGGGCAAAGTTAAATTCGAGGAGGGCTACATATTGAGCTTTGCTCACTAAACCAGCCTCGCCCTAAGACTTGTTTAGAGGTAAAGGAAATGGCCAATCATCGGGACGAGGTCCTAAGACTTCTCGAGAAATTCTCCGGTAGCTTACCTCATATAGAGGCCCTGTACATGTACGTCAATAGGGGAGCGTTTAAAAGTCAATGCTTGGAAGAACTGGAGGCTCGATGGCCCTCGATGGGTTCTAAGGCTTGGAACGACGTGGAGGCAGAGGCATCTAAATACGAACCCCAAATTCTCGTAGGCGACCTCAAGCGCCAAGTGATAAGGGCTATCGAGGAGAGGTACGGCGACCTCTTGCTAAGGGAGGTCGAGAGGAGGGTTCAAGCGCTTGGCCCCAGCGAGCTCGCCGCTGTCGTGGCCTTTAGCAAGATATGGCTTCAAGGCATAAAGACAACAGATGAAGACGAGCTCTCGACGATTATCGAAGCGTGCCTAGGCACTCGCGGCTCAAAAGCTGTAGAGGTCCTGTGGAGGACGGGCCTTATAAACAGGGCCCATAGGCCCGCCGTCTCAAGATACATGCCTAAGGTCTACGTGCCAAGCTACCTCGAACCCTTGATCGAGAAGTGCGCCCAAAACCCCTTGCCCCTTCAAGTAAACGTCAAGGCCCTCCTCGAGGAGGCCTTAGCCGAGGACCCCTTCAAGGCATGCGCCGCGGTTTACGGAGCCGATCAACTAATAGACGAGCTGGTGAAGGTGACGTTAGGCCTTTCGCTCAGATCGGTGCTCTACAGGTGGAACATCAAGGGGCTTATGAAGGCTGGGAGGGCTTGCCCGTTGCTGACGAGCGAGATCGAGAAGGCTTGGAGGGAAATGGTGGAAAGTACTTTTTCGAGGACTTTGAAGAGATTGAGCGAGGCCTTCAAGTCCCTTAACTACGAATATATAGTGGCTTACGACGCTTACATAAAATTACCAGTGCTCTACGGCTATAGCGACGGCCTGGTCATGGCGATCATATTCATGCCTGCAATATTGCCGTTGGCTCACATTAGAAGCTTCAGCCCAGACGCCTTAAAGGTGATCTTCACGTACAACTTGAATGTACCGCCTCAAGAAGCACTAAACGTCCTCAGATTGTCATCCATAGCTTGGGTGAGAGGCGACGAAGAAGTCGTCGTCTACGCCAAGGAGGGCCTAGCCGTCTTAGAGGAATTGCTTAAGGCAGGTGGCCTCAAAGTTGTCGTGCAAGCAAGCTCGTGATCTATACGTGGGCCTCGACGAAGCTGGTCGGGGCAGTTGCGTTGGACCGCTAGTCGTATCACTCGTGGCTACCGACGAAGCTGGTCTAAGGGCCCTCGCAGAGCTCGGTGTAAGGGACAGCAAGAAGCTCACACCGAGCCGAAGGCTCGAGATGTTCCCAGAGATACTGCTACGCTCAACGTACGTGGCGGTGAGGGCTGTGCAACCGCAAGTCATAGATTCTCACAATGTCAGCCACCTGACCGCGAAGGCTATGTGCTCTCTCACGGCCTCCCTCGCCAAGCGATACTCGATCAAGAGGGTCGTCGCTGACTACGTCAACCCCCCAAAGAGGCTTCAAAGGCTCTTGAGAGGCCTCTTACGCCCTGAGGTCGAAGTGCTGGTGGTGGAGGACGCTGATGACAAGTACATCGAGTGCATGGCTGCCTCCGTAGTCGCTAAAGTGGTGAGGGACAACGAAATTGCCAAGCTCAGAGACGTCTACGGCGTGAGAGGTAGCGGCTATCCATCGGACCCGGAGACGCTGGAGTGGCTCATGAGCAAGGCCTCGCAGGGAGCACTGCCGCCGTGCGTCAGAAGGTCCTGGAGGACCATCAAGAGGATTCCTCTGGGCGAAGGTCTCGATCGCTGGCTCGGAAGAAGTTGATGTGCCTAGAGACCAGCTCCTTAGCGGCCTCCTCTATCTCCTTCTTGATCTCATCGCTCATGAACTTGTCCTTGTAGTCGGGAGGCAACAAATCCCATTCGTTGTACAGGTACCGCAACGGCGAGCTGAACGTCTCAAATATCTTCCCCCACACGTAAACGACCCTGTCTCTCGGGATTCCGCACTCGTCGACGAGCTTGGAGGCCACGTCCCACGCCAGCTTGGCTATCGTGAAGTAGTAGCTCTTGGCGTACTTGAGGAATGCTTGGAAGTCTGGCGAGTCGGGTATTATCGGCTTAGCAGGCCTGCTCAACCTTTAGACCCCCTCGTAGTTTAACTGCTACAAAGCTTATATGTGTAGGGTTTAGCTGGAGCCCAGAGGTCAATCACTTGCGCCTCAGAGCTAGGCCTGCTTCAGGGCTCGAAGAAGTCGTGTTCCCCAAGGAGATGCTCGAGGGCCTCTTCTGCATGGCCAAGGACGTCCACCCTCGTGAGATATTCCTACTCTTACGTGGTAGGGTGAGTAACCGTAGCGCTCATGTCGACGAGCTGGTCTTCCCGCTAGGCACGACATTTGGGCTGGGCTTTTCGGGCTTCCAGCCCCACAACCTGCCGCTGGATCTCTCGATAATCGGTAGCTTGCACTCCCACCCCTCGGGCTCGCCAAAACCGTCGATCCGGGACTTGCACAACATCTTTGGGATCGTTATGGTTATCCTAGCTTACCCCTACAATCTCTCATCCACATCGGCCTATGACAAGTCGGGCAAGCTGCTTAGAGTGAAAGTCGTGTAGTAAAGCAAGTCGCCTACCGACTAAGATCTATCGAAGGGCGAAGCGAGTTGTTAACCATCTGTACTTTGGTCGACGACGCGGTCGCATCTCGATCGCCGAGATGGACCTTAAGGCGCCGTTGCCAAGGCTCGTCGCTGATAGGACTAAAACGTTTAACTTGCACGTTTTCTTAAAGTTAATTGCGAGGGAGTTTTTCCATGCCAGGCGTCGTAAGATTTGGGGTATCCTTGCCACCCGATGTGGCAAGGGAATTCGATGAAGTGGCGAGCAAACTAGGCTATAAGAACAGGTCGAAGGCCATTCTCGATGCCATAAAGTCGTTCTTGGCCGACATTAAGTGGACAGCCGGTGGGAGCGAGAAGGTCGTGGGCTCGCTCTCCTTCCTGTACGATCATGAAGTCAAAGGTCTCGAAGAGTACTTGACTGACGTAGAACACGAGTTCAGGTCCATCATAACCGCCACCCTTCACGTTCACGTCACGGAGAAGCTGTGCCACAAGATCATCGCAGTTGAAGGACCGGCCGAGGAGATAAAAAAGCTGGCCTTGAAGATAATGTCGAAGAAGGGCGTTGAACAGTTGAAGGTAAATGTGGCTACGCCCTAGTCATGATAAGTAAGCCTAGAGTGCCTGCTAAGACTAAGAGCGCGGCTACTACGGCGCCTACCGCTATCGCCACGAGGGAGCTCTTGGGTCTAAGCCCGAGCACGTGGGCCAGCAGGGAGCCTGTCCAAACGCCGCTTCCGGGCAAGGGCACGGCCACGAAGAGCGCCAGCCCCAAGAGTCCGTACCTGTTTATGTACCTCTCCCCCCTCTTCCTCACCCTGAACAGCAAGTTGACGTATACCGACGCGAGCACGCGCTTAAGCCACCAGTCATCGTCTTTTAGAGCCCAACTCTCTAGGCTCGACAAGCCCCACAACAAGAAGGGCGCCGGTAATAAGTTGCCGAGGAGCGAGACCGCGAGGACGTCTGGTATTGGAAGGCCGATCATAGCTCCATAAGGTATCGAGACTCTAGTCTCCAGCACAGGCGACATAGCTAAGATAAGCACTTCTACGAGACCCTCGAGTTTTTGAAAACTCACGGCTCTGTGATAGGCCCCCTAAGGCATAAATTTTGCTCAAGAGAAGACAACTCTGGAGAGGGAGTCATTTTGTCCTCTACGCCAGTATATGACATAGCGACGAAGAAGGTCATAACCACAGCGCCCTATGAGAGCCTCGCCGTCGTGAGAGACCTAATGATAAGGAACAACATCAGTAGGGTCGTCGTGGCGGAGGAAGATAGACCCGTTGGTTTGGTCACGAAGAAGGACATTGTCAAGTTCTTGGCAATTGACAGCACCGACAGGAGCTTGCTCGAAATACCCGTCTCGGAGGTGATGAGCGCAAACCTCGTTTTAGTGAGGCCTGATGTTGACGTCAGGACAACGGCGAACATCATGCTGGACAACGACATAAGCTCTCTGTTATTGGTAGACAAAGAGCGCCTCGCGGGCATAGTGACGAAGACGGACATATGCCGCTACTATGCCGAGCGTTGCGAGGACGTCTTTAGGGTGAGGGACTTCATGACTAGAAACGTAATCTACGTTAAGCCCAAGCACTCGCTCTTCAGGGCGATGAACTTGATGATCAAGCATAACATAAGCAGGGTCTTGGTGTTAGGCGATGATGGCAAGCCTATAGGCATAGTGACCCTCACCGATCTCACCTTCTATACGTCGTCCCTCCGACCCGTAAAGCATCAAACCTTCGAGACCATCCCTTCGTCGTTGATATTGACGATTGAGGAGGTCATGACCAAGAACCCGATAACTGTACGGGAAGACGACGACCTATGCGTAGCCCCCAGGCTCATGCTCGAGAAGGGGATAAGCGGATTGCCGGTCGTCGACGAAGAGGGGAAGTTGTGCGGGGTAATAACCAAGAGCGACGTGGTCAAGGCAGTGGCAAGCCTTGGATCTAGGTAGCGCTCAAGCTCCAGAGCTCGTCAGCGAGCATCTTCAAGAAGACGCCGACGTCAGAGACCACGCCCACGGCGTGGGCGGTCCCTCGATCTAGCAATTTGATTATGGTCGCCGGGTTTATGTCGACGCAGACGACCTTGACAGTCGCCGGCAACATGTTCCCAACGGCTATCGAGTGCAACGTCGAAGCGAGCATTAAGACCATGTCGACGCCCTTGAGGTGCTCTCTATAGGCCTTCTGGGCCTCTACCACGTCTGTTATCACGTCGGGGAGGGGTCCATCGTCCCTTATGGAGCCCGCGAGGACGTAGGGGACCCCTCTGACTATGCACTCATACATGATCCCCTTGTTTAGGACCCCCTTTTCTACGGCGGCTCTCAGCGAGCCAGCCTTTAGTATCTCGTTTATGGCCGCTAAGTGGTTTCTATGCCCCTTGGGAGATGCCACCCCTTCGTCGACCTTAATCCCTAGGCTCGTCCCGAACAGCGCGTACTCGACGTCGTGGACCGCGAGGGCGTTCCCGGCCAACAGTACGTCGACGTAGCCGAGCCTAATGATCTTCGCCAGAGCTGGTGCTCCGCCTGTGTGGACAACGGCCGGCCCCGCCACGACGGCGATCTTGCCACCTCTGCGCTTCACGTCGTGCATCTCTCTGGCTATGTGCTTGACTATCGACGTCGAGGGCTTCTCGGGCGAGACCTTGCTGCTCATGAACTCAAATATCTTCAAGCTCTCGCGAGGCCTCTCCGGAGGCCTGACCCTAACCCCCCTCTCGCCGACGACTACTAAGTCCCCCCTCTTGAGTTCTCGAAGAGGAACGCACCGGGCCCTCTTAGACTGAGGGTCTACCACTATGACCTTGTCCATCATAATGTCCTCGACCGGTATCCAAGACCCTTGATAGAATACCTCAGTGGGGTAGTTGGTCGTTGAGTAGA
>Ga0105154_1000502_pt1 | contig 16992 bp, 17 predicted proteins | sample SSWtaG_FD_89672 | JGI IMG/M metagenome (GOLD analysis project Ga0105154, IMG submission 89672) | Hot spring microbial communities from Sandy's Spring West, USA to study Microbial Dark Matter (Phase II) - SSWsed_matched | ecosystem: Environmental > Aquatic > Thermal springs > Hot (42-90C) >... | reverse complement strand
GGCTGGGGACGTGCGGCGGGCTCACCGAGAGGGTCAAGGTGGGCGACGCTGTAGTCGCGCTGGGCGCCATCTACCAGCCCGGCGGGACGCCCGGAATGTACGCCCCCAGCATGTGCTATCCGGCCGTCGCCGACCCGGAGGTCGTGATCGAGCTGGAGAGGGGGTTGAGGGAGGAGGGGTTCAACGTGCACCGGGGCATCGTGGCGTCGAGCGACGCCTTCCACGCGGAAGAGGCGAACCTCGGCGCGTGGAGCTCGGTGGGAGCGATAGCCGTGGAGATGGAGTGCGCGACGATCTTCACCGTGGCGCGGATCAGGGGGATGAAGGTGGGGGCGGCGCTGCTCGTCATCGACAACCTCGCGACAGGCGAGTTCTTCGAAGCGGGCGCCGAGGAGCGCAAGAGGCTCGAGCTCAAAGCGGCGAGCGGGGCGCTAAAGGCCCTCGTCGGCATCCAGCTGTAGCAAGGACGGGGCGCTTGCGCTAGCTCAGCAGCGTGGCTCTCAACCCCTCTTTCCCCGCCGTTTCCGCCTGCTCCTCATCGCACGTCGCTAACTCTAGGTTCTTTCTTTTCGCCATCGCTACGAAGAGCGCATCGTAAACTGTTATGTTGTTCCTCAAAGCTATTTCGAATGCTTCCACTAAATAGTGCTCTTGAGATTCTACGGGGAAAGGCTTACTCTCCACGAGATCCCTGATGATCCTCACAGCGATCTCGTAGCTCATCCCACTCGAAACGAATTTCCTAATCTTAATTCTCCAAGCTAGCTCCTCCAAGAACTTCTTAACTTCCTCATCGATGTTGATTCCACCCTCTTCCAATCTCTTTTACCTCTTTAGGGCTCCTGATACTGACCACGGTGCCTATAAACAGTACTGTTAAGCAGGGTGTAAACGTCTATATAAAGCTGCACTTCGCGGTACGAGCTGCAGGAGCTGCTTTAACACGCTCAACGGGGTAGTACATTAAAGCAGCACAACTACGTGTGAGGGTCTCTCCCCTTGGTCCGCGAGCCGCCGCTTCCCTCGAGCCAGGCGTGAAAGTTTCGGGGTTTGTGGTATGGGGGAGGTTAGCGGTTCGCTTCCCGCCACTCATCCATTCAACAAAACTTCCGCGTAACTCCAGCCAAGAAATGTTGACTGATGGCAACGTGAGCGAACACTCCGACAAGCTCAATAAGCGATTTGCATCCTTTCCTTAGCAGCGGAATCCGTGTTGCGTCGAGGCTTTGGACAGCAGCTGCGCATTAACCATTTACCTCCTTCGCAGCTGAAGAGACCTTAGCGCGCTAGCGCAGGAAGCTTGAGCTTAAAGCGGTGAACGCCGGAAGCCCTCGCTAGGATCCCGCTGTAGCGCGCCGTTGAAAGCACGCGTGAACAGTGCCGCAACATCGTGTAACTAGGTTAAGAGTGCTGCTAGCGGAACGTGGAGCTGTAAAACGCTTGAACAGCGTGCTCGCTTCGCGCAGCTTGCGTTAACCATTTCTACCTCCGGCAGCGCGTAGGAGGACGTGAAAGCGGGATTGAATCTTTGGACATTGATCGGCTTCTCCCAGGAAAAGCGTCCCGACCTCGTCTGGGCTGTTAGCACGGCGAAGGAGATCGGCTACGACGGGGCCGAGGTCGTGTACGACGACGGGCTCCTCGACCCTAGGACGATCACGAAGGAAGAGAGGGAGCGGATCAAGGGCGTCGGCCTCGAGATCCCCAGCGTGGCGACCGGCGTCTTCTGGAGGTACAACCTGGGCTCGCCCGACGAGAGGGAGCGGAAGACTGGGCTTGAGTACTTGAGGATGGGTCTCGAGCTCGCGAGGGACTTGGACGCCAAGGTGCTCCTCGTGGTGCCTGGGGTCGCTAGGCCCGAGGTGCCTTACGAGGACCTCTACGAGAACGCGAAGAAGTCGCTGAAGGAGGCAGCGAGGTGGGCTGAGGAGCTGGGCGTCACGATAGGGGTCGAGAACGTCTGGAACAAGTTCCTCTACAGCCCGCTGGAGTTCAGGAGGTTCCTCGACGAGGTGGGCTCCGACTACGTCAAAGCATACTTCGACGTAGGCAACGTGGTCGCGATCGGCTACCATGAGCACTGGACCCGCCTGCTCAAGGGCAGGATCGCGATGGTCCACGTGAAGGACTTCGACGTGAACGTCGGCAACATCAGGGGGTTCCGCCACGTCGGCAGGGGGAGCATCGACTGGCCGAAAGTTATCAGGCTGCTCAGGGAGGCGGGTTACGACGGCTTCCTCAACGTCGAGTGTCCGCCCGAGTTCTACCCGGACCTCGAGCGGCCGAGGTACCCGGAGGACGGCATCAGAGCCGCCAGGGACAACCTCGAAGCGTTGAGGAGGCTAATCGGCGGCAAACCCTAAACTCACCATTTTTCCATTCCATTCTGTTCTTTTTTAGGCGCACCGGCCGAGAACAGGCTCAGGGGTACTCACCGCTCATCACGGTCAGCAAGGCGCTTTTCTTCACAGCCCGAGGGCTAGCTTCTCGCGGGAACTTTTAAGCCTTCTCTGTTAAACCATCTTAGCATGATGAACATAATTTTGTTAAAGCCTCACCGCCCAACCCTCCCGTGAGAGGACGTTCGAAAGTTGTGGCCTTCACCAGCTTGGGTGCCGCGCTCTACGCGGTTGGAGCCTACGCTACAGCGTACATCCAGAGCCCATGGGGGATGGGGCAGTTCAGGCCGGCGGTGATCGTGCCCAGTCTCTTCGCGGTGCTCTTTGGCCCCCTTGTCGGCGGGCTCAGCGCGGCCCTAGGGACGCTGGTGGCGGACTCGCTGAAGCACATGATCCTTTACATCCCTAGCCTGGTAGCGGCTGTTCCCTCCAACTTCGTTGCGTTCTACACGTTCGGGAAGCTGCTCAAGGGCAGGTTCCGCTGGCCGAGGTTCATCGCGTCCTCCTTGCTGGCGTTGGCGGTGGGGAACGGGATGTGCGCCGCGCTGTACACGCTTTACAAAGCGGCAATCGGCGCCATACCTGCCCAGCTGGTACCGGGCCTCGTTGTGGGCTTAACTGTCTGGTGGTTCTCGACAATGCTGCCTTTCCAGCTACTAGCCGTGCCCCCTGTCCTTAAGGCTCTGGCTAAGGCGCTGCCGCAGCTGATCCCGGGGGACGTTAGGCGCGAGTGCACTGAGGGCGTTACCCCGAGGAGGGAGCTGGCGCTGGCGCTCTCCCTCACCGGAGCGCTGGCGGCTAGCGTGGCGCTACTCACAGCCCTCTCGCAGCACGCGGCCTCTCTCTTCGTCGGGGGGCTCCCTGCCGCTGCCAGGGAGGTCGTCAAGTCGCTCATCGTGGCGATGTTCTCGACAACCGCCGCCGCGCTACTAGCAGCGGGCGTTCTCGTCGCGTTGCGCAGGCGGGATTGAGCGCGCTACCTTCTTTAACGTAAGCCTTGGACCTTTAGCTGATGGGGGAATTGATACGAGTTTACAGGCCCGGCGACGAGGAGCGTATCGCGTCCCTGCTCAGGGAGTGCTTTAGCACGTTCAAGAACTACGGCTTGGACGGGAACAAGTGGCTCGAGTACGCCAAGCTCAACGAGGGCTTCAAGCTCGAGGGCGCTTACCTGCTCGAAGTAGACGACACGCTGGTGTCGCACGTGCAGGTGGTGGAGAAGCGCCTGCGCACAGCCGCTGGCCTGCTCGGGACCGCGGGCATCGCGAACGTCTCAACCCACCCGAGCTGGAGGGGGAGGGGCTACGCGACGAAGCTGCTTGGCAGGGTGATGGAGGACTACAGGGCTAAGGGCTTCCCGCTCACCGCGCTCTTCACGGGCTACGCCAGCGACCCGCAGAGGATCTACAGGAGGCTCGGCTACGTGGACGTCTGCACGGACAGGACGTGGGCAGCCCCCATCGAAGACGCTAAGCGCGCGGCTCAGAAGGTGCGGTGGATCGAAGTCAGAGAGGCGGAGGAGAGGGATCTAGACCGGTTGGTTAACGTCTACGAGGCTGCGGGCGAGCGCTACACGGGCTGGCCCCCAAGGCCGCGCAGCGAGTGGGTCGAGAAGCTCTTCAAGCGGACAGCCTACCACGCCTTCTTCTACGTGGAGCGAACCTCGGGGAGCTTCGTGGTGGCTGAGGAGGGCGGCGAGGTGCTTGGCTACGCCGTAACTGGGAGGGTGCCGTGGAACCCGAGGGAATTCGCAGTATCGGAGCTTGTAGCCGCCTCGGACAGGAGCGACGCGCTGGCGGCGCTCTTCTCGTACGCCGTCGCGAGGGCGGAGGAGGCGGGTGCCCGGGTTCTGCGCGCGGCGACGCCGCCGGAGCCGCCCTACTCCGAGCTGCTGAGGGTCTTCCAGCCGCAGGGGGGTGGCGGGGTCTTCATGAGCGAGGTGCTGAACTTCAGGGCGCTGGCGCAGGGAGCTGCCGGGAGAGCCGCCAAGCGGCTGGTCGAGCCGGTGGCGCTGGAGCTAGCGTACAGGGGCGAGAGCGCGGCTTTCAGAGTTGGAGGGGGCGAGGCTTCGCCGCACGAGGGCGAAGCGCACGCGCGCGTGGAGCTGGACCCCACGGCCTTCAACAGGCTCCTCTTCGGCCGTTGCAGCGCGCTCGAGCTGCTGCTCAGCTCGACCGTGAAGAGCATGATCCCACTGAGCAAGGTGCTGGAAGCGCTCGAAGCGATGTTCGAGCCCAAGCCGCTGCACATATGGCCCCTGGATCACTGGTAGCCGTCACATTGGAATCTTCCTTCCACGCCGTGCTCGCAGGGCACTAGTCGCCAAGAGCCCCTACGCTGAGGGGCGCGCGCAGCAGCTGCTGCTAAGCGCTTCGTGCGATGACGCCTGTTACCTCTCGCGCAGCTCGGTTTCTTTAGCGTCCGTCGCCGACGCAGCCACTAAGGTTAGCGCGCTGCTCGAAGAGGCGCGCGTAGCCAAGGTCGCCGACTTCCTGAAGGCGAAGGCGGAGGAGGGGCTTGCGTGATCCTCGTCACCCACGAGCCCAGGCACCTTCAGCTGCTCAGCGGGAGGGTCGTCGTCCTGAGGGAGAGGAGGGTGCTGAGGGTGGTGGAGAGCTGGAGGGAGGTGTGCGAGTTCCTCGAGCGGAATCTGTACGAGGTCACGATTGTGACTGAGGGAGGGGATCTAGGGCCCTGGAGAAGGTGGTGGGCGTCGAGCGCGCGCGACGGTGGAGGTAGGGTCGAGGTACGTGCTCAAGGTGAGGTGCAAGGTCGCCGCGATCAACGACCTCGTTGAGGCACTGATAGGGACAGGGACGAGGATCCACAGGGTCGAGTACGATGAGATAAGCCCGCTCTTCGAGCCATGAGGCGCTACTTGGCGATCATCAGGGAGGCGCTCCCCTTCGCGACAGCCGCGCCGGTGTCCGGGCAGCGCACATGGTGGGCTCGCTAATCGAGGTCGCGGTCGTCGCCACCGCGCTGAAGGCCATGCTCGGGCTCGACTACGCGTCGAGCGTCACGGTCGCGATGATTGTCGCTGGGGCGTCCCCGCCGCGGCGTACCTGTGGACCTTCAGGATCCCGCAGAGCGTGGCCCTCGAAGCGCCCCCGCCGCCCGGCGCGCTGCGGCGCTTGGAGTACCTCGTGCAGCTGCTCATCGGGCTGGCGCTCAGCCCGCTCTACGTGCTCGCCCTGACGGTCGCAGCCGCCGCGCTGGGCGTCGCCCACTAGGAGGCGCTGAACCCCCTGCACATCGCCGCTCTCTCGATCCCGCCGATGCTGAACAGGGGCGGCGTGAGCAGTCTCCTGGAGTACCTCCGCGCGATCGCTCTCACGCGCCTGCGCGTGGGCTACTACATGTGGGGGCCTCCCGCGACCGCGAGGGAGGTCGCGGGCGCCCTCTTCGAGGTCATGTGGTCCCACGTCTTGCACAGCGTCGTGTTCACCGTGCTCACCCCCGTCTACCACTCGCTGAGCGCGCTGAGCCCCTGGCTCCAAGCTCTTGCCGCGGCCCTCAATCCCTACGCCTTGCGCATCGGGGTCGCGAGGTCCATCCTCGCGGGAGGTTACGCGCCGCCGAGCGCGCTGCTCGCGCTCACCACCCTTTCCGCCTTCTGGCTGAGCGTGCGCCTGGCGCTAGCTGGACACGTGGGGGGTTGAAGAGGGAAAAGAAAAAAGGAAATCACTTGAGCGGGAGCTTGACGGGCTCGCCCCTCTTGTGCGACTCGTAGGCTGCTAGCGCGACCTCCAGCGCCTTGTAGCCGTCGTAGCCGGTGGCTCTCGGCGGGCGGTCCTCGAGCACGGCGTAGACGAAGTCCCTTATCATGTTGTAGTCGGCGTCGGGTCCGAAGTAGTGCCACGTGAGCGGTCTGCCGTCCACGACCACGTTGATGCAGGATCGGAAGGCGTCCACCACGATGTAGCCGTCGGTGCCGAAGATGCCGAGGTACACGTCGCCCCAGATCGGCCAGCCCTCGTGCCTCGACCAGCTGCAGTCGATGCTGCCGATGACCCCTCCCTTGAACCTCAGCGAGATGAGCGCGCAGTCCTCGGAGCGGAGTTCGCTCCTGATGTTCTTCCCGATCACCGCGTAAACCTCGTCAACCTCGTCCTTCGTGTACCAGCGCATCAGGTCGGCCGTGTGGACGGTGTGGTCCATCACCGCGCCGCCGCCCGCGAGCTTGGGGTCGTCGAACCAGAGGCCGGGGAACTTGCCGTGGTTAGTCGTCGTAATCGCCAGCACTTTGCCGACCGCGCCCGCGTCCAACATCCTCTTGACCGCTACCGTGGCGTCGTGCCAGCGCATCACGAAGGCCTGCTGCAGCTTGACGCCCGCCTTCTCGGCCGCCTTTATCATGCGCTCGGCGTCTTCGAGCGTGGTGGCGAGCGGCTTCTCGACAATCATGTGCTTGCCCGCTTCCGCTGCCGCGACCGCGAGCTCCGCGTGCTTCGCGTTCTCCGACGCTATGATCACCGCGTCGATGTCGTCGCGCTTCAGCAGCTGGTGGTAGTCGCTGTACGCGTCCTTGACCCCGTACCGCTCCGCCGCCCCCCTCAGCCGCTGGGGGTCGTCGTCGTAGATCGCGACGAGCTCCGCCTCCTTGAGCTCCTTGACCACCCTGGCGTAGCTCCAAGCGTGGATGTGCGCGAACGAGAGGATCGCGAACCTGAGCTTCCTCATAGCACCTCACCTGTGAGCGGGAGCCTAACGGGTTTGCCCTCGTCGACCGACTTTAAGGCTGCGAGTACCACTTCCAGCGTCTTCTTAGCCTCCTCGCCCGTCACAGCCGGCTCCTTGTCCTCGATGACGCACTCGTAAAAGTGCTTAACCTCCTTGTCGTAACCGTCCTCGTCGAAGGGCGTGAAGGCAGCAGGTGGGGCGTTCGGGTGGAAGACCCTCAGCGCGGCGGGGCTCTGGTTGTCGACCGTCAGCATGCCCTTCGTCCCGACGATCTCCAAGTAGGTCGTGAAGGGGAAGCCCGGCGGCTGGATCCAAGACCCCTCGACGTAGGCGATGGCGCCGCTCTTGAACTTGAGGATCGCGTGCGTGTAGTCGTGGGTTGTGGCGTCCCGGGCCTTCAAGGTGCCCCCCCTTGCGTACACCTCTTCGACCTCGCCGAGAGCCCATCTGAGCCAGTCCACGTCGTGTATGCTCATATCCACGAAGACCCCGCCGCTAAGCCGGCGATCCTTGTGCCAGAGGGCCCACTCGGGGAAGGGGGACTGCCTGTAAGCCCTAGCGATTCTCGGCTCGCCGAGCAGCCCGCTGTCCACGATGCGCTTCGCCTCCACGTACTCCGGCCAGAAACGCAGGACGTGAGCGACCATGAACTTGACGCCGGCGCTCTTCGCGGCTTGGATCATCTCGTCGGCGTCCCTCAGCCTCAAGGCGATCGGCTTCTCCACCAGCACGTGCTTACCGCTCTTCGCGGCGGCCACGGATATCTCCCCGTGCGTGTAGGTGGGCGTGCAGACGTCAACGATGTCGACCTCATTCATGTCCAAGACCTTCGTGTAGTCCGTGAACCTGTAGGGGATCTTGTAATCCTCTGCCAGCTTCTTGGCCCTACCCTCGATGATATCGACCGCAGCCACGAGCCTAGCCCCTTTGACCTTGCTCCAAGCGCGCGCGTGGACTGTCCCGATGAAGCCGCAGCCGACGATCGCTACCCCTAGCTCCCCCATCGGGAGCCTGTATGTAGTTGAGGTAAAAATAGCTAGCGCAAGCGAGGCTTAAATGACCGCCTTCGCCGCGCGTTCAGGATGGTCGAGGAGCTGATCCGGCTGGATGTCGCCCAGCTCGAGAGAGTGTACAGGCAGAGGGAAAGAGCGGTTGAGGCGAGGGTTAAGCTGCCCTTCGCGCTCAGGCTCGATGGCGTTGGATTCGGGCGGGCTCTGAAGGGCTACGCGGAGCCGAGGGACAAAAGGGTTCACAGGGCTCTGGTGCAAGGGGCTTCGGAGCTCGTCAAGCGCCTGTCGGCGAGCGGGGCTTACGTCGTGAGCGACGAGGTGAACGTGCTGCTGCTGGGCCCCTCGCTCCCCTACGCTGGCAGGGTGGAGAAGCTGGTCAGCATCTCCGCCTCTCTGCTCTCGGCCGTCGTCTCCACGCTGCTCGGCCGCCAGCTCGTCTTCGACTCGCGCGTCGTCCCGCTGGAGAGCGCCGAAGACGCGAAGAGGTACGTCGCGTACAGGGCTAGGGTGGGCTTGAACAACTTCGTGGGCTCGATGCTGCACAAGCTGGGCGCCGAGCTTGCGGGCGTGCACCTGACGGAGCGGGTCGCGAAGCTGGAGAGCCTCGGTGTGCGCCTGGCCGAGAGGCCGGCGTGGGAGTGGGGTGGCTCGTCCGTGTTCTGGAGACTCGGAGGGAAGAGGGAGGTCGCTGTCGAGGACGGCCCCTGGAAGCTGTTCGAGGCGATCGAGGAGTACGCACGCGCGCCCGAGCTCGCGCGCTAAAAGCAAAAAGCATATAAGGTGGTGCTACAGAAGTGAGCACCCTTGCGCGCGGGTGATGCGTATTGCTCAAGCCCGAGTAATCAAGCCGCGAGCTGACCCAGAGAAGGTTGCCCTCTTGAGGCGGATCGAGGAGAAGTGGCAGCGGCGGTGGGCTGAAGCGAGAACCTTCGAGCCCGAGCCTGTCGACGGGAAGCCGAAGTTCTTCATCACGTTCCCCTACCCCTACGTGAACGCCTACCCGCACCTGGGCAGCGCGTTCACCGCGTTGCGGAACGACATCATGGCGCGCTACAAGCGGATGAAGGGCTTCAACGTGCTGTTCCCGCAGGGCTGGCACGCGACCGGCAGCCCCATCGTCGCCGCAGCCCTGCGCGTGAGGGAGGGCGACCCGAAGCAGATCGGCATACTGAAATCGATGGGTATACCCGAGAGCGAGATCCCGAAGTTCGCGGAGCCCGAGCACTGGGTCCGCTTCTTCTGCAAGGAGTGGAAGAGGGACTTCCAGCGCTTCGGGCTCTCGATCGACTGGAGGAGGGAGTTCCACACGACCTACCTCAACCCGCCCTACAGCAAGTTCATCCAGTGGCAGTACAACAGGCTGCGCAGGAGGGGGCTCATTGCCAAGGGCACGCACCCCGTCGTCTGGTGCCCGAAGGAGGGCAAGGTGGTGGGCGACCACGACCGGCCCGACGAGTACGCCGGGATAGGGCCGGAGGAGGTGGCGATCATCAAGTTCCGCGGCGAAGACGGGCTCGTCTACCCCTGCCTCACCTACAGGCCTGAGACCGTCTACGGGGCCGTCAACGTGTGGGTGAGACCCGACTGCGAGTACCTGATCGCGGAGGTGGACGGGGAGCTGTGGGTGCTCGGCGAGTACGGGGCGAGGGAGCTCGCCGACCAGAGGCACGCAGTGAGGGTGGTCAGGAGGGTGCGCGGCAGGGACCTAGTGGGCAGGTGGGTCCTAAACCCGGTGACTGGGTGGCGCATCCCCGTGCTGCCCGCGCTGTTCGTAGAGCCCGACCAAGGCACGGGCGTCGTCATGTCCGTGCCCGCCCACGCCCCTTACGATTACGCCGCGCTGATGGACCTTAAGAAGGGGCTCGCGTCCGAGTACGGGCTCGGCAGCGAGATCGTGGAATCGATAAAGCCGGTCCCCATAATCAAGCTGGAGGGTTACGGCGAGGTGCCGGCCGCGATCGTCGTGGAGAAGCTCGGTGCGGAGAGCCAGCTCGACCGGAGGAAGCTGGACGAGGCGACGCGCGAAATCTACTCCGAGGAGTTCTACAACGGTGTACTGAGCGAGGTTTTCGGCAAGCACGCTGGGAAGAAGGTGGCGGAAGCCAAGGAGGAGGTGCTGGCTGAGCTTGTGGAAAAGGGCGTCGCTCTGAGGCACCACACGCTGCCGAAGCCCGTCTACTGCAGGTGCGGCGCGAGGACCCACGTGAAGATCGTCGAGGACCAGTGGTTCCTCAGGTACAGCGATCCGGAGTGGAAGCGGCTGGCCCACGAGTGCATCGACAGGATGAGGTTCCTACCCGAGAGCGTCCGCGATTACTTCCACAGGCAAGTGGATTGGTACGGGGATTGGGCGTGCACGCACAAGGGGGAGCTCGGCACGCCGCTGCCTTGGGACCCCGACTGGGTCCTCGAGTCGCTGAGTGACTCGACGGTATACATGGCCTACTACGTCTTGGCCAAGTACCTGCAGCGCCCGGAGGAGTACGGGGTAGACTGGGGGAAGCTGGACGACTCGTTCTTCGATTACGTCCTCCTGGGCGAGGGTGATCCGCGCGTCGTCGCCGAGAAGCTGGGGGTTAGCGTGGAGCTGATCGAGCGAATCCGTGGGGAGTTCCTCTACTGGTACCCGGTCGACATGCGCATATCGGGGAAGGATCTGATGCCGAACCACCTGGTCTTCTTCATCTTCCACCACGTTGCGATCTTCCCGCCTGAGCACTGGCCGCGGGGGATCGGTGTCAACGGTTGGGTGAACGTGGCGGGCGAGAAGATGGCGAAGTCGAAGGGCAACTTCATCCTGCTGAGGGAGGCCCTCGAGTGGTGGGGGGCGGACGCGACGAGATTCGCTGAAGCGTACGCCGGGAACTCGGGCCTCGACGACGCGAACTTCGAGCCCGAGGTCGCCGACAGGGCGGTCGACTTGCTCCTGGAGTGGTACGAGTTCGCGGTGAACAACTACGGCAAGGGGAGGGGGGAGAGGCTGCCCATTGACGACTGGTTCGAGAGCGTTCTCCACAGGACGCTGAGGGAGGTGGAGGAGTGCATGGAGCGGGCCGACTTCAAGGACGCGCTCGTCAAGGGCTTCTTCAACCTGCAGAACGCGTTCCGCTGGTACCTGCGCCGGTGCGGGGAGCCGAACAGGGAGCTGCTGAAGGAGTTCATCGAGGTGCAGACGCTCGTCCTAACCCCCTTCACCCCGCACATTTGCGAGGAGATATGGGAGAAGCTGGGTAAGGGAGGTTTCGCGAGCCTCGCCCCCTGGCCCGAGCCGAAGCTGGAGCGCGTCAAGCCCGAGGCTGAGGCGGCCGAGGAGATCGTGAGGGGCGTGCTTGAGGACGCGAGGGAGGTGCTGACCCTCGTCAGAGGTGCTCCGAGGGAGACGCTGCTGGTCGTGGCGGCCGAATGGAAGTACGAGTTCGCGAAACGCGTGTCCGAGCAAGTCGGCAAGGGAGCGCCGGTGAGGGAGGCCCTGAGGTCCGCTCTGAGCCAGCTGGAGCCCAGCTTGCGCAGGCAAGCCGGCAAGCTCGTGGAGATGTACGCGAAGAACCCCGGCTTGCTCCAGCTCCTCGTCCCGAGGGAAGTTGAGTACAGAGCTCTCAGCTCGGCCGCTAGCTTCTACGAGCGCGAGCTCGGCGTGAAGGTTAAGGTGCTGCTCGAGGAGGAGGCGGGGGAGATCGGCAAGGTCCCCCTACCGGCGAGACCAGCGATACTCGTACGCTAGCGCGCCAAGCCCTCTCCCGCGGTTCCCCGCACCGCTGGCTTTTTCACTCAGCATCCTGCAGGCCCCGGAGGCGGAGACTTGTGAGAGTTGCGAGCAAGCTGCGCGCTTACGTGGAGCTAGTCCGGGTTGAGCAGTGGTACAAGAACCTCATGGTCAGCGTACCGGCGATCTTCGCCCTGAGGCTGACGGATCCGGGGGTGTACCCGAAGCTCGCGCTCGGCTTCACGGCCCTCTCGATGGCATCCAGCTCCGTCTACGCGTTCAACGACGTGAGGGACCTCGAGACGGACAGGGCTCACCCCACGAAGCGCTTCAGACCCCTGCCGTCGGGGCGCGTCAGCGTCCGTGAGGCGCTAACCCTCTCCGCTTCGCTCGCTATCGCCTCGCTCGCGCTCTCGCTCGCTCTCGAGGCGCGGTTCGCGCTGTGCGTGCTCGCGTACCTCTGTCTCTCCCACCTGTACAGCCTCTACCTGAAGCGGGTGGCGGTCGTCGACGTGACGGCTATCGCGCTGAACTACCTGATCCGGGTGGTCTCGGGAGCAGCGCTCATACGCGTCGAGGCCTCGCCCTGGCTCGTCTCCGGCTTCTTCTTCCTCGCCCTCTTCCTCGCCTTGAGCAAGCGGAAAGCGGAGCTCGCCGTCGCAGGGTCCGCGGCCAGGGGGGTACTCAAGATCTACAGCGGGCGTTGGCTCGACCAGGCGCTCAGCATGGCGGCCGCGATGACGATCGTGACCTACGCGGTCTACTGCGCCGAAGTCCCGCTGGGGCGAAGGCTCGTGCCAACGATCCCCGTGATGGCTTTCTTCCTTCTCCGCTACTCCTTCGCGCTGGAGAAGGGGGTGGGGGAGCACCCCCACGAGGTGATCGTCAGGGACAGGCCCACCCTCTTCGCAACCTTCGCCCTCGTGGCCTCGGTGCTCGCGCTGGCCTACCTGCCGATCGGTTCATAGCCGAGACACCGGACTTTCGGGAGCGTGGAGCGCGCGCTAGCGGAGCTCCCCTTCCTCCCAAGCCCCGAATCGGTGGTCGTGAAGGCGCTGGACATGGCGCAGCTCGAGCCCGGTGAGAAGCTCGTGGACCTCGGCTGCGGGGACGGCAGGGTGCTCGTGGTTGCCGCTAAGCGGTACGGCGCTTACGCGGTGGGGGTTGAGCTGAACCCTTTGCTCGTGAGGTTGGCCGCGAGGGAGTGCCGGTTCGCGGGCGTCTGGGGCAGCGTCGACGTAGTGCTCGGAGACCTCTTCAGCTTCAACGTCACCCCCTTCGACGTCGTCTACGTCTACCCGTCGCCCTCCGTGACGAGGAGACTGGCGCTCAAGTTGATGGCCGAGTGTAGGGAGGGCTGCAGGGTCGTCGTCCACGACCACCCCCTCCCCGCGGCGGAGCCCGTGGCCACAGCCTCCCTACCCTCGGGCGGCTTACACGTTCACACGATATACCTTTACGTCGCCGGCACCTCGTGGCTGACACGCGCGCGAAAAGTTAAATGAGGCTGCAGGGAAAGGTTCGCGTGGGGCGTTCCGCGTACGATGAGAAGGTGTTCATGGACTCGAGAGGCAGGAAGTACTTCTACAGGGTGTGGAGGGCGGAGCGCGCTAAAGTTGCCCTCGTCGTGCTCCACGCGCTCGGCCTCCACTCCGGCAGGTACGCTTGGCTCTGCGAGGAACTCGCGTCGATGGGCGCGACGTGCTTCGCGCCCGACCTCCACGGCCACGGCCTCTCGGAGGGGGCGAGGGGAGGGGGATCCCTTGGCGAACTTCTGGCTTCTACCAGAACCTTCGTCCAGCTGGCGCGCTCCAAGTGCGGTTCCCGCGAGCTGCGCTTGGTCGGCCACGGCTTGGGCGCCCTCTTGGCCCTCGCGTCCTCAGACCTCGCTGACGGCCGGGTTATCGCGCTCTCGCCGGTCGCCGAGCTAGCCCCTTTCTTTCGGTTCCCGCTCAAGCTGAAGCTGATGGCGGCGCTCGGGCTGAAGGTCTACCTGGAGCCACACCCCCTCTACGACCTCGAACGCCACGACGCGATCCTCGAGGCGGAGGCGGACAACCTGGTCGTCCGGAAGGCGCCGGCGAAGCTTGTAGCCGAGGCTCTGCGCCTCCTGCGCTCTGGGCGGAAGCTCGCCGCCAGCCTCGTGGTGCTAGCTGAGAGGAAGCTGGTCGGCGGCGAGTGCTACTCCGCCTTCAAGGGGTTAGCTCAAAGGGTCGAGGCCGAAGTGCTTTACGAGCCTGAGCTCGAGGAGTTCCCTCTCGAAAAGCTTGTGGAAAAGCTTATAGCGTGAAAGGGAGGGGGCCGGCGAACCGTGGGAGGGAGTCGGAGGGGGGCTCCTAGCGGTTCGCCGGCCCTGGTTCCCCGAGGGAAACGGGGGTTTATGAACTTTTCCCGCGTGGGGGTCGAAGGGCTTTTTACACCTGTCCTCCTCTAGCCAAGCGATGGGGGAAGCTTACAACGAGCTGAGGTGGAACCCGCTCCTCGGCTCGTGGGTAGTGGTTTCAAGCAAGCGGAAAGGGCGACCCTGGAGGAGCGGCGAGTGCCCCTTCTGCCCTGGGGCCCCGGAGACCGGCTACGGGTGGCGGGTGCTCGCGCTCGACAACCGCTACCCCGCGCTGCGCCCGGACGCCGCGCCGTCAAGGTGGGGGCGGGACATCTACGCGGTGGAACCCGCATACGGCTACTGCAAGGTGGTTGTCGAGACGACCCAGCACGAGGGAGATCTCAGCGACATAAGCCTCGACGATCTGGCGCTCTACGTGCGCGAGCTCGCTCGGGTCACGCGCGAGCTGTGCGCCGACCCGAGGATCCAGTACGTGATGCCGTTCAGGAACAAGGGCGAGGTGATCGGGGTCTCGCTCACGCACCCGCACAGCCAAGTGTACGCGCTGCCCTTCGTACCCCCGAGGGTTAGGGTCGAGATGAGGAACATGGAGAGGTTCTGGGCGGAGAGAGGCGAGTGCCTGCTCTGCAGGATCCTCGAGCTCGAGACGGAGGAGAAGGTCAGGTTGCTCTACCGGAACAGCGGCTTCGCAGCGTTCCTGCCCTTCTTCGCGATGTGGCCCTACGAGGTGCACGTCTACGCGAGCAGGCACGTGGGCTCGCTCTGCGAGCTAAGCGACGAGGAGGCGGTGGACCTGGCGGACGCGCTGAAGGTCGTGACGGCGATGTACAATAGCCTCTTCGACTTCAGCCTCCCCTACATGCTGATCTTCCACCAGAAGCCGTGCAAGGAGCAGGCGGACTACTTCCACTTCCACCTCGAGTTCTACCCGGTTCACAGAGAGCGGGACAAGCTGAAGTACGCGGCCGGCATTGAGTGGGGGGCTTGGACGTTCACGTACGACGCTCTGCCCGAGGAGAAGGCGGCAGAGCTGAAGGCGGCGCTGGCGAGGGCGCTGGAGAGGCTCGCCGCAAGCGGTTACAAACCGCGGGGTGAAGCCTACACGACCTAACGGCCGAGCGGCAGCCCCCTCTCTCGCTCCCCGCCAGCTGAGCGTTCTTCCCTGTAGCTCTCGGCTAGCGTGAAAAGTTTCGGGGTCCTAGACCCGGGAGGAGGGGCAGCCCGCCTCCCGCGACTCCTTCCGTACAACAAAATTTTCGCGTATGTACTCTCAAGGAGTGTTGACTGGTGGCGACGTGCGGAACCCCGCTCTGAGCGCAAAGTTGATTTACGCTAGCCCCCGCAACCCAGCTTCGTGGAAGCGGGGAGGGCTAGGCTTGAGCAGCTGAGGTTGGGCATAGAGGAGGCGCTGGCGCTGATCGAGGCTTGCAGGTCCGCCACGCTGCTCGACGCCCTGAGGATGCTCTCAAGCGGTACACCCAGTCCGCTTAGGGCTTATGTGGCGGGAGAGGAGCTGGTAGTCGCTGTCGGCAACTACTCGCTCCTCGGCGTGAGCATCAGGGAGGGGAGGGTGAGGGCGTGGGGGGATTGGAGGGACAGGTTAGTGGCCGCCGCCCGGGATGCGGCCGCTGCTGTGGCGAAGAGGCTGATGACCGTGATGCTAGATAGGGGTGAGGAGGCGCCGGCCGAGCTTAGGGACGCGGTGGGGAAGCTGGCGGCTGCGGTTGAGAGGGGCGAGTTGAGGGAGCTGGAGGAGCTGCTCGTGCGGCTCAAGGAGGAGCTCCAAGGGATCGCGGGTGCTTGAGCTAGCCCCCTACAGGAAGCTGCTCGACGTGAACGTAACTTGCAAAGCAATCAGGGGGGTTAGGAAGCTGCTCATCTACGGCACCTGCGTAAGGGACGAGCACCCATCAATCTTCGAGGAGCACGCGCGTGGGCGCGTGCCCCTAGCGGTCTGCATGGAGGAGGAGCACTTCAACGTGGTCGCCCTCAAGCTCGCCTCCATCGCCGCCCGCGTCAAGCTGGAGGAGCTCGTCGTCCTGACGGTCGACGGGAGCCCCCACTGCCTCCAGCTCCACATGGTCGCGGAAGAGGTTGACAGGATCGTCGGCGGGTTGCCGAGGAAGCACGTGGTGGTAGAGGAAGGGAGAGTTGTCGAGATCGACCCCGAGATCGTGAAGGTTCCGAGGTACTTAAGCAGGGTTCAGAGGCACGCGAGGAAAGAACGCTAGCCTCGGCTCCGCTTTTCAATCGGGCACCCAAGCCGTGTACACGCGACCCCAGTTGGTCCCCCTATCGAAAGCGACAACGCTGTACTGCAGCGGATCCTTAGCGGCGCTGGTCACGCACACCGTTACCGTAGCTCCCACGTACCTGATGGCGAAGCCCAGGTTCAAACCTATCGTGACCCTGCCGTCGGGGTACGAAGCGCTGAAACCCAGCGTTACGCTCACGCCTCCGATCTCCCAAGCTCCGCCCACGCTGAACTGCACGCAGGCTCCCGGGTCGCCAACTGGTTGAACATTCCCGCCTACGGGTGGCGGCGAGTACGCACCCGTTTCCACGTAGTAGACGCCGCCAAGGCACGCCGAGGGGAACACGACTTCGATTACTTGCGTGAGGACTCCGCCGTCGTACTTCTCCCATCTCTCGTACCTCCATTTGACTTTCGTGCCGAGCTTGACCCACACACCCCCGCTGGGTGCTGGCACCGAGCTGTCAAAGAGCATAGTGACTGGTGAGTTAACGCCTGAGAAACCCGAGCTCCACCGAGCTTGCGGGAGGTTGGCGTAGCTTGAAGCCGACCTGCTCTTCGACTCAAACCATAGCGTCATGCCAGCGGGCACAGTAATT
>Ga0105154_1000499_pt1 | contig 17021 bp, 15 predicted proteins | sample SSWtaG_FD_89672 | JGI IMG/M metagenome (GOLD analysis project Ga0105154, IMG submission 89672) | Hot spring microbial communities from Sandy's Spring West, USA to study Microbial Dark Matter (Phase II) - SSWsed_matched | ecosystem: Environmental > Aquatic > Thermal springs > Hot (42-90C) >... | reverse complement strand
TCCCAACTTGAGGGGGCTGCGAGGCCTCGCGGACCTCACTGCCCCCTCAACGCGGCCGGCTTAACTTCCGGGATCTGACGAGTCCGGGTGTTGCCCGACCGCTATGGTCGGGACCCGCCGCCTTTTTCAGTTCTGCAGAGAGGTTTTTAAGCTTTGTGAAAGCCGCCATGCATTACCGGTAGACCAGTACGTGAGGTAGTCTCCTTAGCTTTCTTAAATTGATGGTATTTAGTCTTATGTGAGCCCCCTAAAACTGACCTCAGCTTAAAGCCTGGTAGGGAAACGATCCACAGGGCTTTACCATGGGGGGAGGCTGCATAGTGTTTAAGAAGTCCTTTTACGTTCAGACCAGGAGTAGGTTTGAGGTTGTTAGGATAACGGAGAACGTGGAGGAGGCTGTACGTGAGTCAGGTATCCGTGAGGGTCTAGTACTGGTGTTCGTACCGCATGCAACTGCAGCTGTAATTTTAAATGAGTACGAGACCGGGATCGTGGAAGACTACATCACCTGGGTTAAGAAAGTGATACCCCCAGGAGGTGGCTGGAAGCATGATGCAATAGATAGTAACGCACACGCGCACTTAGCATCAGCCTTCATAGGGCAGTCCAGGGCTTTACCAGTTTCAGGGGGGCTCCTAGTTAGAGGTACCTGGCAGGAGGTGTTGCTGCTGGAATTCGACGGTCCGCGGAGGAGGACTGTGGTAGTGGAGGTCGTAGGGTGTGGCTAGACCCTCCCAGCACTTACAATTACAAATACCTATACCCAGATACCCAGACCTCTAAACAAAGTATCCACGGAGGTCAAAGAACGTGGCGCTACTTATGAATGCTGTGTGCTCCCCTCCTAATCTGTAGGAGGCTTCATCACCTATTAGCACTACGGGCTTGTAGTTGTACGTCCTACCGATAGCGTTACCACGTATGCTCTTGTGGGTTACAACGACCTTAGCTAAGGATCCTATATACTCCTGGTTTACCTCCAACCCTACGCGTTCAACTACCTTAGCTAGAGTACTCGACCTAAACTTCTTAACGTGCTCCGGGACCTGTTTCATTGCTGCCGACTCGGTTCTCGGCCTAATGGTATACTGAGCTATGTGGACTTTATCGAATTGAAGCTCCTCTACAGCCTTTACCGTTCTCTCAAAGGCCTCATCGTCCTCGCCCGGGTGCCCCACTATTATGTCCGTAGCTATGGATATTCCGACAACCTTCCTCCTAAACTCTAAGACTAAGTACTTGAATTCGTCGTACGTGTACCTTCTCTTCATAAGCTTAAGCACTCTATCGTCAGCTGACTGCAGAGGTATGTGAAGGTACTTATAGACCCTTGGCTCTCTTAGTACCTCTACAAGCTCGTCAACTATGTCGAATACAGTGTCAGGGTTGGTCATACCGATCCTAAGCATATACCTGCCCTCAACTTTATCTAGGATCTCCTTGATGAGGTCAGGTAACCTCGATCCTATGTCAAGCCCGTAGCAACCGGAGTCCTGGGCCGCTAGTTCGATCTCGACAGCACCTCTCCTAACGGCTTCCTCAACGGCCTTCACCACAGTCTCCGCCTTGTAAGAGCGTAGCCTCCTTCTAGCTAGCTTGGTGATGCAGAAGGAGCATTGCCCTACGCATCCCTCAGCAATTGGGACAGCTGCTACAGCTCCCTCCACGCAGGGTTTTAAGTAGGTAGTGTCCCTTTCCCCTAGGATTAAATCCTGCCCACTCTCCATAGCTTCCAGAAACCTTACGATGTTCTGAGGTGATACTAAAACTACCTTGGGGGCCACCTTTTTAATAGTGTAAGGCTGCGCTGCAGCCATGCAGCCAGCCACTACGATACATTTGGAGTTGCCAAATAGTTTGTAAAGTTCCCGGATCCTCTTAAGCATCTTAACCTCAGTATCCAAGCGGACTGTGCAAGTGTTTATGACTATGACCTCAGCCTTCTCCGGTGAGTCTACTACTCCATACCCTCTATCTAGGGCTATGCTTTTCATTAAAGCTGTGTCAGCCTTATTAAGAGTACAGCCGTAGGTTTCAAAGTATATAAGCCCCTTTAAGGCTCCTCGTGTACTCCCTTCCTCCACTACGTCGCTACCCTACCTCTTACTTCTAGGGAACACTACTTATAGGGTTTCTAGAGAGGTCTTACCTCTAACTACAGCTGCAACCAGCCGCCCTTAAGGGGAGAGAATGGGCCTTAGGCCTGCCCTCGGGGGTCCTAGTATTAAGTTGGAGGTGGACCCCCAAGTAGAAGGTCTTACCTTCCTGAATTCTACGGGGACATCTGCGCTATGTAGGCTCCAGCTAGTTGCCTTTAAGAAGCTACGTGCTCGCTGCAGACCGCGAGGTATTACCGTCTTTTTAAACCTAACCTCGGGCTCTACCTGCTAACGCAACTGTTTAACCCTCTTCCTAAGGTGTTGTAGGGTATCCGGGTGCCGGTGAAGATAGTTAAGGTAGTAAGGGAGGAGCTGGAAACCTATATAAAGGATATGACTAGAAAGGGGTTCACGTGTAGGGAGGTAAATGTAGGGGAGTATAGCTGCGTTAAAAAGATTAACGAAGTACAGGATTATGTAGTAGTGCTCCTCGCCCCTCCTCATCCCTAGATAAGCCCTAACCTACTCCGCTTCTTACCGAACCGTTTGTTCCTAGATGCTCATCCTCATCAGTTTACGTTTGCTCATCTCACCTAGGGACCTCCGCTCGCCCACATCTCATGAGCTACCGGTGCGGGGTTGTAGGCAGTGGTCGAGCCCAGCGACACAAGGCTCTCGTCTACGACTACCCCGCCTAGGCCCGAGCGTAGCTCCCACCGTCTAGACGAATTTCAGTCAAGCGAGCAGGATCAGAACTTGTAGACCCGCAAGCATTAACTACGAAAACGGCCCACCCCGCAAGTAGCTACATCTAAGCTCTCCCGCGAACTTGAGCTAATCGGCCCGAGAACCTCCTTCCCCCTCTTTAGGTAGTACAGGGCAACACTGTACTAGCCTTCTAACCTTTACTTGAATCTCGCTACACGTCCATAGATAAGGAACCCCGAGGACTAGGGGTGGTTGTTGTAAGTACGCAATAGAGATAAAACACGTTGTTACGGAGACTAGTCCCTCTCCACACCTCCTTGAGCTACGACTACCATTTGCGAGGCGCTCGGGTCGTCGGAGATCCCGCTGAAGTAGACCTCCCCTTCGAGGTTGCTTACCCAGCTTCCTGCACAGGCTTTGGAGCGCCCACGCATCTTTAGGTAGGAATACTCTAGGGTAGGGTTGCGGGACCTTCCTCGACCCTTCCATCTTGAGAGGCGAGGCCTCCAGCTCTAACAGCTACATTAGGGGCTCCGTAGTTTAGTGAAAACTATGTGGAGGCCTTTAAAAGCTCTTCGTAGAGCCTCCTCAGCCTGTTTTTACCCTCCGCTAAGGCTTCGTTAGCCACTTTAACGACTTCTTGTAGGTGTTCACATACGTAATTACCGCTTCTTAACAGTATGGTAAGCCTTACACCAGTTTTTAGCTCCAAGTATATACCGCGCTTGCTTACTGAGAGTACCCCGCTGTGCTTCATACCAGCTCTCCTAGCTACTTTAAGTAGCATAGAGGCTTCGCGTAGAGTTAGAGCTGATACATGGAGTATAGGTCCCGTTACTACTAACCACAGCCTACTTACCGGAGGCTGCCTCACTAAAGACGCTATCTCCGGCTCTTCAACAGGTGAGTGCTTTTTGAAAACTACCGTGGAGCTCTTCCTATGCCAAGGCATTGGGGCGTCGACTAAGGTTACCCTCCCACTGCATGAGCTTACTGGGAAGGACTCCCGCCTATTGAAAAGAAGCAAGAGAAGGTCATAGACATCCGGGTCAAGGTATCCTACCTCAACATCCTCCAGCATCCTCCTGAACATTAGTTGCTTACGCTCACTCCACAGCTTCCTATCTACTACACCCAACTGGAAACCCGAGTAGAGCTCCCTACAGAGATATTTCCTTGTTTACTTCCTCGGCGGGGATTAGCTACACGCTTTTAGGAAGCTTTTTAAGGTCTAGAGACTCAACTGGTTTAGGTGTCAGGGATGGGGGTACTAGATAGCATAGTACCGCAGAGTGAGGGTCAGAGGCGCTTAGTGGAGTCCCTAAAGAACGAAGCGTACTCCATAGTCGGCATCTTCGGGCCTACTGGAAGCGGGAAGTCTCTGTTCTCGCTAGCGTACGGTATAGATGCTGTAACTAGCGGTAAGTTCAAGAGGTTCCTAGTGATAAAGCCTGTAGTAGATGTTGTTACTGGTGAGGAGCTTACATTAGCTAAAGCTGGGGAGGAGTACTTGAGGCTAGTAAGGGAGTACGTAGTCGACGTCATAGGCTCCTTCATGGACATTCAAAAAGTCGACGAGCTAATATCCTCGGAGAAGCTACTGCTTGCTGACGGTCATTACCTAAAGGGAAGGACCTTCGATGATACCTTAATATTTGTGGACGACGCTCAGCACGTTAAACTCGAGACCTTACTCGAGGTAATAGTTAGGCTAGGCAATAGAAGTAGGTTGATAATAGCCGCGGACCCCATATTCCAAACCCTTAGAGGAGTACAGCAGGACCACGTAACTACCCTAAGGGAAATACTACTTAGTGAAGCTAACGCAATAGTCGTAGACCTAGGGGTAGAGGACGTAGTTAGGGCGGGGGCTAAAACCGGCATTAGGTTTCTCCTAGAGTACATACTGAGGGTTAGGAAGCTCTCCGACTCGGAGGTTAAGGCCTACCAGGTAATCAAGATGCACTCCCCAGACGCCGATGTGATCACAGTACTCGATGTAGAGGAGATATCTAAGAAGTACGGGATATCTTCGGAGCACGTACCTAAGTACTTGGTCGTAGTGAAGGCCGGTCACCTAGGTAGGCTTGTCGGTAAGGGTGGTGAGAGGGTGGAGGCTATAGAGAAGGAGCTCGGTGGGAGGGTGAGAGGTTTAGAGCTAGACCTAGACCTAACGAACTATATCAGAGCTATACACCCGGTATCGTGGATATGGAAGAGGGTCAAAGTTGACTTGATGGGCTCCTACCTAGCTATAAGGGTGGAGAGGGATAACCTAGGACCTCTAATGGGGCAGAAAGGCTCCTATATAAGGTTCTTAGATGAGGTCACCAACAAGCTCATGGGTCTAGGAGTACGTGTAATCCCAATTGTAGGTGAGGAGGAGACAAAAACTAAGAAGAAGTCCGAGAAGTCTTCTCGACGCAAAGATCGAGGACAACCTGGTAGTAGCGGGGACCAACAGACCTAACAACCCTGGATAAGCTTACCGAAGCGGTGACTCCGAGCTCTTTACATTTCTCAAGGTACTTGTTCTGAGCCTTCCTTAGAGCTTCATCCTCCTCTTCAGCGGTTATGAAGTCGTATACGTGAATGAACCCAGAGCTCTTTAACGCATAGACGGCGTGTTCAAAGTACTCGTAGGCTAGCTCTGGGAGAGGCATTAATATCCTATCAAACCTTTCCGGATGTGCTCTAGCGACATCCTTAGCATCTCCTAGTACGGGAATGACCACTCCCTCAACCTTGTTTAACCTTACGTTCTCGACCATGAGCTCGTAGGCATGCGGGTTTATGTCCACGGAGACGACGAGGCGGGGTTTGGCGTGCTTAGCTATTATTATGGAGAAGAGGCCGGCCCCGGCGAACATGTTGAGTACCTCTTCGCCCTCCTTTACGTTTTTAGCTATCCTTATGTGCTCGTAGTTTAGGGCCGGTGAGATGTACACCTTAGTTATATCTACCTTAAAGATGCAGCCGTGTTCTTTATAGAGGGTCTCGGATCTCCTCTCCCCAGCTAGGTGCACGTACTCCCTAGTCCTGTAGGACCCGCTTACTGGGGTTATAGCTAACCATACAGACCTTATGTTCGGGTACCTCCTGATTAACTCAGCACCTATCAATCTAAATACTTCTAGGTCTACATCTACCCCAATAGGCTTCTTTAGTACAGCTATGTCACCTATTATCTCGATCCTCCTCCACAGTAGCCTAGCAACCTCCTCTCCTAGCAGGGCCTTCGCGAGCTCTCTCAGCAAGCTCTCTCAAAAGTACTTAATAGCTCCCTAACTTAAATCTTTACTGAGGTGCTAGACGTGCCTAAACTAAGCTCAGGGTTAGTCATAGCCGGAGCCTTCGCCGATAAGATCAGGAGAACGGTTTTTGCACAACTTCGGGATATGATTAAGGAGGGGGCTATAAAGAGTAGCGACGTAGCTTATAGCGTCGCACAACTTAACAAGCTACTCTACAGCATCCTCGTCGAGAACCTCAAGGTCGAAAAGGGGGATGTAGTGAGGATAATAGTGGACTACGAGGTCTCCGAGGGGAAGTTAGAGTGGAAGCTGGATACCCTAAAGATAGAGCTATTCAGGAGGGTCCCCGCTGAGGAGGTGCAGAGGGTTTTAGACTCTATACTACCTAAGGCTAGAGCCATTATGGAGGGTATAGTAGAGTACTCGGTAGAGAGGCTTGGTGAAACAGAGGACGGAGACGTAGTTCTTTCGATTAAGCTAGGGGATAGGGAGGTGGGCGCTTTAGTAGCTACCCCGATAAACAGCGAGTTCCTATACATAAAGAAGGCTGCTATGGTAGCCCCATCTCCATCTATAGTTGAGAGACAGAAAATACCGCTGAACGGTAAGACTGTCGAGGAGGCTGTGAAGAGCAACATAGCTGTACTAACGACATCAGCAAAGTACGTTACAGATGAGGAGGCTAGAAGAGTGTACGAGGTAATAAAGAAGCGAGTAATACCTTCAGCTACAGTTGAGAGAATTAGGGAGGAGGAAGAGTAGAGGAGTAGACCTCCTCTACCTTCTTAATAGCTTTTTTAAAGACTTCGTACCCTACCGTTAAAAGACCCTCCTTGTCTAGCACTATGTCGTCGCCAACGATTACAGTCTCTATGCGGAGGTTCCCTTCGATGATCGCCCTAGCTGCCGAGTCCAAGGTATCCGGAAGGGGCCATCCTGGTGGTTCAGACATATTAAATACGACTATGCTACTTCTCGCACCTTCCCTAATCAGGGATGAATCTTCGTAAGCTATTAGCTCTGAGGTCGTTTTAGTTCCAGCTATGAGAGCCTCCAGAGGATCTACTTTCTTCATCCATATAAGCTCTTTCAACGCCTCTCTTATACTGTACGAAGCCCTGACCCCAATACCAAGCCCACTGCCCTTCTGCCAGTTGCGTAGCATACTCCCGAAGTAGATAGCTTTCCGCTCCGGAGCTGTACGGGGGTTTACCAGGACGATCTCAGGGCTCTTCGGGACCTTCTCGACCTCTTCCTCTATGTCGATAGCATATAAAGCTATACCAAGTTCTTTGGCTACATTCACGTACTTCTCCTTAAGTTCATTACATACAGCTATAGCCGCTCTAACCCCCTCTACCTGCCCCTGCCACCTACCCAGTAGTAGCTTTAGCTCCTGAAGCTGCTGTTCGTCATTAAGACCGCAGTTAAGAGGAGGTGCGAGCGTCACGTTTATCCCTATATCCCTAGCTGCTCTAGCTACCTCGTCTAGGTAGACATCCACTACTAGGGCCTCAGTAACCCCGCTGCTAACTAGCTCCGCTAGGGATAGTGCTGCTACATAGTACATATCACTCCTCCGCATAGATCTAAGTAGCTCCTTAACTAGGAACCAATCCACGAAGTCTACTTTATATCTAAGAGGGTAAAGTGTGAGGACTGTGAAGCCCGACGCGAATCCCTTTAGGAGGAGCCTCCCACTACCGGATAGTAGGAGCTCTGGATACTGATACTCCTCGGGAGCCTTCCCGGCCCCGAAGCTCTTTATAACTCCATTCTCTATGTAGATATAGCCGTTCTTTATTAGCTCTGCCCTTTCTCCGAGTATTACCATCGAGACTCCATCTATCAGTACCTTGACCAAATCTGATCCCTGGGTGCTCACGTACGTGTAGCCGTCCTCAGGACTCTAAGCGATAAGTATCTCCTCCCACTGGCCTTCAACAATTCGTCCCACTCGTTGAGTATCCTAACAGCCTCGTTGGCTACCCTAATAGCTTCGACAACCCCGGCACTAGGGTCGAACTCGTTAGTAACTCTGTTTGCTATAGCTGCGCAAACGGCCCCAGCCCTGGCTCCGTAGATGTTAGCTAAGGTAAATATAGTGGAGGCCTCCATTTCGAAGTTGAGGACGTTCAGCTCCCTAAGCTTTACCTCGATACCTCTCCACCTATCTGGTAGGTACCCCCTAAATCCTGGGCGTCCCTGGCCTACGTAGAAGCTGTCGCTACTTGCAGTTATCCCAACGTGGTACCTAACTCCAAGGCTTTCGGCAGCTTCTATTAGTGCTAGTAGAACGTCGTAGCTGGCTACCGCTGGGTATTCCGGGTCTACGTAGATCTTGCTTACGCCGTCGAAGCGCACTGCAGCCGTGGAGATCACTATGTCACCCAACTTTATGTATTCCTGAAGAGCTCCCGTAGTTCCTACTCTAATAAAGGTATCTGCACCGATCCTTAGAAGTTCCTCTATAGCAATGGCTGTTGACGGTCCCCCTATACCCGTAGACATAGCTGCGAGCTCTACACCACGGTATTTTCCTACGTAACATACGTAACCCCTATGCTCGGATACCTTCCTGCTCTCGTCCCAGTAGCTTGCGATGACAGGTACTCTCCCCGGGTCTCCGGGTAGTAGGACGTACCTAGGTACGTCACCGGGCTTTAAGCGTATGTGGTACTGTAGACCTTCAGCAGTCTCGGGCTCTAGGGCAGACTTAAACGTGCTCACCCAGTCACCCCTCTGGGTTACTCAGTTTAGCTAAACTAAATTTTTCCGCGGCTCCATCACCGTATAACAGCTGGAGGTAAAGGTGTTGGAAGGGGTTCCCAGGGTCTCGAGGGACACGTTTTCCTAAATGCACGCTCTCGCCTACGTTTACTCTTTACGCCTGGGGCTTTTACCTTGCTCACACCTTACTGGCCAGCGGCGCGGAGTCGTGAATAGTCGCCGAGCTCAGTGGCACTGGGTCTCCATCTACGACTAGCTCACCTAGGCTTGGAGCACAGCACTCACCGCCTAGACGGATTTTCAGCCAAATAAACAAGACCCCGGAGCTTGTAGACCTAACTCCTAAAACATAAGCAACTATGAAACAACTCACTGATAGGGGCGGCTTTCGGTAGGTAATGTACAGGTCTAAAGCTTTGAGTAAACGACCTCCCAGGACACACCGTGGCTAGAACTAGATCGTATGTATGGATCTAGCTTCTTTAACGTACTTAGGCCAGCTTCTATCGGAGAGGTCTAGGTCGAGGAAGGCCGCTCTCGGGTTAAAGTATGGAGGACCTCTCCTACTAAAGAGCGTGAGGACTCTATACCCGTGGTTAAACTTGTACCCATTTACACAGGGCTCGTGACCCCTCACGATTAGCTTTACGTTAAATGTTTTGGTTGCCCACTCCGTGACTGGACGCCCGAAAAGCATACCAGCTCCTCTAGGGGACGGGCGTCCCTCATCATTACTCTCTATAGGGTCGTTCCAAAGTACTTCGATAAGGACCTCTTTAACCGCCCGATCCTCAGCTCCTAAGAGGTACTCCCTAAGGCTTTGAACTTTACGGTAGTTTGACACCGGGAGGCCCCCGTGTAGTGCTAGAAAAGAGTCCTTCAAGTAAGCTGCTACGTGTAGGTTGGCAAATATTTCCTCGACTATGTACCGGTACAGAGTCAGACCATCTCTTAGGAGATACCTTGCTATGAGCTCGTCCGGGAAGTCGTGGGGAGACGGCTCAATTATGCTAACTCCCTCGTGATTACCCAGTAATAGGAACACGGAGTCAGGGTAATCTACCTTAAGCTCCATAAGAGTGAGAAACACTTCAAGTTGGTGATCGCCTCGGTCTATATAATCTCCGAGGAATAGCAGCGTCACATCCCCCCTCTCTAGCTGCCCCTTAGAATACTTCTCCAGGATCTCTTTCAGATCGCTAAGGCTACCGTGTATATCCCCTACGAATACATACCTCCAGCGGTCCCTAAGGCTAGCTACCTCCCCGTACTTCCTCACGGATTCTCGAAGAACCCCGCTATAAACTTCGATAGCTTTGCGGACGGCTTGCACATCACCGGCGATCTCTACTGCCCTACTAACGTAGCTAGCTAGACTCATACTCTCGCAACCTCCTCAGGATTATCTCGTTAGTTAATTTAGGGTCAGCCCTTCCCTTGGTTTTTCTCATCACCTGACCTACCAGGAAGTTTACCGCCTTCGGGTCTCTCCTAGCATCTTCGACAGCCTTCGGGTACTCCTTGAAGACTTCCTCTACTACTTTCTCAAGGTCTTCGACTGAGCTTAGAGTGACCATACCGCTTTCCAATATTTTCTCAGGATCTACGTTCTCCGAAACTACCCTCCTTACGTACTCCTTGAGGAGCTTCACACTTATCAACCCCTTCTCAACGTAGTCGACGATCTTGCACAGTCTCTCTGAGTTTAAGCGCGCTAACCCCTCACCTAGGTCTAGGTCCAGCTCGTCGACCCACCTTAGAAACTCGTTGACGAGCACCGATGAGATAAGCTTAGGCCTCCCGCAGAGCTTGACAGTCCTCTCGAAGTAGTCGCAGAGCTTCTTACTAAGCACTAGTACAGAGGCCATGTAATCTCCTATCCCATACTCCTCAGACAACCTCCTGGCTCTAAGATCCGGTAGCTCAGGGAGGTTTCTCTTAATAGACTCTACGAGGTCTACCGGTATACGTATCGGGGGCAGATCCGGGTCCGGGAAGTACCTGTAATCACTCTCGAGCTCCTTAGCTCTGGACGGCACTGTTATACCCTTCTCCTTTATCCAGTGCCTTGTCTCCCTCTCTAGGGTACCCCCAGATCTCAGTATGTTAAGCTGTCTCGTTATCTCATAGCTAAGGGCTTTCTCAAGTTCTCTAGGGGAGCCTATGTTCTTTATCTCAACCCTTGGGCCACCCTCGACAGATACGTTAACGTCCGCACGTAGGGCCCCCTCGAGGGATGTATCGGTTATGTCTAGGTGCTCAAGTATGGAGCCCAGTTTCTCCAGGAAGACCCTAGCCTCTCTGGGGCTGGAGAAGTCTGGCTCCGTGACTATTTCGAGGAGAGCTATACCGGCTCTGTTGTAGTCTACTAGAGAATAGGTACTCCCAAGAGGGCTGCCCTCTGGGTATACTATCCTACCTGTATCCTCCTCTATGTTAATCCTCCTGATCCTGATGACCTTGCTGTAGCTACCCATATTTATGGTTAACGAGCCGTTTACTGCTATGGGAATTAGACCGTACCTATCGTACTGAGATATCTGGTAGTTCTTCGGTAGGTCTGGGTAGAAGTAGTGCTTCCTAACGAAGTATAGCTTTTCGGAGATCCTGCAGTTCAGGGCTAGGGCTAGAGCTAAGGCTTTCTCCAGTGCTGCTCGGTTGAGCACTGGTAGGGACCCGGGAAGTCCTAAGCACGTTGGGCAGACGTTGGTATTCGGTTTCCTATTTCTGTAATCACTTGAGCAGCTACAGAAGAGCTTCGTCCTAAGGGATGTTATCTGCGCGTGTACCTCCAAGCCTATGAGAACTTTATTGCTCATAGTCTACGATCACCTCTACTATTCGTGCTACGTTAAGCAGTACCCCCTCCGAGAGGGGGGGCCCGAAGAGCTGTATGCCGACGGGAAGACCTTTCAGCATCCCTCCCGGGACGCTTATGGCGGGTAGACCTGCTAGGTTTACCGGTACGGTATTTATATCGAGGCTGTAGAGCTTGAGGGGGTCCGTTATTACCTCACCGAGCTTAGGTGGTAGTGTCGGGGCTGTTGGTGAAATGGCGAGATCGAACTCCGTAAACAATTTTCTAAAGCTGTCATAGATAGCTCTTCTAACCTTAGCAGCCTTCATATAGTACCCCTCATAAAGTCCCTCGCTTAGGACGTACGTTCCCAGGAGTATCCTCCGCTTAACCTCATCTCCGAAACCTATCTTTCTAACCTGGGCGTAGGCCTTAGTCCACAGCAACCCTTCAGCGCTTAGGTGTATCCCGTACCTAAGGCCATCGTATCTGGCCAGGTTAGAACTGGCCTCGGCCATAGCTATGATATAGTAGGCTGGTAACGAGTACTCTAGTATCGGCATACTCCTGAACTCGACTTCGATATCGTAACCTTCTAATTTGCTGACTACCTGCTCTAGAACCTTAACAACCCCTTTGTCGATCCCCTCCGCAATCATCTCCTCTATGACGACAGCGCGGTACTTTCTGAGGGGTTCCTCCCGGACGAACTGAGCGTAGTCCGGGACCTCTACCTTGAGGCTCGTAGAATCTCGGGGGTCGTAGCCGGCTATAACTGATAGAACCCTAGCCACGTCATCCACGCACCTACCTATGGGGCCTATTTGGTCTAAGCTACTTGCATAAGCTATTAGCCCGTACCTACTTACCAGCCCGTAGGTAGGCTTAAGCCCTACGGTACCCGTGTAGGCTGCCGGTAACCTTATGGAACCACCGGTGTCTGACCCGAGAGCTACAGTAGCTTCGCATGCTGCTACGGCTGCGGCACTACCCCCCGAAGATCCTCCAGGTACGCGCTCAAGGTCCCAGGGGTTTCTGGTGGGGAAGAAAGAGCTGTTCTCGGTAGTAGAGCCCATCGCGAACTCGTCCATGTTGGTCTTACCGATGATAATACCCCCAGCAGCTTTGATCCTCTCAATTACAGTAGCGTCATACGGTGGTACGTAATTCTCCAACATTCTGGAGCCGCAGGTAGTCCTAATACCCTTAGTGCTGATGTTGTCTTTCACGGCTACTAGAGCCCCTCCGAGCGGTCCTAGGGACCCCCTCTTCAGAAGTTTCTCAGCTTCCTTGACCACTTCCTCCATAGGTCTTAGGGTTATATAGGCTTTAATAGTCTCCTCGTGCCTCTCTATGATCCTGTAGACTTCCTCTATGTACTTAAACAAGAAGTCGGGATCCTCCTCAGTCCGGGTTTTAAGAGTCCTAATGCTTATGGAGGCTAAGCCCGTACACTGAGGCGGGTACATGGTCTCACAAAGTTCTAGGAGCCTTCAGGTAACCACTCTCGAGTCCTCTATCGAGAAGCTCCCATCTCTCCGAACTCTCTACGCTCTCTTCGCGGTCCTCTCGAAGGTTTCCCTCACCGAAGTAGGTAGTGTAGAGAGGTTCCAGGTCCTCAGGTAGGTCTAAGTCACGTATCTTATTGAACATCTCCACGATCTTCTCTATGTCCCTACGTATATGTTCTAGCCTAGCTTCGTCAACCTCTACTAAGGCGAGAGCCATCAGCTTCCTTATCAGCTCTACCTGCTCCAAAGTACCTATCCTCTCTAGTAAGCTTCGGCGCGCTATTAAGCTTCCTAACGTAAAGGGCGCGGCGTCTATCCTAGGAGTGCTGGTAGCTGAGCTTTGAGTTTTGCCAGATACCCTAGTCCTCGGATTCGTCTAGGCATTGGTAGCTCTGTTCGAAGAGGAGGGACCTCTTGGCGACCACCTCTAGATAGTTCCTAGGTAGTACAGGCCTCCCACCTTCATAGGGGAAAGCGTAAGGTAGTTCAATTACGGTCTCGTAGTCTCCGAGCTTAATAGAGAACTTAAGCCCAAAGCGTATATCTAGGTGCTTAAGCTCCACACCCTCAGCTACCTTACGCAGGACGTACGCGGCTCCAGCTATGGTTAATTGGTACTTACCTAAGTTCCTGGATACGGTATTACGAGGTAGTTTTAGCGTAATCTCTCTGAAGGTCCTTCCTCTCGGCGGGTGCTCCCCCATTATGCCCCCTATAATTACTGCGTCGAAGTTACGTACTTCGGCAGGCTTAAGCTCCTCAGCTGCCTTGAGGTCAAGGACCAAGGGTCTCGGGATGACCCCTCTCCTCACCAGCTCTACTACACTCATCTCCTTAACTTCCGCACCGAGGCTTCTCAGCAGCTCCCGAGCTTTCCTGGACCTCACGTTAGTAAAGATAACATCCTTCCCGAAAACCTCCACTAAGTAGCTGTATTCGCTGAGAAGCCACGGTGACACGCACGGCTCTAGGTGCTCCACTACGACCAGCACGTCAGATCATTTCATAACTAGGGGGCGACCTTTTTAAAGACTTATACGTGGGGGGATGCTAGATTATAATTTCCGCGCAAGCCTTAGTAGCGCGGGTAGGATTACGAGGGCTTTGGTAGCTCTACTGTTGGTTTTACTGGCTCTGAGCTCTGTAGCTAGTAGCAGATCCTTTAGCCTTTGCCAGGCGCTGGGCGGTCCGGGCCTTTGTAGGGAGGTGAGACTGCTTGCAGCCGGGGTGACCTCCGATGGAGCTAGCTTAAGGGGTTTCCCTGTGAGCGTGTACGTTGCTGTAGCCAGCGGTAGCGGTCTTATATTCGCTCAGGCAGAGCTCTCTGCTGATGAGTACTTCACTACTTTCAACTCTATGGCAGTGCTAGTTGCTGCAGTAGCTCTCGGAGTAAACCTAAGTCGCTACAGCTACTACGTGTACCTGGACCCCCCTATAGCTAAGGTCGTCGGACCGTCCTCAAGTGCTGCTGTAGGGTTAGCTACAGCTCTAGCCCTACTCAACTATACCCCGCCGGAGCCTATAGCTGTGGTAGGTATCCTGCTACCTGATGGTGGCTTCGGGTACGTGGGCTACGCGGACGAGAAGGTCCTCTCGTTGGCGGATAGGGCAAGGCTGGTTCTAGTACCTCGCTCTCAGAACCTCAGCCGGAGTACCTTAAGGTTCTGCGAGGAGCGGGGGGTGAGGGTTGTAGAGGTAGCTGACCTCTACGAAGCTTTGCAGTTTCTCGGGGGGTTTACCGCGGGTAGTATGGGGGGTGACGATTGGGGCTACCTAAGGCAGCTCCTAAGTAAGTGGGTCGCGCTGGTTAACGAAAGCGTAAAAAGGTACCTAGAGAGCTTTAAGAGTCTCTGCAGAGGTCTGGAGTACTCTGAGGTATCAGCTCTAGCGGGACCCCTAGAGGTAGCAGTGGTTTTACGCCTGCTTGCCGTAGTTAGGAACGCTTGGACCTGCGGGCTCGAGTCCGGCATCCTTAGCCTCAGCGATGTAGTGGCCGAGGTTCGGGGGAAGATTGCCAGGCTTTCCGAGGAGTACTGGGAGTGGTCGCGTCTTCTACCTATATCTGCGGAGACCCTCGTAGTACTCTCTGAAGTTTACGCGGCCCTCCTAAGGGCTGTAGAGCTATTCAACAGGACGGTCGACTCCTCAGCGAACCTTGTGGAAGCCGTCGAGGATCTCGCAGTAAGCTATACTATTGCTGAGAGCGCTCTAGCAGCACTCAAAGCTCTTAGAGGTACTGCGAATGTATTGATGTCGGAGCGTGTAGTTAGCCTGAGCCGGTTGTCAGCTATATATCGATATGCTAGCAACCTCTACTTACTGCTACGTAATTCCCCTATAGCAGTAGGCCTAGCTGAGGAGCTGGAGCTTGTTGAGAGCATGCTGTCGGAGGCGGGAGCGCTTCTCGCTAAGGATCCTGCCGCAACTCTAGCGCTATGCGTAAGATCCTTAGTTAAGATGACCAAGCCTCTCTACCTAGACCAGTACCGAGACTCTCAGAGGACTCTTGAAGCTCTGAGGAGTAGGGCTGTTAAACTTTCCAGTACCTCCGCGATCCCCGTGCTGAGGTTGTACGTGGGGCTAGGGGACGTCTACGCATCCCTAGGTACAGGCTTTGAAGAGGTCCTGGAGGCCTACCTAGGCACCTCCGTACGAGGCCTCGTCTACACGATCCTGCTCAGCAGCTTTACGGGGCCGACCTACGTACCTACTCCTTCGTGGTACCTGTTCGCGCTGCTTCCCCTAGCTCTGGGGCTTCCCCTAACTCTACTTCTTCGAAGAGCTCGAGGATCTTCCGCGCGACGTACCTTACGTAGCTATCTACAGCTATCACCTCCACCCCGCAGCTGGGGATCCCGTAAACTACGCACCACCCATCGGGCACCTCTATCAGTGCTGCCAGCGCTAGTAGGTCCTCCTCACCCCGAACTAGAAGCAGAGCTCTAGAACCTGAGGTAGAGGTACGCATAGCTCTCCTAAGAGACTCCACAGCGTCTGAGCATATGTGGGACCTAGGGTTCAGGCATTCGTAGACGTAGCTGAAGCGGTCCCCTATCCAGGGCTGCGCTAAGGACCTCCTAGTAACCCCATCAACTACGCAGACCGCAGGTACAAACCCCAGTTCTACGAAGCTCCTGCAGACATAGTCTCCCACAGCTACCACAGCTATGCAGTCCCTGGCCAGCTCTACAGCACGGCTAGTTACCGAGGACTCCTCACCGCAGATACGTACCCCCAGGAAGCCCCGCCCTAGGGCACCTCTAAGGGTCTCCGGAATTCTAAGGCACCGCAACCGGACCCCAAACCCCAGCTTCCCGGGAGTTAAATACATACACCACCGCTATGGAGCTGTATGGAGAGGGGGAGGTAGACTATGAGGGTAGCCGAGGGGGGCCTAGGCACGTACTCCAGGGTCGAGCTACTTGATACAAACCACTAGAGTACTTTAATACAAAAAATCCTCTCGGAAGACGTGGAGCTACGCGGTATATAGCTTATAAGCTCGCTAATCATAGATACCTACGGCGCCGCAACCTCCTGGCGGCGGCTGGACCGGACTGGGGGCAGAGCCCCCGTGGATGAGGGGTCGCCTCCGGTTGCGGCGACAGGGCATCACGCTAACCTAGTGGGGGCCTGAATAACCCGGGGCGCTAACCCCGGAAGATTCAGGCCCGACGGGGGCTACCCAGACCACGTAGTAGGCTGGGCCACACATCCCGCGGCCTGCGGCCGCGACTCCGGTTGATCCTGCCGGACCCGACCGCTATCGGGGTGGGGCTAAGCCATGGGAGTCGTACGCCCCGGTCACCGGGGCGTGGCGGACGGCTGAGTAATACGTGGCTAACCTACCCTCGGGACGGGGATAGCCTCGGGAAACTGAGGCTAATCCCCGATAGGTAGGGACTCCTGGAAGGGGCCCTAC
>Ga0105154_1000496_pt1 | contig 17174 bp, 13 predicted proteins | sample SSWtaG_FD_89672 | JGI IMG/M metagenome (GOLD analysis project Ga0105154, IMG submission 89672) | Hot spring microbial communities from Sandy's Spring West, USA to study Microbial Dark Matter (Phase II) - SSWsed_matched | ecosystem: Environmental > Aquatic > Thermal springs > Hot (42-90C) >... | reverse complement strand
GTCTTCAGCGAAGTATGCCTTAACAGCGTTGGCCGGCGCTGACGGGTGGTCGGTCCCAGTGTACTTAGCCTTAAGCAACCTAATGAATTCGGGGTTGTACTTAGCTACGAGACCCGCGCCAGACCCTGAGTAGTCCTCATAGCACGGCGTCCCGTACACGTCTTTAGTCCCTCCGAAGCCGTAGGGGGGTAGGGGGTCAACCAACACAACCTCCCTCACCCTGACATCGCTCGGAGCGTCTAAGAGTGCTTGTAGCGCCACACCCCCTCCCATACTATGCCCTACCAACACGTAAGAATCGTATTTAAGCGTCGCCAACAATCCCAGCACGTCATCTGAGAAGTCCCTCAATCCCCTAGTAGCGTTCACAGGCCTCCTCCCACTATCCCCGAAACCCCTCAAATCCGGGGCTACGACGTCGAAATCTTCAGGTACCTTACTCATGAAGTCTTCCCAAACCAGTGATGAGGAGAGGTTACCGTGAATCAATACTACCGCTTTCCTCGCCCCCCTCTTAAGGAGCCTGAAACTAATCTCAAAACCTTCACTAAGCTTAACCCTAAGTATTTCCGGAAGTTGCGTGGGGAACACCCAACCCTAATTAAGGGTTAAAATTAAAAATCTTCAGGTTACTCCAGTAAATAATTGATTGAGCCCCACATCAAGCTTTAGGACTTGAGATCGTGGTTCCTAAGTCTATAGGTATCACGACGCCGTTCAGGGCTTCATTCTCTACTATATGCCTCACTAACTTAGCTACCTCCTCAGGCTCCACGAGTCTCGGGATAGGTATCCTCTTCAGGTAGTCCCTCAATATCGGTGTAGGCACCGCTAAAGCCATCCGAGTCTTAACGAATCCGGGAGCTATCGCAACCACCCTTATCCCGTACGGGGCCAGCTCCTTAGCTAACGTGTAGGTAAGCCCTATCAAGCCTGACTTAGACGCCGCGTAATTCGCTTGCCCTAAATTACCTAACAACCCAACAATAGATGACACGTTGATTATGACGCCTCCCCCACCCTTAATCATGTAGGGTGTCACGACCCTCGAACAATTATACGCCCCGGTCAGGTTCACCCTTATCACCGCGTCCCACATATCCGGGCTTATCCTCTGTAAGTACGCGTCCTTCGTTATCCCCGCGTTATTGACTAAGACATCTATCCTCCCAAACTCACCCACTACTTTCCTAACCCCTTCCTCAACAGACTCATACTTAGAGACATCCATCTCAACGAACAAAGCCTTAGACCCGGCTTCAGCTATCGCTTTAATAGTTTTCTCCGCTTCCTCATCACGCGAGATGTCGGCCACAGCTATTAAGTAACCTGACCTAGCCAGCTCCAAGGATATAGCCGCTCCTATCCCCCTAGCACCCCCAGTCACTAAAGCAACCTTCCTCTCACCAACCTCAACATCAGCGGGTATGAAGACGGGTATGGCGCCGAAGACGCTCCAAGACTCGACTACGTCCCCAACCATTCCCACCTTAAGCTTCCCGAAGAACTTCCTATCTATCCGGACTACCCTCCTACCACCTTCCTCATTCTCTACCACGCCTATAGCGTAGGTAGACTTGTAAGGCAGTACCGGCGTGTACAACTCCGTGTAAGTAATTAGCTTCCAGACCATCACGATCACCTACTGAAAATAGCTACTACGGACGTCGCTCCAGTACCTCCGTGATTCTCCACCAACCCTACCTCAGCACCCGGTACCTGCCTCTCACCCGCCTCACCCCTCAACTGCCAGTAGATCTCAGCAACCATGCCGACGCCCGTAGCTCCTATCGGGTGCCCCTTAGACTTAAGACCCCCGCTAGGGTTGACAGGTATCTCACCGTGGAATGTCGTGACGCCATCTCTAATCAGCTCAACGCCCCTACCTCTCTCAGCAAGACCTAACATCTCGTAAATTATTATTTCCGCTATGGTGAACGCGTCGTGGACCTCCATCACGTCCACGTCCTTAGGGGATATGCCAGCACCTCTGTAAGCTTCCTCACCAGCTTTCTTAACAGCCCTTAAGGCCGTTAAATCCTCGCGCTGGGAAACCCCTGGGTGGTCGTGGTACATGGCTATTGACCTCAGCACGACTGGGGTGTCGGTATATCTCCTCGGCTCATTACTCACTATCAGAGCGGCTGCACCGTCCGTTATTAGAGAGGAATCGTAGAGTTTTAACGGCCATGAGACGTACGGGGACTTCATGACGTCCTCAACACTGATCTTCTTCTGCATAGCTGCTAGAGGGTTCCTCAACCCGTTCTCATGATTCTTCACAGCAACTAAAGCAAGGTCTTCCTCCCTAGCCCCGTACCTACTCATGTAAGCCGTAGCTATTAGAGCGTAGAGTGAGACGAAGGGCGACCCAACCAAGACTTCCTCCGGGTGCCCGGCCTGCATCAAAACCTCGTTTACTTCCATGCTTGACGGTAGGTAACTCATCTTCTCGAAACCAACTATTAAGGCGTTCTTAGCTAGGCCACTCCTGAGGAAATTCCACGCGATGTAGAGTGCTGTACCGCCTGACACGCACGCGTTCTCAACTCTGAAACCCTTCGTGTTATTTAAGCCCAAATATGAGATGACGAGGGGTGCTGTATGCGTTAGCCCCCCGAACCTATCGGAAAAGTTAGATACTATGACTAAATCGATCTCGTCCTTACCAATACCTTTATCAACCTTCCCTAAAACCCCCTCCACAACCTCCTTAACCATGTCCCAAACCTCTTTAGATGACCTCAACTCGTACTTCAGACTATACGCTCCTATAACACCTACCTCCAACACAGGCCCCTCCTAAAATACGCTAACTTGAGTAATCTAGACGTAGGTAAACAATGTTTATTAAGTGTTCTAAGTGAGGGACGTGTGACGAGGTTAACTCACGCTTAAACAGATGTCTTACTCAAGTACTTGAGGGTTGAGGACACTATCCTCCTCTCAGCACGCCTCAACAACTTAGTTACCGCGGCGCGTGATATACCTAACTCCTCCGATAACTCGACGATGTTTGTTTTCCTAGGCCATTCATAATACCCTGACTCAAGAGCTAGCCTCAGCAAACTTAATTGCTTATTAGTTAATTTACTTAACTCCATCGTTAATAGGTTTAGCGCTGCCAGGAAATTCATCGAGAATTCCGCGACCAGCTCGTCAGGTATTTCCTCAACCCTAGACCTCTCGATATAGTCGAACTCACTCACCCTACTCACGAACTCGTTAAGTAGCTTCTTGCTGTAGAATCCTAGAGTCCACCTCTCGTAACCTTCCTTAGCTATCCAGGGCGCTAGAGGCATCGCGTCAAGGAAAACACTGGTCTCCATAGTCTTAGTCCTGGTTATGTGCATCTTCACCTTAACAAAGTCTCTCTTCTTCTGTATTATCTCATAACTCCGTACGAGCTTGTAATTCTCTATCTTCTCTAAAGCCTTACTGGTGACTCCCTCATCCCCTAATAAAACCACGTATATCTTCTCATAACCTCGGGAAATCTCGGCTACGTTAGCTCCAGTAACTATTATCTTAGCGTCCTTCAAGTGCTCAACTAACCAGACAACAGGGCAATCATACTGCACTATGTCAAAAGACGCTACGTACATGTATTTAAGCCCATTTAAACATGTGATTGAAAAATATATAACTCTTTCTATCGACAAAATATGTAAACCTTTCTAAATCAAGAGTTCAAAATATGGCGGCACTTCTTATTAATCTTAGTTCGCAATAGTATGTTAGGTGAGGCGACGAGGTGTTTTGAATGTTTAATTTGATAGTCATTCATGAGCCAGGCCCCGATAACTGGAGGTGGGCTAGGAATCAGTTAAGGCAGTTGTTAGGTGCTGAGGGGAAGATCGTAGCTTCCTATCAATCAGTGATGTTATACCTTGTTGAGGGGGACCCGCACCAAGTAGCTGAGAGGTTGAGGGAGAGTTTAAGGGGTGGCGGAACCCCGATAATCCGGGTTATCCCCGTAGATCACGTAGTCGATCCTTACCTAGACGAGGTCGTCGAGGTGGTTAAGAATATGGTCGTGAGAATCCCGCAGAACGAGAGCTTCAGGGTTACGCTTCAAGGACATTTAATGAGTATTGATTCTGAGGGGAGGAGGAAGGTGATGCACTCCATAGATTCTATCAGGGAGATAGCTAAGTACGTTGATAGACCGGTCAACCTCGAGAACCCTGACTGGATCGTTTACGTTAAGGTAGTCAGGTTATTGAGGGGTAGGAGGGTCGCAGCCGTATCATTACTTAAACCAATCGAGTTAATTAACTTGAGGGATCTCACGCAAGCGGAGGAGTCGGGTGAGGAGGTTAGTGAGTAGCAAGAAACTCTTCGGTACCGCCGGGGTTAGGGGGAGGTACTTAAGAGAGGTAAGTCCTGAGGTTTTCCTATACTTAAGCGCTACCATAGCGACCTACTTCAAAGCACGTAGGAGTGTGGTGGGGGGTGACGGCCGACTAACCACGCCCGTCTTAAAAAGCTCTGTGGTGACAGGACTCCTAGCTTCAGGTTCTGAAGTGATTGACGTAGGTTTAGTTCCCCTACCTGTCCTAGCATGGAGTACCAGGTTCTTGAGAGGGGATCTCGGGATTTACGTAACCGCCTCACATAACCCACCTCAAGACAACGGACTCAAAGCTTTCTACGGTAACGGGATGGAGATCTTAGAGGAAGACGAGCTCAAGATCGAGGAACTCTACGTTGGTAGGGGGTGGGTACTCGCTGACTGGGACGCTACGGGGTCTTACGCTAGCGCCGCGCATGTGGTGAGTGAGTATATAGAGGAGTTACTGAGTAGGTTGGGTCCGGTTGATAAGGGCGGCAGGGTGCGCGTCCTCATCGACACAGCTAACGGCGCCGCGTCATTAGTAACTCCTAAAGTCCTCACGGAGTTAGGTGCTCAGGTCATCACGCTAAACTCAAACATTGACGGGAGGTTCCCGGGGAGGCATCCCGAGCCAAGACCAGATGTCTTAGAGCCCCTACTCCCGATAGCTAGGGAGTTAAGAGTCGACGCGTTCTTAGCTCACGACGGGGACGGGGACAGGCTAGCTGTCTTAAGCCCTGCTAAGGGATTCATAAAACAAGACAGGATCATCGCGTTACTAGCTAAGGAAATGCTGAGCGTGAGGGGAGGGACCGTGGTAGTCTCCATAGATGTCGGCAACGCGGTGAGGGACGTTGTGGAGGAGGCCGGGGGTAAGCTAGCTATAACTAAGTTAGGAGCTACGCATACCGGCATGCTCAAATACCCAGACGTCGTGATGACTGCGGAGCCTTGGAAATTCATAGACCCGGGGTGGGGTCCGTGGGTAGACGGGGTTTATCAAGCAGCTATGCTGACCAAGTTAATGATTGAGAGGAAATCTAGTATCGACGAGTTACTGAAGGAGATTCCTGACTACCCTCAAGCAAGAGTCTCAGTGGAGGTACCTAAAGAACTCAAGGAGGAAGTATATGAGTGTCTGACAACAAAGTTACTGGAGTGGAGAACTCCTGACTCCGAAATACTGACGATAGATGGTTTAAGAGTTAATTACGTGGATAGGTCGTGGCTCCTAGTAAGGAAGTCGGGAACGGAACCCAAGATCAGGATTTACGGCGAGTCACTGACCTACGACGACTTAAAGAACAAGGTGAACACCTTAATAACTGAAGCGAGTAAGGTCCTCAAGAAACACGGGCTGGGTGAGGTAAGAATTGACGGTAAGATAATACCTTAATTCCGGATCTCTTAACGCTTGATTCCACCCAAACATCAACTATGGAACAACTCACCTGCGGTCGGAGAGACTTCATCAAATGAATCTGACTACCTCGCTTAATGGTTTTCTAGACCTTGTCTTAGGGGTTTCTGCCGGGTAGCCGAGCGCTATGATCCCCTGTAACTCACACCCCTCAGGTGGTTTAAGGACTTCGTCGAATTTACTCTTAAGTAGTAGGGGGACGCCCAGCCAGACAGCCCCGAGCCCGAGGGAGTGAGCAACTAAAATCATGTTCTCCAGTGCTGCGGCAACAGATTGTATAGCGAATACCTTCTCCTCCTCAAAAAATCCCTCAACATGGGTTGTTTTCCTTAAGTCGACGTATCCAGCTATATAAGCCGGCGCTAAATACATGCCCTCACGAATTCTCTGAACCCACTTACCCACCTTATCAGGCGGTAGCGGGTTCTTAAGAGCGCGCGTAGCGTAAAACTCGTGAGCTTCTAAGAGTAACTCATGTATCTTGCTCCTTAACCCTGACTCCCTAACCACAATGAAGAACCACTGCTCATTATTACCAGCGTTAGGAGCTCTCACACCAGCTTCAACAATCTTAAGTAAAACGTCATCAGGTATTGGGTCACTCCTAAACCACCTCACACTAGACCTACTTAACACGGTCTCGAGAAAGCAATCACACCTCAATTAACTCACCAAAAATGAGTTAACCCCGGGTATTAATGTCTTACGCCATTACTAATGTGAGGAAGCCGGCACCGGAGATTCTTCGAGAACATACTTAAACGATTTAACGCCCACAGATTTTCCCTCAATTCTTTGGCGATTAATTTTCGATTTTAACGAACAGAAATTGCTGGGAGCTCGGGTAGGTCATAAATGTTTTTCAAGTTATGCCAAGATTAATTAAATATTTTCTTGGATAGCACATAACAGATTTCCAGAGATAGATTTAAATACCGTTTTAAGTTTATGATAATTGTCGTGAATTGCGGGTGAGACGTGATGCACGGCTTAAAACGTGATAGGGTCTTAGTCCTCCCGTTAGTGTGTCTGTTGTTAGTGGCTTTAGTCACGTCCGTTAACTTAGGTGGTGCGTTGACTTCATCGTCTTTAGGTCTCGCGGGTACTTACCCGAGCACGTGGTTAGTGACTCTTGGAACGCCTAAGGATGATTACCCGTGGTGGGGTTTGGAATTAGGTGATAGGGGTTACGTGTACGTTTTCGGCCAGAGCGATCATTGGAAGCCGCTTGGCTACAACTCCCTAATAATGTCTAAGATTAGTAGGTATGGCGAGAATGTTAAGAACGTGATAATCTACGGTAACGGCACGTTAATGGGTAGAGACTTCAAAATAATTGAGGGAGTTATTTATGCTGTAGGTCAAGTGACGGGGTACGGAGCTGGAGGAACCGACGCATACTTACTCGCCTTCTACGAGAACGGCACGGTAGCTTCATTCACTACTTACGGGTCCCCACAACTCGACGTCTTCTGGCGTCTAGCGGTAGGCAGGAATAACACCTTATATCTTACCGGATATACCATGGGTCTAGGAGCTGTCAAGAGCGATGCCTTCATAGTTAAGGTGGACTCGAATGGTGAGGTTCTTTGGTCTTTGATCGCCGGCGGGTCGCAGTACGAGTACTTATGGGGGGTAGCCACGTTGTATGACCCAGCCTCCGATCAAGAACATGTTGTAGTTGTCGGGCAGACAAATAGTTTCGGTGCTGGAGGATATGACTGCCTACTAATCAAGCTCACAGGAGATGGGATGGTGGAGTGGTCGCTAGCTTTCGGAACCCCAGCTCTAGACAGACTGGATAGCGTGGTCGTAGGTGATGACGGGTACATATACGTTGGGGGCGCGACATATAACACGACGACAGGGAATCCTGACGTCTTAGTAGCTAAGATCAGCTTAGGAGGGGAGGTTTCATGGATAACTAGGTTCGGTGATGGCGGGTCTGACATACATTATGCTCTCCACGTAGATAAAGACTACGTCTACTTGGTAGGGGCTACCACGAGCTACTTTACTGGAACATCATCAAATTATGATGCTTTCGTAGCGCTAGTTGATAAGTCTTCCGGTGCTTTAATATCTTTCGTGAACTTTGGAGGGATAGACACGGACATAGCTTACGCGGTTAAGTCAGACACTAACTACGTTTATGTCTCAGGATACACCGCCTCATTCACGGAGGGGGGTAGAGACTTCTTCGTGACTAAAATGAATAAACAATACTTGCTTGAGGAGAAGCCAGAGACTCTTAAGTGGGTTTACGGGGACTTTCCCGAAGACGTTAACGTGTCTAGAGTCATGATTGAGTCAGAGGTCTTCCCAGTTAATGTCTCAAGCGTGTACCTCACGCTGAACTACCAGCCGCCTACCACCTACAGTTATGAGTTGCTTGGGAGCTTGGTGGACGTCAGCACACACATAGCTACGACTAGCGGTAACCCACCCGCGGAAATAACCACTACGACTGAGGTAAGCACGGTCACCACCACAGCGACGACTACCACGACTAGAACGGTCGTGGATATCATAACGGAGACCTTAACTACTACGGAGACATTCACCACAACCAACTTAATTACGGAGACAACAACCTACACAACCCAGAGAACAGTTACGGAGATTGTTGAGGTAACGACTACCTCGATCACCACACGCACCGAGACCAGGACTCAAACGAGCGAGGTGACTGCGACGAAAGTAGAGACTACGACTATGCCAGTACCAGTATTAGATGTCATGACTACCTTAGGTGTTGGTGGAGCTCTCTTAGTAGTCGGTGTAGTTTTGGGTGTAGTAGTAGCTAGGGTAGCTTTCAAGAAATAGGGGGTAGGGGCGTCAAAATGAAGTTGAGGAAGTTTTTTATTTCTTGTCTATTACTTGTACTACTCCTAACTTCTCTACCTGTAGTTAACTACGTCTTCGCTAACGCCTCAGAAGATCAATCTCTAAACAAGATCGATCCCGAGCTACTTAGCTTGATTCAAAGTGATGAGGTGAGGGAGGTTGTCATCATATTAAAGAATCCTGACTACAGCGATCTCCAGATGATTAAGTATCTTAAAGGAGTTGAGGAAGTTAAGAAAACTCTTAAATCATATTCATACGTTACTCAAAACGATGTTAAGCAGTTGGTGCAGAGCTTAGGTGGTGAGGTACTCAATAACTTCTGGATTACTAACGCGATCCTAGCTAAAGTAAAGACTAGCACGCTGCCCATCATTGCCGGGAACTCCATGGTTGAGAAGATAATCCCTAATTTTGAGGTTCACGTGGATATGTTCGTGGTCGAGAGGAATATCACGACATCTAATGAGGTGATCTCGTGGGGTGTTGAGAGGATTAGAGCGCCTGAAGTTTGGGAGATGGGCTATAACGGGTCTGGTACCAGGATCTGCGTTATAGATACTGGCGTGGACGTGAGTCACCCAGCTCTTAGCGGGAAGCTATTCACCCTAGACCCTAACAATCCTTATTATCCAGGCGGTTGGATGGCTTTCGATAGTGCTGGAAGACCCTATCTTACGACTCCTCAGGATACGCATGGTCACGGAACACACACTAGCGGTACCGCGTTAGGAGGTGATACGAGGAACATTCTAATAGGCGTGGCCCCGGGTGCTACGCTCATGCACGTACTAGCGCTACCGTACGGGAGCGGGACCTTCGCCCAGACACTCGCAGGTATAGAGTGGGCCGCAGATCCCTACTACATTGACGTAGGTACTGGTGAGCGAGTCTACACAGGCATTACACCACACGTAGTCTCTATGAGTTGGGGGGCCAGGAACTATTACGGCGCTGAGTTCTTAACCCCTATCAAGCATTTGCTATTATTGAACATAATCCCTGTGGCGGCTATAGGTAACGGAGGACCCGGCACGCATGACAACCCAGGAAACATATGGGGTGTTTTCGGCATAGGAGCGACTGACGAAAACGATAACGTGGCTTCATTCTCTGGCGGTGCTAGGATTTACTGGCCCTACATACCTCCTGACTGGCCCTTCAACGGCACTTACCCCTCAGTTTACTTAAAGCCTGATTTTGCGGCGCCCGGGGTGAGGATAGTGTCGAGTATTCCTGGAGGGGGTTACGCCGCGTGGAGCGGGACTTCCATGGCTACCCCACACGTTGCTGGGTTGGTTGCGCTCATATATCAAGCTACTAAGTGGGATAAGTATCAGGTACCTGAAATCCCTCTAAGAATCTATGAGATCCTCATGCACACTTCTCTCGATCTTGGGGTGCCCGGTCAAGACACTAGATATGGTTGGGGGTTGGTTGACGCGTACCAAGCCGTTAAGAAAGCGATTGAGATAGCGAAGATCAGCGGTGTTAAGGGCTTCGTACACGATAGCTATGATAACACTCCAATACCTTACGTTGATGTGTACGCGTACGACTACGGAGGGAATTTAGTAGCGTATACGCAAACTAACGCTTCAGGTTATTACATACTCCCGCTGGATCCTGGACACTACACATTAGTGTTTAGGAGATTCGGCTATGATGAGGCTCAGATAGATGTTGAGGTGGTTCTATATAATGGGACTATAGCCGGGTCAGTCACGGATAGAATTACCGGGGAACCATTAGTTAACGCAACGATATACGTTACGGAGGCCAACTCAATGACTCGCACGGATGCCGAAGGACATTACCAGATATCTGTTCAGCCGGGTAGGTACACCCTGAGAACCCTCGTTGAAGGGTACTTCAACGAGACTAAGCAGGTGGTTGTTGGGGAGGGCGAGTTAGTGCTGGCTGATTTCCAGCTCTACCCCTTGAGTTCCCAGGCCATCGCTTACGTGCAGGTATATGAGCTTCTCAGCGGTAGCCCCCTGCAAGGGGCTAGTGTGAGCATACTAGAGCTCGGGATCAGCGAGACCACGAATTCCACAGGTATGGCAAAGTTTGATGGGATACCCCCAGGTGCTTACACCCTAGTGGTCTCTAAGGAGTATTACGCGACCAGAACTTACAGCGTCTACTTAAGTCCAGGCGAGCAACTCATCTCGATAGACACGGCATTCTTGATTGGCGTGATGTCGAGAGATAAAGACGTGTTCGGTAATGATATTAAGCAGGCTCTAGTATCTCAAGGATATCCGAGTTACGCTATAGAGTTGCTTGATCCTCTTCAGGTCGGGAAATCCTATAAAGCCTTAATAATCAACTACTTAGGAAGTGATCCAGGATCTGATAGGTTAGTTGATTTCCTGAATAACGTGACCAACAAAAACACCTCACTCATATTCCTTGATTCCTGGGGTGCATACTATAATTTTGGTGGTTACCTACTCTACAAGTATAGGGACGTCGTTAACTCATACGGTTACCCAGCACCCCTCTACAGGACTGAAGGCTATAGTGTTGGTATGATGATGAATGCGTTGGAGCCTAATAACAGCATCTTCGACGGGATAAGCTTTGATGAAGATACTAAATTCTACATCGGGGTCTCGCCTTCTAGTCGAGTGGATTTCTCAGCGTATCAAGGATTCCTACAGCCAAGTAGTGGGGAGCTATCCTACCTTGGTGAGTTAATTCAGGGAGGCACACTCTACGGCTATAGCTTAGTCACTTGGAGTAGAGCTTCCGGAATGAGTCGATGGGTCTTCCTGAGCGTAGGAGGTAGCTATCACTGGGCTAAGTATATGGAGAGCGGGCAAGACCTTCAGTACTCCCTAAACATGAGGAGATTGCTCTTCAACACGGTAGTGTGGGTTTTAGAAATAACCATGTCTATCGAAGCTAATTCCTTGAGTGAGTCTCTTGACAGCCTTAAACAGCCCAGACTAATCGGCATATCTGCTTTTACGGAGGTTAACGTGGTCTTGACTAGGAAGCCTCACGGGTGGGTGGCTGGTATGGTAGTCGCTGCCGACACTGGCCTCCCAATCAAGGGTGCTGAGATCATCGTGACGAACACGCCTGTAAGAACCTACACGAATGAGAGCGGGTCGTTCACTATCTGGCTTCCTGAAGGGTCTTACGAGCTAGGCATATACGCTAAAGGATACTACGAGGTTAAGGAGTCTGTCACGATCGAGGTTGGCAAGACTAGTTACGTCACGGAAACTCTTAATAGGAGGCCTAGAGCCGCTGTCATGATAGATTTCGCAGGGCAGATCACGCTGTTACTGCAGTCAAGAGGCTGGTATGCTCAAGCTTTCAGGGACTGGAACTCCTTGTATGAAGAGCTCAGCTTCTACGACGTCCTGGTATTGGCTGGTGAGTATGTAGGTTATTCTGATTTATGGCCTGATAGAGCAACCTTCGAGAAATTACTTAACCTGACCTACCAGCTCGGGGTAGGTGTGGTGTTCCTGAATAACTACTTTGAGCACAGGTACATTAAGTACTACCCATACGGGATCAACATCCTCTATTACTACTACAAGAACCCCGGTAGTGTTGGCGCTAGCTATGATGAGGGGCCCGTATACTACGTCATAAACCAGAAACACCCGATAGTCGCAGGGTATGAGGTGGGTGAGAGGGTGTACTTAGTTTATGGCGGGGATTACGACTACGCGTGGTTTAGTAAGTGGGACGGTGATGTGGTCGCATATATTGGTGCGGAGACTGCTGGGGTGAGGGGGTTGGGCATCGGGATTAAGGTGACTCAATACGGGACTAGGTGGGTTTTGCTAGCTGGCTTAGCTCCTGAGTTATGGACTAACATGGATCACTGGAGTGATGACGCTAAAGAAATACTTTACAGGGCTATCTCATGGGCTGCCGTTAAAGCGATAGGGATCTCCATTACCCCGGTCAATGTGTACGTCGGTGATTTAATAACTGTAGAGATACCGCCCCTGCCCGGCACGATATATTCCGTGCTGATTGACGACACTATAGTCTTAAGAGATATCTTAGGGAAGAACGAGTCAGCAATCATTAGGTTGAAGGTACCGAATCTTGAGAGAGGGATTCACAGGGTCGTGGTAGTTAGTGAGGGCATGTATTACGGTGAGGCATTCTTCTACGTGAACACGAAGCTAGATATCCTGACTAAAGACCCGAGAGCTGGCGGAACGCTTGAGTTAAGCGTTACCGGGCATCCTGTGAACACCACCTTGTTCGTATGCATAGACGACAACATAATATCTAACGTCAGGGCTAGGGACGCTAACCCCTTGAGACTCACTATAGCAATACCTGACTACTTTGAGGGGATCCACGTGTTAAATTTGAGAACGGAGGATGGTGAAGTAATCGCTTCCAGCAACGTCTTCATAGGGGAGTCAGCGTTTAAGAGTGAGGTGTTATCCTACTATAATAACATGACATACGTCTTGAGCCAGTTACTCGTGATGATGAACGCACTCAGCAACTACACGTCCTCAAGTTTGAGAGGAGTTAATGAGAGTGTGAGTGTCTTAAGTAGCTTAACGAGTAGCTTAATCCAAAGCCTCGATCTATACCTCAAGCAAACATTACAGGAACTACAAGGGTTGAGGGAGGTGTCAACTGAGACATCCCTAAGCGTGAATCAAAGCATGACTAAGTTGAGAGATGATGTTATGAACCGAGTGAACGAGCTAGAATTGAGGATCTCTGGTAGCATAGGGTTGCTAACTTCTCTCGCCGCTGTATTAATAATCGTTAACGTCATGGTGTTAGTGATTGAGGCTTTAACACGTTTAAGACGCTAATTGTTTTTAGCTGGAAACCCTATTCTCGTTACCGGTGTTAAGCAGTCTGCTCTCTCTAATAGGGGTGAGACTCCCATAACGTCTTGGGTTGCTTCCCTTCACTTATTCATATTTAATAAATACCTTCTCCATACGTCTTGTGAGTGAGGCGAACGTGGTTGAGGCTCTTCAAGCTTGATAATCTGGTTAAGTGCTCATTGATTGATAGGTTGAATCGTTTTACTGTTCGGGTGATGGTTGGTGGTGAGGTTAGCTTAGCTCATTTAACAAATACTGGGAGGTTGAGTGAGTACTTGATTAGTGGTAGGGAGGGTTTCTGCAGCGTTATAAGCGGGCCAAGACTTAATTACAGGTTGGTTGCGGTCAGGGATATTGAGGGTTACGCCATACTAGACACCTTAACTCAGAGCAGGGTTTTTGAGTACTTACTTAATCATGGCTTGATTCCTTGGTTGAGTGGGTGTTCTCTGCGTAAGAGGAACTTCAGGTTAGGTAGTGAGGTCATAGACTACTTCCTTGAGTGTGCAGATGGTGCGAGACTCGTTGAGTTGAAGAGTGCTGTGTTGAGGCTTGGCGGTGACTTCGCGTCATACCCCGACTGCCCGACTATTAGGGGGAGGAGGCAGATCAATGCCTTAGCTGAATACTCGAACGTTTTTAAATCGTGTGTTGTGTTCATGGCTTCCCTACCTAACGTGAAGAGCTTCAAACCGTATTGCTTAGGCGACCCCGACATACCTCACGTGATGAGGTACGCGTCCGGGAAGGGGGTTGTGTTTAAAGCAATTAACTCATACCTGGATGAGGAGGGATGGGTCGTTTTAGGAGATACTGACTTACCTGTAAGTCTTGAGTGTTGAGATCCCCTAATCCCGTGAATCACTCGATGATTAAATATTTGAGTATCGGTGGTGTTACTAAGTATCGAGGGTGTTACTCATTAATTCAATCACGTAACCCTACCACGGAGGTAGTAAATGAGACTGCTGAGAAAGCTTCGAAGCTCGTTAAGGAGGAGTTAGATAAGGTCTTCAAGAGATCTAGATACTACGCGTACATACTGAAAGCAATATCTCTGGATATAAACACTTGGTCAGGCGTAAAGAGAGCTGTTGAGGCGTGGCTCGGCAGACCACTACAAAACGCGCAGATCACGAGACTCATCGAGACTCTCGTGGAGCTCAGTATCGTGGAGAAGAGGGATGGCTACTACGTGATCTCAGATCCTCTGATAGCTGAGTATTCTAGGAGTCTCTAACCTTGTAGTTATTTTACGACGAGAAAGTCTCCTGCTTAACTAATTTAATAAGGGGCTTCAAGTATAAACATGTCTGAATTTACTTATACTTAAGGCATTAAGTTATAATGCTTATATATCTGTTAGTAGTGAATATAATTTGGTGGTGAAATGTATAAGTACTACCTAGAAAGATTAAGCCCATTTAAATTAGGGCAAGTAAACACGCTCCTCAACCTGATCAAGGCGATTTCTAACATATTGAGTAACCTAGCACACGAAATCCTGACATCCATGAACCTACTGGGAACTATAGTAAACGACAAGATCTCGAAAATAGTGGAGAGTAAGTCTGAAGAAAAACAAAGGAAGTTAGTTGAGTACGCGTTCATAGCTCATAAGGTGTTGATAGGGTTTTTCCTAACCATCCTATACTTCTTAACCATGTAGGGTTTCGTTTTTAACTAAACTATAATTTTATTCCCAGAGATTTATTACTGGGGCGTTGCGGTGGTTTTAGTAGTTGTTTCCGGTTTGCTCCCATTCAATTCTGGGAAGACTTTCTTCACCCTAGCTCTCGCCGAGTACTTGAGGAGATCGGGTTATTCTGTAGGTGTTGTGAAGCCCGTTGCCGCTCATTCTTTCTGGGAGCAGTACGAGTATTTCTTAGAATCTCGTGATTTAGGTGTTTTGGTTGGTGAGGACGTAGTTAGGTATGTTAGGGCCGGGCTCATCAAAGACATAGACTTACAGAATCCTGTTGATATTATGACAGCACCTCACGACTTGATGAAGCACCCGTCACTAGACTCTTACCTCACATCACTAACCTCCCTAATCGATCAAGCAGTTTTGGTCAGGATTTCCTCGGCCGGGCAGAGAAACTACTACTTGGTTAGAGAAAACCTTGAGAGGGTAGGTGATCACCTAGCTAACGAGATAAGAGGGTTCGTCAGCGGTTTAGGCAGGGTTGACGAGGTAGATCGTTCATGGCTCTACAACAAGTTAGTGAGTAAGGAAATAGATTCCTTAATCGTTGAGTCGGTGAGTTCAGTTATGTCGAGACATGACGTAACCCTCTGCGAGTCTTTCAGTAACGCGTTACTCCCCGCCCTAGGTTTAAGGGGCTTAGTCAAGCACGTCATAGTGGTAACCCCGTCTAAAGCACTTGCTTACGGTCCTGGGAAGGTGATCACATACATGAGCGCGCTAGACCGCCTTAGATCAGAAACCCCCTTCCTAGTCATGCTCTTCAAGCCGGACACGATATTGAGTATTAAGCCAAGCACTGAGTACGGCAAGATAGTCGAGGAAGAAGCTGAGAAGCTGAAGAGCCTCATACTCTCTGGTAGAATGACTTAAGCCAAGTCTTTATATTCCGCCTAGCGATCTTGTTAAGCGGGGGCTAACGGTGGAACTCCCTGAAATCCTGCTTTTCTCAGGGCTCGTGCTGATTGTTGGCGGTATTTCACTACTTCTCGCTGCTTTATTGAGTCAGGGCGGGAACCGTAAGTTGGAGGGCGGCGGCGTCCTAATAATAGGTCCCATACCCATAGTCTTCGGCACCAGCCAGAAAGTATCGGTAATCCTCTTAATACTCGCCATAACCTTAACGTTGATCGCCCTCACAACGTTTATCTTAACAAGTATTAGGTGATTAGCTGTGGCAAACCCCCTGTTAAGACTCGGTATTATAGTCCTGTTCGCAGGCCTCGCACTAATCCTCCTCTCCATGCTACTACAGACCCTGACCCCAACCAATCAAGAAGGGATCTCGTCAGGGGTTGCCGGCTGCGTGATACTGCTGTTTATCCCAGTATGTTTCGGTTTAGGGGATGCAGGGTTCTTGCCAATCATAATAAGCTTATCCCTAATCCTAACAATAGCGCTCATACTAATTAACTTCCTGATTCTGAGGAGGCTTGCAGGCAACGAGCGCTCGGAGTGAGTTCCCTACCGTTTAATGCGAGTGTTGAGCGGATCAACTCGTCCACGAAGATCCTTATAATTATCCCTTCAAGTCTTTAAAGGGTGTAATCGTTTGGGTCTTAATTTGAGCGCACCCCACGAAATCATAGCTAGGTACGAGAAGGTGTTTTCAAGAGTTCAGAGGACTTCCTACGCGCCGATCATCGCCGTTAGGGGGAGAAATTCCAAGGTGTTCGACATCAGTGGCAAGTCCTACATAGACTTCACGTCAAGCGCTGCCGTCACGAATCTCGGTTACTGTGATCCCGAGATCGTTAAGGTGATTAGGGAGCAAGCCGAGGAATTAATTCATTTTACCTTCATATACGGTTACAACATACCTGCTCTCCACCTAGCAGAGGAATTACTGACTCTGACGGGCTTCAAGGACTGGAGGGTTGTTTTAGGGTTGAGCGGTAGTGACGCTAACGAAGGCGCTTTAATGCTTGCTAAAGGTTTTAGGAAGAACTCGAACGTGCTAGTAAGTTATTTAGGTAGTTTCCACGGCTGCTGTGTGGGAACCACCACAGTCTCAGGAGTGGATCTCTC
>Ga0105154_1000495_pt1 | contig 17176 bp, 13 predicted proteins | sample SSWtaG_FD_89672 | JGI IMG/M metagenome (GOLD analysis project Ga0105154, IMG submission 89672) | Hot spring microbial communities from Sandy's Spring West, USA to study Microbial Dark Matter (Phase II) - SSWsed_matched | ecosystem: Environmental > Aquatic > Thermal springs > Hot (42-90C) >... | reverse complement strand
CCATTATGGCTTGAGGTCACAGCATATCCTAGAGCTCTGCCCCTCATAATAGAGGCGCTAAGAATGATTGGGAAGACGGGCTACGGTGGAGAGGTAGCTAGTGTAAGAAAGGGTCGTGGAACAGAATATCTATGGAGCAGGGAGTATCAGATGGGAGACTCGTTAAGCTTGGTCGATTGGAAAGCCTCAGCTAGACTCGAGAAGCTCATTGTAAAGGATTTCTCCGAGGAATCCTATAAAGCCATTGGATTAATCTATGATATTAGAGCAATTGGGCCTATCACAAGCGACGAAGTCAATGCTTTATTCCTCTCATCAGTAGTATCAGCTGCGAGACATGGCCTACCTATAACAATGATAGTAAAGAACGGCCTAACGCTTATCTCGGAATATCATTCAATAGATCCAGATACTGCTCTTAAGATAGCCATATCATACTCGATTAAAAACTACGTCGCTAGTAATTGGGATGTATACGAGCTTCTAGAGCCTAAAACAGCCAGCCAAGTCCTTTCAATAGTTAAAGAACTGGAAGCATTAGGCCTCTTAGAGACTATACAGCTTAAGATGAACACTCTTAATGAAATTCTCTTAAAGTTAACTTTACAAGAGTCCATCATATACTATGTTGGAAATATTGTTCTAGATTCTGAATTTGTTCTGGAACTGTCAGAAAGGGTTAGGATTAATAATGGTGAATTGATTGTGCTGACACCTGTAAAACCATGGGCGGATTTAGATGATCTAGAAAAAGCATATGTGATGTACTCATCATATGTCAAGGTGTTTGAAGCTTTACGAAAGGCCGGCTCAAAAGTAATGTTGTACGAAGAGGCTTTAAGAATATATGGGTAATTCTATGGCACCTCAATAAAAACAATAGTATATTCTAAGTTCAATAAGATTATGAGACTTCTGATAATTCATCCAAAACTTACAATAGGAGGAGCCGAGAAAGTAATCCTCTTAATGGCAAAAAGTTTGAAAGAACTAGGTATTAATGTATGTTTGGCTTTCTCGCAAGTAAGTAATTTAGCGTTATCTAGCATACGTAAGGAGCTTTTTTCTAACTTGAGAATATTGGAGGTTGGTGAGCATAAGTCGCCAAATACTGGCTCAGCCATATCGAGGTCATTAAGCTATGTTGAAGACTTTAGAAAGCTTTCAATTTTTGTAAGTAATAATTTGAATGATTACGATATAATTAATCCACATAACTTTCCATCTTACTTCTCGGCAGTATTTATTGATAGGAGCATACCAGTTATATGGACGTGCCATGAGGTCTTAGATCCTTATGGAGAACTGCGAGATTATTATGAGCATAGTAGGAGCTTTAAATACTTCATAAAACTTCTCCATAGAATAGATGCGTACATCGTTGGGAGAAGGTTGTCTGCAATAGTTACGAACTCCAAGAAAAACATTAGATTAATAGCTAAAAGGTATGGTAGGAGGTCCTACTTAGCTTATCCACCAATTGACGTTGACCTGTTCACCTCTGGTGCGTCGCGGAGTAAGCTATTAGAATGCGATCTATCTTTGCTCCAAGTTGGAAGTCTCGTGAAATTAAAGAACCAACTCGGGAGCCTCATAGCACTTAAAATTGTTAAACGAAAAATCCCCAACTCAAAATTAATAATCGTGGGGAGTGGCGCATGGAGTAGGAGGCTAGCATATATTACTACTGCTCTAGGATTGGAGAGGGATGTTATTTTCATAAGCCACCTCACTGATTATGAACTTGCTAGAATGTATCGTTCTTCTGATATATGTATTCACCCGGTATTAGAGCAATCCTTTGGGCTAACACCCTTTGAAGCAATCGCATCAGGAATCCCCGTAGTATTGTCTAACAGGTGTGGTGCCGCAGAAATTTTTCAAAAACACGCTCCTAACATGATCGCAGATCCAGCGCCGAACATCTTGGCTAGGAAAATAATTGAAATATATCATAACTATGATGAGTTTATGAATTATGTTAAAGAATTTAGAAACTTTGTCATTTCCGAACTATCGTCAAGGAAATATTCAGAAAAAATTCTTAAAATAATCAAAAAATATTCTAAAAAAGATGTGTGAATACATGAATACTAAGAGGAACGATTTTCTAATAACGTTTGTATCCGCGTATCCGCCGAACGTCGGCAGATTGAGTGAATACGCTAAAGAACTCGTCAGTTCTCTAGCTAGTAGGGTAAAAGATGGTAAGAAAATTCTAGTCCTGTCCGATACCGCATCGCGATGTGAATCTAACATCGTGGTTAAGGCGGCTTGGAAGCCTAATAGCATTACAGGAATAATGAAACTCTACATAAACATTCTAAGAACTAGATGTAAGTTAATTCATTTTAATTTACACTTAGCAGTTTTTGGATCCAGTAGAATTATAAATTTCCTAGGTTTACTTTCACCTTTAATCGCACGGCTTTCTGGAAAAAAGGTGATAGTGACTCTTCACAATATTCCAGACGCAATAGGCTTGGAGGAAGCAAAGTTACGTAACTCTTTAATGAATAGGCTTGGCCTCTTATTGGTCATGAAGATATTAATCCTCTCAGCAAATTCAGTCGTAGTAACTGTAAAGAAATATGTATCAATACTTAAAAAACGATACCAAGCTAAAAATGTTAGGTTTATTCCGCATGGGACATGGTTTACAAACTACCAGAATAAATGGAATGTAGATTCGCCACTAAATTTATTATTCATAGGCTATCTGGCACCGTACAAGGATCTAAGAAGACTTATTGAAATTGTAGACATATTAAGACAGGAAAATCCCAGCATAAGGTTACTTATCTCAGGAGCAGCTCATCCAAACTATCCTGATTACAAGAATGTCTTCTTAAATAGTATCTCAGGGAAACACTATATTAAGTATCTTGGTAGGGTTCCTAATGAGAAGATACCTGAACTTGTCTCTAAGTCGAGAATATTAATTCTCCCCTATAGAACGTCAACAGGAACCAGCGGGGTCTATCATTTAGTGGCTGGATTGGGGTTACCTGTCATAGCACCACCTACAATCGAGTTTAAAGAGATTGTCGAAGAAGGTGGCGGGATAGTGCTGCTTAACTTATGGAATGAGAATGCCGCACAAAATATTCTAAAAATACTGTTAAACAAAGAACTATTGTCCGAATTATCTAAAAAGAATGTTAAGTTTGCGTCAAAAAGGTCTTGGGATATTGTAGCTGAAGAATATCTTAAATTTTATCGTGAAGTGTTAGGATGCGAAAAGAAATTATATTAATCACAGTCTTGGTCTTAGCAATATTCACGGTTTTAAGCCCATGGCTGGTGAATAAAGCTCCATACATTGGCGATGCATGGATTCATCTAAGAAAAGCCGAAGACATTGTTATTCAGGGAAGATTAAAATTGGAGGAGTATAATGACATGTGGCCCCTAGTTAATCTACTCATAGTATTCTATTCCATTATTCTTGGCATCCCACCATTAATATCTACACAGATAATTCCATTCTTGGTCTCTCTGTCCGCGATAAATCTATACATAATTTCTTTAAAGGTCTCAAGGAGCAAATACGCAGCTTTTTCCACACCTATTGCTTTAATTTTTACACCACTCTACACTTTCATAACATTTGGATCAGCGGTTATGAAAGAGACGGCAGCCTTCTATTTAACGACGCTGCTCGTTGCATATTTTCTAGTAAACAGACCTAATCTAATATGCCTCCTACTATTGAGCTTTGGTTTGGTGGTCGGCCATCATTTTGCATCTTTAGCTATCTTAATGTTCTTACTAAGCATTCTAATAGAAGATTTTTCAGACTTACTCAATGGAAATATATACTATCTGAGGAGAGACATAGTAATTATATCTATCTTTGGAGCATTATTACTTTCTTGGAATTTCTTTGTATTTTCAAAAATAGGATGGTTCCCGCCTATAAGCGGAAATTCATTACTGATGATGACATTCACTTTGTTTGGTATATACGTAATATCTAGGATAGGTCGCCTCAGCTCCGTAACTTTCCAATTCTTTCTTATCCCATTAACAGCTCTTGCTTGGCGTGGGCATTTACATGACATACCAACACCCGTGAATCCTCTCTCTATCTGGGAAGTAAGGGATTTAATTATTTTCATAATTCCAGCTTTGATAGGATTAGCACTCTTTTGGAGGGATAGAATTATTAGATCTATATCGGTCTCAACAACCACGTTAATAGTATTCAGCCTGATCTCAGGACTTGACTACAATAGTCTAATAATATTTACCAAATCTCTACACTATTACTGTATATTTTTGGCTTTAGTGTTTGGTTTATCTTGGCCATTAATCATAAAAAAGAGATTCGGGAAAATACTCTTTACGATAGTTTCAATATACCTAATGTTAGCCAGTATTACTGGGATAGGTTTAGCATTAAACGGTCCGGGAGCATATCATGAAATTGAATACGAACAGCTGCAGGAATTAAGAGATAAGCTACATGAACCTCTCACCATGGATGTGAAACTATCTTATCTCTCCAAATATTTGAACATAGAATATTCGACTTTCCACAAGCTAAAACAGGGCGATTATGTCCTTTTGACAAAGAGCAATTTTATGCATGGTATCCTTTTAGGATATGTGTGGGTAGATCTTTCCCTATACATGCCATATCACGTAATATTTTCATGTGATAGATTGTTTGATGGTGAGTACTTGAAAATATTTAGGGTTAACAATGTTTAGGTATATTCTTAGGAATTTTTATAGGGGGTCAGGAAATGTTAAGATGTATATACTCACTATAGCTACATTAGGAGCTATCCTACTGATGATATTATATGCTCCAGCAGGTTACCTTAACGAAATCTTAGAAATTGTGCCCAAACCAGACATTTCATTATCAGAACATCCTCCAGGCACCGAGATGCATTACGGGTACTTCAATATTGGAGGTAGCGACCTCTTAATAATCTCGTCTAAGAACACTTCCGAAGTACTAAGATTCCTAACGGGGAAAGATGTAAAAATATCAAACATTTCTATCGGATGTGAAGTCGGTAATTTTAGTGTAAGAGAATATTTGGAGAATCTTACAGGAATGCGTGTGGAGGTGCTAGAATGTATGGGTAGCTTTATAGATCACGCGGCAATTGTTGAACGTGATGCCTTCCAGCAGATAACGAGCTCTTGTCCCGGTGAAATTCAGAGAATATATTTAAGGGATTATGTGAGTGATGGAATTACGGCGCCCTCAGCATATACTGTTGCGAGAGACTTGTTAAAAATAGTTAGTTTCCATCAAAGTCTCTTGTATGTTAGTTCAACCACGCTCCTCTCGGTTATCTGCTTGATACTCGGTTTAAGGGCTTCTAACGATATTAAGCAGATGTTAACTTGGTTATCTGAAATGCACATTCCCACAAGTAAAATGTTCTTCTACATATGTCTAATTTATCTTGGAGCTACCACAATCGGCGTTTTTGCCGGATATGGCTTAGCGCATCTAACTATCCCTCTCGTATTGATCTTTCTTAGATTGTTCTTTAAAATCCCTTATATCTATGCTGGACTTGACATTAGCTCCATCGTAATTATACTTCCAATTGCCTTGCTCTCATTCTTAAGCTACATTTTTGCTATTTCGTGGATGGTTTTTAGGGAAAGATGATCGGATTAAAAATTTTAGGCTTTGGAAAAGTGCTTCAGATTCTTATGCTTATCTTTTTGTTATCATCCATTTTATCCTTAACAATAGGTTCCTCATTTGAGGTATTGTCAAACATTAGTAACTTTCTCCAGGGCTTTGAGCTTAAAAAGCCTTTATTAATGGATAGCTCTGCAAAAAGCATTTATACAAGCATCATCCCTGCGCGTTTAGCAAGAGATATAGAAGATGTACTTGGCATCCCCGTGAAGGCTGTAACAACAACTCTCGGATATGTAGATAATTTGTTAACACCAATATGGGATGAAAGTATGCTGGAGGAGCCGACTCCAAGCATACTAAACGTTAGTTCATGCATCTTAGGAAAAAGGCTAGCTGAAAGATTAAAGAAAAATGTGGGAGATACTGTAATAGTCGTAGGCATTCTCAGAAGAGAAGTACATGTACTAAGGGTAGCCAACATTAAGTACTTCAATGATCCTAGAGACGACTACCTCTTCGTCTCTAAAGAGCTGGCAAAAAAGCTTAGAGGCGCTAAGGATACTGATGCATCTATCATAATTTTCAATACATCTGAAGAGGTGCTTAGAGTTAATAAATATCTCTCTCAGACATATGAGTTAAGGATACTTTACGATATACCTGTTGAAGCTAAACTTAGAATATTAGCATCTGATGGATCTAGAGTTTTAGAGAAGCCTATCATGGATCAGGGTACCGAGGTTTTTAGAATTCCCTTTGGATCTTATGAAGTAGTCATTTCAACACCTTATGCAGATATACCTATAGCCTCCGTAAAACTAAATGATTCAGTTACAGTAAATGTGAAGCTTAAAGATTATGTAACTCTTAAGATACTTGACTATCCCGCGCAGCCAGAATTGAAAGATGCTAGAGGAGTTTCGCTTAAACCAACTAGTCAGGGCAATAACACTTGGGTCTATAAAGTTCTTCCCGGATTATACACTTTAATTATTTCTGGAAGGGAGCTGGAAATTCCTTTACTAAGCGATCTAGAACTTAGGCCATGTCTAGAGTGTATTGAGAGACCTAAATCATTAGAAACTTATAATGTGATATTTGAGATGACTTATATCGATGGTAAGCCGGTCGACGAAGTGTATCTAACTATACTTTCGGCTGATGGCAATTTAATAACGTCCATAAAGACTCCCGGCATATATGAAATTGATTTACATAAAGGAGATTACATCTTCATTGCGAGGAAAGGTAGTTATGTACGCGAAATAAGGATGAATGTCCAAGAGGATAAAACGGTACGCGTGACCATACCGCTAAGAAGTGATAACCGTATACTATATTCATCAATGCCAAAAGTCAAGTTGCTGCTTTTAGGATATGATCCGCTGAGCAGTATTACACTCACTATTCTCTCGGCTGAACTTGCTCTCCTAGTAAGTACAACAACAGTATCATTCCTCGCATATATGGTGATTTTTGGTTACTTCTTCAAATCTTCGTCAACAGAGCTTGAAAAACTGAAAGAGCTAAGATTTCCTTACAAACTCTATTTAAAGACTATTTACCTACCCATGTTAAGTCTCATCTTAATAATATCACTTGTTAGCATTTTTGCAACAATAGGTCTAGCTCTAGAAATCCCATGGCCGCTTCCGTTCTCTACAAAGCCTATCGGATCACTACTATGGCCCTACTTCATCATCATTGCACCAGTATTCTTCTCATATACGCTTACATTTTTGCTACTTTCAATAGGGAAGGATGTTTTTAGAACTTTTAACTAAGATAGCGCATGCAATCATCTTTATACTATCCATATTTTTAGTTGGAATTACAGCTTACAACTTGTTATTATTCTTGGCAGGCGAAATAAGATCCAAGAGATATAAGCACTATCATTTACCTTCCACCCCGCTCAAAACAATTTCTCTAATAATACCCATAAAAGATGAGCTTTCCGTCCTTTCAGGGCTAAAGAGGTCGATTCTAAATCTAGATTATCCAACTGAACTCTTTGAAGTAATCTTTGTAACTCCAAGGAGCTCAGAACGGTATTTAGAGGAATTCCGTCTTTTATTAAATAGAAATGGAATACATGTTAAAATCGTAGTAGATGAAGGTAGGGGTAAGCCTGCTGCACTGAATGCTGGGTTGAAGGCAGCTGTTGGTGAGATAATCGGTGTATTTGACTCTGACTCAATACTACCTTCAGAAATCTTGCGAAAAGTTTCAAGAATCTTTATAGATGAAAGTGTAGTAGCTATTCAAGGAGTAACAAGGTCTTATAATGATGGAGACAACATCCTTAGTAAACTTACCTCTGTGGAGCAAGAAGTTTATTTCAGGATGTTCTTGAAACCAAGATCTTCTTTAAATCTCTTTATACCTTTTACAGGCTCATGTCTCTTCATAAGGAGAGAATTTCTCCTAAGGGTTGGCGGATGGAATGCTAATTCGTTAGCTGAAGATCTTGATTTAGCTCTAAGACTTTACGATGAAGGAATTAAGGTTAAGCTAGAACCTACCATTTACTGTTGGCAGGAGATGCCTTCCATGTTAAAGAGCTACATTATCCAGAGGGTGAGATGGTTTAGAGGATTCATAGAACTTATCCCACGCAGCCTCCATAAGCTGACTAATTTAGAAAGGCTTGACATATTTTTAATGCTTCTGGGACCAGTAATACTCTCCATATCCTTACTGGTTTTTACATATTTCTTGGCTTCAGATAAAGTCGTATTATCTCCTTTGCTGAAGCCGCTGGCAAGCTTAGTTGGAATCTTTGCTGTACCATCTCTCATATGCTTAATACTAAAACCAAGAGTGCTTAGCAGGATTCCAGCCTTTATTATGGGAGTAATTGGCTATTGGATCTTGGAATCGAGCATTGCTATAGTATCCGTTATAATGGGACTATTGGGATTAAAGATCCAATGGATTAGGACTCCGAAAATTGGCGTAAAAGAGTCATGTCGCCTAAAAAGTCTTCAAGAGGCATAGCGATAAGCAAATCACCTTCTGACCCTATAGAAGTTAACATGGTCTTCGACGGCTCATTTATACTTATAGGCGATCTAGTAAAGTAGGAATAGGAGCCGAATATGTTTCATGAGGGTATAGTGAAAGTCAGTAATGTAATGAAAGTCTATAGGACAAAGACCGAGGACGTTATAGTACTTCGTAATGTATTTCTTACCTTATCATCCGGTGAAATTATAGTTGTTATGGGGCCAAGTGGTGTTGGAAAAACTACGTTATTAAGGATAATCTATGGGCTCCTACGGCCAGATAAAGGAATTGTAGAAGTTATGGGATTGAACATTTATGAGCTAACACGTAGGGATAGAGATAAGTTAATGCTACAGTTTGTCGGATATATGCCTCAGGAAGATAGGCTTTTTGAAACCCTTAATATCGAAGAGAATCTCGCGCTTCCACTACTCGCCCTTGGATATTCTAAGAAAATGATTCCACAACGCGTTAAACAGTTGTTAAGTTTAATGGACATGGAGAAGCTTGCTAAGAGATTACCAAATGAGCTAAGCGTGGGTCAGCGTAGAAAGATATTATTACTTAGAGCCCTAGCAAATGATCCTTTAATCCTCCTTTTGGATGAGCCAACAGCAAACATAGATTCAGTTAGTGTAGAGTCAATCCTAGAATATCTTAAATATTTAAAAGAGGAGAAAAATATGTCAATTCTATTAACTTCACATGATTATAGGGTGGTTAAGATAGCTGATAAAGTGTTCTGGTTATCAGATGGCACCTTGAAAATGCGTGAAGATCTCACTAAAAATAAGTTTAGACGGCGCTTCTCAGGGAATTCTGCGTGAACAATGTGCAAAACGATCTGTAATCGTGGATCTAACACTAAGGACGTTACGATCTATGGATTTAGATCTAACGATGATAAGGGTTATTGCACATCTACTAATAGTTTTGAAGATATTATCTTTTCAGTCATAGTACCCGTAAAAGGATCACTTAATAAAAAATGGTTAGAATATCTTGATAAGGTTTTCTCTCATAACTCCGAGATAATACTAATTGGAGAAAACATATTACATTGTACTCAATTGTCAAGGAAGATCGTCTTAATAGAGGCTAAATGTAATAGATCACAGGCTAGAAATCTCGGCTTATCAATCTGTAAAGGAGATTTAGTATTTTTCCTCGATATGGATCAAGTACCATCTAAAAGGTTAGTAAGTGAAGCTATAGAGTTATTCAAAAAAGGATATGATATGATAAAGATCCCTGAGAGGTTTATAGGTGCGACTTTATGGGGGAGGGCATCAGCTTTATGGAAGATGTCCATCCAAGAAGTTGATAAGGAATATGGATGTATCCCTCGTATATACTCTAAGAAAGTATTCTCAAGGGTTGGCGGTTTTGATGCGGACTTAGATATTCTTGAGGACTTTATCTTGTATTTAAGAGCTCGGAAAGCAGATTTAAAAGAGGCTTGGGCCTCCTCACCACTTTACCATTTTGAGCAGCATAATCTAAAAGAAATAATCGAGAAAAGCTATTTCTATTCGAAAGCATTATATTCACTTCGCATAAAAGGAGTAGAAAATAAAGCAATTTTGACAAAATATATGAAAGCAATTCATGCATTTATCAAGATGATGACTTCAAGAGATGACTTAAGAGTTAAGATATGTTGCATAGCATTAATAGCTTTTCGACTGTTGCTTATAATTCTCCAGTTTATCAGGAGAATAATTCGCATATAATGAGCTCATGTTCCTCGATACTAAATGCGTTAAGGCCCGCAGCCTTATTATTAAAAAGGACTTAAATAGCGTGAAGACTGATTCCACACACGTCTTCCGATACAGGCTAATATTGGGGGTGAGATTATTAAGAACAGGACTTTAAAGATTCTTCTAGTAGCAATTGTTCTCTCTTCATTAGGATCTACTATCATAAACATAGCTCTATTCTCGAGGGAAGTAGAATATTTTAGTTATACTGATGCTGAAAGTTGGTTAAATATCGCGAGAATTGCTTGGAGATACTTTACCCCTGGTGTTGGTGTGAGCCCAAAGACTGGATTGAATTATGCAAGTCTTGGATGGAAAATGGCTACTGATTGGGATTTAGGAATGTATATTATCGCAATACTGAGAGCTGAAGAGCTAGGATTGATTAAGCCAGAAGGGGCATGGGGAAGTGAAGAGCGTTTAAACAAGATACTAGACTTCTTATTGACTAGAAAGAATACGCCCAAAGGAATTCCATATCTATGGTATCTATCCGATACAGGGGAACCATTTGGTAATGCCTCAACAAATCCATCTGATTCAAGTAGGTTGCTTATAGCCTTAAAGCTCTTATCAAATCGTAAACCTCATCTCCATGACAAGATTTCAGCTTATCTAGAAAGAACTAATTATAGTTATCTTGCCGGAAACGAAAAACTTTGGGCATATAATTTTTATTCATATTTGGATGCCATTGGATTCAAGTTATGGGGGTTTGATAGGTTTGAACCCGTAATGAGGAGATTAAGGGATTTAGAAAGACTTGATTCCTATCCCAAGGTTAATATATATGGTGTGGAGCTACCGCGTATAGGAATAACGTCTGAACCGCTTATTTTAGGTTATTTTGATTTAGAATTACATGTTTTCAAGAAATATTTAGATTTAGTTTATGAGGCGCAGAGGCGAAGATACTTGGCGACGGGGATTATTACGGCTTGGAGCGAGGGGGGCATTACTAAAGAACCCTACTATGTTTACCAATGGATAGTTACCCCGACTATGGAATGGGTTACATCGGCTCCCGAAACACCTGTAGCATTCACTAAGGTTGCATTATCTTTTGCAGCAATTTATGATGACGGTTATGCTAGAAAACTATTTAAAGTGTTCTCTAAGAATTATGTAAATGAAGGTTTTATCGAGGGAATTTCTGAGTCTGGAGAACCAACGTTCATTATGACTATACCTTACGTCACTGATAAAACAAACTCCATGATAATCAGCGCAGCATATTACGCTTTGAAAAAGATCCACCTCAATGAGGATGAAATGGAATCCAGCTCATATTATAGAGTTATCACTATAAAAAGCCCAGAGACGATATATATGCAATTTGAGAAAAACGGAGATTGTAAAATATTGCAAGGCTCTATAAACAATACGTTTGATATGCTTTTAATCCCTATTTCTGAAATCCCAATAAATATGGTGCTAAGATGGGTTGTTGTGAAGTATGAATCAAGCTCGAATTTCAACTTTCGATATAATGCATATATCGTAGATGAAGACTTACTTATTCATAGAGGCCCTACATTTATTTCGCATAAGGAATTATTGTCGGATGCATACAGATTTGACATACCTGGGCAAATAATTTTTGATGATATGTTAAGGAAATGTATAATTAAGCATCTTGGAAATGTTTCTATCCCGGCCATAATATTCTTGAAGAATCCCGAAGATGTTGGTGGCTTTAGACTATTTAGAGTTTTAGAATTAGAGCTCGTCTTTAGCAAAGAGACTCCACGCATTCCATATCCCACACAGGTACTTTATTATCTTCTGCTATGTTTTAATGCTGTATACGTAGTCCTTCCACTCTGTATAACATACGTAATAATTAAACAAAGAAGTCTATCAAAGGAACTTTACATATCGTGTCTACTAATAGCTTTAGTTATAAGATTGACGGCGGCGCCTTTTTATGCTCATCCATATGATATAGAAGTCTGGAGATTTACAGCAAGGACATTCTATGAGAATGGTCTGGTTAGACCTGATCTCACTCCCTCTCCAATCACCTATTACACGTCTATAATCAGCTATGCTCCATATAACCTTCTTAAACTCGTAGGATTCAAGGATAGATTATATCTCCATCACACGATTTTCATGTTCGAGAATATGTTCCTGAAAATCCCCTACATAATATACGATTTCCTTGTGGCTTACATATTATACAGACTTATTAAAGACCATGTTTTCAACCCTCCCTTACCACCAAGTTCTGCCGCATTGATCTTTCTCTTTAATCCATTATCTATATGCCTATCTTCAGCATGGGGCCTCTACGAATCTATCGGCCTAGCTTTTCTCTTAGCAGGATTATATCTAATGTTGAAAGGGAGGTATATCCTTTCTTCGCTTGTCTTTGGATTAGCATCAGCTACGAAGCTTTATGGTTTCCTAGGGCTAATTCCATTGATAATTTATATGGTAAAAGCTAAAAAATATGCACATATTATGGCCGCTATTTCAGTACATTTAGCTGTATTCATTTCACTCTATATGCCGCTATCATCATGGAATATATATGAGGCAATTCAACATATTCTGGGGACTACAGGTCTATTAGGAAGACTCGGATTAGCTTCCTCTACCGACTTCATCCCAGGCACATCCTATATGATGCTCCTACAAATGCTTGGGTTGAAAGTGTCTCCTATCGCTCTCTATATCATATCTGGCGTGGCCCTATTAATCTGCACTTTTCTATTTATCAAACAAGTGCGCGTAGAGGCTGAATCACTATATGCTGTAATAGTATGGATGACGCTGGCTTTCCTAGTGATATACCTCTTCTTCTTCAGAGTGTATCCTCAGTATTATCTTTGGATAATCCCCCTCCTAATACTCATGTCCTTCAAGACAAGGAGCCTGTCATACTTGATTCTTGGAACAGGTCTGAGTACATACATCAGCCTTTTCATCATAAATGGTCTAACTCTCATAAGTGGTGAAGAAAGATACATAATACTAACAGAGCTGCTTAAAGACTCTACAGCATTTAACTCAGCTGTATCAGTTTTCATGATTCTTATACTTGTAGCTATATTCAATTTTAGGTCTTCATCCCTTCAAGACAGCCGAAAATTGCTTACCATAATGATCTCTTCGGTCGTTGCTATGATCCTCCTAACTTACATACTCCTAAGCCTTCCAGCTTAGACTCTACCTCTAAGCCTTGACTGAAGTTTACTAAAAATGAGAAAGGATGACCGACTTAGTTCACTACACCGAACCGGAAAAGTATAAACTCAATCTGAAGGGTATGAAAAATGGACTTGATGACCCTTTATGAAAAAGGCCTCATTATTGCCAAGGATCTGTCCTACGCTGGTTTCATGATCATTAAAATAATATATAGGACCAAGAGATATTGTTAGCAATATGTGTGGTCTCTACTATAAGGTTGGTAGAGCCACCGGATTAGCTTTACTTAGTATAATGATCCTACTTTCATCGTTTAATTTGGTCCCAGCTCCTCTTCCGGCGAACATTGTATTATACCAGCCGGAAGAATTAACCTCTTTTATACAATCGCCTTCAAAATATTCTAGGGATGAATGGCTAAACTTGGCTAGGATAGCTTGGAGATACTATGAGAAGACTGTTGACTGTTCAGGGACTGGGTTACCGAGGGCAGGCTTTGGGTGGCCATATTTTACACAGTGGGACTTAGCTCATTACCTCTTTGCAACTATGAGTGCGGCCAAGCTTGGCATAATCCCGATAGATGGCGTTTGCGGAGCGAAGGATAGGATTCGGAAAGTTGTTGATTGGCTTAAGTCAGCAGAGCTGTCACCAAACAAGCAAATGTATCTCTGGTATAGGCAGTCGGATGGAAAGCCGGCCAAGGAGGTAAGTGATGAAGAGACAAATGTTTCTGATTATGGTTATTTTCTCATAGCATTGGCTAAGGTGAAAGATTTCTACCCAGAAATCGCTGGAGATATAGATTATGCCATCCTTACGAGGATAGATACTGCATCAATGGCTAATAGCGAGAATGCTTGGAGACAGGCTGGAGGGCTCTTCAAATATTTTGTTGCACATGGCTTTAAACTATTTGGATTTGGTAACAGTACGCAAGTATCTAATGCATTAAAAATATTAAAACAAGCATATGACACCCGAAGAGTTGTAACATATGGTGTAGAGTTGCCTGTTCTATCCATCACTACGGAGCCCCTTGTTCTCGGCGTATTCACGCTGGATAATGACCCGCTTCTGTTAGATTTAGCATTGAGGGTTTATCTTGCTCAGCAGAGAAGATATGAGAATACTGGAAAATTTACGGCATTTACTGAAGGAAATACAGGGCTTGATTACCCAAACTACGTGTATGAATGGATAGTTACGGGAGATGGCAGGACGTGGGTTGTTTTTCCTCCAACTACTCCTATAATATTCTTTAAAGCAGCTATAGGACTCCATGCAATCTTTCCAAGAAGCTATACTAAGGATATGCTTGACTACCTTCTTTCAAAATTTACAGACCTAACTAATGGATTCCAGCTTGGGGTGGATGAAAATGGTAGGCTTGTAGATTATTGGGTGGATTCAACTAACGCTATAACATTAATGGCGGCAGAGTATGCTATAAGGAGAATGAATACACCAACTCTTCAAGACTATCCAGCTTTATGCTCCCTTAGTAGCGGCGAGCTTAGTGCAGCAATGGTAATTGGAGATACGAATCCACACGGACTTCACATGTGGCGTGCATATACGATAGACGTGATAGGGGGTATCAGGGTTGGATATAAGCTTGGTCGAGAATTCGGTGCAGGGGATCTAATTCCATACCTTGATACACAAGTAACTTCATCATATAGTGAGGCTTGGAAAGTTGATTTTGCCTGGCAACATCTAAAGAATTTCAAATGCGTTATATCGATAGGTGGCCCGGCAGTCAATATGTTATCTTACAATCTTGAACGATCACTAGGTGTACCCTTCTTCCTCACTTGGGTTAATGGAAGGCCATATATAGAATCTAATATTACCGGGAACTTATACACGTATGCTGATGATTTTTCATGGGACTATGGAATAATCTCTATCAGTACTCATAATGAGGTATACTTCATTTCAGCATGGGGGCTTACACATCAAGGAACGCAAGCGGCATCAATGCTCCTTAGATATAAAGGGGAAAAGATAAATGGAGTTCTTGACGGTCTTGCAATAATATTCAAGTGGGAAGATTGTAATCAGAATGGTATAGTTGACCTAGATGACAATATAACCCTCGTGGAAAGATGGAGTTCTACTTAGCCTTTATAATCGCATGGCCGCATATTAGAGAGCTATCATGCGGATGACAATAATTTATCCACGGCTTCATACGATAGGCGGCTCTTCAAAGCTAATCGTAGAGGCAGCAATCGAGCTTGCTTCTAGGGGTCACGTGATCCAGCTAATATGTGGTAAATGTCACCCATATTGGCATAAAAAATTAAGAGGTAATATGGATATATTTGTAGAGGAGTTAGGTGTACGCTTTGATAATCCAATTTCTTGGCTAATGAGTTTAGAGCTTTCTCGGAAGTTGAGTATGATGATTGATGCCTCATCCCAAGTAATTATAGCATCCGGTTTTCCTGCTTGGGTTGCCTCTTCCATGATCCCACGCGATGGCAAAATCATTGTAAGTTATCTCCAAGATGCCCCACCGGTGTTGCATGATCGTGATGCGTGGGACAAATTGCCGATGTATTTACGTATATTTTACAAGTCTATGTCTAGACTTTACGGAGAAGTTGATAGAGAAGCTTTGATATCAAGCGATTTGATAATCACAAACAGCTTACTCTCTGCTAAACTCAATTCAAGAGCATATGGCATTGAACATAATAGGATAAAGGTGGTTTATCCGGGAATAGATATAAAAAAGTTTGACAGGGGTATGAGTGCCTCAAACATATTGCAGAAGAGAAAAAGGGATATTATATTCTTGCCTAATGGGGCTTCTCCTTGGCGCAGACCTGAAATCGTCCTAAAGGCCATTCAAAGTCTGAAGAATGTGTTAGCAATCTTTACAGGCGCATCAACCCTAGAGCTTAGGAGGGTAGCTCAGCTAGCTAAAAAATTGGATATTGAGGAAAAGGTGATATGCTTACCTCAACTTTTAGAGCCGGAGATGAAATATATGTATTCTATCGCCTCGGTAGTTGTTTCAATAGCATATAGAGAATCCTTCGGTTTAACTGCTTTAGAAGCTCTAGTAATGGGGGTTCCCGTGATAATTTCACAAACTAGCGGGGTATCAGAAATTCTACAACATGGAGTCCACGCATTGCACGTAAACCCCAATGACCATGCCCAACTCGCCTCACACATAGAAGATTTACTAACTAACAGTCAGCTTGCTGAGAAGATAGTGAGAAATGGCAGGTTGAAAGTATTAAATGTATTTACCATTCAAAACTTCGTCAACTCATTAATTGAAGAGATAATATCGTTCAAAAAGTAAAGTCAAACCCCTACAATCTTGGCAACAATACATATAATTTCTAAAGGGCTTCTTCAGTCTAAGAGCTTTATAAGCTTGAAATATTCTGAACAATCCCACCTCCTACGTGGTTAACATTTATATAGGGTGTATGAGTTACTAGTACTAACATGTTTAGTGGGCCTTATGGCTCGGGTGAGTATCCGTCTGATTGCTTGGCTGTTAAGCTTTTGGATGAGTTGAGGGATGCTATGCTACGTGTAAAGAGGGCTAGGAAATGGTTTCTGGTCGATCCCCTGACTAGGGCCTTTGTTAGGGCATGCT
>Ga0105154_1000494_pt1 | contig 17178 bp, 17 predicted proteins | sample SSWtaG_FD_89672 | JGI IMG/M metagenome (GOLD analysis project Ga0105154, IMG submission 89672) | Hot spring microbial communities from Sandy's Spring West, USA to study Microbial Dark Matter (Phase II) - SSWsed_matched | ecosystem: Environmental > Aquatic > Thermal springs > Hot (42-90C) >... | reverse complement strand
TATGTCTTGGCGAGTTTCGACACGTAGTGTTCAAATAACTTCTTCCTGACTTCTTGACTAGGTGCGGGAACCTGTATTCTCTTTTCAAATCTCCTAATAAACCCTATATCCAGGGCCCATGGCTTATTTGTGGCGCCTATGACGAAAACATGCATCTTGCTATATTCCTTGCCACTTAAACCATCCATTTCTATTAGAAACTGGTTTCGAGCCCTTTTCTCAACACCTACCTCTACACTGTACTGTTGAAAGAGCCCGTCAACCTCGTCAATAAATATAATTACGGGCACTCCGCTCGAGGAGATCTTCCGCGCTGTCTCGAAGAGCCTCTTTACGTTTTTCTCAGCATCGCCAAGCCACTTACTCATAATAGTAGCTGGTGTTACGTGAATGAGGACAGCACCTATCTCATTAGACAGTGCTATAGCTAACTCTGTTTTACCACAACCAGGTGGCCCGTACAGCAAAATAGCTCTGGGCCACCCGAGAGGATATAGGTCGGGGTTTGTAACCGGGTATATAATAGCCCTTTTAAGGGCTCTTTTAACCTCCTCGAGGTCTACGAGATCTGAGAACTTTTTAGGAGGTCTTTGCCCCGGGTATAGAACCTCAAAAGGTGCGTCATACTCCTGCGTGTGTAACTGTTCTTGTGCCCTGCCACCGCCTTCAAGCCTTTCTTCTAAGACTTTTACCCTGTTCTTGTACTTAGATACGAGTTCTCTGTATAAGTCTGATAGTGGAGAATCCGGGTAGAGTGCTAGATACTTAGTGAAGAGCTCTATGGCAACTTTATAGTACTTAATGGCATTTTCATAGTCTCCGCCACGATCAGCTGCCACAGCTCTCTGAGCGTACTCCATACCCTTATCGGCAAGGTACTGCATACTCACCCTACTACCCCTTTCCCGTAGTGTAATTGTATAGTGTTAGCTTACTTACGCCTGATCTTTATTAGGCCCTTCGCCTCGAGAGAGCTGAGAGCCTCCAGAATTCTTTCACGTGATATCCCGTACTTCTTCTCGAAAATTCCGAGATCTAATATGCCAGCGGTGATTTTTAGTTCATTTAAAATCCACTGCTCAATAATGTGAAGCGGGAGGCTAACAGACTCTGATTTGTGTAAATTCACTGTGGGCTCTTTAAGTAGTTGTTTTGTGCTTGTAGCTGTATTCTGAGCTACAGGAGAACGCGATTTCTGCCTCTCAACATTACTGCCTTTTGTAGCTTTAACAGTTGAAACAGGCATGCTGACACTCTGGCTAGTACTCTGATCCTTAGGCACAGATGTATGTGTGAATTTCACCTCCTTAATCTCGGCGTGTTGCTGCTGACTATACGTGTTAGCTGTACTAAAGTTGCCAATTGAAACTGGAGAGGTTACAGCTAGTATACTAGTCACTCTCTGCTCTAGCATTTTAATGTGAGTTAGGAGTTGTGGATTAATCTTCTCTAATTCAGGCTCAATGCTCCTTAACTCAGCGAGTATTTCCGGGATCACCTTTAACGGCTCTTCTATGTAGGCCAGTGTTTCCAGCCTATACTTAACTCTAGTTAGGTCATGTATGGTCTTAGTGATCAGGGAGAGATAAGCAAATATATTGTTTACCTCCTCCTCGATAATTCTAGATATCTCGCCGTCTTGTCCTGGGACTTTTGCTCTCCTCTTATACTCGTCAGCGAGAGATTCTAGACTTCTTCTTGATGACTCAAGCGTCCTTAACATCCTGTCTATTAGCATGGTGGATTCGAGTATTTCACGCTTAACGGGGTCCTTAACTCTTAGTAATGAGAAGAAGCTACTAAGCCCTCCCTTAATACTCGAGGTGGACACTTTCTCACCTTGTTGTCACTATTAAATTGCCGCGAGAAACAGCTTTTAAAGGGTGGAGATAGTGTTATAGCTGTAATACTGTGATCTCACTAGCGGAAATTCTAGTTGTGTGCACAGCGTCATGAACAGTACAAATATAAAATATATTGTTACTTAAAATAAAATTACCAGGATATACATGTACACAGCTTACAAATCGGCGTGGGCAAGGTATATAAATCCTACACTATATACTTATTATTGGTGAGAAATATGCCCTGTACTGAGAGAGTTAAGGTAAAAACACCTTCTGGTAAGGAGCTAGAACTGGTTCCAGTAAAAGTATGGCAACTAGCTCCAGCTGGTAGAAAAGGCGTTAAAATAGGACTATTCCAGGATCCAGAAACCGGGAGATTCTTCAGAGTCAAAGTACCAGACGAGTATCCAATCTGTGGATAAACCCATCTAAGTAAATTATTTTTTATTCAATTATACTATTCACCAAGAGTTTCCTCTACATAGCTCCCGCTCTTCTCCTAGCTTTAAACGAAGTAGAGTAGCTCGGAAAACAGAGACAGTGTTGTTAGAGGTCACAGGTGTCTTTTCAATATTTAAGTAAAAATTAGGAGATGCGGCTTTTCCAATAATTATGGCAAGATCATCTGTGGAGGCTTTCTCCTCGTACTAACTATGAAGTGTTTTACTCTTTTAAACTTTAAGTTAATAATTGCGAGTGCTCATAGGTGTTGTAGGGATATAGTGTGAGCATGTGGATTATTCCAAGACTACCCACAATAAGAGACCTCAATATAAAAGAGAAGAAGGTGTTCATGAGAATAGATATAAACGTGCCCATAGAGCCCGAAGAAGGTAAAATTTTAGATGACAGAAGAATTAGAGTACACGCGCAGTACATAAGAAAAATCATGGATGAGTATAATCCCGCTCTAGTACTGGGTTCTCATCAGGGTAGACCCGGCTCCTCGGATTTCACTACTCTTGAGAAACACGCTGAGCTGCTCTCCAAGTACTCGGGTCTCAATGTGGAGTATATAAGTGATGTAATAGGTCCAGCTGCAATTGAGAGAATAAAGTCTCTGAAACCTGGTGAAGTGCTTTTACTCGATAACTTAAGGCTTATTTCAGAGGAAATAATAGAGGCTCCACCTGAGAGACAGGCACTGACGATCTTCGCTAAGAGAGTAGCCTCGGTAGTGGAGTACTACATTAACGATGCATTTGCAACTGCACATAGAAGTCAGCCTAGTATAGTTGGACTTCCACTATTAGTACCAAGTGCTATAGGGCCTGTTTTTGAGAAAGAAGTGTCAGCACTTAGCAGAGTTCTCTCGGAGAATGAGCCTCCTAGAATATATGTGCTTGGAGGAAAGAAAGTTATTGAGCTCTTAAGAGTAATAGAGACCTTAGTGAGGAACAAAGCTGCTGATAGAGTGCTCACGGGCGGACTTCTAGCTCAGTTATTCCTCCTCGCCAAGGGTGTTGATATTGGCAAAGAAAACATAAAAGTACTTGAAGAAAACGGAATTATACCATATGTGCCAAGAGCGAGGTATCTACTAATGCGTGGAGCTCCTGTTGAAACACCCGTAGACTTTGTGGTTAAGACTAAAGAGGGTGTTGAGAACGTGTATGTGGGTAGCATAAAAGGGGAGATCATGGATATAGGTGAGCACACAACTAGGATTTACGAGGACCTTGTAAAAGAGGCAAAGATAGCTGTGTTGAGAGGACCGCTCGGTGTTATAGAGGAAGAGGAATTTAGACGTGGAACAGTCCGAGTTCTAGGAGCTTCAATACAGTCTAAGGGCTTTGTCCTCGTAGCTGGAGGTCACTTGGCCTCAATGATGAGTAGTGAGTGGGAGAACTTAGATAGAGTTCACGTTTCACTAGGTGGTAACGCCACACTGCTCTTTTTAAGCGGTGAGGAGCTACCGGCTATTAAAGCCATGGAGCTCTCTGCTAAGATGTTCTTTGGCTGGTAGTTATGCCAGTAAAAGTAGCTGTCAACGGCTATGGGACAATTGGCAAGAGAATAGCAAGTGCTGTGCTTAAAAGCAGTGATTTTGAATTAGTGGGTGTAGCTAAGTACTCACCTGACTATAAAGCTCTAATAGCGGCTAAGCAGGGCATAAGGATATTCGTTCCCAGAGAGAAAGTAGAGGCGTTTAGATCTCTGGGTATAGAGCCAGAGGGTTATGTGGATTACTTGCTAGAAGAAGCCGAGTTAATATACGACGCCTCGCCGGGTGGACAGGGAGTAAAGAATAAGGAATTATACGTTAAGCTCAGGAAACCAGCAGTATTTCAAGGTGGTGAAGAGCCCACAGTAGCTGAGATTAGTTACAGTACGCTGTGTAACTACACAAGTGTAATAGGTAAGAAATACATTCGAATTGTCAGTTGCAACACTACTGGCATATTGAGAGTTCTCTGTTCTCTAGGTGTTCAGAACATTAAGAGAGTCTTCGCAACAATAATTCGCAGAGCGAGTGATCCCGGTGAGGACGCGAGAGGACCTGTTAACTCTATGAAAATAGACTCTACTGAAATACCGAGTCACCACTCAGTAGATGTGAGAACTGTTATTGGCAACTTCGACATAGAGACAGTGGCGATAGCGGTGCCCTCCACGCTAATGCACATGCACGTACTTGAAGTAATTCTTAAGGGGAGTGATAGCTGCGTAGATGTTGAGAAGTTAAGAGAACAGAGCAGGGGACGTATACTCGTAGTTCACTCACACTTAGCAGACACGACTGGTAAGCTTATTGAAATAGCACGTGATATTGGAAGACCCAGAAACGACTTCTACGAGAACATATTATTTAGTAATATGTTCAAGTGTCAAGGTGACAGACTAATATTACTACAAGCTATACACCAGGAGGCAATTGTTATACCCGAAAACATAGATGTTGCGTACGGCATTATGAATCTCGAAACAGACGTCTACAGGGTTCTCGACAAAGTAAACGGGCTTTTTGGTATTGGCGAGCTCCGCCTACTTTAAGTCAATCTAAAACAACTCGTATAAGTAGACATGAGCACAGAGAGTTTTTTACTCTAGCAGCTCCTATATTACTTCGAGGTGAGTGTAATGTATGCAGAAGCACCGTCATACATTGTGAGTTTCTACTTTAGAAAAATACTTGTTCCAGTTGATGGCAGCGAATCAAGTTACAGAGCATTAGAAGTAGCAACAGATCTAGCACAGCACTATGGGTCGAGAGTTGTAGTTGTGTACGTAAAGCCTAAAGGCGCGGTAGTACAGAGCGATCAAGACCCTATCAACAAGGCTAAAGAGAGACTTAAAAACGTCCCATTAAACCTGACTTACAAGTACCTCGAATATGACCCCTCAAGTGAGAGCCCCGCGTCTGTGCTGGTAAAAGAGATCGCTAATGAGGGTTACGATCTCGTGGTTATGGGAGCTAGAGGCAAGACACTACTCCCAGACTTACATATTGGAAGCACAGTACTATCACTAGTAGTTAACGCTGTCACCTCAATATTCATTGTAAGGTAGTTTAATGCGGGAAGGAAACCAAGTTAATAGAAAAGCAGTGTGTTACAAGTACTCACCGTGATGTTTTTAAGTAGTACTTCTTCAAGACGCTTCTAATATCCACTTTAACAGGGGTTTTTATCCACGCATTTAGTGCCACGTTTAAGTATTCGTCGTAGTTGTTGTAGTACATATCAATTATTTTTAGCAACTTTGCCTTGAACTCGTTATATTCCTCCTCATCAATGAGCTTGGCTTTAGGGTCGTTGTAAATGTCTATAAATTCGCGTAGGTCTTGACCGTAAAGCCAGCCTGTGACACCGTCTTCTACGATTTCAAGTACTCCTCCATCTCTGCTCGAGAGTACAGGAGTCCCGTTGACTAGAGCTTTCATGTAACTAGTTCCGCATGCCTCCCAGCCACTAAATGGCGTGAAGAGCCATAGATCAGACCCCTGTACTAGGATTCTTGCTATGTCTGTAGAGTAGTCTGGAATGTAAACTACATAGTTGATCTTGTCTGAGAGGCTCTTAAACAGCTTCAAGTACTCGGCCCCTTCAGGGTCTCTCGGATGTGGTTTACCTGCGAGTACTACAATGCAGTTTAAGGTGTGGAAATTCTCCTCTAGGAATCTAGCAATGAAATAGGGTCTCTTGTACCGTGTTAACCTTCTCGCCCAAGTCACGATCATAATATCTTCTCGTGCCTGTATATGAGGTTTATATGTTCTCAACAAGCTGAGGAGCGCTCTTTTTACCTCTTTTTTTGTGCTCAGCAGAATGTCCTTGCTAAATTCCTGTCTACGCCAAGCACTTAGTAGTTGTGGGTGCATCCAGCGCTCTAGGTGTATGCCGTTTGTAATGTATTTAAACTTGTCTTTAAACCTGGGAAATATCTTCGAGACTATTGATAGCTGCTTCTCTGAGACAACAATAGCCTCTCTCAGCATTTCCAGGGTTTTCTCAGTCATGTTGACGTCTCCCTGTAGTTGCACCTTGAACTCACTAGCTATAAACTCTCCCTGGAATACTGGATGACCCCAGGGACCTGGAGTGTGAATAACTATTCTAGCTCGGTCTTGAATATTGAGAAGATAGAGAACTAGAGATGTGTAGGACTCTTCTAAATCTAAAATAGACACCTTGTTGAGCCCCACTCTCTCTGTTAAGTACTTAGCAGTAGCCTTTGCTAGGAGTGTGTATTTTAGAAACTTCTCCTCTTCGCTGTCCTCCAGGTACACGCGATCAGTGAGTTTACGAGCCCACTCTGGACAAGTAGCCTCAAATAAGACGGCTTTAGCGGTCTTGTACTTGTAGATCCACGGTCTCACATACACTTGACTATTTCTCAGAGACACGACGAGCTCTTTTTCAGAAACTAGTTTATCGTAGAAAGAGACGTCGTGATCCTCGGCATCAAACTCCACTCCATGATCTCTGTATTTCACGCTCACGTATCCATGTCTATAGAAGAGAGAGAAGACCAGGTAGTCTAGGCCCATATCGCCAGCCGCGTAGAACTTGTCACCGGCTAAGACACCTAACCCACCAGCGTAATTCCGCGAACCCTCTAGGGCTATTTCCGGGGTAATACTCACTATAACCAAACTCACACACCAGTCGTGGAGCTTCTAGGCTCTCTTATTACTTGCGTGATGCATTAATTAGTTTTTCGACTTAGGTTATCTATAGGAGGGTTTACATGAAAGAACTAGTAGAAAGACTTAAGAGACTAAGTCATCCAGGTCTCGCCAGGGATTATCTCAGAGAACTGACAAAGTATCACCGTATTCAGGGCTCGCGAGGCCTAATTGACGCGGTTAAAGCGGTTAAAGAAATTGTTGAAGACTACGGCTTAGAAACTAGAATGATCGAAATACCCCCTAATAGTGAAAGAGGCTTTATGGAGACACCCATCTCGTGGGATGTTGAAGGAGGCTTCTTAGAGCTTAAACGCGGTGACAACGTCATTGCCAGATATGACTATCTCGACCACCCAACTCTTATCGCAGCTCACTCGCCTCCTGGTGAGGGCTGCGATACTCTCAGATACTGTTCTAGTCTTGACAAGTGTGATGGCAGGAGTGTGTTGCTAGAGGCTCCGGCATATCTCGCCTTCAGAGAACTAGACGCAGATGTAATAGTGCTCTATGACAGTAAAAGGTACTTAGAGGCTGTGCCTTACACGGGACTTTTCCTGAGAAGTAGTGAGGTTAAGAAGAAACCAGCGGTCTTTAATATCCCGGCATCTATGGCGTTAAAACTTATTTCAAGTATGCAGAAAGGCGTGGAAGTGGAGGTCTGCTGGAGTTCTAACGCGAAGTACGTAGAGAGACCTCACTACATGCTACTAGCCCATAGAGGTGAGGGCCCGGGTGTTCTCTACATTAGTCACATATGTCACCCTAAACCGGGTGGACACGACAATGCGAGTGGTAGTGTTGCGAATATTCTTGTAGCTAAAACATTATCGCAAGTGCGCGAAGTTAGCCACATACATGCATGGGTTCCCGAGTATACGGGTACAATATTTCTGAGAGACTATCTACCCGCCGATCTCCTCGGAGTGGTTAACTTGGACATGGTTGGTTCAAAGCAGTGGATTACAGACTCAACACTAAACATAGTAATGATGCCGCTTTACATTGAGCAAAAAACCCCTGCATACGCGTTTCTAGCCTCTAAAATAGTGTTTGACGAAGCGCAGTCTTTTGGGGGATTTAAGCTACCACGATATAGGTACTCTGTTTCGCCTTATAGTGCTGGTAGCGATCACGACGTCACTATTGGCTGGGGTCTTGACAGCGTAATGTTTAATGAGTGGCCAAGCAAGTACTACCACACCGACATGGATGATATAGATGCAATTTCGCCAGGAAATCTCGTGAACACAGCTCTTGCAGCCTCGCTCACAGGTGTGTTTCTGGCTAAGTCTTACATGGAGGAAGAAGTGTTGAGGGCTTTCAACGAGTATTTAAAATCATGGTATGCTATTGAGGCGCTGAAATATAAATTTGACACTAGTGAGTTAAGTAGAGCTTTCAGGAGCAGAGTTAAACCCGGTGATATGAATGTCCTCGTAACACCCCTAACAATGAAACTCCTCTACAAGATACTCGGAAGAGATGTATATATGAAGTTGAGAGAGTTAAAAGGAGCATACAGTTTCCTCACGCTGTACGGCCCTCTAGCACACATTAACAACGTGCAAGACCCAATTACACTCTTCCAAGTAGAGAATTTACTCACATGGAGTAGTGAGGACAGAAAACTTATAGTTGATGTGTGGAGTAGAATAAAGGATGAAGTATTGAAGTAAAAGTGATGGGTTTTGCCGGTAATAAGAATTAGTAAGAGTGAACTTGAAAAAATACTGGGTATCGAGCTGACTACTAGCAATATCTACAGAGTCCTGGCGAGATTAAAGTGCGAGGTGGAGCGTGTAGAGAACGATGAGATAGAATACGAGGCCACAAGCGATCGGCCAGATCTCTATAGCGTTGAGGGCTTATCCAGGGCTATTAGACCCTGGCTTGGATTGCCTTGGAGAGAGTACACAATCGTAGAGTCTAGTATTAAAGGGTATGCTGAGAACATTCAGGAAAGACCATATGTAGCTCTAGCCGTGGTTAGAGATGTTGAGTTATCATCTGAAGCTGTAGCTCAAATAATGGAGTTGCAGGAGAAAATAGCACAGACATATGGTCGTTCACGTAGAAAAGTCAGTATAGGACTTTACGACTTAGACACGCTTAAGCCACCAGTATTCTACAAGCTAGCGGATCCTGACAGCACGCTGTTTAGACCTCTAGGTGAAAGAGAAGTAATGAGCTTAAGAGAAGCTCTCTCCAGAACGGAGAAGGGTCTAATATATGGTTATTTAATTGAAAATATGAGTAAATTCCCAGTACTACAGGACTCTCTAGGCAGAATATTAAGCCTAGTGCCTATAATTAACAGCGAGGACTGCAAAGTAACTGAGAACTCAAAAAACATTCTAATAGACGCAACAGGCACTAGTCTCGAAGAAGTCGTGAACGCTGTGACAATAATGGCTACGAGTATTGCAGAGAGATCTAAGACACGCGTAATAGAGCGAGTAGAAGTCGCCTATTCCTCAGGCCTAGTAGTCAGGGCTCCCCGCGTGGAAGGGTCAATTCTCGCAGTTGACGTTACAGAGATAAATAGCCTTTTAGGAGTAAAGCTTACAGTAGCTGAAATTAAAGAGCTCTTAGAAAAATACCACTACTACAAGGTTCTACAAGTAGGGACAAATAGTGGTAAACTAGTAGTCCAGGCACCTATTTACAGAATTGACGTTAAGTCGTGGGTGGATGTAGCTGAGGACGTTGCAATAGCTTATGGCTATGAGAAGCTGGGGCTTGAAGCACAGGACATGGCGCTTATGAGTTCACATGGAAAAGTCCACCCGATAGAACACCTCTCGAGAATAGTCAGGGACATAGTGATTGGCATGGGCTTTCACGAAGTCGCAAACTACATGATGAGCAACAGATATGAGCAGCTCGAGCTCTTTGGTGCGCAGTGGGATATGTTCCTTGTAGAGAACCCCAGATCAGAGAGATTTGAAGGTGTGAGAACCTGGCTTGCACCAGGACTGCTTCTCACGCTCGCGGAGAACGCTAACAAGCACAGTAGGTTAAAGCTCTTCGAGATAGGCGATGTGGTTATTCCAGATGAGAGTTTCGAGACAAGAGCTAGAATCGAGAGGAGGCTCTCTATGCTAATATATCACGAAAAAGCAACTCTAACAGATGGTCTTGTGCACGTTAAGGCTTTAATGAGAGAACTGGAACTAGATGTCTCCTTTAACAAGGGAATAGTGCCGGGATTCCTGCCCGAGAGAACAGCAATAATACGTAGCTGTGGCACAGATATAGGCTTTGTGGGAGAAGTTCACCCGCAAATACTGCTCAAATTAGGACTCAAAAACCCTGTAGTCATAGCTGAGATCTCTCTTAGCACGATTTTAAGCGAGTGTCTAAGTAAGTGATATAGTAGAGGATGAAGCTTGGAAGGGATGACCTCGAGGGGATGAATTGACGGGCCTTGCTGATGCTAAGCTGCTCTCGAAAAGTACATTAACTCGCTAAGTAGAGATTTTAACGAGAACACCTCTATTAACAGGCCTAGCAATGAACACCTCAGTATCCTCACCTAATATCTTAACGGCTTTCCTGGCCACCTCTTCGGCTTCTTCATGTGACTTCAAAACACCGTAAACAGCTGGACCCCAAGAACTCTGTCCCACACCCAGAACACCGAGCTCTTTAAGGACACTAATAGCTTTCTGCGAGTAGTGTGTAAAAGCGCCGCCCTGGAACACACTAAAGATCTCTCCAATAGTTTCCTGGAGTAGTGCTAGTGAGCGCGCAAACAGCTCAAAGTCCCTTTCAAGTATTGAGAGCACCAACTCGTGATATAATATAAACGAGGCCTTCCATATCAAGTCCTCTCTGGCTCTGTAACCTGAAGTGAAGACCGTTCCCCGTCCTAGGTTGTTGTCGGTCTTGCTAGGACGGGTTGCACCTCCACCCCGCGCTTCACTATGGTCACAGACCACTCCATGCAGGGGTCATGGGTGCCCTTCGGAAGGTCTACGGCACGACCCTCCACATCTAAGAGGTATTTCCTAACCAGGTTCATAGCACCTATAACGTCTCGGTCATGCGTAAATCCACACCTAGGGCATCTCATCATTCTCGGCTTCCACCCGTTCCTCTGGGCACAGCCCGTCATCGGAGAGAGCTTAGAACCGCATATAGGGCACGCGGAGGATGTGTGAGATGGATTAACCAGGACATAGGGAATGCCGTGCTCTGCTAATTTCTCGATTACAACTTTATGTATTCCACGTATGCTAGACTGCTTCAATCTGTGAGCATCAATACTGTTCAATACCTTGTTTTTCTCGATAACTCTATCTTGAAACCGCTTAGGCAATTTTTCAAGAACTACAAGACCATCTTTTACTACATCAAGAACATTTCTAACTAGCTTCAGCTTAATATCCCTCTTCACATTCCTCTCCCTAAGCATTCTCAACACACATCTAAGCCTTCTGTTGCCGCTAACTCCATATACTTTGCTCCACTTCTGCTGAATCTTAGCCCTCCTATATGCGTACCCAAGCACAATCTTCGAGAAGTTAGTGACTATTGTTACAGCCGGCAGTACATCGGGAAACACCACGTTGTGCTCTTCTAGGTTGCTGAAAACTCTATTTAAAGCCTTTTCAAGTTTCTCCTCGGGAGTATTAAGTGCTTGTGCAAGAGCTTTTCTCGAGTGTAGTAGTAGCTCGCGTGGCTTTAACGAGGAATTCACACGTCTAAGGGTTTTCATCTCGTCGTAAACTCTGAATACTAGTTCAGTTGCAAGGGGGGCTCAATTCCACTAGTAGTCGACACGATCTCTGCGAGTGTCTTAAGGATCTTCTCGAGATCGAGGAGCGTACCCCACACATCGAAGCCGACCACGCACCTAGACATTTCTGTGAGCACCTTCAAACCTATTTACCTCCTCGGCGAGGTGATCAATTATGTTCACGAGTATATTAAGACCTATAGTTACACTCTGAGGTGATCCTGGCAACACCACAGCGATTTTTCCATCATACAGCACGCAGAGATCAGCTCTGGAGAGAATAGCTCTATATCCCACACTCTGTACTGATAGAGCTCTAAAGAGCTCACCAAATCCGGGAAAACACCTCCACGCTAAATCCCTGATCACATCAACTGTAGCGTCTCTAGGACTAGGACCTGTTCCACCTAGAAACACAACTACTTTACTACTAGCCTCTCTAACAGCCCTCAAGATCTCTTTCTGCGCGTTTCTCACAACGATCTTCCTACTAATACAATAACCTCTCTCCTCCAGGAAATTCCTCGCAGTCTCTCCACTCACATCTTCATGAGGTCTCTCGGCTATTCTATCACTAACAACAACTATTTCAAAACACGTAGCACTCGTATTCAAATCACCACACCACATTGTAGTCATTTTAGTCGAGATGTAATATTGTGTCTACCTGGTTTTCAAGTAGCTTTGACAAGTCAATAAAGTGGTTTTTTAGAACTGAATTACCACTCACAGTAACACCTTCAAGTTGTAAGAGCCTCTTTTTAAATCCAGTGCCGAGGGCTCTATAACCACCTACAAGCATATTACTGTAAACTACCCTGTGACACGGTATAGTAATAATCTCCCTATTTCTAGCTAAACAGCTCGCAACTAAACGTGGGTGTACACCTAGTAGTCTTGCTATACTCGAATAGCTAGTCACAAAGCCCTGAGGTATTAGTTGAACTAGCATGTAAACAGCTCTACACACATCTTTAAAAGCGGCTTTTCTAATAATAAGCTTCTCACCCCTCACTTTAACTACCACCAGCACTTACACTCACCGCTTTTGTGAATATAGGTTGTTTCAGGGCTAAATCCAGGAAATCCACGAGAGAGTCACAAGTGAAGAGTGAGTAATAAACACGAGGCATTAAAGACTTCACTACGAGGCTTTCTCCAGGATCGCTGGATCACTACTTGCGAGGTACAAGTATGTTTAGATAACTTCTAAAAAACACTCAGGTACAGGTATCACACGATCAAGGCTCTTCGGCGTGATAGCTCTGATTTCTAGGCACGCTCTGTGAAGTGTATCTAGGTATTCTGTGCAGAGCGGTATTGCCAAGTTAATAAAAAGCCCTAAAATTATACTTAAGGAAACTAGAGATAGGTTCACTCAGAGGATGCCTTTGAACACGAGTGTTCATGGTTATTTACAAGATCGCTATGGAAGACGCGTGGATAATTTAAGACTAATCGTAACTAATCGCTGTAATTATCATTGTATCTTCTGCCACAAAGAGGGTTTAGTGTCTGCGGTTAATAGTGAAGAGAGACTAGGACCTAGTGACTATGGTTTTCTAGCGAGAGTTTTGAGAAGTGTGGGTGTCAAGTACTACAAGTTAACAGGTGGTGAGCCCCTACTGCGACGTGATGTTCACGAGATTATTCGTGAAATTAGGCCTCACGCGGAGGAGGTATCAGTTACTACAAATGGCTCACTACTACGAGATAAAGCTAAATTACTCGCAGAGAGTAGTGTTGATAGATTAAATGTTAGCCTATATTCCATGAGAGAAGACGTATACAAATATTTAACTGGAGGGGCTGGTAGCCTCTACTCAGTCTTAGAGGGGCTGAAAGTAGCGCTAGATTACGGTATAAAGGTAAAACTTAATTTTCTCGTCATGAAATCTAATGCCGGTGAAATTCTAGAAGTACTACGACTTGCTGAGAAATACGGGCTTGACGTGAATGTTATAGAGTTAATTCCTCTTGGAGTGCCCATAAATGTATATACACGTGAACACGTTGAACTGAACTCTATAATTAAGCTCTTGGAGAAAATGGCTGTTAAAAAAGTGATCAGAGATTTCCAGAACAGATCCGTCTATGTTCTTCCAAGTGGTATTAGAGTGGAGGTTATTAGTGGATATGGTAATCCATTAATGTGTAGTGCTTGTACACGGTTAAGACTCACACCTGAGGGTTTTATAAAAACGTGTCTGTATGTAGACAAACCCTACGTGGATTTGTACGAGGCGATTACTACTAGGAATGAAGCTGGAGTTCTTGAGGGATTTATGAGGGCTATTAGCCTGAGAGAACCGTATTTTAAATTCTAGGTGAGACTTCTCGTGGTGAAGATAGTAGATATCACGGAGAAGAGAGAAGTTTACAGAGAAGCTACAGCGACGGGTTTTATTAAGCTGAGACCCGAGACTATTGCGAGAATAAGAGAGGGGAGAATTGAGAAGGGGGATGTCTTCACAGTTAGTACAGTAGCGGCAATAAATGCCGTGAAGAGCGTGCCTCACCTGCTACCCTTAACTCACAATATACCAGTAACTAGTGTTGATGTTCAGTACTCGATTGAGGATAGTGGAATTAGAGTTTACGTTAAAGTCAAGACAACAGCTAAAACAGGCGTAGAAATGGAGGCGCTTACAGGCGTTGTAGTGGCGCTGCTAAATATCTGGGATATGGTTAAAAAGTATGAGAAAGACGAGAAGGGACAGTATCCACACACTATGATAAGTGACGTGAGAGTTATTGAGAAAACTAAGGGAGATCTAGTTGAGAGTAGTGATTAAGCCTTACTCCGTTTTCAGGGATAAACTTGGAGGAGACCTGATCTTAGAGTTCGGAGAGGACGAGGTACCTGTTAAGAGTATTCTCGAGAGACTTGAAGTAATGTTTAGTATAAGTAAAGTGGGTGTGAAGCCCATTGTTATTGTTAATGATAGTGTTGTGAATGAGAATTACATTGTAAAAGGCAGTTATATTGAACTCTACTTAGTACCACCATTTTCGGGTGGTTAGTGTGCTTATTGATGTGAAAATTATCGACGAGAGTAGTGTGGTAGACTTAAATGCCTTGGTAACTACGCTGTCAAGACTTAATGGGCGTTGTGGTGCTGTAGTGTTATTTATAGGTGTTGTCAAGGGGCTTGTTGAGGGCAACAGAGATGTCTACGAGCTTGAATACACGGGAATAAAAGACGTGGCTATTAAGACAATGGAGAGAATTGCGCGTGAAGAAGCAGAGAAGTATAGGCTATCACAAGTAACTATATGGCATAAAGTGGGTAAGTTGAAGCCGGGTGAAATCACAATAGTAATAGCTGTTCTCGCTGAGAGCAGGAGAGAGGCGTTTAGAGCGGCAGAGGAGATCCTGGAGAGAGTTAAGAGAGAAGTCCCTATTTTCAAGCTGGAGAAGAGATCTGATGGCGAGTTCTGGGTTATTGGAGATGGTGTGAGAGTCAAGAGAGAGCTAAGAGAGCAGACAAATAAATAACAGTGTTATATATATATTACGCTAGACTCGAGGACATAGCAATGACGAGTATAAGGGCTTTTAGAGCAGTCATAACGGGACTTGTTCAGGGAGTTGGCTTTAGACCTTTTGTCAGCAGACTTGCAAGAGAACTTGGACTTAGAGGATATGTGAGGAATATTGGCGGTGGCGAAGTAGAGTTGTGGATTGAGGGGCCTGAGGAGTCTATAAATGAATTCCTTGCAGGACTAATTCACGAGAAGCCACCACCAGCAATAATAGAGCAGGTATTCCTGGAGGAGGGGGCTATTCAGAACTACGAGAGCTTCTACATTAAAACTAGCAGTGAGACCGCGTATACGAGGTCTAACATACCACCAGACCTGGCTATGTGTAAATATTGTCTCAAAGAAGTGCTCGATCCCAGAAACAGGCGCTACATGTACCCGTTCAACTCGTGTGCCTGGTGCGGCCCCAGGTTCTCGATGATGTACAGAATACCCTATGATAGAGAGAACACTTCAATGTGCAAGTATACTCTGTGTAGTGAGTGTGAGGGTGAGTACAGAGACCCCGCAAATATTCGCAGATACCACGCGCAGGGCATTAGTTGTCCTGGTGATGGACCTAGACTTGAACTTCTCGATAAAAACTTCGAGAGAATAGACTGTGAAAACCCTATTTTAACAGCGGCTAAACTTATTGATGAGGGTCATATTGTTGGCGTTAAGGGTCTAGGGGGCTATCACATAGCGGCACTCGCAACCAACGATGAAGTCGTGCTGGAGCTTAGGAGGAGAAAGAAGCGTCCAAGTAAGCCTTTCGCTATTATGGGTCTCAACGTTGATGTGTTAAAGAAGCTTGTTTACATGACTCGCGAAGACGAGCTCTTATTGAACTCTCCACAAGCACCAATACTGCTCTTACCTAAACACACAGATAGCCCTGTATCCAGGTACGTGTCTCCAGGACTAGCCTACGAGGGGGTGTTTGTAGCCTACACTCCACTTCACTACATTCTCCTACTCAACACGAGAGACAAGTTCCTGATTATGACTAGTGGTAATGTATCCGGAGAGCCTATGTGTATAGACGAGAAGTGCGCAAAAACAAGACTCTCCAAGATAGTGGACTATTTTCTAGTTCACGACAGGGAAATAGTCAACAGAGTAGATGACAGTGTAGTGAGGAAGACAGGAGGTAATTATGTGGTGCTTAGAAGAAGTAGAGGATATGCACCAGCGTGGATAACACTTTCATTTAACCTAGAGGGGGAGTACATAGCGTTTGGCGGAGATCTGGATAATGTAGGTGGTGTTGGTTTTGAGAATAGAGTTGTGCTGACTCAGTATATAGGAGATCTCGACAGCTTAGCGGCGCAGGAAGACTTAATGAAATACTTAGAGTTTCTTGTTAAGAATTACCGAGTAGGCTGTGAAACTAAGCCACTAGTTGTGGTGGATAAGCATCCGAGACTACACGCTAGACTACTGGGCCTACTCTACGCTACTAGAAACAATTTAGAGTACATAGAGGTTCAGCACCACTATGCGCACGTGCTCTCCGTGACCACTGATCTAGAGATTGAGGGTAGTGTTGCTGGTTTAGCTATAGATGGCGTGGGTTGGGGTGACGACAACACTATTTGGGGGGGAGAAGTCCTAGTAGTTAACACTAGAAAATACGGCTATAGGAGAGTTGCCTCAATAAGTCAAATACCCATAACTAGTGATAGAGATACCCGCATACCTGTACGAATACTCTCAGCTTATCTTACCGCGCGTGGTTTTGAGTGGAGCGAGATAGAGAGAGTATTAAAGACACTGGGTGTTTCATCCAGCAAATTACTTGAAGCACTATCATCTCACACACTGGTTACTCAGAGGAGATACACTCCGGCATCTAGTACTGGTAGGCTTCTCGACATGGTAATGGCTATTATTGATCCTGAGGTGGAGAGAACATATGAGGGAGAGCCGGC
>Ga0105154_1000487_pt1 | contig 17271 bp, 17 predicted proteins | sample SSWtaG_FD_89672 | JGI IMG/M metagenome (GOLD analysis project Ga0105154, IMG submission 89672) | Hot spring microbial communities from Sandy's Spring West, USA to study Microbial Dark Matter (Phase II) - SSWsed_matched | ecosystem: Environmental > Aquatic > Thermal springs > Hot (42-90C) >... | reverse complement strand
CCAATATACGTTAAGTTTCCGCCTAATGTAGCTCCTAAAAGTAAAGCCCACGCTAACGTTATTGCTTCAACACCTAATTTTACATGTATTTCCTCTATTACGGGAAGCATAACTGTAATGTAAGGTATGTTGTCAATAAATGCCGAAATAACAACAGAAATCCATACGAGAGCTGATGTTAATGTAAATAAGCTTAAACCAGCATAGTTCATTATAGTGTATGCTACGTCCTTAGCTAAGCTTTGTTCAGCAAAAGCGCCTGAAAGAATAAAGACACCTAATAGAAACATTACGGTTTTCCACTCAAAACCACGTATCAAAGCTTCTTTAACAGACACTTTATCTCCACTAGTAAGCCTAGTTATTGAGAGACCAGTAACAGATATTATTGCTACCTCAGTTAATGAAAGGTTAAGAGCGGACCTCAACGTAAGTAACATCATTTTTAAACCCAGGAAAAACAATGTTTCTAAGGCAAAAACCTTGTCCTTAGCATTTACGTTGCTCTTTTTAATTTTCAAAGCAATAGCTCCACTAATGTGTTTTCTAGATCCAATGTAGGATATCACATAGCATGAAGCTATCATTGCCGCAATAGTGAAGAAGAACATTGATGGCTTATCCTTATAAACTATGAAGTCGCTAAAGCCTATGTTAAAATATCCTGCAGTAATTATTGCTTGAGGATCACCTATCATGGTAGCTGATCCTGAAAGATTAGATGCTAATGCAACACCTATAGCTAAAGGTCTAGGGTCAATTTTAAACTTTGATGAAAGAGCATAAACTATGGGGAGAATCATTAAAACAACTGTTACGTTCTCTAAAGCAATACTTATAATGCCTGCTGTAAGCATTATTAGGAAATAAAGTGTGAAAACGTTTTTGATTTTTCTTTCAAGAGCTGAAGCAACAATATCAACCAAACCTGAAACCTCCATGTACGCTGACATTATACTCATACCGACGATTAATCCGAGGACATCAAAGTTTACGTAGTCTATAGCCTTATTCGGCATTATCAGCCCTAATGCTAAAGCTAACAGCCCTAGCACTAATGAAATGTAGTGTCTATAAAGCTGGGTTTTCGAAATACTTGAGAAAACAACGAGTAATGCTAGTAGCAAAAGCACTAGTTCTTTCAATATCACATTACCTCGCATTCGATACAGATATTCTCCATTGTTGTTATTAAATAATGTTTTAAGAATTTACCGCTACCGTAGAAATAGTAAGCTTATAAGCACTTACATCACCTATTTTTTAACGGTGTTAAGCTATGGTTGCCGCTGAAGTACCCCCGTACACTATTAAGAGAGAGTCCATAGAACTTCCAAGTAGAGAAACGGCTTTAATAATAGTTGACATGCAAAACGACTTCGTCAAGCCTGAAGGAAAACTTTTTGTTCCAACAGCTCCTCAAACGGTTCCGGCAATTAAGGAATTACTTGAAAAAGCACGAAAAGCTGGTGTTCTAAGAATTTACACTCAAGACACCCACTATCCAGGGGATCCCGAATTTACAATTTGGGGTGAACATGTCCTTAAAGGATCGTGGGGTTGGGAAATAATCGATGAACTTAAACCTAAAGTTCCTGAAGAAATAGTTATTGAAAAAATGAGGTATGATGGATTCTTCGGTACAAGCTTAGACCATATACTTAGAGTCTATGGGATAAGAAATGTTGTCATCGTTGGAACAGTAGCTAACATCTGCGTTTTACATACAGTAGCATCTGCAGCAATGAACCTATATAAGGTAGTAGTGCCTATTGACGGCATTTCTGCTTTAACAGAATTCGATAAACACTTAGCTCTGAGACAAATAGATTTCCTGTACAAAGGCGTATTAACGGAAGTGAAGTACATAGTTTTCAAATAAGGTCTCTAAGTAAATCACTTAATAGCTCATTTAAACCAAGTCCCTTTTTAGCACTTATCTCAAAAACTTTTTCAAAACCCTTCTCTTTAAGATACTTTTTCACCTTAACCACTTTATCTTCATCTTTAATATCTACCTTGTTTAAAGCTACCTTTACTGGTTTATCAAAGGAACTAAGTATTTCCTCAAAAACTCTAATTTGTTCCTCTAATGTGTAGTAGCATTCTATAGAAACATCGAAAAGATAAAGTATTACACCTTTAACATGTTTTAGAGCCATAATAGCTTGTAATTCTATAGGGTTTCTTTCGGAAAGAGGTCTATCTAGAAGCCCCGGAGTATCAATTACCTGGACTTTCCTATCATGCTTTAGAAAAATATGTCCTACGACAAGGTTTTTTGTAGTGAAAGGATAAGATGCTATTTCGGGTTTCGCTGTTGAAATAGCTTTAACAAGTGTTGACTTACCTACCTGCGGCATTCCGGCAACGATGATTGTTAGTTCTTCAGGATTTATTGACGGTGTTTCTCTAAGTTTAACTATGGCTGAAGCTAAAAAGTCAATGTATCTCCTATTTCTTCGTAAAACAGACATCATTCTTCCAATACAACTTCTTCTAATATGTGCGCATTCTTTAGGTTCTTGAGCTAGCTTCATAAGATTTAAGCATTCTTTATGTATTTTATCAAGTATTTTTCTAGCGTTAGCTAATCTTAGAATAGCTTTTCTATATTCTTCAACATCCACTAAAACGTCAAGAAGACCCCTATAGAATGGATGTATTTTATCGGCATGAGGCATTGTTTTAACAATACTGTCTAAAGTATTATGAATTAACGAATATACTAAACCTATTCTTTGAAGTTCTTTATTTTTAACCTTAATGTTGAGAAGTTCTCTTAGTTTAGAATCCAGTTTAGCATATTTTCTTTCGATTTTCTTCACTATTTCCTCGTATGAAGGTATGTGTTTTACATTCTCAAACGGTGATGCCAACACTTACCAGCCATGCTAGGTATTTAAAAAGCTGTAGCTAATATTTAATGTGGTTCCGAACCATCAAACTGTTACACAATGTTTTTCCACATGTTCAGTATAGAATCTATTGGTACTAATCTTAAATTACATCTTCTAATTATTCAGTTTACTAGAGGATTCTAAATGTCACGTAGGAGAAAACGTAGCTACAAGAATGTAAAGATAACGATTCCTCTAGACGACTACATAGTTCTTAGGGAGGTACTGTCTTCGAAAGGGTACCCTAGTGTTACAGAATGGGTTAGGGAGATTGTTGAAAAAGAAATAAGCAGGATTAAGGAAGAACTTCAACCAACGGGATGGATTAAGTTAGACCTTGATCCTCTCGTCTTCGTAGATAAGTTATCGGAAATTTTTAGTAAGAAATGTGTTAAAATATGTGGACAATCACTTCCATTAACAATAGTTGCTAAGGACTATTCTGAAGAGGAAAATCTTGCTTCAAGATTCTGCAACATACTGTTAAGCGTAATCAAAGATGTATTTGCAAGTTTCGGGTTAGAAAACCAAGTTTACGGGTACAAATGCTATCCTGAACCACATGTAGCATCATTAGCAACACTAGTTTTTTACATCGATGAGTACCCATATACTGTTTCTTTAGAAACAAAAACAATGTTTAATGAGGAAATGAGGCTTCAAATGGAAATTAAGGGATTAAGGGTTTCAGGAGAACTCATACTATCCTTTTGGAGAAAGAAACTTTATGAGATTTTAGTTAGAAGGCTTACTAAATGGAATCCTAAGTTTGAAGGTGAAAACATTGTTTTCGACATTGCCGATGACCAGTTAAGCGAATTCGAAAACGGAATCATTGAGGCACTAAAGGTTTTTGGCGAAGTCTTAGGAAGTAATGTCTTAAATGTAGAATCAAACATTGGACCTTCAAGTGTAAAGTTTCAAGCAGACTACGTAAGGAACAACATATTCTACAACATAGCCGTCGAAGGCGATAAAGAAGAAATAACACCGAGCAAATATAGAATATACCTTAAAATATCTGCTTAGTAAAACCAGGTAATGGATGATGAACGTTACCGACTTCGGGAACTGTAGTTATGATTGTAGTTCCGTAATCTCTTGAAATTTTCGCTAAATACTTTACGATCATTGAATCTTCTAGTTTAGTAGCATATTTCCTAACTTCTTCACTCATAAATCCCGTTGCGAATAGCTCAGGAAGTACTGTTATGTGTAAGTTTTGAATAGTAAGCCTATTTTCAAGAAATAGCTTACTTGTATGTTTCAAATTTCCATTAACATCTCCATCAATAATCTCTAGTTGAACCATGGAAACATCTAAGTACTTCATAGTTCATTCCCACACACTAGTGGAAAAATAAAATGTTCCAAATAGTTCCTTAATAGAGAAATGAGTGAATAGCTTTAAAAATTTAGTCTTCTACATCAGTATACCTTGGAACAGCGAAGGTAGTGATTAAGCTATGGAAAATAGGAAAATGACGCATAAAGATGTTGCTAAAAAGTATTTCAGAATGAGCGATAGCCTACTAGGTTATGTATCCAAAAACCAGATTTACTCTGAAATGGCATCGAAAATACCTTTCATATATGTTGATTCTAAAGGAAATATGCATGAAATAAAGTCATTCAACGATTTAGAGAAAGTGGTTAACGATGTAGTTTCCTACATTAGACATAACAAAGAAAAGTAGTTTCATAATGTTTTCTCAAGTAAGTTAAAACCAACCTAATGCTTAAGTACCTATATTGTAGCTTTACTTTTGAGGTAAAATAGCTTATGAAAGTAGGTTTAGCTTTAGCTATCGCAATAATTATTTCGGCTATTTCGTCAGCTATTCTAGGTTATGCTTTAGCAGCACTACAGTTTCAAGAGAAAATAGGTGTTATTGAAGAGAAAATAGATGCTTTAACCTATACTGCAGAGGTAATTAATGCTAAAGAGCATGTAGAAGATTCTCTCCTCTACGCGCAAGCAATAATAGAGGACGAATGTATTGTTAAAAGCATTGGCAACGTTCTTAATGAGAATCTAACTGTAAAAACCGATACTAAAGCATTGGCAAACACACTGTTCCTTAGCAAATTAAAACATGATCTAAAATTACTTAACGGAACAATAGCGCCAGAACGTTACATGGGGATTCACGAACAACTTATTAATATTCTTAAAGATTATGTGGAAAACTATGAAAAATACATTGTTTACTTCGAAAGTAATACAACATGTGAAAATCTTAAAGCAATACTTACAATGCTTAATAGCGGCTACAATAAGATATCTGCTTTAACAAACGCTATAGTTAAAAACTTACCAAAATAGTTGAACATGTAGTTTTAGGGAGGCACTAGCCATTGACTAGCGGTTCTGTCCTTAGAAGGTGCTTTCATAATCCTGGAAGGGTAACTATTATTTCAACAATTAGAGGTAAAAGACCATATTACAATAAATCCCCAACTACATTCAAGAGCGAACTTTTTTGCCCATTCTGTCCCGGAAATGAAAAATATACGCCACCAGCTACTTTAGCGTTGCACATATCAACTAACGGTAAGTATGTTTTCTTTAGTGAAAAGGAAAGTGGAGAGATAAGCACATGGGTTGTAAGAGTTTTCCCCAATAAGTATCCAGCGTTAGCTCCTAAACTAAATATTAATTTAGCATACGGTTACCATGAAGTCCTTGTTGAGACAAGAATTCATAATGAAGAAAAATACCTTAAGGACCCAAGGAACGTTTATTTCGCACTTAAAACGCTTAAGGAAAGAATTAAACGTATTCTTGAAGACCCTAAAATAAAGCATGTAATAGTGATTAAAAATAAGGGTGTTAGAGCTGGAGCTAGCATTACTCATCCGCACCTTCAAATATTCGCTAATACTTTCATACCTCCGGAAATTGGGAACGAAATCTTTGGTTTCAAAAGGTTTTTTGAGGAAAACAGTGAATGCCCACTATGTTACCTATTGTCCACATATAGGGAACTAATATACTATTCTAACGAATCGTTCGCATCGCTCATCGCATATGCTCCAAGAGTTCCCTACGAAACATATATTGTTCCCTTTAAGCACACATTTAGTTTCCTGAACATTAGTGATAATGAAATGTACGATTTAAGCACTACATTAAGTAGAACCTTACTTACACTAAAGAAAGTTCTAGGAGATTTCGACTACAATCTCTGGTTTCACACAATATATGATAGCTCACTTAGTTTCTACCATTGGCACATTGAAATATTACCTTTAACTACTACGTGGGGCGGTTATGAAAAAGGTGCTGGAGTATACATTGTCGACAAGTTCCCTGAAAATGTAGCTTCCGAGTTAAGAAACGCTATTTCTGAGGAAAAGTAATGTAGCTTAGTATTTCTTGAGTAAACCTCCTCGGATTAAAATATTGTGCTTTATAATAGCATCTTTTCCTAATCTTCCCAATGTATTCGGAATCGCTTATCTTCAAAATTTTAATGATTTTTTCTAAAGCTTCATTATCTGTCGTGTAGGTGAATCCGTCAATACCATCACTTATGAGTTCTGCTAAACCTGACTTCTTAGGTATTATCGGAACTGTAGCTTGCGACATTGCCTCTACAGGTGCCATACCAAAGTGTTCACCTATTCTCATATGGACATATACTCTAGCCATTCTATAGTACTTAGCCATTTCCGATGGTTTAAGTGGTTTATCAATAAACAATACGTTACTTAGTGATTCAGCGTTTTCTCTAAGTTCCTCATAGTACGATGCGTATCTTGGATCTTTCACACCAATTATTATTAGTTTTGCTTCGGGTATTTCTCTCAAAATCTTATTTTTGAATAGCTGAAGTAATTTATCGATTCTCTTATGTGGAACAAATCTACCTACAGTAATTATGGTTTTATCGGGTAATTTATTTAGTGCTGGTTCTTCTTCGAAATACTCCCAGGGTATTGCGGGATATACTACATAACTTGTTACTCCAAATTTTCTATAAAGTGTTCTAGCAGTATATGTTGAATTCGATATTTTCACATCAGCTATGGGAAACAGTTTCTCATAGAAACCTGGGAAACGATACATTTTTACGAATTCAGCAATGTTATCTTTGGTAAGTTCTTCTTCGAACGGGTAGTGAATATAGATTGCTGTTGGTGTTTTAGGATTCACAACTTTAATTAGCAAATTATATATAGGTTCCTGTATCATAACCAATGCTGTATCGTATTCTTCTTTTTCGAAAAGTTTAGAGAGAGTTAAATGTATTTGCAATATTTTCTCATGTACTTCGTTTAAACTATACCTTTTTCTTTCAAAGAAAAATGTTCTTAAACCACCTATTTGATAAATAAAGTCCTTGTCTATAGAGGATGTAAGTACATGTACTTCATGTCCTAGCTTATTTAGTTCACTAATTAGGATTTTTGTTAATACTTCGCTTCCACCCATAACTGAGAGATGAGGATGAATTATTAAAATTTTCAAACCACATCAACCCACCTTAATCTTTTCGAATACAAACTATATACATCAAACTACTACATCCCTAAATTAAGTAATTAATGGATTAATCTTATATATGTTGGGAGACTTATATACTAATAAGTGATAAATTTTCCCAGGTGAAAACTATGGCAGGTGTCCCTATAACTTCTAAAATAGCCTTTCTAATAGTGGGCATTATAATAGGGATAATAATAGGTTATGGAATAGGCTATGCTACGGTAACTCCTCAGCAAGTTACAGTAACAGTTACAACCACTGTAACTTCGCCAGCCATTGTAACACCTATTGAGAAAGTTAAGCTCATCGTCGTTGGCCCATGGGCAGGTGCTGAAATGGAAGCATTTCAGCAAGTACTTGATAAGTTCATGGAGGAGCATCCCAATATTGAAGTAGAATATAGAATTTATAGAGCCGAAGATCTCGCATCAATAGCTCCGCCACAGTTTGAAGCCGGAATGGCCCCAGGTGACGTAATATTTTCTGCTTGGGGCTGGTGGGTTAAGGAAATGGGCGAAAAAGGGCATCTAATGGACCTTAGAGACCTCGTTAGCGCTGATGAGTTCGTTTCAGGAATATTTGATCCTGTAAGGAGCGGAGACAAAGTATATGGATTACCCTTTACTGCATGGGCAAAGCCCGGATTCTGGTATCGTAAATCATTCTTCCAAGCACATGGGCTAGAGGAGCCTAAGACATGGGATGAGTTCCTACAGTTGCTCGACAAGATAAAGGGTATTAGCGGTATAGAAGCACCCATAGTTACTGGAGATGGTGTAGGATGGCCCATAAGCGACGTAACGGAACACTTCATAATAACTTTCGGCGGTATCGATATGCAACTTAAGCTTATTAGGGGAGAACTTAAATTCAACGATCCACAGGTAAAAGCGGTCTTCGAAAACTATCTAGTACCTCTCATTAGGAATAGATACTTTAGTGAACCAATAGAATGGACTAAGGCTATTGAGGAATGGTGGAACGGTAAATACGCACTATACTTTATGGGAACATGGCTTACAGGAATGGTTGACGACCCCAACGACTTAGGGTCCTTCCCGCTACCTGGATGTGAAGGCGTTGTTATGGGCACTGACTACATTTTCATACCTAAATACACTAAGCACCCTGAGGAAGCACTACTCCTAGCTAAATGGTTAGCAACTGAAGGACAAAGAGTACATGTTGGAACACGTGCTGGAAAGTTCGCAACATGGCTCAAAGTTGGTGTTGAAGACCACTGGGCACCTATGCAAGTAGTTTATGAGAAACTATCTAGGATGAAGCCCGTACCTGATCTTGACGATGCTGTTGGCGGCGACTGGCAGAGACTATTCTGGGACCAATTAAAGCTATTATGGGTTGAACCCGATAAGCTAAATGAAGTATTAAATACTTTAACTGAGTACTTCCCGAAAGAGTAGCCTCTTCGAACCAGCGAGGCGCGGAAATGTCATCACTTAAAATAACCCCAAAAAGAATTACCTTTTTTATTCCAGCCCTTATTCTCATATTAGTGTTTGTCGTGTACCCTATTATCGCAACTATTTTTCTAAGCTTCAACGTAAACCCCATTCCCGGAGTAAATATTGTGGAAAGATCTCCGGGATTAGAAAATTATGTGAAAGTAGTTTTCGACAAGAAATTCATTAACCCTGAAGGTGTTAAAACACCAAGTTTCCCCATGGGGGCAATAGTTCACAACATCATATGGATAGCAATACATTTACCCTTAACCATCGTTATAGGTATTTTATTTGCAGTTTTCCTACAGTATGTTAAAGGAGGTAGCATTATTAGATCATTCATTTTCTTGGGAATGGTCATACCCATGATTGTCGGAGGCTTACTTATACAATTCAGTTTCGATAAGGATCTTGGAGTAGTTAATCTTTTACTTAGAATTTTCGGTTTAAAATTTCTAGCTAAAACTTGGACAATATATCCTGATACAGCTTTGTTCTCTCTAATACTCGGTTCAGTATGGTTATGGTCAGGCTTTTCTGTGACAATGTATTCTGCAGGTTTATCATCACTACCTCGTGAAGTTATTGAAGCAGCTATTGTAGATGGTGCTAATTTTAGAACAATACTTTTCAAAATAATAATACCTATGCTTAGGCCTGTGACATTAACTGTTGTCGCCATGACTATTCTATGGGATCTCAAAATATTCGACATAGTTTATGTTTCAACGCAAGGAGGGCCGGGGGGAGCTTCAACAGTTCTTGCGTTGCTAATGTACGAGTATTTTGCTAGGCTAGGAGATTACGCTATGTCAGCTACTGTAGCTACCATTCTAACGATAATAGTGGTACCAGTAGTTATCCTTTGGATTAAATCCATTATGAAAGGTGAAAAAGAGTGATGGGGAAAGCGTTTAAGCTTAGAAAACCTGAGCTTTTAGGGTCTCCCTTTAAAATACTTATTCTGAACTTTGTAGCGTGGATTGTAGGAGTTTTATGGATAACACCTTTCATAGGAATTTTCATGACAAGTATTAGGCCTTTTAGGGAAGTTGTTCTCTATGGTTGGTGGGCTTTCTTACCATTCACATTCACCATTAAGAACTACATTGATGCACTATTTAATCCGATGTTCTCTTTAGGAAAAGGGATACTTAACTCGTTCATAATCGCAATACCTAGCACGTTAATACCTGTAAGTATTGCCGCTTTAACAGCTTATGGTTTCGCACGCTTCAGCCTACCTATTAAGAAGTACTTGTTCGTAACAATACTTTTCCTAATGGCTGTTCCTCAGCAAATGACAATAATTCCGATATTCTTTCTTCTAAGAAACATTCAATTACTAAACACTTATCTTGGATTAATACTTATACATTCATCATGGGGTATTCCATGGATAACGTTTTTCCTAAGAAACTATTTCACACTACTACCTGTAGAACTTGAGGAAGCAGCTAGAGTTGATGGAGCAACGGATTTCCAGGTTTTCAGAAAGATTGTTTTGCCCTTAGCATTGCCTGGACTTATTTCAGCATCGGTTCTCCAATTTGCATGGGTTTGGAACGACTTCTTTTTCGCATTAATGCTAATATTTGACCCTAATAAAATGGTTGTAACACAAATGCTACCTAGACTTAAAGGTCAATATCAAGTTGATTGGGGGCTTCTATCTTCAGGGTCTGTTATTGCTATGCTCGCACCACTCCTAATATATGCTTTGTTCAATAGATACTATATGAGAGGGTTTAGAGGATGGGCCATGAAGAGGTGAAATAGGCATGGCCAAAGGTGTAAAAATAGTTAACATATGGAAGATTTTTCCACCAAAGGTTGTTGCGCTAAAAAACATCAATGTTGAAATTAAGCCTGGAGAATTCTTCGTTATTCTTGGCCCATCAGGTTCGGGTAAAACAACACTTCTTAGGATTATTGCTGGATTAGAAATACCAACAAAAGGCAAAGTAGTTATCGGTGATAGGGAGGTTGTAAGTGCTGAAGACGGAGTTTTCGTAGAACCTAGAGATAGGAACATCGGAATGGTATTTCAAAATTGGGCTCTATACCCCCACATGACAGCTTATGAAAACATAGCTTTTCCCCTGAAGCTTAAGAAGCTTCCTGAAGACGAAATTAGAAAGAGAGTTAAAGAGGTTGCTGAAGCCCTTGGAATAGCTGATCTACTTAACCGTAAACCAGCCCATATGAGTGGCGGACAGCAACAGAGGGTAGCTGTTGCTCGTGCATTAGCTAAACAGCCAGACGTACTATTACTTGATGAACCCTTTAGCAATTTGGATGCGAGAATTAGGGTTACAGCTAGAGAGTTCGTTAAGGAACTACAGAAGAAACTTGGAATAACAACAATACTTGTAACCCACGATCAAGCCGACGCTTTCGCCGTTGGAGATAGAGTAATGGTTTTGAGAGGGGGTGAAATGCAACAAGTAGGTATCCCCGAGGAACTCTTCAATAACCCAGCGAATGTCTTCATAGCTAACTTCATAGGTGATCCGCCAATGAATATTTACAAGCTACCAACATCTCATAAGATTGTCAAAAGCTTAGGTATCCCTTCGGAAATAGGTAAGAAATACGGTGAAGTATTCATTGGAATACGCCCGGATGAAGCGGTAGCTTTAGAACCAAATAGTGAAGGGTATTTAGAAGGCAGGGTCGTTATAGTGGAATATGTTGGGTCACGTAGATACGCGAAAGTTGATGTCGGCAACGAAATATCGCTAAGGGTTCTTCTAGAATGCAACGTAAACCATGGAGACTCGGTTAAAATAAAAGTGTATAAGTTACATGTATTTGCACCGGAAGGTGAGAGGCTAACAACAATAACGTATTAGCCAACAATTTCCACGATAATATAGTGTGCTTCAACATCTTCTACAGATGCCCCTAAGCCTCCAATACTTAGTTCTTCTCCATCCCCAGTTTCAACAATTATCGTTCTTGTTCTATCATCGGGGCTTCTATAAATTCCCTTAGCGAAAGCTTCTACTTCAGCAGGCTTACCCGTTTTAACCCATTTACCAACAACGTTGACAAATACCGTATAGTTTTCTTTTAGTGCCCTATCTATTATAGGCATGACTAACCATTGATGCTTGGCGAAGTACTTATCGCCACTTCTAACTTCGAAGTCCTTTATTACTTCAACATTTCTCCAGTATCCGAAATAGTAGGTATCGTTTAGAAGAACAAGCAGTTCAGGTTCCGTAGTGAATAGAGCATATCCTTTACCGAAAATCACGGCTCTTTTAAAGTCTTGTTCAAAAGCCTTTATGAAACCTGTTGACTGATATAGGAGCCTTATGTTCCTTATACCCTCAATTTTCTTAATTATTTCCTCATTAGGATATTCTATTAGTGTTATTGAGAACGGAATCGAAGTCTCCTTAGAGAGCTTATTGGTTAATGTCGTAAGTATTTGCGATAGAATGTTAAGGTTTAATGAAGCATATCCGTCAATTGTCATTTGCTTAATCCACTCAATAGTTCTTTCAACACTTGCATCCATGCTATGGGAAACCCATAGGTATGGTTCATGCGTTTCAGATGTCTTGTAGAGTTTCTCAAGTTCTTCAACTAACCTATTGTTAAGACTCATTATTTGCTCAATATATGACCTAATATATCTAGTTAAAGCAGTACTTGGGGGAAGTGCCCTATATTTCCTTGGTCTACCAGCCTTAATTTCTATGAGCCCCTTCCTACATAGGTTTTCAAGAACATCGTACACTCTCGGCAAAGGTATTCCAGCCTTAGAAGCTAATTTAGGAGCAGTTTCCTCACCAATCCTTAGCAAGGTGAGGTACGCTTTCCCCTCATACCCTTTTATTCCGAGGGCTTCTAGTGTCCTAAGAATTAAGTCCATGCTTTCCTCCATAGCCGAAGCCCTAATTTATCTCTTAAGAGTGATAATTTCTAGGTAACCTCTATATACTACAGAATAATATATGTTACCCTAAGCAATTAAAGTGGTACAACATGAAGGTTTCTGATTTGCCACAACGTAGAATTCTTGAATATAGGGAAATAGTTGGCTCACAGAAAATAAATGAGCTATTAAATCTCGCTGAAACGTTAGGGAACATTAAAGTTGCACATGTGAACTCTACAGCATATGGTGGTGGCGTTGCTGAAATACTCTACAATTTAGTGCCTTTAATGAGAGATGTTGGAATAGATACTGAATGGTTTGTTCTAGAAGCTCCTAACGAATTTTTCAAAATAACTAAGAAAATACATCATGGACTACAGGGAATGGAGGTTAATATTTCAGAAGAAGAAAGAAAATTCTACATGAATGTTCTGAAGGAAAACTTAAGCAAAATAGATTTAGCGAAAGACATCATTGTTATTCATGATCCCCAACCTTTAGGGTTAAGAACCTTAGTTGATCAAAACTTTAGCAAATGGATTTGGAGATGCCACATAGACCTATCAACGCCATATAAGCCCATATGGGATTTCGTTAGAGAAATGCTTAGGAAATATAATGCTTCTATATTTCACATGAAAGAATTTGTTCATCCAGACACACCTACACCTAAAATATTCACAATGCCTCCATCAATAGATCCTTTAAGCCCCAAAAACTGTGAACTTAGCGAAACAGAAGTTCTCAAAGTTCTCGAAAGATTCGGTGTAGATTCTGGAAAGCCAATATTGACCCAAGTTGGGAGATTTGATCCATGGAAAGATCCGTTTGCTGCAATAAATGTTTACAAGAAAGTTAGGGAGAAAATAGGTAATGTACAATTACTTCTGATAACGACTATGCCTACAGATGACCCTGACGGACTAGTTTATCTTGAGAAAATATGTAGGAAAATAGGTGAAGACCCTAACGTATTCATACTGACAGACTACAAAGGCGTTGGAGCGTTAGAGGTGAATGCTTTTCAAAGAGCAACAACTGTAGCATTACAAATGTCCTTAAGGGAAGGATTTGGATTATCTGTTGCGGAAGCCCTGTGGAAGAAAGTCCCGGTAGTTGCTAGACCAGCTGGAGGTATTAAGTTACAAGTAATTAACGGTGTAACAGGATATCTTGTCGAAAGCGTAAATGAGGCAGCTGAATACATAGTTCATTTAATAAGAAATTCAAAGTTAAGGAAGAAGCTTGGAGAAAATGGACATAGGCATGTTAAGGAGAACTTCATTATAACTAAGCATTTAGAAAACTATCTTGAAATATTTGTTGAAACATTGAAAAACCAAAGCTAACATGTTAAATGAAATGCCCCTACAACTTTAACGCCTTTAGAAGATAGAGTATTGAATTCCTCAACAGCTTCATGCGTGGGTTTAGCTATAACTTTTACATTTCTCCTACTCATTTCCTTAAATACTTCATCCGAAACCTTCATGAAACCATAATATCCTGTTCCAACAACTAGATATTCGAATTCTTCATTTAAAACGTCTTTTAAATCATCAAGGAAAAGCATGTGCCCCTCTATTCTCCACCAATTACTGATTATCCTAGTTGGCGTAATAATTATGTCTCTACTGTACCTTTTACCATCAACAACTATTTTTCCGAAATCATAATGTTCGATTTTAACCATAATTCAATACCTCCATGTTCTCTAAAATAATTTATTGTTTACGAAAATTTAAGCTATAAGCAGGTGTTTGTTTAGAAACGTGTAGCCTCGGTTCGTATAGTACGTTTCGTTTGGGCTTTAGAAATGTTTTTATCTTAGGAGTAGGTTAGTTGTACTTACGATTTTAGCCATAGTTTTAACTTTGGCCATAAGGTTCTATGGTGAAATTATTTTGAAAATTTTCGGAAACATTTACTACAAAGATTCTAGATGGCACAATAGAGGATACTGTAGGATAGCGGTTTTCTAACATAGAACTACACGAGAAAGGTTTTAAATGCGAAACATAGTACTATGGTTACCTAGTGATTAGTTGAAATGAAGGATTCGGGGGAAGTTAGTGCTTTAAGAACGAAAATACTTAATGGGCCAATTGTAAAGACTATTTTCTGGTTAGCATGGCCCATAATACTAGCTAATCTTGTAAACATTTCTTACAACTTAGTTGATGCTTACTGGTTAGGTAAATTAGGGAGAGAAGCTTTCGGAGCACCAACTGTTTCATGGCCTCTAATAATGCTCTTCTACTCTTTAGGTATGGGGTATGCTATGGCAGGTATTTCGATTATTTCTCAATATTTAGGTGCTGGAGAGTTTAGACTTGCAAATAAGAGTGCTGGGCAACTTGTGGCTTCAATACTTAGCTTAGGTACTGTCCTTTCGATTTTGGGACATGCTTTATCATCTAACGTTATGAAGCTAATGGGTGTATCTGAAGACATTTACCCATTAGCTGTATCCTATATTAGAATAATATTTTTAGGTGTACCCTTAGTTTTCCTAGGTTTCGCATTTACCACTATAGCTAACGCTGTTGGAGATACGAGAACACCTACTTGGTTAAATATTACTTCTGCACTTACAAACATTGTTCTCGATCCACTATTTATCTTCGGCTACCTTGGCCTACCTAAATTAGGTGTTGTTGGAGCAGCTATTGCCACAGTTATTTCACGATCAATACTTTCCATTGCCGGAGGATATTTTCTAATCAAAGGGTTTAGAGGTATTAAGCTAAGTGTTAGTGATTTAAAAATTGAGGGTTGGTGGGTTAGGAAGGTTTTCAAAATAGGTACTCCCCTTACGCTTCAGCAATCATCTAATGCCTTAGGATTCACTATTATGATGTCTCTTGTTTTATGCTTCAGCTCAGTTGCTGTTGCAGCTTATGGTGCTGTAATAAGAGTTATCGACATCATACAGGCTTTCATATGGGGTATTAGTAGAGCTACTTCGATAATAATTGGTCAGAACATTGGCGCGGAAAACTACGGTAGAGCTAAGAAGGTAGCGTACCTATCTTCGGCAATTACCGCAACAATACTTTCCATAGGCGGTTTAGGTATTTGGCTAGCTAGGGAATGGGTTATTTCGGTTTTCATAAGCGATGTAGCTGTCGTTATTGAAGGAGAAAAACTCATAAGCGCTATTACACCTTCACTACCCTTCTTCGCACTATTTTACATAACCGAAGCTGTTGCTGGGGGCTCAGGTCACACTAGCTTCTTCGCTTTCCTATCAATACTTAGGCTTTGGGTTTTAAGAATATGTTTAAGCTATGTTTTAGCTTTAAACCTAGGCTTAGGTGCTTGGGGTATTTGGTTAGCAATGTCTATTAGCAATATTGTTTCCGGAACTTTATCACTAATGTGGCTTACTAAAGGTGGGTGGCTTAAACGAGTCATTGAAATTCCTAAACCTAAAATAGCAGGTTTTAAAGCTAAACCGGCCAATGTAATTACGAGTTCTGTTTGAGAAAGAATAATCTAACATGCCAACAGTAGCGCATGCTACAATTAGTACTAGCGTTTATAGTAGGGCTACTATTGCTTATCGTAAAACCATTTATATCCACAAATGGTGCTAAATAGTTGGGAATGTAATCTATGGTAAAATTTCCCATAGATAGAAGCGATAGGAAAGAAATAGGTAAGACTGGAGAGTTTGTTTCAGCAATCGGACTAGGCACTTGGGCTATAAGAGACTATAGTAGAGCTTTGGAAACATTCGTTTACGCTATAGAGCATGGGATAGACAATATTGATACTGCCGAAATGTACGATAATGGGAAAGCTGAGGAAATGGTGGGTGAAGTTATTAGGCGTGTTGGTAGGGACAAAGTATTTGTTACAACGAAGCTTCTACCGGAACATGTTGTTTCTAAAGATGCTGTTATAAAAGCTACTAAGGCATGTCTTGGAAGATTAGATGTTTCGGAAGTGGACCTTTTACTTATACATTGGCCAAACCCTTCACTAACCATAAGTGAACAAGTAAGGAATCTTGAAGAAGCCTTTAATCGTGGATTAACAAGGTACATTGGAGTAAGCAATTTTGAAATTAGCGAACTTAAGGAAGCAATTTCCTCAACTAGGAAAGCCGAAATAGTTGTTGACCAAGTACGTTACAGTATCGTGCATAGGGATATTGAAGACCACCTACTACCGTTCGCTATTGAAGAGAAAATAACTATTCAAGCATATTCCCCTCTTGAAAGAGGCAGGGTCTTTAGGCATAGGAAGCTATCTAAAATAGCCGGGAAAGTGGGTAAAACAGTAGTTCAGGTTGCTCTAAACTATATAATATCTAAACCTAGAACCATAGCTTTGGTTAAAACAGAAAACATTGAACATTTAAAGGAAATTATTGGAGCATTAGGTTGGAGACTACCTCCTAAGGTTCTTGAAGAACTAGAAAACTCTTAGACCCCCTAATGAGTTAAAATTAAACTGGAGAGAGAAGTAGGATTCGGGGATAATTACTTGAAAGGTTTAAGTAGGGACATAGGT
>Ga0105154_1000485_pt1 | contig 17304 bp, 18 predicted proteins | sample SSWtaG_FD_89672 | JGI IMG/M metagenome (GOLD analysis project Ga0105154, IMG submission 89672) | Hot spring microbial communities from Sandy's Spring West, USA to study Microbial Dark Matter (Phase II) - SSWsed_matched | ecosystem: Environmental > Aquatic > Thermal springs > Hot (42-90C) >... | reverse complement strand
CCCCAGTCACGATGTTCCCCGCCATCACGGCAGCCCCGTAGCCCGAGAACCTCCTCGTAGCCTCGATCACGTTCCTGCTGTGCCCGTGCGCTGTGTCGATGACTATCATCGCTGCCCCCGCGTCGAGGAGCCTCCTCACCCGGTCGTCGTCGAAGGGCCCCACGGCTGCGGCTGCCGGAACCCCTTCCTCGGATGCCCTTCTGATCGCCTGGACCGCCTGCTCCAGGGGGTAGTTCCTCGGGAGGACTCCCAACCCCCCGAGCCTGCCCATCGCCAGCAGCATCTCCTCCCCGGTCACAGTGTCCATGGGGCTGCTGACGATGGGGATCCTTAGAACTAGGCCCGGTGCCAGGCGCGTGGACGTGTCCACCTCCTCGAGCTTCACTTCTGAGTACAGGGGTACAAGTAGGACGTCGTCGAAGCTCAGCCCGATTTCTGAGTTTTTAAGCTTCTCCTCGAAGTACCCCATGATTAAGTCTAGCGGGGTTCGGGCTATAAGGCTGATGTATATACAATATGAATAAATCTGAGCACACTCACTCAGGCACGTGGTGTCTGCCCGTAGGCTGATCAGGCTTGGCAAGTCCAGCCTCGCCGTCACCCTCCCGAGGAGGTGGGTGGAGAGCCTGGGGCTGAGAGAGGGGGACCTCGTGCTCGTGGATGAGCATAACGACTACCTGATGATCTCAGTCGCGGACAGGCGCAGGGAGGAGGGGAGGAGCGCCCACGTCAGAGCTGGGAGAGGGGAGGAGGACTCCCTAGCTAGGATGATCATCGCGCTGTACCAGGCGGGCTACGACGTGATACGCATCTCAACCCCTGAGGGGCGTGTTTCGGCCTTGAGGGACTCGCTGCGGAGGACGCTCTCCAGGCTGATTGGTCTCGAGATCATGGAGGAGGGAGCTGACTACATAATCCTCCAGATGGTCACAGACGCCGCTGCGATGAGCGCTGAGCGCGTGCTGAACAGGATGGAGATCCTGGTGCTGAACAGCCTCAAGGACCTGGACCTGTACTTGAGGAGCAGTGACCCCTCGATTCTCGCGGACGTCGTGGAGCGGGACGAGGAGATCGACAAGTTCTACTTCCTCCTAAGCCGCCAGGTCTCCCTGGCCCTGAGGAACCCCGCGTACCTGAAGCAGATGGGGGTGGAGGACAGACCGCTCCTCCTACCTATCTTCAACTACGGCAAGACTCTGGAGAGAGTGGGCGACGTGCTGGTGAGCCTGGCTAGAGTAGCGGCTCACACACGCGTAGAGGTCGACGCCATCGAGACCGCTAGGAAAGCCGTGGAGGCGGGTATCAGGGCGTTCCACCTGGGCGACGAGGCCAGCAAGAGGAGCATTGCCAGCCTGTACACCGAGTACTTCAGCGGCGCCCGCCACAGCCTGGTTGAGCACCTCATAGGGAACATAGTCTCGCTCTCCCTCGACATGCTCGAAAGCAGAGTGGAGCTCGAGGTACTCCGGTCAGGGCAGCAGCGCAACTCGCACTAACAGCCAGCGCGCCGCTCAGATAGGCAACCCGCCCAGCCCCGCTCAGGCTTTGCCTTGCTAGCGAGCAGCAAATGGCGAGAAGCAGCATGTAGCGTCCCGCCTAGAACACCGAGGCTTCCACACTAGCAGGTAAACAGCCAGCGGAAACACATCAGCTTTAAGTCACTCTCGCTGGGGTGTTGGGCGGGTGGGCTTCACGAGCTCTAGGCGCAGGCTGACACTAGTCTTCCTGCTGCTAGGCTTGGTTTCGCTGTTTGCAGACACCGTCTACGAGGGAGGGAGATCGGTGAGCGGCGCGTACCTTGCTGAGATCAGAGCACCCACAGCAGCAGCGGCTCTGATCGGTGTGGGCGAATTCCTGGGGCTTGTCTTCAGGCTCTTCTCGGGCTACATCGCGACGGTCTACCAGACTTCCACCGTGCTGTGGGCTTCAACGTTGCTAGGTTACGCTGTGTCGGCGCTGAGCATACCAATGATAGCTCTCGCTCCGACGTGGCACAGCGTAGTGGCGCTCTATGTGGCTGATAGGCTCGGTAAGGGCTTGAGAGCGCCTGCCAGGGACGTTATACTGGCTGAGGTCTCCGAGGGTATCGGCGTGGGTAAGGGATTCGGGATACACGAGCTCATTGACCAGCTAGGCGCCTTCGCAGGCCCAGTTCTCGTCAGCGTGCTGCTGGCGTTCTTCGGCTATAGGGTCGCGTACCTCGCGCTCATAGTCCCAGGCGTAGTATCGCTGCTGCTGCTCGCCGCAGCGTGGTGGCTGCACCCAACTCTCAGGTCCGTCGCCTCCACCGGGAGGACACGTTTAGTGCTCAGGGGCTACGGCCGCCAGTTCTGGATCTACGTTGCCGCGTCCAGCGCTCTAGCACTAGGGTTCATGCACTGGACGATAGCGTCGTACTACCTCAAGGTGCGCGGGGTCGCGAGCGACGTGGAGATCGGGTTGACCTACGCCGTGGCTATGCTTGTCGACGCGCTGGTCGCCGTGCCGCTGGGCGCTCTCTTCGACAGGGTCAAGCTTAGGACCATGCTCCTAATCCCGGTCCTAATACCATTGTTCACAGCCCTTGTGGCGTACGCCCCCCGTGAGATGCTGTACCTCCTGGCCGTGCCCTGGGGCATCGTGATGTGCTCAGAGGAGAGCGTGATGAGAGCATCCGTAGCGGTGCTGGTGGAGCCCTCCAAGAGGCCCCTGGCCTACGGGGTCTTCGGGCTGGTCTTCGGGCTCGCATGGGCTCTCGGGGGTTACGTGTACACGGCTCTCCTCGGGGAGCCGCTCCACATGATACTCTACGCCTTAGCGACATCGGCCGCTGCGCTCTACCTCTACTCGGTGCTCACCAGACGCGCTGGGTCGTAACGCGCCCTGAGCGGGGAGCAAAAGTAGAAATATACCCGCGCCGCCTGGCCTCTCTCCGTGTCGCTGACGGAGAGCGCTGTCGAGGCTTCCGCGCAGCTGCTGGAGCGGCTTGGGCTCCCAGGCCTCTTCGCCCTGTCAGCTGCCGAGCTGCTGCTAGCTCCTATCCCCGGCGAGGCTGTGATGGCTTTAGCAGGGTTCCTGGCGGTTCGAGGAGCGTTCGAGCTCCACGAGGTCGTCCTTGTGGGGTCGCTGGGGAACCTGGTTGGGTCGCTGGTCGAGTACCTCCTGGGGCTGTACCTCGCGAGGCCCGCGCTCCTGAGACTAGGGAAGTACCTCCTCGTGAGCGAGAGGGACTTAGAGCTCGCCGAGGCGTTCTTCCGAAGTAAGGGCGGCTTTGCTGCTGTGCTCTTCGGCAGGATGGTGCCGGGCGTCCGCTCCGTGATCAGCTTCCCAGCAGGCATCGCGCGGATGAACCCCCTTTCCTTCGCGCTCGCAACGATCGCAGGCAGCCTGCCCTGGAACGCTTCTTTCGCGTACCTAGGCTACCTGCTGGGCGAGAGGTGGCAGGAAGTTCTCGCCTACTCCAGCCTGATCGACGCAGCAGGCATCCTAGCTCTCTCCGCTGCAGCCATCTACCTGCTAGCTAGGCTCCGAGCTAGCGGTCGAAGTCTATCCGGAACTCGTACCCGTGGAGCTTGAAGCCTAGTTTCTCGTACCAGCGGTGGAGCTCCTCCCGCCCGAAGCGGCTAGTGGCTATGATCTTGTAGCAGCCCAGCTCCCTGGCCAGCTCCACAGCTTTCCTCACAAGCAGAGTCCCCACGCCTTTGCCCCTGTCGCTCTCGCTCACGTAGACGTCCTCTAAGAGGGCGTACGGCTCGTCGTGCAGGTCATTCCTTATCAGGTATATGTAGCAGTGCCCCAACTCCCGACCCTCCTCCACAGCCGAGATCCGGATACCAGTCGTCGATACGGTTGAAGTCCTCAGCTCCACGGGCCACTAGCACCGTTCGGGGTGCTTAAAAGCTGCGCGCGAAACGAAACCTATAAATGAGGGGGGTGCACGCTGCTAGGGAATCGCTTGCCTAAAGTGACTCTCAAGGGTGTTCTCAGAGCGAGAAAGAGGGTTGGCAGAAGCGCCTATGTGGCTTACTTCGCGGTGCTAGCGGACGGAATCTTGGTGAAGAATCTCCCCGAGCGAGTGAACGATGAGAAAACCCTGGAGGTGAGCTTCGCCAGGACGCTGGTCATCCTAGGGAGATCGGGTCCCTCGGGCCTCGAAGGGAGCGTGAAGGATGGGGGAGCCTGGCTTTCCGTGCGCATGGTCCCCTCCAGGGAGGAGAGGAGCCTAGAGCTCCGCCTGCCGCTAAAGGACGAACTTGCGACTCTCACGGTGAAGGGGCTCTTCGACGTCTCCCTCGTGAAGATATGCCCTTCCTGCAGGCACAAGGAGCTGCTGGAGCTGCACCCACTGAGAGAAACCGTGCTGCGGGAGAAGCCTACTTGAGGAGCGAGAGAGCTTTCAGCTCACTGCGCAGCACCGCGTACTCTAAGAGGTCCTTGAGGCGCGCGTTGACCTCGGGGAGAGCCATCGACACGTGCACCTCTCTACCGTCCAAGACTACCATGTGGCGTGTGGTCTTCGGCGGGAAGAGCCATCCCTTCATAGCTCTCTCGACAACAAGCCTCTTGTCGATTACTCCCTCGCTGCCCCACCTGCGGACCACGATCCTAGGGTCAGAGTACCTCACGAGTGCTGCTGGAATGAGCTCCACGCCCAGCCTCTGGAGGGCGGTGAGCCTATGGTGTCCGTCGAGGAGCGTGAGCGTCTCCTCGTCAACTACCACAGGCTTCTTGAGGACAAGCGTTGTTTCAAGGTCGCGCAGCAGCTCCCTGACCCTCTCCTCGATTACGCGCTCGTGCGGCCTGATCCGCTCTATGCTCACCAGCGATATTTTGTGTTGGAGCATGTACAGAAAAGCGCATTGGTAACCAGTATATAACCTTTTTCATCACAAACGTGAACGGAGAAAGCACGTTCTAGGTACAGTGGTTGCAGGGGGTTCTCCGCGGCCCGGCTACTTCCCTGACCGTTACCTCTCGGTTAGGTCGATGACGACCTCTAGGATGTCCGAGCTGTACTCCACGATTCTCCTGTAGCTGCCCAAAATGCTCCTAATGTTGACCAGCAGGCTTGTGTCGTAGCCTTTGAGGAGCTTGTTCGCCAGCTCGCGGTCGTGCTCTCGGAGCTTTTCCGCGTCAACGTCGAGAAGCCTGTTCGCCGCGGACCTGTCCCTGGATAGGAAGGCGTCGACGCTCCAGCGGAAGAACGCCACAACAGCTTCGGCAGCCTCTGCGAGCTCCTCCCGCCCGGGAGGCTCTCTGGGCATCTGGGACAGTGTCCTCGCGATGAATGCGGCGTGGTCCGATATCCTCTCGAGGTTCTTCAGCACCATCGCGTGGGGTAGGATCTCCTCGAGCCTGCTCAGACCGATATCCTCTAGGCCTGCGAAGCCCCTGACGGCGCTGTAGAGCTGCCTGAGCCCGTAGAAGTACAGCTTGTCGACGATGTCGTCGCGAGCTGCTACCTCCTTCAAATCGACGTCCTCCCTCTCATTCTTCAGGAGCGCTATGGGATCCTCCATCATGCCCTGAGCAGCGTCGCGCATCCTCGCGATCACGTCTGGCACGGGGATGTCCTCCACGTTGACGAGAACCTGTATCACCAGCTCCCTCGAGTCCTCGTGCATGACCTCAGCCCCGATGAGCTTGGAGACCATGACCTCCCTCAGCATCTTCCTCAGCTCAACGTCCTCCTTCTCCATCCTCACGCGGATGCTCTTGTACCCCAAGAGGTACTTCGAGAGAACCTCGCGGACCACCGCTCCCCGGGACACTCCCTCACCCGCCCTAACCTCGGCTTCCAGCTGCACCTGAGACCTCCTGGCGCTCGGCCTGAGCCTGATCGAGCCGTCGGGCTCCAGCTGGAGGACCACCTGGCTACCCTTCTCTATACCCACCATACCAGCCCACTCCTTCGGAATGGAGACTATGTACGTTGACCCTCCTGTCAGCTGAACACGCCTCACAAGCCTTGTAGCTGTCGTCATACCTCTTTACCAACTATTTGCACATAGTACCACTATATATGTCTTATAGGTGATCTCCTCTGTGCATTGCTAGAGCGAACTCTTCCTAGGCTGTGGTTCTGTTTGGTGCTTTCAGCGTCACTCGCGTTGATCCCCGTCTCGGTAGTTGCGATATATCGTCTGGCTACTACCTCAGGGTCCTCTACACCTCCCCGGTTGGTGCGCCAAGCCATAACTCCCTTCGATGCTTGCTGCAGCGGAGCTGGCTGAACTTCCCCTAGTGCTGCTTAGCGTCGCGACTCCTGAAAACGCGATTGATTCTCGGTTCCTCCGGACCAGCCTGGAGCTGCGTAGCCTAGCAGCTCCTTAGGGCTCCACCGCCTACTCTTATGTCAAAAGCATACTAGGAGTAGTCTTATTACAGTTTTAATAGAGCAAAGGAAATACATATATTTCTCAGCAAGGGGTTATAAAGCCTCGGTGTCCCCTACGAGCCCCGCCTCCACGCTGTTCCTCGTGCTGCTGGTAGGCTTGCTGGCTGGAGTACTGGTCGTAGTACTGGCCGCGCTAATGCCGCAAGGCCCGGAGAGGGGGTTCAAGAGGCGACGGTACGAGGCAGGAAACCCGCCGTCGGGCGAAGCTAAGGTGAGGCTCCCCTTCCAGTACTACGGCTACCTGCTGCTGTACCTCAGCGTGGAGCCCGCGATGGTCATCCTGTACCTCCTCACTTTCGGCGAGCGCATCCCGGTGTCTGCAGCCTTCATGGTGCTGGTGCTGCTCCCCGCTGTGGTCCTGGGGGCTAAGCTCGCCGACGAGCTGGAGAGGTGGAGGCTGTGACCTGCCTGCTGGGCTTCGTCATGGTCGGCAACCTGGAGACGAGCGCGAGGAAGGCTGCGCAGTGGCTCATCGAGAGAAAGCCCATAAGGTCGCTGCGCGACTGGGCGATAGCCTTCAGCCTCTGGCCTGTCCACTTCACCACCTCGTGCTGCGGTGCGGAGTTCGCTGCAACGTCGGCACCCCGATTCGACGCGGAGCGCTTCGGCTTCCTGCCGTTCAACTCGCCGAGGCAGACCAACCTGATGGTGGTGGAGGGCACGCTGACCAGGAAGATGGGCGAGGCGGCCAAGATCGTCTACGACCAGATGCCGTGGCCGAAGTTCGTCATCGCGATGGGTGCTTGCGCGCTGGACGGGGGCCTCTTCTACAACAGCTACAACATAGTCAGGCCGAGGGACATACTCCCAGTCACGCACTTCATACCGGGCTGCCCCCCGAGGCCTGAGGCTGTGGCCCGCGCGATAATCATGCTGCAGAGGAGGGTGAGGAGCGGTGAGTGGCCTAAGCCAGCGTGAGCTAGTGAAGAGCGAGCTCGAGAAGCTCGGCTTCAAGGTCGAGGAAGCCCGGGACGTCCTCAGGCTCAGAGTGGAGCCCGGTGAGCTCATGAGGGTTGCCGAGGCCCTGGTGCAGCTGGGCTTCGACCACCTGGCCTCGGTAGAGGGTGTGGACTGGCCCTCAGAGGGCTGCATCGAGGTGGTGTACCACGCGGAGAGCTACGAGGAGGGTAAGCGGGGCTTCCTCGTGGAGCTCAGGGTCAAGGTGCCGCGCGACAACCCGCGGCTGCCCACAGTCTTCGAGGTCTGGCCTAACGCCCTGTACCTCGAGAGGGAGACCTGGGAGATGCTGGGCGTGGTCTTCGAGGGGAACCCTGACCTCAGGCGCTTGCTCCTGCCGCCTGACTGGTCGGGGCCTCCGCCCTTGAGGAAGGACTTCAGGGTTGAGGAGGAGGGTGTGTATGTCGAGTGTGAGTAGCTTGAGCGGGGTGGCGCTCCCCGAGGGTGTCGTGAGGTCGAGGCTGCTGGTCAGGGAGGGGGGTGAGGAGGTCTACGAGCTGTTCATCGGGCCGCAGCACCCCTCCTCGGGGCACATGCGCTTCATCGTGCGGCTTGAGGGCGACGTGATAGTCAGCGTGGACCCCGACATCGGCTATGTGCACAGGACCATGGAGAAGCTCGCCGAAGGCCGGGAGGCCATCAAAGCGATCCCGCTCCTCGAGAGGATGACCATCATAGACTCGCACAACGTCACAATAGGGCTCGTGCGCGCGCTGGAAAAGCTGCTGGACGTGGAGCCTCCGCCGAGGGCGAGGTACCTGAGGACTCTGCTCTCGGAGATCAACAGGATCGCGAGCCACCTCTACGGCATAGGCATAGCTGGGATCATGCTCAACCACTCCACAATGTTCATGTGGGCCTTCGGGGACAGGGAGGTCTGGCTCCAGCTCGCCGAGGAGCTCACCGGCGCGCGGCTTACACACACGTACAGCGTCCCGGGCGGCGTCAGGCGCGACCTGCCCCAGGGCTTCGCGGGCAAGGCCGAGAAGGCGATCAGGTACATGACGCGGAGGCTGGAGGAGTACAAGAGGATCTTCCTCGAAAACCCCCAGGTGGTGGCGAGGTACGAGGGGGTCGGAGTGCTCAAGAGGCACGAGGCCTCGAGGCTGGGGATCGTGGGGCCCAACCTCAGGGCGAGCGGCATCCGCTACGACGCAAGGATCGCTGAGGACTACGCAGCGTACAGCGAGGTGGAGTTCGAGATCCCCACCTTCGAGGAGGGGGACTCCTACGCGAGGATGAAGCAGAGGGTGGAGGAGATCAAGCAGAGCATGCACATAATCAGGCAGGTGCTCCAGAAGATGCCCAGCGGGCCTTTCTTCGCGGAGAAGTACCTCAGGCTGCTGCCGCCCAAGCTGCGCGACCAGGTGCTGAGCACAGGGAGCCTGAAGTTCCCCGCGGTCTTCGCCACGATGAAGCTGCCGCAGGGCGAGGCTGTGGCCAGAGCCGAGATGGGTCATGGCGAGATCTTCTACCACGTGATCAGCGACGGGGGCTCGAAGCCGTACAGGCTCAGGGTTGTAACACCCTCCTTCAGGAACGTGATCCTATTCCGCTACCTGATGCCGGGTCACCGCTTCATGGACTTCCCAGCGATATACGGTAGCCTAGACTACTTCCCGCCCGAGGCGGATAGGTGATGGGTATGGGTTTGCTCGAGTGGCTCATCTCCCTGGTACTGAGCCCCCAGGTCTTCGCGCCGTTGATCTTCCCAGGCCTCATCACAGCCCTGGTCGTGCTCCTCACGGTGATATGGGCTGAGAGGAAGATAGCCGCTAGAGTGCAGATGAGAGTCGGCCCCCTGTACGTCACCAGGCGCTTCGGCGGCGTGCTGCAGATGCTAGCCGACGGCACACGCTACATGTTCCAGGAGTTCATAATCCCCGAGACGAGCGACAAGCCGTACTTCGTCTTCGCGCCCATCCTCGCGCTGACCCTCGCGATCCTGCCCTTCGCCTTCATACCCGCCGCGCCCGGTTTCTCGCCGGTGAAGTCGCCGCTCTCGCTGCTCGGCGTCCTCGCGGTGACCTCCAGCGTGCCGCTCGCAGTGCTCCTGATGGGGTGGAGCTCCGGGAACAAGTTCGCGATACAGGGGGCTGTCAGGGAGGCGTTCATGACCGTGGCCTACGAGGCCGTGGTCTTCATCTCCGCCCTAGCGATGGGGATCGCTTACGGCACCCTCGACCTCGAGGAGGCGGTGCTGCGCCAGCACCTGCCCGGCATCCTGCTCAACCCGATCTCCGCCTTCGCCTTCTTCGTGGGGATGGTTATGAGCGCGGGGAAGCTTCCCTTCGACATCGTGGAGGGTGAGCAAGAGATCGTCGTGGGCCCCTACGTCGAGTACAGCGGGATCATCTTCGGGATCGGGATGGGGCTCGCCTACCTCAAGCTCTACGCCTTCTCCCTCCTCTTCTCCCTCCTCTACCTCGCGGGCTGGGAGCCCCTACTCATACCCCTGTACAACCTCTACCCAGCGCTGGGCGGCATCCTGCTCTTCGTGAAAGCCTACCTGGTGATGCTCTTCGTGGTCTTCCTCAGGTCTGTCTACGGGAGGTATAGGCTGGACCAGGCGCTGAGGGCGGGGTGGAGGGTCTACTTCCCGCTCGCTCTCCTCTCGGTACTTCTATCCGTGGTGGTTAGGGTGGTGGGTTATGCCTAACCCCTTGTACTCCTTCCCCAGGCACCTGCGGGCTATAGTGACCGGTCTGAGGTACCTGGTAGCGCCGAACAGGATGACGGTGTACTACCCCGAGAAGGTCATCGAGCTGCCTCCCGGCTACAGGGGGCTGATACGGTACCACCCGGAGCTGTGCATCCAGTGCGGCTTGTGCGCGATGATCTGCCCAGCTGCCGCAATGAAGATGTATGTGAAGAAGGGCGAGAAGAGGGGGAGGCCCGGCGTGAACTACCAGAGGTGCATTTTCTGCGGCTTCTGCGTTGACATATGCCCGCAGAACGCGCTCGAGATGGTCAGAGTGCACGATATCGCGTACGAGCGGTGGGAGGATATGGTGCTCTTGCCCGAGAAGCTGGCGCAGGAGCCTGTCTCACCCGCGCTGGCCGAGGGGGCTAAGGTAGTGAGAACGGTGTTCAGCGAGGAAAGGGGGTTGGTCCATGAGCCCGCTTAACCTCTTCACGGTGTACCTACTGCTGGCCGGAGCGGCTGCTGTCGTCTCAGCCGCGCTCGCAGTGAGAGCAAAAGAGGACTTCTACTCGGCTGTGCTGCTCGGGATCACAGGGCTCAGCACTGCAGCTTTGATCGGGTTGCTGGGGTACACGTTCCTGGCGGCGTTCCACGTTCTGGTTTACGTCGGCGCGACAGTGATGTTCGTGATCTTCGGCGTCGTGCTCGTGGGCAGGGGTGCTGGGTCGGAGCGGCGCATGACACTGCCAGCGGCTCTCACCTCCGTGCTGGTGGCTAGCGCTGTCTACGTGCTCCTGCGCCAAGCCATCGTCTCCCGAGTCGATGTGAACCTCGCAGAAGCCGCGTCCTGGCTCTTCGAGGGAAGCGCTACCGCCTTGGTCTTCCTCGCTCTAGCCCTCGCCTCGCTCGTTGTCGCGGGTCTCTCGATAGCCTCTGGAAGAGGTGGTGGGAGGTGATGGGCGAGATCCTGGCTGTGGTTTCCGCGGTGCTGTTTGGGCTGGGAGCCTACGGGGCGCTCACCAGCAGGAGCGCAGTCAAGGTGCTCATCTCCCTGGAGATAATGTTCAACGGAGCTGTGCTCGCCGCCCTCCTGCTCACCTCCCATGCAGCGCCCGGGGCTGGGTTCCAGCTCGTCCTGTTCTCGGTTGCCTTGGGGAGCGTGGAGGTGGGGGTTCTCGTCTCGATCCTGATCCTCCTGTTCCGGAGGATGGGGACTGTTGACATTTATCAGGTTCCTGGGTTGGAGGTGGTTGAGTGATGAATGAGTTACCGTATCTTTGGTTAAGCGTCCTAGTACCGCTAGCGGCAGCCATTCTGTCGCTGCTGCCGAAGCTCAGCAAGAGAGCACTAACGCTGCTGAACTCGCTCTCCCTAGCGATCTCAGCGATCCTGCTTCTCGTCGCCTACGCCCTCCACGGAGTGAAGGGAATCTGGCTGGACCCGCTGCGCTTCAGCACGGGCGGCCTCGGCACCTTCGCTCTCGCCATCGACCCGATGGTCTTCCTCGTTGCCTTCTCGGTTGCTGCGACAACCTCCGCCGTCGCGCTCTACAGCGAGCCCTACATGGAGCACAGGTTCGAGGAGCTCGCACACGAAGGCACTAGAGCGCCCGGCTGGAGAGCCTACTACTTCCTCTACACACTCTTCGCGCTCGCAATGATAGGCACCGTGATGTCGACAAACATCATCGAGTTCTACGTGTTCCTGGAGCTGACGCTCATCCCCAGCTTCCTCCTCATAGCCTTCTACGGCTACGGCGACAGGGTGAGGATAGCCATCATGTACCTCCTCTGGACTCACGTGGGAGCCCTCCTCTTCCTGATCGGTGCTCTGGCCGTGGGCTTCCAGAAGGGCTTCGACTTCATCAGCCCGCAGGGAACCTTCCTCAGGGGGCTGGGCGAGGGGGTTCCTGCCTACGCCTTCGCGCTCATGGTCCTCGGGCTGTCCGTGAAGCTGGCAGCGCTCGGCGTCCACATGTGGCTACCCTACGCGCACGCCGAAGCACCAACGCCTGTGTCCGCGCTGCTCAGCCCCAACCTGATCGGGCTCGGCGCCGCTATGATGTTCAGGATAGTCTACGTCCTGTTCCCCTCAACCTTCCGCGCCGCGAGCCCCGTCCTGATGGTTTGGGCGCTAGCTACAATAATCTACGGCGGGCTCATGGCTCTCAGCCAGACAGACTTCAAGCGCCTGCTAGCCTACAGCAGCATCTCGCAGATGGGCTACCTCCTGCTAGGCCTCTCCTCCGTCTCCGCCTACGGCGTCGCGGGGACCTTCCTGCACTACCTCGTCCACGCCTTCGGAAAGGCTGTTCTCTTCGGCGTCGCAGGCTTGCTGATCGCGACGTACCACGGCCTCAGGGATGTGACGAAGATGGGCGGCCTAGCCGAGAAGATGCCCTACACAGCCTCCCTCGCGCTGCTGGGCTTCATGCATATTACTGGGATCCCGCCGACAGCGGGCATATGGAGCGAGTACATGATCCTGAGAGGGGCTGTCGAGCGCTCACTCTCGCTGGGGCCGGAGTGGTACATCGGCGTAGCTGCAGCGCTGCTCGTCGGCGTCGGCCTCTCGACAGCCTACGCCTTCCTCACCATGAGGAGGATCTTCTACGGGCCCCTGAGGATTGAGGGGGCGAGAGAGGCGCCGGCGGGGCTCTGGGGCCCGCTGCTGCTCCTAGCAGCCCTGGGCGTCCTCTCGTTCATCGCGGCCTCGCCGCTGATAGACCCCACGGTCGAGGTCGTGAAGAGCGTGATAGGTGGTTGAGTTGGAAAATGCGCTAGCGCTGCTTTCTTGGCTCGCGCCGTACACTGGATCCTGCCTAGTGCTGCTGCTGCGCAAGGCTAGCTGGAGGGCGAAGTCCCTCGTAGCCATCCTCTCCATCCTGGTTTCCGCGCTGGTATCCACGCAGGCAGCGCTCCACGTCGCCTCAACAGGGCACGAGCTGCACGTCAGCACCACCTGGGTGGGCGCGCTCTCCGCCAACGTGAGCGTGCTGTTCGACGGTCTCTCGAGCCTCATGGCGCTGGTGGTCTCGTGGCTGAGCTTCCTCATAGCCGTGTACAGCTACGAGTACATGCACGGAGAGGTGGGGGAGACAAGGTACTGGTTCTTCTTCACGTTCTTCGTGGGGAGCATGATGCTGCTAGTGCTCTCCGACAACCTGGTGACAATGCTCATAGGGTGGGAGGGCACAGGGCTCGCGAGCTACGCGCTGATAGGGCACTGGTTCTCAGACGAGGAGGAGAGGTGGGTGGGCGACCCGGGTAGGAGAGCCCTCGGGGTGCCCATGTGGTTCGAGCCCAGCCACTCCGGCCTCAGAGCTCTGGTCTTCACGCGCCTCGGCGACGTCGGGATGATAGTTGGCATCGCCACCCTCCACACCGTCGTCGGCACCACGCTCCTGAGCGACATCGCCTCGGGCTCCTGGGCTGGCAGGCTGCTGGCAGCGGGCGTGCTCCCCGCCTTCCTCTGGCTCCTCTTCCTGGGTGCAATGGCGAAGAGCGCTCAGGTACCCTTCCACGAGTGGCTTGTCACAGCGATGACAGGCCCGACCTCGGTCAGCGCGCTGATCCACGCGGCAACAATGGTGAAAGCCGGTGTTTACTTCCTGCTCAGGCACGCGCCCATACTCGTCGCAGCTGCAACCGCCGCGGCGGGGGCTGCCGGCGTGATCTCGGAGTTCCTGGGCTCGCTGGCTCTCATCGGGGCGCTCACAGCGTTCATGATGGCCACCATGGCTCTTGCCAGCAGGGAGCTGAAGCTCATCCTGGCTTTCTCGACCGCCAGCCAGCTCGGCTACATGTTCCTAGGCGTCACGGCTGGAACCCTAGCGGGCGGCGCGCTCGCCGGGCTCGCAGCCGGCTTCTCCCACCTCCTCAGCCACGCTATCTTCAAGGCTGCGCTGTTCCTGGCGGCCGGGGCTGTGATACACGCGGTCCACAGCCGCTTCGTGGACGACATGGGGGGCCTCGCCCGGGACATGAGGCTCACGGCGGCAGCCTTCCTGCTGGCTGGCTTGAGCCTAGCGGGTATACCGCCCTTCACCGGGTACTGGACGAAGGACGAGGTGATCCACATGGCCGCCGAGGCTGGCCTCCTGCTGCCCACCCTGCTGGCGGTGGTCACCGCGGGGCTCACCGCCTGCTACACCGCCAGGGCTTTCTCCAGAGTGTTCCTCGGGAAGGAGCACAAGCACGCCCACGAGCCCGGCCCCGCCATGCTCCTACCCTACTTCGCGCTGGGGCTTGCCAGCGCAGCCTTGGGCGCGGCGTGGCCACTCCTCTCAAAGGAGCTTGAGGGCTTGCTGCACCACACTCTGGGTGTGGCAGCCGAAGAGGGCGCTCTGGCTCACGCTGCTCACCACATACCGGGCGCTGTGGAAGCCGCGCTGCTACTCGCTGTCACGCTCTTCCTCACGACTTTGTACGCCTACGGGTGGGCTGGGGTGCGGCCCTACACGGCTGTCTCGAGGAGCCCTGTTCTCTCCAGGCTGCACTCCTTCCTCTACGACCGCTGGCTGCTGAACAGCGTGTACTACCGCGTGATTGTCGGAGGCTTCAGGCGCGTATCCTCAACGCTCTTCCACTACTTCGACACCGGCGTGGTGGACAGGATGTACCACCGCGTGATCCCGCTCGCGTTCCAGGGGGCAGTCAGGGTGGCTTTAAGACACGTGGAGACACCGTGGGACAAGCTGTACCACATCGCGATCCCGTTCGTATTCCAGGGAGCAGTCAGGGTGACCTCAAGGTGCCTGGAAGCTTCGTGGGATAGGCTGCTCCACGTCAGGCTGGTGAGCGCCTTCGCGGGCTTGTGGAGGGCTTTCCGCAGCATACAGACGGGTAAGGCGCCGCACTACATCGCTCTGCTCTGGGCTGGCGCGGCTGTGCTGCTCCTAGCGCTGCTCCTAGGGTGGCTGCCATGGTAGGCTTCGAGCTGCTCGTGTGCGTGTTGGCAGCACCAGCGCTGCTACTACCCTTCCTATCCCGCTGGCCCCGAATCCCCAAGCTCGTGGCGCTCGCTAGCGTGGTCCTAGCTGCTGCCGCGCATGTGTCAGGGCTGCCGCGAGGCCTCTCGGGGGAGCTGAGCATAGACACCTTCGCGTGGGCAGTGCTAGCGGTGGCCATGCTGGACGCTCTCGCGGCTCTGGCGGGCTTCGCAGACCCCTTGCGCGAGTACGAGGAGGGAGCACCGCTCCTGAGCCTGTCGCTCTTCTCCTTGCTTGGCGTCGCGGGCCTCGCTTACGCTGGGACACTGCCCATGCTACTCGCGTCCTGGGCGCTCTTCTCCGCGGCCTCGTACGCAGTCGTGGCACTGGCGAAAGACAGGTTCTCGGCCGCGGGTGCTACAAAGTACGGGTTGATGAGCGTCGCCTCCTCCTCCCTGCTGCTCCTGGCACTCGCCGCGCTAGCTACAGCCACCGGCGGGCTCCAGCTGGCGGTGGTGAGCGCAGCTACGCCAGTGCTGGCGGTGGTGGCAGCTCTCCTGCTGGCGGCGGTGGGCTTCAAGATCGGGGTCTTCCCCTTCCACGCCTGGCTGCCCGACGTCTACGGCGTCTCCGACCCCCTACCCGTGTCGCTGGTCTCAGCGCTCTCGAAGAGCGCGGCTGTCATAGCGGTGTACAAGGTCGCCCGGGTCGCCGCACCCACGCTGGAGGCGGAGTGGCTGAACCTGCTCGGGCTGGCCGCGCTGCTGACGATGACCTACGGCAACGTGACCGCGCTGCTGCAGAGGGGCTTCCAGGGGCTGCTGGCCTACAGCAGTATCGCTCACGCTGGCTACATCCTGGTGGGTCTCTCCGCTCTGCCGCTCCAGGACCAGGCTAGGTCGCTGGCCCTCTACGGTCTCTTCATGCAGCTGGTGGCTTACTCCTTCGGCAAGACCGGGCTCTTCCTCCTCGCAAGGATGCTGCGACCGGCGGGGGCAAACCCCTCGAGGCTTGAGGACATCAGGGGGTTGAGCGGAGCCGACCCCGGGGCCTCGGCAGCCGCGCTGATCCTCGTGCTGAGCCTGATGGGCATGCCGCCGCTCGCCGGCTTCTGGGGCAAGCTCTACCTGTTCCTCTCGGTTGTGCAGCAGGCTCCGTGGCTAACCGCAGCTGCCCTGCTCAACACGGGGATTGGAGCAGCTTACTACGCCCGCTTGATCAAGAGCATGTACTTCGAGAGCGGTAGCCCAGCGGTGCAGCCTTACAAGAGCTCCCGCACGGCACTGCTAGTCTGCAGCGCTGTAACAGTTGCAGCAGGCCTCCTGCCTATTCTTCTACCGCCTGCGGCTTGGCCCTGAAAAATACTCGTAAAACTTCTGAGAAACTTTTTATACTCATCCACGCGAACTCGCACATGCCGGTGCTTGCTTGCCGCGAAGCCGAGGAAAAAGCGTTCTCAATGCTCAGGGAGCACGGTGTAAAGTATTTGGAAGTGGCTTTCCAGGATCTGGAGGGGCGCACCAGATCCAGGATCATCAAGGTGAGCGCGGCCGCCCACCTTCTAAACGGCTTCAGGGCGGACGGCTTCTCGATCGGCCTGCTACCCGTTGAGAGCTCAGACCTGCAGGTTGTCCCCGACCTCTCCACGCTCAGGCTGTACCGCACGAGGAGGGGGGTGTTCGGCTTCGTGATCGGCGACCTGCTCTACGGAGGCGAGCCCCTGCCCACATACCCGCGCCACCTGCTGCGCGAGATCGCTGGACAGGCGCCCGTCGAGGTGAAAGTCGGTGTGGAGCTCGAGTTCTACCTCCTGAGGGACGGCAGGCCTGCTGACGGGCACGGGTACTGGGACGCTGGGAGCCAGGGCCTCGACCTGCTGCTGGACGTAGCTGATGCTGTGGATGGCTCCGTCGAGGTGCACTCAGTGCACCACGAAGCCGGGCCGGGCCAGTACGAGCTGCTGCCAGCTCCGCAGGACCCTGTGTCGGCGGCGGACACCGTGGTCTTCCTGAAGAGAGTGGTGAAAGCGGTTGCGGGCGAGAGAGGGTTCACGCCAACCTTCATGCCGAAGCCCTTCGAGGGGCTGCCGGGGAGCGGGATGCACCTGCACTTCAGCGCGGAGAAGAACGGGGAGCCCCTCTTCTCCAGGGAGGGGGAGCTCACCGGGGAGGGTAGGAGCTTCATCGGCGGGCTGCTGAAGTACGCGCGGGAGCTCGCAGCGCTCACAAACCAGACGGTGAACTCCTACAAGAGGCTTGTACCCGGTTTGGAGGCGCCCGTGTACATCTCGTGGGGGCCAGGCAACAGGTCCGCGCTCGTCAGAGTTCCTCTCTCGGGCAACGGCGCGGGCAAGACCATCGAGTTCAGGCTTCCCGACGCCTGCGGCAACATTTACCT
>Ga0105154_1000483_pt1 | contig 17306 bp, 22 predicted proteins | sample SSWtaG_FD_89672 | JGI IMG/M metagenome (GOLD analysis project Ga0105154, IMG submission 89672) | Hot spring microbial communities from Sandy's Spring West, USA to study Microbial Dark Matter (Phase II) - SSWsed_matched | ecosystem: Environmental > Aquatic > Thermal springs > Hot (42-90C) >... | reverse complement strand
GGTTAAGGGCGTTGTAGCCTTAGCGCCAGACGGCTCGAAGGAGTTTAAAGCGGAAGTCGTGGTCGACGCCACCGGCGCCGCGGCGGCCGTGAGAACCAAGCTTCCAACCGAGTGGTGGGTCTCGTACAGAGCTCCGCTTGAGGACTTTAACGCGGCGTACAGGGTCGTAGCGGTCACAGAGGAGGAGCAGGACCCGCGTTTTGCTGACATTTATTTGGACGTCAACGCAGCGCCCGGCGGCTACTGGTGGTGGTTCCCGAAGGGGAGGAATGCGGTCAACGTGGGGTTGGGCGTCAAAGCGGGCCCAGGCGCCCCTAACCCGAAAGTGATGTTTGAGAAGTTCGTTATGCCGAGGCTCGAAAAGGCGGGGGCTAAGATCGTGCATACTGGGAGCGGGCTCGTTCCGACGCGCCGCCCAGCCCCGTGCGCCGTATGGAACGGCTTCGTGGCTGTAGGGGATGCCGCGTACACTGCGAACCCGCTTCACGGTGGCGGTATCGGGCCGGCGCTTGTCAGCAGCTATCACGCTTCCCACCGGATCGTAGCTGCGCTTGAGGAGGGCGAACCGACGCTCGGGAGACTATGGTCGTACCATAAAGCTTACATAAGAGCTTACGGCGCTAAGCAGGCGGCGCTAGACGTCGCGAGGATATACCTCCAGGGGCTCTCCAACGATGACTTGGAACTGATAATAGAGAGCCGCATTGTCTCGGACAGAGAGCTCTCGGAAATCGGTTATAAGGGGGTCATGCTCGCCAGCATACTGACCAAGGCGGCAGCCGTGCTGAAGATGCTGAAGAGGCCTAGCCTTTTGGCGGAGCTAGCCTGTCTCAAAAGCTACATGGACACGGCAACCGGCTACTACTCCGAGTTCCCCGACACCCCGCAAGGGTTCGAGCGATGGATGAGTGAAGTCGAGACGTTCTACTCTAAGGTTAAAGGCGAGTTCTGGAGGCGGTAACGGGCGCCGATGCAGCGCGATGTTGACAGCGAGCACCTGAGGAACGCTGCGAGGATCTTGCGCAGCGTAGGCCAAGTGCATAGGATAAAAATACTTTCACTTTTATTTTATAAGGGATCATTATCATTTTCAGAAATAATGAAAGAATTAAATTTGAGCAGCGGGAAATTGAATTTCCATTTGAGGAAGTTGAGGGATTCCGGTCTTGTGAGAGCCAGCGAAGGAGGCGCGTATGAGCTGACGGAGCTTGGCAAGTGGGTGCTCGCTACCTTGCGCGAGCTAGAGAGGGCGAAGGAGCAGCGCCCGCTGGTTGATTACAGGGGCTTGCCTCAGCGCGTGAGCCTCAGCGAGCTTGCGAAGGAGCTCGCATGCAGGACGAACAGGTTAGAGATAGAAGCAGTAGTCGGCGAGCTGTACCGGAAGCTGGCATCGCTTGCGCGTTTCGTAAGCAAGGAGTGCCTGTTGATGTTAGCTGAAATCGAGGTGTGCGGCAGAGAGCCCAGCTTCGTTTGCATACCCCTCGAGAAGACGCGCGCCGTCTACGCGTCATTCGTTAGCGAGCACTACGCGACCGTGCGTAGTACGCTATGCCGAGACTTAGCCAACCTTCATGCGATCGGAAAGCTTTCGCCCCTCCTGCGCGAGTACCAGGTTAGGGGCCTAGTTTACGTAAGAGATCCCGCCTACTCTGTATCGAAGGCGCAGCTTGTCGCTTTAGGGCTGCCGGAGGGCGCGAGTTTGACGGAGGTCGTTGCCAAGCTCGCTTCCTCAGCATTAGAGCTCTTGACCGTTGTGGAGGAAGGCGAGCAGCTGAGAGGTCTCGAGATCCTCGATAAGCTCGTGGAACCCGGCAAGGTTACGGTGGTGGTTAGAGAGGGTCTCGAAAGACCGCTTCGTCTCAGCAGGATCGGCGTGGTAATCCACGGAGAGGAGGCGTGGCTCTCGAGCGGTGCAGCGTTGCTGGAGACCCTTAACACGCCGACGGCAGTTATTCTCAGCCGGGGTCCCAATGTACCCAGCTTAACGCTCGCTGAGGTGCCCCTGCCAGAGCCTGGCGAGGCCTACATTCTAGCCTTGCGCTTAGCTGTCCCGCTGACAGAGCTCTACGCTGAAATGAGGAGGGGCGGCGTCGATGCCTACAGCCTTCTAGACCAGATAGCGAGGGAGGCGAAGAGGGTGGGAGAAGGGCTAACAGCGCCTTACGCGCGGAGGGTTTTAAGAGAGTATGCCGGCTCGATTGAGATTCTAGAACCCCAGCTAGCCCTCGTGGGTTTCGAGGCAGCGTTGAAGCTCCACCACCCGTCACTGGAACCTCCTCGCGCGGTCGAGCTCTCTAAGAGGTTCTGGGGCACTTTAACCGGGGAGCTCGGCAACGTGGTTCTCACGGCAGCAATGGCTGACGAACGCCTTTACGCGCTCACGAGCTCTAACATGTTTAACCCGTTAGGAGCGTTCTCCCTCTCTGTCGCAAGGCCGCTAGAAGAGCTAGCCGCGCTAGAAGGGGTCGTTCAGAGCTTGCTTGGCGGGGGCTCGAGCCTCGCCCTCAAGGCCAAAGGGTTCCTCTCCTCAGAGAGGCTGAGCAGAATCATCGACATGGTCAAGCTGAGCGGGGTGCTGCGTGTCAGCTTCCACTTGGAGTTCACAAGCTGCGAGTCGTGCTATACGACAAGCGTGGGCTGGAAAGGGCTCTGCGACCTGTGCCTTTCCAGCAACGTAGTGCAGCTGGCTAGGCCGCTCGACGTGTACATGCCAATAGATGCCGCGCTCCCCGAGGTCCTGGACGAATACAGCAGGCGGGTGCCAGTCGCGGCTTAGCGCGCTACGGGCCGAGGACAGCTTGGATGCGCATGAGCTCCACGCCCGTGGTCTCGAAGCCCACTAACGCTCCTTTGCTGTTTGCCACAATTCCGCTCCGCACGAAGATGCTGCCTTTGTTCACCGTCCCGAAGCCTCCTTTAGCCGTTTTAAGTACACTAATAGCGAGGTTCACCTCCTCCTCGCTGGCTATTGGGCTGAGGAGCACGCCCCTATTTGTTGCGACCCCGAGAGCCCCCACGAGGTTCGAGCCGCCCAGCGTCGTCTGCACGACCTCGACGTCGAGAGCATCAGCGATTACCCGCAAAGCTTCCTTCGGTAGCAAGGGGCTGACGAGAGCCCCTTTATCGTTGGTCAATACCAAATTGCCGAGCGCGTTCTCCCTAACCCTCTCCAAAACTTCCACAACCACCCTGTCCCCCAAGCTATTCTTTATGCGCTCGACCTCCTCTTCCTTCACAACGTTGCCCAGGATCACCCCCTTGCTGTTCGCTACGCAGAAGACCCCAAGCAGCGGGCTCGACCCGACAGACGCGCGCAGGACTTCCACGCCCAGGTTACGCCTCAGCGCCTGCTCGAGCTTATCAGGCGCCTCAGGCGGCACGAGTGCGAAATCTTCGCTAGCAGCCACGTAAACTCCGAGGTTCGGGTTGCCGAAGGCGTATACGATCTCTACGCTCAACCCTCTCCCTCGGTCCCCAACTCCTCTGTAGCGGGTTCGACTACGGCCACTTTAACCCCGTCCTCCTCGGTAAGACTGACCTTCACCCTAACCCTGCGCGGCGGCTTGCGGATGCCCCTGATCCATATCGCTTTGTTTAAAGCCGGCGATATTTTCACGGTGTGGGCTTTCACGTGCCTGGCGACGAACTCCCTAACGAGCCTTACAGCGACCTTTGCGCGCTTGGTCCACGGGGCCCTGTAGGCGTCTCGCAAGGGTATCGTGCAAATCCGCGTAACTTCTCCCATGGCGGTCACCTACAGCTGCATTCTGCTCCTCCGCCAGTTCCTCCTAACTTTCCTCGTGACCCTCCTCCGAGTTTTCACCACTACCCATACTGGCACTTGGAAGTTCGACTTGTATGCGCTTGCTAACCTGAGCTTCTTAGCCAAGGGCTTGTAGTGGGCCATAAGCGACCGCCGTGAGCTCGGCTTCAATTGCCGTTTATAAAACTTCTGCGCTGACCCGGTGCTACCTTACGCGCGGCCCTTCGTAAAACGAACCCTCACTTCCGTTTCCCTCTGTCGACTTATCAGCCGCGCTAGTATCTCTTTTAGCTCTTCGTCGGTTATCGGGGGCCGAAGCCTGCCGGCGTACACGAGCTGGATGAGCTGCGCCTCAAGCGCCTCCACGAGCTCGGGCCTTACCATCCTCAGGTTCGCGAGGCGCGCCCTGGCTTCCGGCGTCAGAATTCTCCTGAGTAACTCCTCCCTCTGTCTCCTCGCCTCCTCGGCCTCTCTTTCCGCCTGAGCGGCCTCCAGCTGGCGCTGGTACTCGAGCAGCTTCCTCCTCTTAATCTCCTCCAGCTCCTGATCATCGTAGAACTCAGCCATCCCCGGCATCCCCCATCCCTAGACTGGGAGCTCGGTGATAAGTACTTTGCCCTGCGTTGGCGAGCCGAGCCCAAATCGACGTCAGAGGTACCTCACCAGCTCGGGGCGCTCAGCTGCCATCCGCTTGAATATCATAGCGGCTAGTTTATCCAGCAGCGAGCGACCTTTGGGGGTCAGCGCCCTACCCCCCCTTTCGACCTTCGTCACAAGGCCAGCCGCCTCAAGCTGCTGCAGCGCTTTCCTGATGGCTGAGCCGCCGGCTTTCCGGAAGTGCTCCCTGCGGTGTCCCAGATTCTTACGCCCCCCGTAAGCCGTTCTCAAGCGCTCTACGCCGATGGGGCCATGGATGTACAGCTTCCTGAGGAGCGAGGCGCAGCGCTTGTACCACCAGTCCGGGTCGTCGGGAACTCGCTCTTTGTGGCTTCCGGTCTTGGCATAGAGGGCCCACTCTGGCGGCTTAATCACGTCGCCGAAGTTCTCCTTCAAGTACCGCGCCAACTCCTCTACGAATATGCGTGTAGGCACGTACTTCGCGTCGACCATACAGCGCGGTAGGCTGCGTACCGCTTAAAAATTTTAACGTGCTGCAGTAGGGCGAGGCGGGCCCTGATGGATCAGGTATACAACGCGGTCGTAAACCAGCTGCGCCACGCGGTCGGCTTGATGCTGCAGGGCAGGTTCTCAGCGGCTGCAGCCACGCTGATCGTGTACGCTGTTTACGCCGCGCTGAGAGCGGTAGGTTACCTCGTCACGAACAGGGAGAAGATGCGCAGGGCGGAGACCGAGATCAGGAATTGGGAGGAGAGGAGGCGGAAGGCAGTGGAGACTCGCGATGCGAAGCTCTACGAGAGGGTTCTCAGAGAAAAGAGCAGGGTGGACAGGCTCAAAAGGGAGCTCGAAGCGGAGCGCCTGAAGGCTTCGATCGCGACATTCGCGGCATGGTTAGCCTGCTTCAAGATCTTGTGGGACTCTGTCGGCGGTATGCCTGTTGTGGACGTCCCGCTGCCGTGGGGTTACGCGAAGATCAGCTTCGCAGCGTGGTTCTTAGCGAACAGCTTCTGGGCAGGGGCTCTCCTAGACAGGGTGGGGCTCGCGGTCCGAGCGCTCGGGAAGCGCCGGACCCGATGAGCGCGCTCGAAGTGGGCTTCTGCAGCCAAATCTAGCGCCGCATCGGGCACTGCGCACTACGCAAGCTTTATAAACGCTGGGAGAGGGCTCTCCCTGCGCAGGTGGGATTATGAGCTCCGCTAGTGCCAAGAAACCGCACTTAAACCTGGTAGTGATAGGGCACGTCGACCACGGCAAATCAACCCTAATGGGCCGCTTCCTCTACGAAATAAGAGCCATAGACGAGCGCATAATCAAGGAATACGAGGAAGAAGCGAAGAAGATAGGCAAGGAGAGCTTCAAGTACGCGTGGGTGCTAGACCGCCTGAAGGAGGAGCGCGAGAGGGGTCTCACGATCGACCTTGGCTTCTACAAGTTCGAGACCCAGAAGTACTTCTTCACGCTGATCGACGCGCCCGGCCACAGGGACTTCGTCAAGAACATGGTGACCGGCGCTAGCCAAGCTGACTGCGCCCTCCTCGTCGTGAGCGCGAAGGAAGGGGAGTACGAGGCCGGGATGAGCCCCGGCGGCCAGACGAGGGAGCATGCCTTCCTCGCGAAGACGATGGGCGTGGACCAGATAATGGTCGCGATCAACAAGATGGACACTGTAAACTACAGCCAGCAGAGGTACGAGGAGGTGAAGAGCGGCATCGCTAGGCTGCTCAGGATGGTCGGATACAACATCAATAAGGTTCAGTTCGTCCCGACCTCCGCATGGGAAGGGGTAAACATCATTAAAGTGGACAAGAGCAAAACACCTTGGTACAACGGGCCGAGCCTCTTGGAGGCCTTTGATATGTTCGAAGAGCCCCCGAGGCCAATCGATAAGCCGCTCAGGATACCCATACAGGACGTTTACTCGATCAGGGGCGTGGGCACGGTCCCCGTCGGTAGGGTGGAGACGGGCGTCCTCAGAGTGGGCGACACGGTTGTGTTCATGCCGCCCAACGTGAAGGGCGAGGTCAAGTCCATCGAAACACACCACACCAGGATCGAGCAGGCGATACCAGGCGACAACATCGGCTTCAACGTCAAGGGTGTCGAGAAAACGCAGCTCAGGCGCGGCGACGTAGCCGGCCACCCGACCAGCCCGCCCACTGTGGCCGAGGAGTTCGTGGGAAGGATCTTCGTCCTCTACCACCCGACCGCGATAGCGGCTGGCTACACGCCGGTTCTCCACGTCCACACCGCCACCGTACCTGTCAAGTTCGTAGCGATCGAGAAGAAGATCGACCCGAGAACCGGCGCCGCCGTCGAGGAGAACCCGCCGTTCATAAAGCAGGGAGACGCAGCTATAGTGAGGTTCAAGCCGTTGAAGACAGTGGTCATCGAGAAGTACTCGGAGCTACCACAGCTAGGGAGGTTCGCCATCAGAGACTCCGGTAGGACGATCGCCGCCGGTGTCGTAATCGACGTGGTCCCGGCTAAGGTGTAAGGTTAGGAGGGATGCCACGCATAGTACGCATAAAGCTTTCAGGAACATCTGTCGAGGACCTCAACGCGGTGTGCGAGGAAATCAAAGCCATAGCGCAGCGTACCGGAGTGAGGATCAGGGGGCCCATACCCCTGCCCACGCAAAGGTTAATGGTGACTGTGCGCAGAGCGCCGAGCGGGCAAGGTTACCACACGTTCGATCACTGGGAGATGCGCGTCCACAAGCGCATAGTAGATATGGAAGCCGACGAGCGTGCGATGCGCCAGTTGATGCGGATTAGAGTTCCAAAAACAGTAAGGGTAGAAATAGAAATCAAATAGTTTTTAAATTACATAGGGAGCGAACATGTTTTGCCTCCTTAAAGACAGGGGAGGGTACGCAAGCACGCGATCCCGCTCCGGGGGCGAAAACGATTTAGCACCGGAGACTTACGGCCGCTAAGCCGGGGTGGCCGAGCGGACTAAGGCGGCGGACGCCCCGCGAAAGGCCGCATTTGAGATCCGCTGCCCCTCTGGGGCGCCCGGGTTCGAATCCCGGCCCCGGCGCCATCGTCCTGTCGAAGCGTCTCCAGCGGCTGGCGATCGAAGGATACTGGATTTAGCCTCCGATTCCAGGAGCAATTCCCAAGCTCTTCATCACTAGGATGAGACCCTCTCTCGTCACTTTACCGTTAAGACCGACAACCCTCTCGTAGGGAGGATAGAGCAGGTAACCTTTGTAGTAACCGCTCGGGTTCGCGTAGTAGAACACGTGCAGCACTAGTATGAGGAGGTTCAGCTGGTCGGGGGTTAGAAGGGTCTCCAGCTTAGCTGCTTCCTCCTCGCTAATATCGACCCTCATCAGCAGGGATTCTATTATTCCCCTGGGGTCATCGTCCATCGCCGAGAGCAGGTCCGAGAGGCTTAAGCCGGCATCCCTGAGGAAGTCTCTAAGAGCCTCCTTCAGCGTGATAACCCTCCTCACGCGCTCCAACAGGCCGTGAGTGGGAAATAAGTTTTACCGTATAAGGCGCTCGAAGCAGTCGCCGGCGCGCGATGAGGAAACCGCACGTTAAAGCTTTAAATGAACTAAGCGCAACTGGATGGGAGGAGGCTCTTTGAGCAGCATCTGCCCTCACCTATACAGGGATAGGGAGGGGAGGTTCAGGTGTGAAGTCACAGGGAACGCTGTAGACCCGGGGCTGATGCCGTGCTTGTTCAACTTCAAGGAATGCCCATTCTACGCGCCCGCTAGGGCAATGCAGCCGCAGGCTAAACCGGCGGTTGGAGGTCCAGCGGAGACCGCTGCGGTAGCTGTTGAGGAGGTGGTTGAAAGAGCCTTGGAGGAGCGAGCTAGAGCGGCAGCGGAAGAGAGGGGGATAGAGGAAGAGGTCGTCGAGGAGGTTTCCAGGATGCTCAAGGCAGCGGAGGAGATGGCGGTTGACCTGAACGAGAAATGGAGGGAGTACGAGGAAAACGCGCGGCGGCTGGTGAAGTTGTGGGAGGAAACCTCGATGAGCGCGCGTCACGCTCTCGAAATGATCGGTAGTGTTATAGAACTTTATGAGAAGATTATTGAAAACCTCGATGCACTGCTAAAAAGTGAACGTATCTCAGAGAAGGCGTATAGTGAATTGAAGAGAGAAACTTTATCCAATTTAGAAAAATATAAAGCTTTGAAAAACGATATAGAAAATTCATTTAAGAACGTAGAAAGATTAGTTATTTCCCATATCCAGCGTGTGAAGGTTGCCGAAGCGCGGCCGGAAATTGGCAAGCTTCGGTTAAGCCTGATGAAGCTTGAGCAGATGTTTAAGGAGGGGAAGGTGAGCCAAGAAACGTACGAGCGTTTGAAGAAGGAACTGGAGTCGAAAATACGGTGGCTGGAGCAGCTGGTGGGTGAGGTGGCGTGAGTGAGGAGCCGCTCCTCCCTTCGGAAGCGGCAACGCGGGACAGCTTGTTGAGCGAGCTGAACGGGCTGGACGGCGCGTGGAGGGAGTACGTGGAGCGCGTGCGCGCGCTCGCGGATCAGTGGGAAAAGGTGAAGATTAAGCTCCTCGAGAAGATCTCTAGGACGGAAAGCCTGCTTAAAGCTACGGAAGCCGATTTGGAGAGGATAAGCGTGGAGCTGGAGCTCGGCTTAGCCGGAGAGGAGGAGAGGCGGGAGGAGAAGAGCAGGCTTGAGGAGAGGAGGGCGAAGCTCGAGGCCCGCCTGAAGGCGCTCCAGGAGATCGTTGAAATCGTTGAAAGCCGATTGCTCGAGCATCTATCGAGGGTGCGGGGCGCTTAAGAGCGCCGCCCTACTGATCGAGCCTCCTTGAGTATCTCCCTGGCTGCCGCGCCAGGGTCCAGAGCAGCGTAGATTGCCCTGCCGACCACCAAGATATCGGCCCCCGCTCCCGCTAGAGTGCTGGCGACGGCGGCGTTAATGCCCCCAGCGACCGCGACTTCAATCCGTACCGCTCCCCTCAGGGATTCCACGGCGGCTGCCACCGCCCTGAGGTTAGGTTTGCCTCTCCGTTGGACGTCGATGGGAACGTGGTAGCAGACTGCGTCGACGCCTAGCTCTACCAGCTCCTTAGCCCGCTCAAGGGGGTTCGCCACGAGCATCAGATCAGCCATCACCATCCCACCAAGCCTATGCGCCGCGTCGACCACAGCTATCACCGTTTCATCGCTGGCCAGGGCGAGAACTGTTGTGTAAGCAGCACCGCTTGATATCGCCAGCTCGGCCTCCAAGCTTCCGACATCGACTGTCTTCATGTCGGCGACAACTGGGATGTCGCTGAAGAGGCTCGAAAGCCTTCTAACAGCTTCCATGCCATAGGCTTTTATCAGCGGGGTTCCCGCCTCCAGCAGTAGGGAAGCGTGATCGCAAGCTTCAGCTACCCTGGACGCTACGCGCAACGCTTTCTCGAGGTCTACGAGGTCAAGCGCTACTTGAAGCCGCGCCATGCCCGATCAGGTTGAACTCCATCAGCAGCTTGAACTCGTCCAGCGAGAGCTTCTCGCCCTGCTTGTACTTCTCCAACGCTTTGAGGGCGATCTCGTACAGCTCGGCGCGCCGCCTGCTCAACACCTTTGACAGTTCCGCTGCCTTCAGCATGAGCGCCGTCCTCTCTATTTCCTCCCTCAGCTGCTTTATCTCGTTTATTTTGGCGATGTACTTGCTATGGTATTCATCGGCTTTCCTCCTCAAAGCTTCCTTCTTTTCTATAAGCTCACTGAGTTTAGCTCTGATATCGTTGACCTTATCCTTTAAACCCTTTAGTTGTATTTTAACCTCTAAGTATTGGTTCGATATTTTCTTGATGGAATCTGTTAATTCTTTATGAATTTTCCTTTTTTCACTGATTAATTGTCTTAGCATTTTGATTTGACTAAGACATTCATTATATCTTTCCGCAACTCTTAAGAGCGATTCTGTATCGCGTATCCTTTCTACAAAGTTCTTCTCTTCTTCTGGATCCATAGTCCTAGTTTGATATTCCCATTCAAGCTGCTCCAGCTTTTCCTTCAATTCAAAAATGTTGATTCTCTTTTTACCGATTACCGATTGTAAATTCTTAAGTTCGTTTAACAGTATGTTTACTTCCTCGCGCAACGCTTTCAAATCCTCTCTTACTCGATCCCGTTCGCTTTTAAGCTTTTGAATCTCGTTATATAACTCCTCTTTTCGCCCCTTTAAGTTAAGGTACTCGCCTTTGATGCTATTGTATTCGGTTAAGATTTGCCGTATCTGGTTCGAGATCTCCTTTACTTCTCCATTTAACGTATCCCTACTATTCTTCAGCTCCAATGCTTCGCTCTCCGAGGCTTTCAAGCGGGTTCTCAGCTCCTCAAGCTTAGCTCTTAAAAGTTCGGGGTCTTCACCCAGCATCTCAACACCATGCCGTCCGGCTTTCGCTACCGCTGCAACCGGGGTGCCCAGGGGCGTTATAAACGTTGTGCGAGTAGCACTCCTCGAACGGGCGCGGTGGGTGTCAAATGCCCCACTGCGCCATCCCCTCTTTGTAGAGGAGGAGCCTAACGAAACTCTCGGAGTTCGCAATGTAGTGTTAAGCGTGCCAGCACCCACGCATGGTCACCACCTACCCGTGACAGGTGATAGCGTAACGCGCGGTTGCGCGCAGGGCTCACCGGGGTCTCACGCTCAACCCTAGAGGGGTGGAGCGGCAAACCCCACTGTTGCAGATGGCTTAAGAAGGGTGGTCGGCTACGACGGTAGCAAAATGCGGCTTTTCGGAGATCGCAACCGTTGCATACGGCAGCGGATACGGTAAGCCGCTTATCCTCTGAAGCGGGGGAGTAGCCGGCGCTGAAGAAGCTCGCGCCAAAAGCGAGGCTTGGCATGCGGAGCTCACAGTTGCAGGTTCTGGTCACGCTACGTAAAAGGGTCTTTCCGCTCAAACAGCGTTTAAAGCGAGCAGGGCTAGTAAGTGCGTCAAAGAGCTTGAGGAAGGCGCAGAAGCTGGGGATTTGTGAATGGCAGAGCAGGTATCGGCTGTACACTCCAGGGACGCGAAGTGCAAAACTCGCGCTGAGTTATCTCGGATGGAGCGTGTCCTGGAAGAGCTCGCCGAAAAGGAGGGTTTAACGACCGCTACCCTTTCTTTGCAAGCTGTTCAAGCTCGCGAGGAGCTGGCTCCCCGCAAAGCCTTTAAGACCCCTTATCTACCACTCGAAGGGCCCGTGGCCTAGCGGTGAGGAGCGCGTGAGAAGCGCGCTCGCAGGCGCCCGGCTGATAACCGGGCTGGAGCGTCAGAGACCGGGAGGTCCCGGGTTCGAATCCCGGCGGGCCCACCACGCGGTCTCTTCACGCTCGGTCCTTACGCCGGCGCGCTAGCAGCTCCTGAAGCATTTTGAGCAGCTCCTCCCCCGCGCTCGAAGGTACGCGGATTGCGGCTGCTTTGGCTAAGCCCCCTCCACCCCCTCCGAGTTTGAGCGCCAGCAAGCTCAGTTCGCTTACGGCGTCGAACTCGATGCCGGGGGGAACCCTGCACGTGACGACCACCTCCCGCTCATTGGGCGAGAACGCGATCGCGACCACCTTGCCCCTCTCCCTAGCTAGGCGTGAAGCGATGTGCCCGGCGAGACCGCCCAACTTCATGTCGCGTGCGTCAACGAGTACGCCCACATCCCCCTCGAAAACCGCCTTCTGCTCGATTTCCGCAAGCTTCCGCGCGATTGTTCTCTCGAACTCCTCAGCTTTTATCGCCACCTCATCGTCAACTAGTCTCCTTTCTGCGACCCACATCTTGACCAGTCGCACCTTGAATTCGTCCCTCGACGAGGGTGCGCTGAGCGCTGCCGCGAGCCGGTCAGCTAACAGCGTCAACTCCCTGTCGCCAGAAGCCACGTTGTCGGCGATCTCCCCCAACCTAGCTAGCTTGGCAAAGAAACTCGGGTCGTCGGTTAGGGGCGCGAACACCTCTCTAGCTATCGAGGAGGCGCACCCGCTGCTTGTGTAGAGGAGAGACACGCCTAGCTCTACGAGCTCGAGCGAAACCCTAGCTGTCTGGACATGGTGGTCTACCCACAGTATCCTGACGCCCTTCGCGATCAGCTCTTCGGCGCTCTTACGGACGGAGGGCCAAACGGCCTCGTCGACGCCCACGTCGGTTATGATTACTAGCTCTGGTGGCTCGCTCGCCAGCTTCAGTAGAGTTCGGTGAAGGGCATAAGGCTGGGCGATAAGCAACCGCGGGTAACCCCCCTTCCTCCTGCGTAGGGCAGCGGCGATCACCGCCGCTGACGCTAGACCGTCCAAGTCACCGTGAGCCACTACGGCGGCCACGTACCGGAGGCGCAGGCGCGCTATTTAAGCACCCCCTTAAGCTGAGCGTGTGGACGAGAGGCTACGCATCGTCTTGGCGCGCTTGCTGAGGGACGGCGGCGTCAACCTGGAGGAACTGGCGGGTGAAGTCAAATTGTCGCCAGAGCGCGTTGTGCAGCTGCTCGAGAGCTTCCCAGTTAGGGTGGAGGGCGAGAGGGTGGTGGTTGAAAGCAAATCCGACCTGCTCCTGGAAGCCTGGAGGAGGGGCGTCGACCCGGTCGAGATGGCCCTCAAGGCCGGTTGGAGGGATTTCGAGAGAGTTTGCGGTGGGGTGTTCGAAAAGTGCGGGTATAGAACCCTGTTGAACGTCCGCGTGAGGTTTCAAGGCAAGCAGTTCGAGCTGGACGTTGTCGCGATGCGGAAGCCCTGGGTCCTCGCGGCTGACTGCAAGCGATGGAGCCGCTTGAGGAGCAGCAGCTTGAGGAGCTCGGCTGCTACACAGAAGGAGCGCTGCCGCGCGCTAGCCAGCGCGCTCAACCAGAGCTTGCGCGCCGAAGTCAAGGGGTGGGCGGAAGCTAGGGTCGTCCCGCTCGTGGTAAACCTGCATGAGGGGCAGGTCAAAGTCTACGAAGGTGTGCCGGTGGTGCCGTTGAGCAAGCTGGTGCCCTTCCTCAACGAGTTCGAGCTCTACGCGGACGAGCTGTTCGTGATTCCCGTGAAGCTGGCTGGGGCGCTTGCTGGAGGGCTACACGATTATTGTGGCTAGCGTGGCCAGCTTAGGCCAGCGCTCGACAGCCTCCTTAGCCACGGGTCCGTGGATCTCCGTCCCCTTGGGGTCGCCCTCCGGCGTTATGAGGACGATCGCGTTGTCTTCGAACGCTATCCAGGTGCCGTCAGGTCTCCTGTAGGGCCGGCGCTGCCTGATTACTATCCCGTGCATGATCTGCTTCCTCAGCTCCGGCTTGCCCTCGCGTATTGAGACGACGACCACGTCGCCCACCGCCGCCCCGGGGATCCTCCTCCACACAGTCTTCGCGCTCAGGACGCCGATAACCCTCGCTAGCCTAGCACCCGAGTTATCGGACACCTTGACCAGGCTTTCCACGAATATGCCTGGCGTCTTGTGGAAACGGTACGATACGCCCGAGACCTTCGCTCCCCGCTTGGCCACGAGTGCACCCCGCGCCTCTCCTTTTAAGCTTACTCGACCCTGCCGAGCACGACGAAGGACACCGATTTGGCGAGAGGCCTTGTTTCGCCTATTATCACCTTGTCGCCGGGGCGCACCTCAATGCAGGGCGGGACCCGCACGTGCTTCTTCTTCCTGCGCCTCTCGTACCTCATGTATTTGGGAACGTAGTGCAGGTACTCGTGTACGACCACGGCCGTCTTGTTCATCTTGACTTTCTCGACCCTAACCTGCATTATCGTCCCTCGCACGGGTAGCTTGCCATGCCACGGGCACAGCAGGTCGTTGCACGTCTTCTCTGGTGGCCTAATGCCGGGTACCCCCACATTCCTGTGCTGCTCCTCGGAAACCTCGCCCATAGGCTCCGGGGGGCGACTCGGGCACCGTTTTTATGTTTAGCGCGAAGCCTCTTGCGCGCGTTACCATGTGCGCACTCTTTTCTTTAGGCGGTCTTCCGGCCTTCCCACAAGCTCCTTCCCGTCAACTAGAACCAGCGTGCCGTCCGGCAAGCGCAGCAGCAGCTTCACGTCGCTTTTCAAAACCCTCTTCCGCTCTCCGCGCTCTGTGAGCAGAACAACGGTTTTCATAGTATCGTCTAGCACCTTCCCCTCCAGCCCCAGCTGGTAGGGGTTGCGGCTTTCCACGACGCGGGCTTGAAGCCCGATTATCTCGTGCTGTAGGATGTTCCTCGGAGTGCGCTTCATCGTCGGGCCCCGCGCAGCTCTTCCCCTTCGATCGTCAAGATACGCGCTACCGCCCTTCGAATTTCCCTTACCCTAGCGGGGTTCTCCAGCGTGCCCCTAGCTGCCTGCGCCCTCAGCCTGATCAGCTCGGCCCTCAGCTCCTCGAGCCTTCGTTTCCGCTCCTCCTTGCTCATTTTCCTAATCTCACTCGGTTTGAGCATGGGCATGGCGAACGACCGCCGGGTTACAGCGTAATATTCCTTGCTCCAGAGTTTCCGTACAAGGGTGCTTACTGCGGCCGTCAGAGGGCCCTGCTGACCGCTTGCGCGGCGGCTTCGGCTTCGCCGGCTAGGACTCTGACCTTTATCCCGTACATGCCTGGCTTAAGCAGGGCGTGAACCACTGCCTCGTCGACGAGCTCGCTGAGCTTCCCCGACTTGTATACGACACCAGCCGTGAACTTCTCGAACCTAGCCCTCTCCGAGGACAGCTTCCCGCTGATCACTATTTCGGCCCCCTTAGCACCGGCCTCCATGGCTCTCCTCAGCGCGACGAACGCTGCCCTTCTGAACTTCACGCCCCTCGCCATGGCCCTCGCTATGCCGTACGCGAGAACCTTCGCGTTGAGATCCGGGTTGGGAACCTCGACGACGTCGATCTGCGGGCGCTCCACGCCGAACTTCTTTTCCAGAACCTCCTGCAGCTCCTTCACGTTCGCCCCCCTCCTACCTATGACCATCGCCGGCCTCTCTGCCAGTATGACCACGCGCGTGCCGATGGGCGTGCGGAACAGCTGGACGTCAATGTAACCGGTGTGCACCAGCCTCCGCGCTAGGAACGCGTTGAGTTCCATGTACTGCACGCCTCTCTGGAGGAAAGACTTGCCTATCGTTACCATGGCACCACCGCGCGCCAGCGCGCTTCCCTGGCGAGCACGCGCCCTCCCCCCTCTTCGAGATTATTTAAGGCTTCACGCGCGCTCCTCTAACCCTATCTCCACGTGAACGAGCTGCTCGAACCAGGGGGTAGCCCTACCGAAAGCCCTGGGCATGTACGACCTGATCTTCGGGCCCTTGTGAGCAGCCGCGTGCACCACCCAGAGCTTGGTAACGTCCAACCCCTTGTACTCCGCGTTCGCCTCAGCGTTTTGCAGAACCTTCAAAACCGCTTTCGCCGCTTTCACAGGGTACCTGCCCGGCCCCATGCCGCGCTTGTGCCCCACCTTCCCGTTGTGCACCTTGTACGGGACAGGCTTTCGCATCGCGATCACGTCCTCCAAGAGCCTCTTAGCTTCCTCAAGCTTCAACCCTCTGATCGCGTTAAGCACCTCCACCGTGTCTTTATACGACACCCTGAGATCGCGCCCAGCCGCTATCGCTGTTCTCGCTGGGTCAAGTTGCACGGAAAACTTCCAGCGCACTGCGCTACGCGCCAGCTAGTGTTTTAAACCTTGCGCAGCGCTAGCGCGGGACACTCAAGGTGGTCTGCCGCCTGAGCTAGCGACCCAGACGCGCGAGCTTGATAGCGCGCCACGCCGTTGCCCCGCCTAAACCGCGGGGCTGCCGAGTTCTTTCCCCCCTTTCTCCTCTCCTGCGGGGAGAATTCCGCTGGGTGTGAAGCAGAGCATTTTCAAGCGTCTCGGCATCTTCTCACCACAGCGCAGAAGAATGTTTTGAGTCGTGCTGACAGCTGAGCGCAGCGTATGGCCGTGGGATGATGAACGAAGCGCGCGCAGGCGTGCGGCGAAAGCTACGATCTAGCGGAGTGGATGAGCTTAATAACCTCCCGCCTTCCGGCAAAGATAGCCCCGGTAGCTCAGCCTGGTAGAGCGCCGGCCTTGTAAGCGGCGCCCCTAGCCAGGGCAGCCGGAGAGGGGACTCCCACGGAGGACCCGGGTTCGAAGCCCGGCCGGGGCTCCACTGTGAAGTGAATTGCGCGAAACACTTTATTTGCCACGTGACCTGTGCTTCCAGCGATGATGAATGACCTGCCTCCCGACCGATGGCGACGCACGTATAAGACCTGAGCGTGGGGCGTCCGGGAGACCGCGTCCCATTTTTTATGTAAAAATTAGTGCTTTACGAGTACTCAATAAAGCTCTATATATTTGCTAGAGAAAGTCTAATACGCTTTGCCTGTAGATGGGTAGCAGGGATGGTTGGGGCGAGCGTCAGCGTGAGGGATTTGAGGAAGCGCTACGGTCCGGTAAAAGCACTAGACGGAGTCACGTTCGAAGTTGAGAGCGGCGAGTACTTCGTGATCCTAGGTCCTGTAGGTTCAGGTCGAAGCACTCTGCTCAGGTGCATCGCCGGCCTAGAGCGTCCCGATAGCGGCGATATCCTGTTCGATGGCAAGAGCGTTCTAGGGTTGCCGCCGGAAAGGAGGATGGTCGGCTACATGCCCCCCGGCTACGCGCTCTTCCCGCACATGACCGTCTGGGAGAACGTGGCTTACGGGCTGTGGATACGGGGCTTCCCCCGCAGGGAAGTGGAGGAGCGCGTAGAGGGGGCGCTAAAGCTCGTCGGGCTCCTCCACAGGGCGGAGAGCTACCCCCACGAGCTCTCGGGTGGCCAGCGCCAGCGGATCGCTTTAGCTAGAGCGCTGGCTTCGGGCGCCCGCGTGCTCCTCCTCGACGAGCCGCTAACGGCGTTGGACGCGGTGCTGACGCTGGAAGTGAGGAGGGAGGTTAGGCGGTTGGCTAAGAGTTTGGGTTTGACGGTGATTCACGTTACGCACAACCAGGAGGAGGCGATGGCGGTTGCGGATCGCGTCGCTGTAATGAGGAGGGGTAGAATCGAGCAGGTG
>Ga0105154_1000482_pt1 | contig 17312 bp, 10 predicted proteins | sample SSWtaG_FD_89672 | JGI IMG/M metagenome (GOLD analysis project Ga0105154, IMG submission 89672) | Hot spring microbial communities from Sandy's Spring West, USA to study Microbial Dark Matter (Phase II) - SSWsed_matched | ecosystem: Environmental > Aquatic > Thermal springs > Hot (42-90C) >... | reverse complement strand
CTGGAGAACCGCGGCATCGCGGTCTTCGAGGTACCGGAGGACAGGAACCTCGAGGGTGTGCGCGAGGTACAATATCGAGGTTCAGCGGAAGCCGCGCGGTTTGGTGGAGTGCCGGCACAGCCACGTGACGCACAGCGACGTGAACGCCGCGTTGAACATCCTGAAGCGGGGCGCTTCACACCTCGGCTGCGAGGTCGAGGTGCCGGAGCGCGTCAGAGCCGCGTCGTTCGTACCCACGCCCAGCGGAGCGAAGTCGCGAAACCACACCCCTGCAGCAAGGGCGGGGTAACCGAGTGGCGTGCGCGCTAGCGCACAAAGTTTTTAGAGTTGGGAGTGCGCGGCCCACGTGGCAGTAATCGCTACCAGCTCCTCGCTGGGCTTGGCGGCGAAGCTCTCCCGGCTCCTCTCGAAGGAGCTTCTCGTGGCCGAGGAAAAGGTCTTCCCGGACGGAGAGAAGTACTTGCGGATCCCGGGGAGGCTGGAGGGGGACGTCGTCATCATCCACTCGCTGCACCCGCCACAGGATGAGCGGTTCATGCAGCTGCTGCTCGCGGTGGACGCTGCGAAGGGCGCCGGGGCATCGAGGGTTGTTGTAGTGGCGCCGTACTTTGCGTACGCTCGTCAGGATAAGAGGTTCCTCGAAGGGGAGCCTGTGAGCGTCGGTGTCCTGCTCAGGGCTGTGGAGGCGGCCGGCGCCGACGCGCTGGTCGTAGTAGATGTCCACAAGCCGTCTTCGCTCGACGAGTGGCTGAGGATACCGCACCGCAATGTGCTTCCGATCAAGGAGCTGGCCAGTTACTTCCAAGGCAGGCTGCGCGACCCGGTAGTGCTAGCGCCCGACAGGGGGGCGCTCCATAGGGCCCAGCTGGCGGCCCAAGTTCTGGGCGCCGAGTTCGACTACCTGGAAAAGTCGCGCGACAGGGTCACGGGGGAGGTGAAAGTCGTGCCGAGAAGCGTTAACGTGAGCGGGAGGGACGTGTTGCTCATTGACGACATAATTAGCACGGGCGGCACGCTCGCCGCCGCGGCGAGGGAGATCCTAGCGCTGGGAGCGGGGCGCGTGTACGCTGCCTGCACGCACGCTCTCCTCGTTTCAGGCGCTCTTGACAAGCTGTACGCGGCCGGCGTCGAGGAGGTAGTAGCAACAGATACTGTTCCCTCGCCCGTGTCTCGAGTCAGCGTCGCTGAACCCGTCGCGGAGGCGGTGCGCGAACTACTAAGCTAGCGCGATTCCCCGCTCCTTGAACGAGATGAGCTGAAAACCGCCTTCGGCCTGAGCTTTCGTGCGTGCGCGGCCAAGCAGTACCCGAGGGTTGCGCTCAGTAAGCCGATGAGCGCTCCCGCGACGCTGGACAGCGCTACTGTTGCGATGAGCTCTGGCAGCTTCAGCGACCGGGTTTCGCGGGGGCTAGGCTTGGGTTTCAGCTCGAGCACCGCATTCAGTTGCGTGTCTCCCACAATCTCGACGATCGCGCTCCAATTGGCGTAGCCGGGTGCTTCGACCCGAACCGTGTAGCGCCCGGGCTTAATCGCGATCGTCCCTCTCCCGGCGAGCGCCGTCACCGTTTCGCCGCCGTCGCCGAGCACGGTGATCGTGGCGTTCGCCACAGGAGCACCGCTAGCGTTGACCGCTTCCACTGAAAGTTTCACCAACCCTTCTCTCAGCTGGATGAGCAGGATCGTGTCACCCCCCACTTCGAAGCGCTGTTCAACCCTCTGACCGACGAACTGCAAGGTGACAGCGTACGATCCCCGCGGCACCCGGAAGCTAGCGGTGCAGTTAGGCGCCGCCACGCTCTGCACTTGATCGAATTTCTTCGCAAGTGCGATAGAGCAGAAGGGCGGCTGCCGCCCGCTCTCGAGCACGCCTTTTACGGTTAACGAGAAGAGCCTGGTCATGATCAAGGGTACCGTGAGATTGCTCGAAACCGATAGCGAGCCTCTGTAGGGCTCGGCGAGCGGGTGAGACACTTCAATCGTGTACAGGCCTCGAGCCAGCTCGAGCGTCACGACCCCGTCTGAGAGCGTCGTTGCGCACGTGGAGTTGGCGCACACGAGCGCCCCCTGCAGGGGGGTACCGCCGTCGTCGAGAACCTTCATGACCACGGAGTACACCGCTTGCCCCCCGCTGCCGCTCTCTTGCGCGCGCTGCTGCCTGGGCAGCGTCATAACCTCCCCGCCCACGATGATAGCGGCCGTGCCGCTCAACAGCTTGATCCTTATGCCAGGACCGGTTGGACCAAGCTTTTCAGTGCACATTTCACCTGTCGCCGCATCGAGGAGGGCGCAGTAAACCGCACCGGACGTTGGATCGTAGCTCGCCACCGCCAGCTTCCAGTCATCACCGAGCTGAGACAGCACCTTCCTGCCAGCTGGGATAGGCAGGGTCATGTACTTCGAGACCCCTCTTTCGATGTCTAGCACGTAGACGCCCAGCCCCTCACCGTCAGCGCGCGTGTAGTAGAACAACCCGCCACTGGGGGAGAAGCCGTAGCTGAGCCACTCGTTGTGAGGGTGCGGCAGGGTGTAGGTTCTAACCGGAGAGCTTAGATCCTTAACGGCCAGGTCGTAAACCCTCACAGCGTCCCACTGTACCAGCACCAGCCAGCCGCTGCGCCACAACACCGATGCGGCTTTCAAGTGCGACACGGGTGCCGCTGTCGAGAAGAGGTCTTTGTCGCTTTCGATTTCATGCACCACGATTATTTTCTCGTCGTTCATCACGCAGGCGTAGCACTGCGTGTTGAAGCCGGCGAGCAGCACTGCGTCGCCGCTTGGGCTCAGGGAGTAATCGGTGAACCTGTTAATGATGCTTCGACTCCAAACCACGCCCATCTTCGCTATATTTACAACTATTGCGCTCGATCTGGCGTAAACCAAGGCTGTACCGTTGGCGTAGATTACGCCTGAAGTTTCCGGCTTTATCGAGTTGGGATCCAAAGCTAGCTTAAGCCAAGAACTGCGCTTGTCAAGGGCGAGAAGCCCGAGCCACGCTCTATCCGTGAGCACCAGCAGGCCGTGGGGAGGCGCGGCTTCGAGATGTACGGGAAAGCCGTAGTTCGACGTGCTAAAGCTCCACCTCAGGCCCCCCTCTAGGGAAACCACCGTGCCGTTCCCCAGCGCTAAGAACAGCGAGGGACCGATAGCGGTGATGTCAACCATGTTAGCGCTGGGAACCGAAGGTTGAGCTAACGCCGCCGCGCTCAGAGCAACGGCAACCAGCAACCCTGCTGCGAAGCTTCTCATTGTGTTGCTGTGGTTCTAAACCCTGATAAGGGTTCCGCTACCGCGCATCGCCGACCGCGCGCTGCTAGTCATACTTAGAGGTTCTACGCAGCCGCTGCGCGAGCTTCAGAGCTGCAGGGGCTGCGTTGAGGAGGAGCAGCGCGGCTAGCGTCGCTACGCTGGCGGAGTCGCCCCACGTGGATGCCCGGTAAGTCAGGACGAGTGCATGCCTACCAGGGGGCACGCGGACCGCGATGAACGGCACGCGGTAATTGGCGATCACGCCGTTCCCAGGAACCCATACGTAAGATGGAATGTCTGGGTAGTACCGCTCCACGGGGACCTCGCGGCCGGCCACGAAGGCCCGCCAACCGGGGTAAAACACTTGGCGGATTCTGACAACGGTGGCGTTGCTGGCCTCGTACACTACAACGATCCTGTTCGGTTCGAATCTCGCCTTCAGAATTTCGCCGGCGTCGACGCTTGCTATTGCGTTGAATGTGGAAGTCCTGAAGACGTGGAAGGGGGGTTCAGCGTAGATTTCCTCAAAGAGATCGGGCCTAGACCTCAGCGCGGCGACTAGGGGCTGGTCAAAAAGTACGAAGTAGCTTATGCCGAGCTCTTTCGCAATGCTGTAGACTCTTTCTGGCCGCTGAGCGAGCCAGGAGATAGGTTGGCCGAGCAGATGGTCGGTCTCCGTGTTGGCTAGTGGGTGGGTAATGTACCTGGTGCCGAAGCCACCGCCGACCTGGGGTTTCCCTGTGAGCATTGACGAGAGGTAAAAGTAGTGGGAGACGGGCAGGTGGCTCCAGTCCCCGAGCTTCCAGAGCGTGTCCTGGTAGAGGATGTAGGCGTTCTCCGGCACGTTCGCACGCACCCACTCCATGATCTTAACGAGCTTCGCGACTCCCGGGAAGTCAGTATCCATCTTGAAGGTCAAGGTCTCTGAGTAAGGGTAGTAGAAATCAGTCAACCGGAGGTGCGGTTCCGTGATGACCGCCACCAGCAGCAGCGCAACCACGCCGACGCCCACATAGCCGAGTTGGGCTTCCGAGCCCTTAAGCTTCTGCACAAGGGAGTGCGCTTTCCCTAGCAAGGCAGACGCCCCGAGAGCTGCTGCCGAGAACGCAGCGTACCTTGCCAAGCCGGCAAACTTGTAGTACGCGTAACCTTCGCTGAACGGCAGCACTTTAGCGAGGCTCGCGTCCCACCACAGCACTTTAAACTTGAAGGAGTCCGGCCCTGTCGCGACCACTAGCAGCATCGAGATGGCCGAGGCTAAAGCGGGGGCGCCGGGCTTCTCGCTGAGCACAGCCACCAGCGCGAAGAGGAATGAGGCGGACACCAGGCGCAGACCTAGGTAGCCATCGAGGGGAGACGCGGCGGAGACTGCCCACATGAGCAAGGCGGAGGAAACCGCTACCGCGACAACCAGCACATGCTCCCGCCTCGTGGAGGCGCAGGAGACCGCGATCGAAACTACCACGAGGGCCGCGGCGAGGGGTCCCAGCGACCCGAGGAACGCTCTCACGCCCCAAGGGCCGGTGCGCCAAATGATCGTCGGCAAGCTGTGGTACTCCCAGTTAGTGAGCGACAAGGGGACTACCCAGAAGGCGAGGAGCCCTAGCGCCCCTCCCGCGGACGCAGCGAAAGCTGCAATGTCCCAGATCAACGCCGGTAGCGCGGAGGAGACCCTAGCTTTCAACCCACCTTCCCGGTCTACAAAGCGCTTCAAGGCGAACACTGCAGCTACGAGCGTCTCGGCCATGAGGAGGGCGATGCCTGTCATTAGGTGGCTTAGGACAGCGGCGGCGCCCAGGAAGGCAGAGGCCGAAGCCGTCCTCAACCGCTCCCAGCTCCTCTTGCTCAGAGCGCTCCACTCGGCCGCGAGGGCTAAGAGCGCGAAGCCTATCCCCAGCCTGTGCGGCCACATCCCGATGTAATAGAGCTGCTTGAGCCCAGCGTCCAACCACTCGGACTCGTAGGGTGTCACGACGACCGATAGCAACGCTGCCAGTGCTGCCGCCAGCAGCCCACCGCCCATCACTTTAGCTAGGTAGAAGGCCCCGATCGCCGGGAGCACGTAAGCGACTGCTAGCGCGAGCTTGTAGGACGAGACGATATCTAGGAACTTGAAGGAGGCGTGACGGATCACCGCTACCAGCAGGTAAGCGCCAGGGTTGTAGAACTGGTTGAAGACCCAGCCGAAGTTGTTGTAAGGATCCCACCCCAAGACCGTCAGCTGGGGGAGAAAATGCTCGGAGGTGAAGTAGGAGCACACAAGGTGCGGAGGGTGGTCCCAGCCGGGAGGGATGCCCTCCCTGAAAAACGTCTTGATTGAGAGCAGAGCAAAGGCTAGCACAGCGGAGAGCGCAATGAGCTCGAGCAACAACCCTACGCGGAGCTTCACACGCTTCTCACTGCGGTGCAGTTAAAAAGCGTCGCGCGGAGCAGAAAGCTCTTTACCCCCCTCCGATGCCGCTCTCCGTGGGCCGGTAGCTCAGCCTGGGAGAGCGCCTGCCTTGCAAGCGCGTTGAATTCAACGCGCCGAGAGCGCAGGAGGACCCGGGTTCAAGTCCCGGCCGGTCCACCACTTCCACCACTCTGCGCGTAGCCGCCTTAGCGAAGCGCGTTCCATTTTCCAGTATCGTTACGGTACTCGCGTAACGGCTCCCATCCTCCCTCAAGAAATTTTGAAAGACGAGATGCTTTTGCCTTGGATCCGCGTGGCTAGAATCGAGATTGACTTTTCGGCTAGGGTTTCCGTTAGAGATGGGGTTGCCAGCACGCTGGGTCTTGAGCTCTCCGCGATGGGAGTGAGGAGAGTTTTGCTCGTGGTCGGCGATACCGTCCAGAAGAGCGTTTTGAGCGAGATTTGTGAAGGTCTATCGGCGGCGCAGCTGGAGTGGGGCGCGCTATTCATCCACCCTGAAGCCTACAGCGTTCGAGTGGTCGATCGTGCGGTGGAGTTTTCGCGTAAGGCCCAGGCGGTGGTAGCACTGGGATGCTGGCTTCCAGCGGCTCTGTCCAAGATTTTAAGCGCGCGCCTCGGAACAGTGCTCGTTGCGATTCCTGTGCCTCCCGGTCTCGCCGAAGCCTTCAGCAGGATGACTGTGCGACCGCGCGGGTACGTGGGCCCCTCTAAGCCGCTGAGATTGCCCGATGCCATTTTCGTCGACACGAGGCTCATCAGCCGCTCGCTGCACAGCGAGGAGCTTCAGAGGGTTCTCGCCCCGGAGACTCTCCTTGCTGCGCTTGAGGCGTTGGCCGTTGGTTGGAGAAACAGCTTCGTCCGTTTACTGGCCGAAACGGCAGTGGAAAAGCTGGAGCAGTCATTACGCGGCTCGCTAGCGGACGCTGCCCATCACCTCTTCGAGGCGGCCGTCTACGCCGCGCTGGCGCGAGGGCACGCGATGTGTTCAGCGCTCTCCTCACTGGCTAGGGCCCTCTTCGCGCTCTTCGGCGTAGATCCTTACGTCGCCGAGCTAGCCATTGCGAGAGCTTGGGTGACGGCAGCTTCCCAGGCCGTTGAGGGGTCGCCCGCGGCTGACGCGTACCGCAGGGCGACACGCTTGCTCGAAGAGCTCACGGGGAGTTTTTCAGCGGCTTCCACGCTCGTCGAGCTGGGTGTGGGGGAAAACAAGCTGGATCTTGCTGTGGAGTACGCGTGGACCTTCGAGCACTACTGCGTCGAGCTTGACCCGGCAGTCTCGAGTAGATTCAGTCTCAGACAGCTGCTCGTTGGAGCCAGTTTTCGAGAGGCTCAACGGCGCTGTTAAGGGCGTCGTGCGCAGGGCGGGTTCAGGGGATCAGCGACCACCACTCTGTGCAGGAGACACCGCTTCGACGCTCTCTCGTAAAATATACACTCGTCACACCTCTTCCTGGCGCTGGGGCGGACCTGGACAGCCTTCGCGATCTCAGCGTGCGCCCCTACGCTAACCTCCTCCACCTCAATCAGAGGAGCCCGCACAACGGTTGCTGCACGCCCAGGGGGTTGCGCCAGCTGCGAGGGTGCCTGCTCGGGCCCCCGGCGCGGTGTTTCGGGTGGGCTTTGCACGGCGGGCTTCGCTGGCGGTTGCTCAGGTCGCTGCGTGACTGCCGGCGCGGGAGTTTCTCCAGAGGGCTTTTGGAGCTCGGTTGAGCGTGCCGGCGCGCGCCCGGCTGGTGGTAAATCCTTTATGCGCAGCTCGATCCGCGGAACCTCTGCCGTTCGCTTAGGTTGCACGACCTGTGTGGCGAGCTGGGGTGCTGGCCTGGTTGCGGGCGCCTCCCTCACCACTTTGAGCCCCTCGAACGCTAGTGCCTCCTCAATCTCCTCGCGCGTGGGCACTTTCCCCTGGAGTATCGCTCTCCCATTGTAGACCATCGCTGGCAAGCTCCGTACCCCGTACTTCCTAAACTCGGCTGTTGCAATCCCCCCGTAGAGATCCTCCAAGGTTCTGAGGTAGTAGGGGAAGTCCTCGGCGCTCTTTAGCTTCAATCTCACAACTTTAATCTTAGGTTTTTTTCCTCTGATGCTGTCTACAACGCTCTTCAGAGTCCTAACCAGTTCCTCGTGCGCGGGCTCTAGGCACACGTAAACCGTTATCTTGCCTACCACGAGGTGAAAGGGGGTGGGGGCGTAATAGCGCTTACGCCGACGATTCGCCGTACAGGTAAACCTTAAGATTGTGCGCTAGTTCACCTGCGCGTGGGCACGGGCCTAGTAGCTGGGGTCGATATAGGGGCTACTTACACTCGGGTGGTGATCGCTGACGAGAAGGGTAGGATTCTCGATCGGACGAAGTTCGAAACTCCGAGGAGCAGCAGAGAGGCGGTTCCCGCCTCGATCGCGCACGCTATAAGGGAGCTGCTGAAGAGGGTTGGAGGGTCTGAGAAGGATCTAAGGGGCGTAGGTGTCGGCTCGATAGGCCCCCTCGACGTGAAGCGAGGCGTGATCGTGAGAGCCGCGAACCTCCCGCTGGAGAACGTCCCGATCCTCGAACCCCTGGAGAGCGAGTTCGGCGTAAGCACGTACCTGGTCAACGATTGCGTGGCAGCGGTCATCGGCGAGAAGCACATGGGGGCGGGGCGCGAGCACGAAAACCTCGTTTACATCACGATAAGCACGGGGATAGGAGGGGGCGTGTACGTTGACGGCCGCGTGCTCTTGGGCAAGGACGGCAACGCCCACGAGATCGGGCACATGGTGGTCGACGCTGAGGGCAAGCTCGTATGCGGGTGCGGTAAGAGGGGGCACTGGGAGGCTTACTCTTCGGGCAGCGGCGTGCCGAAGCTCGTCAGGCTGCTGGCCGAGGAGAGACCCGAGCTCTTCAAGCGTAGCGTGCTCGCCAGCAGGGGCGACCCACTGAAACTGACCTCGAAGGACGTTTACGAGGCGGCTAAGGCGGGCGATGCGTTCGCTAGAGCAGTGGTGGAGGAAGCGGCGAGGTACAACGCGATGGGTGTGGCGAATGTTATCAACGTCTACGATCCATCCCTCATCACGGTGGGGGGTTCAGTGGCGCTCAACAATGTGGAGCTCGTGGTGGAGCCGCTGAAGTGGATGGTTCACGAATACGCAGTTAATAGGGTTCCCGAAATCATCGTCACACCGCTCGGCGAGGATGTCGGCCTTTACGGCGCCGTCGCGTTAGCTTTGGGGCTCGAACAGCTACCGATCAAGCGCTCACGCTAGCTGCCAGGTGGTTTCCTCGCCGCGGTCGTACAGCTTCACCCCCAGCTTGGCCATCTCTGAGCGGATCCAGTCAGCCAGCTCGTAGTTCTTGGAGCGCCTAAGCCTCTTCCTCACCTCCACGACCAGCTCCACCAGCTGCTCGAACGGCAACGGCGGGCCCTCTGCGAACGCGCTGTCGAGCACACCAAGCACCCTGTTGAACTCCTCCATCAGGGAGTAAGCCCTGAGAATAACTGCACCCTCAGGTTTCTGAGCGATTCGCGAGAACACTAGCGAGGTTAGCTCGTACACGCAGCTGAAGGCCTTGCTGACGTTGAAATCGTCGTCCATTGAGTCGTAGAACCCCTTCCTCAGCTCGCCCATTTTCTCGAGCAGCGAGCGCCCCTCCTCGCTCAACCTGAAGCTGTACTCCCCCTTACGCAGCAGGTCGCGCAAGGCCTTCGTCGCGGCTACCAACCTCTCGTAGTTCCGCTGCGCTTGGTGCAACGCTTCCTCGGAGAAGTCCGTTACGCTCCTGTAGTGGACGGTGGCGAGCCACAGCCTCACGATCTCTGGCCTCCATTTGGAGAAGGCCTCCTTCAAGGACACTATGTTGCCCAAGCTTTTCGACATCTTCTCGCCCCTCACGGTGAGCATCCCCGTGTGGAGCCAGTACTTGACCCAGGGGCGCTTCCCCAGCGCGCTCTCGCTCTGAGCTCTCTCGTTCTCGTGATGGGGGAATATGAGGTCGCTACCCCCGCCGTGGATGTCGAACTGGTCTCCCAAGTAGAGCGTCGACATGGCGCTGCACTCTATGTGCCAGCCGGGCCGCCCCGGGCCCCAGGGGCTCTCCCACCAGGGCTCCCCCGGTTTCGCGGCTTTCCACAGCGCGAAGTCGTAGGGGTTCTTCTTCTCCCTCACGAACTCCTGCTCCTGGCCCCACAACTCACGCGCGAGCCTCCCACTGAGCTCGCCGTACCCCTCGTAGCTGCCCACGTCGAAGTACACGCTGCCACTGGGCGCTACGTACGCGTGCCCCTTCTCGACGAGTGTTTGAACGAAGCGTATGATCTCGCTTATGTGCTCGGTCACGCGGGGGTGGAGGTCCACCCTGATGTTCAGCTTCGACAGGGCGTCGAGGTAATCCCTTGTGTAAGTGTCAGCGACGTCTCCCCAGCTCACCCCCTCCTCCGCTGCCCGCTTGATGATCTTGTCGTCGATGTCGGTTATGTTCTGGACGTGGAAGACGTCGTGGCCGATCAGCTTCAGGTAGCGTTTTATGATGTCGAAAGCGACGTACGTCCTAGCGTGCCCGAGGTGGGTGTAGTCGTAAACAGTGGGACCGCACACGTAGATGGAGACCTTGCCGGGCTTTACTGGCTCGAAGACCTCAAGCCTCCGACCCAGCGTGTTAAAAACCCGCAACACAATTCAGTATTCACCGACGCCCCCTCTGGGAAAACCGCTTAAACGTTGCGTCTCTAACGCGCCCTAGCGCTAAGCGCTCGGCTCGCGCGCCCCGGGCTTTCTCGCCTCGTAAGCGGCTCTCACGAAGGCTACGTACACGGGGGACGGTTTGAGGGCCCTGCTTTTGAACTCCGGGTGGAACTGGACGCCAACCACCCACTTCGCAGAGCTCAGCTCGATGGCGTTGACTATCCTCCCTTCGGCGTCTGTGGCTGACACTCTTAGCCCGTGCTTCTCCCCCATGAGCGCGTAATCCTTAACGATGTGGTAGCGGTGTCTGAACCTCTCCCTCACGACTTTTGAGCCGTACGCTTCGTAGAGCCGCGTGCCCTCGACTACGCGCACTTCGTGGGCGCCCAACCTCATTGTGCCACCCTTGGCTGCCACGCCCCGCTGCTCGGGGAGAAGGTCGACGACCGGGTAGGGGGTGGAGGGGTTTATCTCGGTCGAGTGAGCCTCCTTAAGCCCCAGCACGTACCTGCAGAACGCCACGAAGAGGAGCTGAGCCCCGAAGCAGATGCCCAGGAAGACCCTATCCTTTTCTATCGCGTAGCGAGCGGCTTGGATCATGCCCTCCACACCTCTCGAACCGAAGCCCGGCGTGAGCAAGATACCATCGGCCTTGCCGAGCTCCTCCTCCATCAGGCCGGGGTCCTCCTCGAATTTCGAGGAGTCGATGTACCTGATCTCGACTCCCAGACCTAAGTGGGCGGCTGCGTGCTTCAGAGCCTCGCAGATGCTGATGTAGCTGTCCTGGATCATCGTGTACTTGCCCGGCATCGCCACCACCACCTTGTCTCTCGGGTGCTTGTACTTCCAAACAAGGCTCTCCCACTCCTGCAGCGCCTGCGGCAGTGGCTCCTCTCTATCCAAGCGGAGCAGCCTGACGAGGTAGCGCCCCAAGCCCTGCTTTTCGAACACCAGCGGGAGCTCGTACACGACATCGAGGTCGGGGTCGGAGATCACCGCCTCTTCCGGCACATTGCAGAAGAGGCTTATCTTACGCCTAGCGTCCTCCGCCAGGTAGGTCTCCGACCTCCCGATGATCACGTCAGGCTGGAGCCCCATGCTCTGCAGCTCCTTCACGCTGTGCTGGGTGGGTTTCGTCTTCTGCTGCCCCACAGTCTTCAGGTAGGGGACCAGGGTCACGTGCACGAGCGCGGTCGCGCTGGGCAGGGACTCGAGCCTGAACTGCCTGATCGCTTCGAGGAACGGCATCGCCTCTATGTCGCCCACCGTGCCGCCGACCTCCACCACCAACACGTCCGGCTTGCTCCGCTCGGCGACCATCCTTATCCTGCGCTTGATCTCGTCGGTTATGTGCGGGATCACCTGAATGGTTTTACCCAGGTACTCGCCGCTCCGCTCCCGCAGGATCACTGTGAGGTACACCTGGCCCGACGTTATGTTGTTCGAGGGGTGCATGTTCACGCCCAGGAACCTTTCGTACGTGCCGAAGTCCTGGTCTATCTCGGCTATTGTGAAGCGGTAGCCGGGAGCCGGCTCGAAAACCCACACGTCTTCGCAGACGAAGACCTCGCCGTGCTCGATCGGGTTGAGCGTCCCCGGGTCCACGTTGAGGTATGGGTCGATCTTTATCATGTCGACCTTGTACCCCCTCAGCTGGAACAGCTTGGCGATGGAGGCCGCGGCGACACCCTTCCCGATCCCGCTCAGCACTCCCCCCGTGACGAAGACGTAGCGGGTCTGCCTCGCGTCACTCACGCCCACCACCCTTCGCCAAAAGTTCCACGAACTTCTTCACCGCCTCTGCAGCCTCCCTATAGTTGCGCCGCTTTACAGCGCCGGCCTCGGTGATGAAGACCTCGGAGCGTACTCTCACGAGGTGAATCAGCTCCTCCACCAGGTCAGCTTTCACGCGAAGACAGTCTCTCGCGAGAGGATTTATCCTTAGCGCGAGCGCGCGCCGGCGTTCACGCGTTCGCTAAGGATAGCGCGCGCGTTGCCACGCTACCTTACGGAGATTATTGGTAAGCGCTGCCTCTCCCGCTTCCTGTAGCCTGGCGGCCTCGGCTTCTGCCAGGGCTCCAGCTTGCCCTCCTTTCTTCGCCTTCAACAGCTCCTACGAAACTTTGCCACAGCTCGCTTGTCGCTCTGCAAGCTTCTTGGAAATTCGCTGAGCCTAACGTCTCATAGATTCCGGAGTACTTTGTCTTTCTAAGGTTCCACGCCGACCCTTCAGCTCTTATCAATCTTTCCCACGGTGAACAGTAGTCGTCTCCTTTTGTAGTTCTCCGCGTTGATCAGCTTGGCGGCAGCGTCTCCAACGCGCTGCAGGAACTCCTCCAGCACCGGTGATGTGATCAGTCGGAGGGTCTCCGTCCGCCACACTCACACCGCTTGCGCTTGGCTCCCACTCCCCCCGCTACCGCGGGGATCACCACGCTGCTCCAAGAGGAGGTGGGCCCAAGCGTTTAAAGGAACCAACTCTTCTTTCCCTTCTTCACCGTTTTCGTTATCCTCTTTTTGACATGCTTCCTTTCCTCTTCTTTCTCTCGCTGTTCCCTGAACGCTCTGCCCCGAGGCTCCGGCCTCCCGCCCCGGGGCCGCTGCACTGCACGAGCTTCGCCTCCTTCACGTCCCCCCACCTCGAGGGGTGCCGAGGTCCCTCACCGCGCCTGCTTCCACGCGGCTCACGCGCCTTTATTCCAATGTAGTTTTAAACCCTCTCCGGTGTAGACTGAAAGTAAATTTTCTAACCTGAAAGTTAAAGAAAAGGATAACATACACATACGGACAGGTCAAGTGTAAAGAGCAATCATGGATAAAAATCAAAGTAAAATTTAGAAAATATGCAGCGTGCGCTAAGCCGGTGAAAGGGCGGCTGATACGGCCTGTCCTACTGCCAGTCCGCCGTCGCCGGCCGGTATTCCCTGGGGGAGCAGCACGTTGCGCAGGACACTTCGCAGCCCCCTGACGATGTAATCGTTCACGGCCGCGCCCCCCGAAACCACCACGGGGAGCTTGAGGTCGCCAAGCTCGTCCTCCACCAAGCGCCCCAGCGCCTCACCGAGCCTCACTTGGATCGTGTACGATAGATCCCTCACGCTATACCTGCTGCGGAGCTCCAGTAGTCGGAGCAGGAGCTCGGAAGTAAGGACCACACCACCCTCTACCTCCAGCTTGAGCTCTTCTACGAGCTGACCCCCACGCGCGGCTGCCTCCAGCTTGATAGCCGGTTCCCCCTCGTACGTCCTGACGTCGCAGACCCCCAGCAGTGCCGAAACCGCGTCGAGGAACCTCCCGGTGCTCGAGGAAAACGGCGGCCTCGCCGATGCCCTCACAGCCAGCTCCAGCTCGCGCACACCCCTAGGCAGGCTGCGTTCAAGCCCTAGCGACAGGCACACCCTCAGCGCCTCCTCTGGGCCGAGCTTCGCGGCGAGCGCAGCGGCAGCGATCCTGGCGGGGTAAAGCGTGGACCTGTCGCCTCCAGGCAGCGGCAGATACTCGAGATGCCCGACCCTTCGGTATCCAGCGTACGAGGCGAGTAGCACTTCACCGCCCCAGATCATGCCGTCGTCCCCGTACCCGACACCATCGAGCGCGATCCCCACAACCTCATCGTCCTTGAATAGATTGCGCGAAGCCATCGCCGAGACAACGTGCGCGTGGTGGTGCTGCACTTTGACGTGCGGGATGCCCAGCTCACCCGACAGTTTAGCCGCCAGCTCGGTGGTCACATAGCCGGGGTGCTTGTCGGACGCAACTATTTGGGGTTTCACCCTATAACTCTTCATCAAGAAGTCGAGAGCCGACAGCAAGAACTCGGCGTTCTCCAAGTTGTCAACATCCCCCACGTACTGCGTTGGGACCACCTTCTTCTCAAAGGCCACAGCCCCGGCATTATCGAGGTACGCTCCCAGCGCCACGGCCTCCGCGCCGAGATCGAAAGGCAGCTCAAGCCAAGCTGGAGCGTAACCGCGCGACCTCCTCAGCAGTTGGGGCTCACCGTCGGTCAGTCGCACGACGCTGTCGTCGACACGGTTCACGATCTCGCGGTTGTGGACGAGGAAGTAATCGGCGACCCCTTTGAGCTCGCGCAACGCCTCCAACCCCTTGCATATCGGCAACCCCTTCCGGTTGCCGCTAGTCATTACGAGGAACTTATCCCTCGTCTCTGAGATCAGAAGGTAGTGCAGAGGCGTGTAGGGGAGCATAACGCCCAGTTCGGAGAGGCCCGGTGCTACGAGCGGGGAAACGGGGGACGGCATCCTCTTCGGCACCAGAACGATCGGCCTCTGGGGCGAGGTGAGGAGCGCTACGTGGAGCTCGCTCAGCTCCGCGATCCTCGATGCCACTTCCACGTTGAGGGCCATCACCGCGAACGGCTTCTGAGGTCTCCGCTTCCTCTCCCTCAGCACTTCGACCACTTCATCGTTGCTCGCCAGAGCCGCTAGGTGGAAGCCGCCGATGCCCTTCACAGCCACGATCGCGCCCTCCTCAATCAGTTTAGCAGCTTCGGTTATCGGGTCCTCGCACTCGATGGGTTCGCCGGAGGGGTTGAGGAGCTCAAGCTTCGGGCCGCACCTGGGGCAGCTGATCCCCTGCGCGTGGAACCTCCGCTGGTTGCTAGGATCGGAGTACTCCCTTTCGCACTCGCTACAGAGCGGGAAGTCTCTCATCGCCGTGTTATCCCGGTCGTAAGGTACAGCGTAAATCATCGAGAAGCGCGGGCCGCACCACGCGCACGAGTTAAAGGGATACCTGTACCAGCGCGAGGAAGGGTCGAGCACCTCCCGGAGACACTCGTCGCAGACGCCAATGTCCGGCGGTATCTGGGATCTCGCGGAAATTCCTGCGCCGCTCTCAAGTATCGTGAAGCTCGTGTAACCGCAAGGCTCCACACGCTTCACTACCACTCTTTCCAGCCTAGCGGGAGGAGGCTTCTCCCTCTCCAGCGCCTCGAGGAACCTCTCGAGGAAGCTGTCAGGCCCTTCGACCCATATCTCGACCTCCGAGCCGCCGAGGTTCCTCACGTAACCGCACAATCCCAGCTTAACCGCTGTGCGATAGACAAAGGGCCTAAAGCCCACTCCTTGAACCACGCCCGTTACGACGATGAGTGCCGCTGCTCGAGAACGCACGAGCCGTTAGGGGAGATCTCGGTTTTTAAAGGCTGATCTATTCGAGCTTATGTGGTCCTGCTCCTCAGGCTGGGGGAGATCACGATAAAGGGTGCTCGCACGAGGAGGAGATTCGAAGGACTGCTACTGAGGAACATAGGCGACGCTCTGCACTCGAACGGTATTACGTACAGAGCGAGGATGGAGGGCGGGAGGGTCTTCGTGTACTCAGACGACGAGCTCCGCGCGGCGCAGGTCTTGCGGAGGGTTTTCGGAGTGAAGTCTTTATCGCTAGCGCAGGAGGTAGAGTTTGAAGGTCTCAACGATTTGGTCGAGAAGGCAACGGTTTACTTCTCGAGCGTTGTTAAGGGCAGGAGCTTCGCCGTGAGAGCGAGAAGGGCCGGATCTCACCCGTTCACGTCGCTCGACGTGGAGAGGGAATTGGGCGCTAGGCTCCTCCGGGAGGGAGGTGCACGCGTCGATCTGGAGAGACCCGAGGTTACCGCGTACGTCGAGATCAGGGGGAGGCGGGCCTACTTATTCACCGAAGTTATCGAGGCGTACGGGGGCCTACCGATCGGTAGCGAGGGGAAAGTGATCGCGCTAGTCTCGGGGGGCTTCGACTCCGCTGTTGCCGCGTGGTACATGCTTAGGAGAGGCGCTGAAGTCCACTACCTCCTCTGCAGCCTGGGAGGGCCTGTCCACGAAGCCGGTGCTCTCCACGTCCTAAAGGTGCTGGCTGACGATTGGAGCTACGGCTACAGGCCTAGGCTCTACGTGGTCGACTTCAGCGAGATTTTGAAGGAGGTTAGGAGGAAGTGCGACTCATCCCTGTTAACGGTCATCCTAAAGCGCTTCATGTACAGAGCGGCCGAGGCTATAGCGAGGAAAGAGGGGGCGGAAGCCGTGGTGACTGGCGAGTCGCTGGGTCAAGCTTCTTCGCAAACGCTCACGAACCTAGCCGTGTCCACGGCGGCCGTCAGAGTTCAAGTACTGAGACCGCTGATCGGCTTCGACAAGGACGACATCGTAGCGAAAGCCCGCGAGATCGGCACGTACGAGGCGTCAGCGAGAGTCAAGGAGTACTGCGGGGCGTTCTCCGAGCACCCGAAGACGCGGGCTGAGCTCGAGGAGGTGGAGCAGGAGGAGGCGAAACTGGACCCCTCGCTGCTGGAAAGGGCGTTGAGCGGCGTTCGGGTCTACGATCTGAGGAGCGTCTCCGTAGAGGAGAACTTTGAAGGGTTAGAGGTCGACGAGCCGCCGGAAGGGGCGACGATCATCGATTTGAGGAGCGAGGAAAAGTTCAGGTCCTGGAGCCTACCGGGTTCCATCAGAGTAAACTTTGACCAGCTCGTCGAGGGGCTTCACGCACTCGACCCGACTAAGAAGTACGTCCTTTTGTGCGACGAGGGGGCTTTAAGCTTGGAAGCTGCTTACGTGCTCAGGAAGCTGGGGTTCGAAGCGTATAGCTTAAGAGGCGGCGTCAGGCGGGTAAAGCGGAAAATCCTCAGGCAGGGGGGCGTGCAATCTCAGCCGCTGTCCGGCGCCCAGTAACGCCTCAAGTTTCCTTCCCGCGAAACTCCCGCTCACCTCGAGCTAACGCCAAGCGCCGAAACTCGGTCCGTAGTTCGTCGGAAGTACAAAGCGAACGCTTTTAACAGCTCTCGGAACGACACTTGTCGATGGAGCTGGATAGCGTGGAGAAACTACTCAGGCCTCGCAGCGTGGCGGTGATAGGCGCTTCGAGGGACCCGAGCAAGATAGGTCACCAGGTCTTGAAGAACATCCTCTCCTCCGGTTTCCGTGGTGCTGTTTACCCGGTGAACCCGAACGCGAGCGAGGTTTTGGGTTTGCGCTGTTACCCGAGTGTCCTGGAT